>Ga0182745_1000119_pt1 | contig 110717 bp, 110 predicted proteins | sample eDN3rd30CKraftBY_FD_128523 | JGI IMG/M metagenome (GOLD analysis project Ga0182745, IMG submission 128523) | Enriched backyard soil microbial communities from Emeryville, California, USA - eDNA 3rd pass 30_C Kraft BY (version 2) (version 2) | ecosystem: Environmental > Terrestrial > Soil >...
CGCGCTCCGCCACTACCTCACCTGCGACGGGTGCGTCACACCGGTCTGGGAACGCGACTTCGTCGCCATCGGCTACGGCCGCGAAGTCCGCATCGTCCCCGCCAAACTGCGCCGGATCATCGAACGCCGCGACCGCGGGTGCCGAGTCCCCGGCTGCGGCGCCAAACACTTCGAAGCCCACCACATCATCCACTGGGAACACGGTGGCGTCACCGAAACCTGGAACCTGGTCAGCCTCTGCCCGCAGCACCATCGCCTCTTGCACCTCGGCCAACTCATCATCCGCGGCAACCCTGACGACCGTGACGGACTCGAGTTCTTCGACGCCACCGGCCGCCAAATTCGTGGCCCCGACTTCACCAAACCCGACCAGCCACCCTCACCCCCCGGCAAACCCTACGAACCCCCAAGTGGCGAACACATGAACCTGCGCTGGTTCAGCGGCTGGACCCACCCCAACACCCTCACCCAACACCGATCCCACCACCCCCCGAACTAGGGCGTGTCGGACGGTGCCGGCGAGTGCGCCGAGCCGGGAGCCGACATGACTCGGACGGCGACGGTGTCCTGCAGTGCCGCCGTCTCGCGGAGCCTGTTGCTGCCGGGCCGAACTTGCCTCGGGCCGGGAGGCGCGGTCGGCATCGGTCGGACGGGCGGAGGCAGGGAGCGCTCCGGGGGCCCTGTTCGCGTTTCGAGGCTTGGAACTTTGATGTACGCCCCTGGTCCCTGGATCTCGACGCCTTGGTCCCGCGACGCGGTTGTGCAGACCAAGACAGGAACGGTCCTGCTTGAGCCGATCGAGATCACGAACACGTGCCACGGCTGCTTCCCAGGATGATGGGCGACGAGCGGCCGGGGAGCCCAACCGGTTAGGCCTGCTCTGCCCGCACGTGGGCGACGATCGCGTTGGCGTGCCCGTGACCGAGGCCGTGTTCGGACTTGAGCCAGTTGACGATCTCCATGTGCTTGTCGGACGGGTGGGTGCGGACAAGGTCGAGCCACTCGTCGATCGGACGACCGTAGGTGCGTTCGATCGATGGGAAGTACGACGCCGGCCCCTTCGGCTTCGCTGAGCTATCGGTCATCGGGAACGCTCGGTCATGGTGGTGGCTCCTTCGGAGGTCGTGTCGCGATGATGGACGTCACCCACACGGACGGCTGCCGCACCGGGGCGACCGGTCCTTCGTGTCGTCGCTGCGGGGTTTCGATGAGTGTCACGCGATCGGTGATGCAGCGGAGTCTTATCTGTGTATGGCTTGCACCGACAATGGCCGTGCGGCTTGCGTCGGCCGATGAACCCGCACAGCCAAACCGGTTGCTTCGTTGATCACGACATCGGTTCGTTCGACACCGGCCGTCGGCGGGTGGTCTCGGGCCATGCGACGATCGGTATACAGACCCGGTAGGTCCTCCAATCGGAGATCCCCGATCGAAGGCCCTGAGGGAAGCACATCGACGAAGACGGGCTCGATCTCGGCTCGCCAATCCACACCCGAACCGTACGGCACTGCGCGTGCGGCAGACGATGCGCCGGTTCGTCCGCTGGACGCTTTGCGCGTTCTTCGGGCTTGTGCCCGGGGGAGTTCTGGCCGGGCGGGGCCTGTCGGCGGTGGATACGATCGCTGCTGTGGCTGGTGACTCCGTGACGTTTCGCCTCGAAGGCGAGGTGACGATTGACCAGCTCACGGTCGCCATCGACCGTTTTCGTGACGTGCTGGCCGCCCTGAACGACGACCAACGGGTGAACGTTCGGTGGGTGCTCGCGGGCCTCGACTTCGGGTCGGCAGCGGTGACTGCGCGGGCGGAGGCGCTCGACGAGGAGAGCATTCCCAAGGTCGCTGCCCTTCCCGAGCAATTCCTGGAGGTCGCCAGGCAGGTGTCGACGGGAGCGGATGATCCGGCACGGCCGCTGCTCCGCGTCGTTCGCGACCTGACCAAGCTGTCTGATGCCTCGAACCCGCTTGTGATGGAAACCGCTGACGATGAGGTGATGTTCACCGCGCCGGTCGCCCCTGCTGCCGACCGCACCGGCTCGCAACGCACCACCAAGTCGCTTGGCACCGTGCGAGGGCGCGTGGAGACGCTCTCTCACCGAAAGGGTCTGCGCTTTACGTTGTACGACCTTGCTGCCGACCGGCCGGTCTCCTGCTATCTGCAGCCGGGCCTCGAAGACCTCATGCGTGACGCATGGGGACGGATTGCGGATGTGACCGGTGTCGTGACCCGCGACGCCGAGACGGGTCGTGCTCGCGCCGTCCGGCACGTCACGAGCGTCGACGTCGTCAGCGAGGGAGACGCGACCGGATTCCTCAGGGCTCGGGGGGCGGTGGGTGGCACCGAACCCGCTGAACTCGTGATCCGACGGATGCGGAATGCCAGCTGAGCTGAGGCGCTACTACTTCGACGCCAACGTGTTGTTGGCCTACGTCGGCAACGAGGAAGGCCGGGCCGACGTAGTCCAAGCCCTGCTCGACGAGGCCCGCCGCCGGCGAGATCGAGGTGGTGACGTCGGTGTTGTCGATCACCGAGGTCGCCTTCGGGGCGAACGAGCGCGACAGCGGCCTCACGGACGAGGGCGAGACAGCAATCGACGAACTGTGGTCGCCTGCGTCACCGATCACGCTCATCGACGTGTCCGAGGCGTTGACCCGGAGCGCCCGCGCGCTCATCCGGTCGGCAAAGGTCCAAGGCCGTAGCGTTCGGGGAGCGGATGCGGTGCACCTCGCGTCGGCTGTCCTGTTCGGCGCCGACGCGATCTACACCTACGAAGCGGACGCGCGTCGCCAGACTTGGGCGCAGCTGACCGCCATCCCGGTCTCCGAGCCAGTCACCGACAGGCCACAACTCGGTATCTGAGGCGGGCAACGGCGCAGGGTCTCGGCGAGCGGGCATCGAGCGGCGCTGGCTGCTGCTGGGGGTGGTCTCGATACACCGGCTGCGCCGGCACTCGACCACCGGAGGGGACCGGCTCGACCGCCGGAGGGGGCAGTCGGTGCCGGAGGGGTCAGTTGGTGAGGGCGCGGTAGAGGTGTTCGACCGGGCCGCGGCCGAAGCGGCGTTGGTAAGCGGCTGCGGCGACGAGGGCGAGCAGCCAGAACGCGATGGCAAAAGTGAGTGACGTGGCGAGGCCTCCGGGCTTGACCACGTCGAGCCAGTCGACGAGCAGGTTGAACACGAGCGCGTGGGCCACGTAGATCGTGAACGACATCTGGCCTGCCCGGCGCAGGAACTCGATGGGTCGTGTGCCGCCGTAGCGCTCGGCCAGCCACGTCAGCGCGGCGAACCCGAGCAAGGCGGTGCCGAGCGCGCTGGCGGTGTAGACGAGGCTGCGGCTCCAAGGGTCGGCGCCGAGCAGGACGCTGCGCCGCGAGCCGCTCGCCGCGGTGCTGACCAGCGTGGCCACCACGAACAGCCCACCGCCTACGAGCGCCGTCGGGACACGCCATCCGGGCCGGCCGAGCGAGCGACCGACGACGATGCCCGCGCAGAGGAACGCCAACCACGGGAGCAGCGGGTGCGTGCCGTTGACGAACACGTCGATCAACAGCCCGGTCGGTGACCGACTGCCGGGGTCGGTCAGCCAGTCGGTGCGTAGCCCGTCGAGCTCGCGTTCGAGCACCAGCCAGCGCAGCCCGAAGCCCGCTGCCGCGGCAACCGCTCCGACCGCACCCACCGCCCACGATGGCAATCGCCACAGCACCGCGGCGAGCACGAACATCACCCCGTAGTACGACAGGATCGTTCCCGGCCACACGAAGTCGAACGCCAGCCCGGCGCCGTACAGCAACAGCCCGCGACGCGCCAACACCCAGCTCACACCGGGCCGACGCGAGCGCGTCATCAGCGCCACGCCCACCCCGGCAGTGAGGACGAACGTGGCCGCGAACCGAGTTGCCAGTGGCCCCACCCACGGGTCGAAGAAGTCGTACAGCGCGGCCGGTGAGCCGTCGCGCGCGCCGCCACGATGGATGAGGTAGCCGTGGTAGTTCATGACCACCACGCCGAAGATCGCGAGCGCGCGAACGACGTCGGGCCCTGGCGTGCGGTCGGACGGGGCGGTGTTCACACCCACTGCAACTCGTCGACCGCAGTCTGCGTCAGCGGACGCTGCAGGTCGACCCACTCGCCGACCGTCGGCACCGGCTGGCCGGCGGGCACGAACATCATCGACGTGTGCATGTGCGGCGGCTCGACCAGTTCCAACCGGCGGCGCCGGTAGTGGAACGGACTCGACCCGTCGGGGAGCGGAGCGACGCCGGCCGCCGAGCCGGCGCCGACCATTACGAGCGTCCCGTCGCCCGACACCGGGGTGAGCCGGTAGCCGGCCGTGTCGCCGTCGGTGACCGGGCGGGTCTGGAGCACGTCGGCAGTCAGCTTCAGCGCGCCTCGGTCTCCGTGCCACAGGTAGGAGCCGACGCGCAACTTGTAGCGGTGCGTGGCCGGCAGCGATGCGTACGTATCGGGAGCGAGGTGGCTGACCCACACGTCGAGCGACGGGTCGACGTGCTGCAGCCAGGCCTCGACCTCGGCGCGCCGGAGGTCGTCGTCGCCGGCCAGCGGCAGGTGCAGGGCGACACCCACCGGCTGGAGGCCGGCGCGCTGGGCGGTGGCGAGCAGGCCCAGCAACTCGTCGGGCGACGTGCCGAAGCGGTGCATCGACGACGTCAGCTTCACGACCACCTGGCCGGTCCACTCTCCGAGCGCGTGCACGTGCGCCGGGTCGGCGATGGTGAGCACCGGGGGGGTGCTGCCGCCGGCCGGAGCGGGCGGGGGCGCCATGGCAGGCGTCAGCACCACCGGCATCGCCTTGGCGGGCAGGCCGGCCAACTCGTGCACCGTGCCGACCGCGATGAGGGGGCTCAGCTCGACCGCCGCGACGGCAAGCCCCACGCGCCCGAACCCATACCCGTTGCCCTTTACCACCGGCACCAAGCCGGGCGTGGTGGCGGCGATGTCGGTGCAGTGGCTCCACCACCGTTCACGCTCGACCGTCAGGCGGATCGTCACGGCCGACGACCGTAGCGCCGGACACGCTGCGGTGCCCGCCGCCGTCCGCCATCGAATCGTGGAACCACCGATCGGTGCCAGCTCTCGCAGGGGTTGTCCCAGCCCACGGCGGTTGCGTCAACCTGGGCTCGGGTACACCAGCCGGGGAGCCCAGCCTGCGTGGCGCTTGAACGCAAAGCGTTGACGAGCCTGGATTCACCGTGATGGCGGCGAGGAACGAGTCGCCAGATCGAACGAGTCGCCAGATCGGCGGAGTCAGGCTATATCCGACTAGATTTGTCGGGTATCATCAGTGCCATGTTCCGCCAGCTGTTCCGGTTCCCCGACCCGGTCAACGAGACGTCGGCACGACTCGTTGCCGCGGGCGTCGTCGTCCAGGCGGTGCTGTTCCTCGCGTTCCAGTCGGGCTGGGTGCTCGTGCCGCTCACCTACGGGTTCGCTGCCCGCGTGCTGACCGGCCCGACACTGAGCCCGCTCGGCCAACTCGCCACCCGGGTGGTGACGCCGCGATTGCCGGTGACCCACCGGTTCGTGCCCGGCCCGCCGAAGCGCTTCGCTCAGGGCGTCGGCCTGGCGTTCACGGCTGGTGCCTCGGTGGCCTGGCTGCTGGGCGCGCCAGTGGTCGCGTACGTGCTGATCGGCTTCCTCGTCGTCGCCGCCACGCTCGAGTCGGTGTTCGCGATCTGCCTCGGCTGCATCGTGTACCGCTTCTTCTGGGACTGCGCCGAGTGCAACGACATCACCGAGCGGATGCAGCGGGCACTGGCCCGTCAAGAGGCAGGCGCTGCGACGAGTTGAGTCGGCTGTTGCCTCCGGTGGTTTCGACAGGCTCAACCACCTGGGTTGTGGTTGGGCTGGGTGGTGGCTGAGTGCGTTGGTGGGCTTGGTGTGGGCGCGGTCGGGCTCAGGCGCCTGGGTTGCGGCCGGGCCAGGAGGTGAGGTCGGGGACCAGGGGAGCCGGGGTCCGTTCGGACCACATACCGCGCCAGATGCCGGTCGAGTAGGCGATGTCGTCGGCGAGACGGATCGGGTGGCGGGCGGCGAGCGCGCTGGCCACCAGCACGCGGCGAGCTGCCTTCGAGCGCAAGGCGGCGAGCGCCACGAGCGGCCACCACACCCGGCGCACGGTCGACGCGATCTGCTCGCCGGCGCGGGCGTTGCCGGTGGCGGCCAAACCGAACGCGACCCTTGGCGGCACGTCGGGCAGCTTCGGCACGAGCGCAGCCGCGCTGCCCACACCAACCGCCCCGCCCACCAGCGGGTGGCCGAGCACGCCGAGCAGCCATGCGGCGACGCTCCACCCACTCATCCGTAGCGGCGCCAGCGCGCCCGGATGGCGCCGAGCGAGCGCCGCCGCCGAACTGCCGTAACCAACTCGCTGGCGCCACCACGCGCGCCAGGTGCCGCGCGGCGCGTGGTACACCACGGAAGCCGGCTCGTAGCGGCAACGCCAGCCGGCGGCGTCGAGCCGCCACACCAGGTCGACGTCCTCACCCACCCGCAACGCCGGGTCGAAGGCGCCGACCTCGTCGAGCGCGGCGACTCGGCACACGATCGCCGCGGCCGGCACGTACGACACCCGCGAGCCGGCACGGACGCGGGCCGGCTCTGCCCCCAGGTCGAGCGGGCTGTGCTCGCGCTCGTAGGAGGCGAGCAGCCCCGGGCCGTCGCCCGACGCCACCCGCGGGGCGACCAGGGCGACGCGTTCGTCGGCGAAGTGGGGGAGCAGCGGCGCGAGCCAGCCGTCGGGCAACATCACGTCGGTGTCGACGAAGGCGACCAGCGGTGTGCGCACCTCGGCCAGCCCGGCGTTGCGCGCCGCCCCCGGGCCGGCGTTGGTGGCGAGGCGCACGTCCGCTCCCGGCACCGGCGGCTGCGACCCGTCGTCGACCACGACGACCTGCCCGGCGTGTTTGGGAACGTGTGCCGGCACACCCAGCGTGGGCACCACGACGGTGACGTCCGCCGGCCCGAACGGGCCGGTGTCGGCCGGTGGCGCGGGGTGGATCGCCCCGGCGTTGAGCAACCGGTCGGCGAGCGTGGACGCGGCGATGTCGTCACCGCCCGCGATCCGGTCGACCGCGCCGCGCCCCGCGTCGGTGAGGCGGAACAGCCGGAGCGGTGACCCACCGATCACCACGTTCCCGAACCGCTGCACGCCAGCGTCGAGTCGATACCTCACGCCGCCCCCAACACAGCGGCAGGAAGAGTGACGGTCGCCGACGCAATTCCTGCCGCTGACGACCGGGTTGGCGACAGCGGCAGGAACAGTGACGGATACCGACACAATTCCTGCCGCTGAATTCGTGGACCCAGGCTCATGCGAGCCACCGGTCGACGGTGGCGACCAGGTCGGCGGCGAGCGTGTCGAACAGCGTCGCGCCCTCATTGGCTGTGGCACCGTCGGGGTCGCCGAGCACACCGCTCGGGCTGAGCGCCCGCACGCCGTGGGCGACGAGCTCGGCGAGCGGCGGTCGTGGCCCGGCGACGGCGAGGTCGAGCCGGACCAGTTCGGGAGCGAGGTGCAGCATCAACGACGTCTCGGTGCGCCCGGCATGGAGGTCGCCGCCGGGCACGCGAGGCCCCCAGCACAACGCCGGCCGCGACTCGCCGGCCAGCACGTCCGCTGCCTGGCGCAGCGCGGCCGCGTTCCCGCCGTGACCGTTGACGAACACCACGCCGGCAGACCAGTCGGCCGAGCGCGCTAGCTCGACCAGGACGGCCGTGGTGGTCTCAACACCGATCGACAGCGTGCCCGGGAACCCGTGATGTTCACCGCTGGCGGTGACGCCCACCGTCGGGCCGAGCACGCACACCGGCCGCGCGGCCACGAGCACCGAGGCGAGCGCGGCAGCGACCCGCGTGTCGGTGTCGAGCGGGAGGTGCGGGCCGTGCTGCTCGAACGAACCGACCGGCACCACGACGACCGGTGCGCCCACGTCGGGCCATGCCCGTGCACCGAGCGCGTCAGTCATGCACGGCGAGGCAGAACTCGTTGCCTTCGGGGTCGGCCATCACCGACCAGACGAAGCTGCCGACCTGGCGGTCGGCGACATGGCTGCCGCCCAGTTCGAGCACACGTCGCTTGGCGGCCTCGCGGTCGGCGACGCCGAGGTCGAGGTGCAACCGGCGCGGCCCGTCGGACGCGGCCTCGACGGCCTGCAAGGCCACCTGGACTCCACCCGGGCGTTGGGCGGCGAACCATACGAAGTTCGCCGGTACCTCGTGCGCCACGTCGGCGCCCAGCACGGCACCCCAGAACGCCGTCTGGCGCTCGATGTCGAGCACGTTGATGACCACGCTGTCGACGCTGCCGACCGGTTCGCTCATGCAACGAGCGTAGACGCCACCAACGCGCAGGGCCGCCGCCGCAGCGTGGCCGCGAAACCTCGGGCGGGCTGCGGCGCCGATGCTGCAAACGTTGCCGGATGGACGTCACCATCCGTGCCGAGCAACCCCACGAGGCGGCCGCGATCGAGGCGGTCGTGACGGCCGCGTTCGGCGATACCGGTGAGGTCGCCCGGATGGTGGCCGGCATCCGCGCCAGCGACCTGTACCGGCCACACCTGGCGCTCGTCGCCGACCACCCGAGCGACGGCGTCGTGGGGTTCGTGATGGTGAGCGGAGCGACGGTACGCAGCGCCGACGGCGATGCACCGATCGCCATGCTCTCCCCGCTCGGCGTCGCTCCGACCTGCCAGCGTGCCGGCATCGGCGGGGCGTTGGTGCGTGCTGCGCTGACCCGCGCCGACGTCGACGGCGACCCGTTCGTGGTGCTGGAAGGCAGCCCCGCGTACTACCCGCGGTTCGGGTTCGAGCCGGCGGCGCCGCACGGCATCCGCATCCACCTGCCCGACTGGGCGCCGCCCGAAGCTGCCCAAGTGGCATTCCTGACGCGACACGACCCCACCGCTACGTGGTGGCGCGGTGAGGTCGTGTACCCGCCGGCGGTCGCCGCACTCGGCTGAGACCGGGGTGGGCTGATCAGGCCAGGAGGGAGCGGAGCATCCAGGCGGTCTTCTCGTGGACCTGGAGGCGCTGCGTGAGCAGGTCGGCGGTGGGCTCGTCGCCCGCCGCGTCGGCGGCCGGGAACACCGAGCGGGCCGTGCGGGCGACCGCTTCGTGGCCCTCGACCAGGCGCCGCACCATCTCCATCGCGTCGGGCTTCTCGCGATCTTCGGTGATCGACGACAGCTCGGCGAACTCGAGGTACGAACCGGGGGCCGGCTCGTCGAGCGAACGGATCCGTTCGGCGATCTCGTCGACCGCCAGGGCGAGTTCGTTGTACTGGGTCTCGAACATCAGGTGCAGCGTGTTGAACATCGGGCCGACCACGTTCCAGTGGTAGTTGTGCGTCTTCAGGTACAAGGTGTATGTGTCGGCGAGCACCTTCGACAGCCCGCCTGCGATCGCCTTGCGGTCCTCTTCGCCGATTCCGATGTTGATCGTGATCTCGCTCACGTGTCTGCCTCCTTGCAGGGGTGGGTTACGTACCGTACAACGTTGCGCGGCGACCGGAACTTCCCCCGATCGTTGCCCGGGCGATTGATTCCGTCGCGCCTGGCGATTGACGGCAACGATCCCGGAGTGGCGCGTCGCGTAGTGTCGGGCGCGCCATGAGCTTCATCGACACGGATACGGACAACACCTGGCTGTCGCCCGAGCGGCTCGAGCAGGTGCGCGCGCAGGTGCCGATCGTGTACGTCGAGGCCGTGCCGGTACGCGTCGACGCGCTCGGCAACGTCACCGAGGTGGGTCTGCTGTTGCGCCAGGCGGCCGACGGAACGATCAGCCGGCTGATCGTGAGCGGGCGGGTGAAGTTCGGCGAGCGACTCCGCGAGGCCCTGCTGCGGCATTGCGAGAAGGATCTCGGACCGCTCGCGCTGCCGCGCATTCCGGTCGACCCGGCTCCGTTCACGGTCGTCGAGTACTTCCCCCACACCGAAGTCAGCGGGTTCCACGACCCGCGCCAGCACGCCGTCAGCCTGGTCTACGTGGTGCCGGTCGACGGCGAGTGCACGCCCACCCAGCAAGCGCTCGACCTGTCGTGGTTCACCCCTGCCGAGGTGGTGAGCCAAACGGTCATCGGCCAGATGACCGGCGGCCAAGACCGCATCTTGCGTCTGGCGCTCGCCTCCGTCGGCCAGCTTCCGTAGTGATGCTGGTTGTTGCCGGTGGTTTCGACAGGCTCAACCACCTGGGCGAGCGCACGGTCTGACTCGGTGCGTGTTCAGAGAATTGGGGTATCCGCTGTGACCGGCGGTGGGGTCCGTACTGTTGGCGTGTGGCTACAGGGGAACTGGGGCGAGTGGCGGCGGCGATGCGCACCGCGCTCGTCGGCCACCCGATGGTGCGCTTCGATGCGCCGGCCCTCGTCGGCCCTGCCCCGCAGGCCGGGGCGATGATCGAGATGGTCGAGGCCCACGGCAAGCACGTCGAGGTGACGTGGGACGACGGCCTCGTGCTCGACACGTTCCTGAAGTCGAAGTCGGAGTGGCACGTCTACCGGCAGGGCGCCCCGTGGCGGCGCTCGTGGGATCAGTTGCGGGCGTCCATCCAAACCGAGGAATTCGTCGCCGTGTGCTTCGCCGCGGCGAGCGTCGAGACGTACCGCCAGGCCGACCTGTCGCGGCACCCGATGGGCGGGCGGCTCGGCCCCGACCTGGCCGACCCGGCCGCCGACCTAGCCGGTGCCGCGTCGGCGCTGCTGCACTACCCGAACGTCGAGGCGCGAGTGCGGGACGCGCTCGTCGACCAGCACGTGATGCGCGGCGTGGGCAACGTGTTCCGGTGTGAGGTGTTGTGGGGCGCCGAGCTGAGCCCGTGGGCGCACGTCGCCGACCTCAGCGACGGCGACGCCGCGCAACTCGTCACGGTTGCCGCCCGGCTGGCGCGGGCCAACCGCAGCCGGTTGCGCCCGGCCATCACCGACCCGGCGCGCACGCCTGAGTCGGGCTTGGCGGTGTATGGGCGCTGCGGCCAGGGCTGCTTCCGGTGCCACGACACGATCGAGGCCACCCCGGTGGGCCGCACCGGTCGGATGCTGTACTGGTGCCCCGGTTGCCAGACCCGCCTCGACCGGCGCCCACCGGCCCCGCGCCCGATGGACCCGCACCCCGCCGCGGCGAAATACCTCGCCGACCTCCGCCGCCGCGACGACCAGTAACCGCGAGCGTCCGGCTCGGCACCGCGGCCGCGGCGACGTCATGATGGGTGACGCAACCGCGGCACTGGGAGGGGAACTATGTCCGCACGCCTTCGCTTTGGCATCTTCATGGCGCCGTTCCACCGGGCGGGTGAGAACCCGACCTTGGCGATCGAACGCGACCTGGAGTTGGTGGAACACCTCGACCGGCTCGGCTGGGACGAGGCGTGGATCGGCGAGCACCACTCGGCCGGTACCGAGATCATCGCTTCGCCCGAGATTTTCATCGCCGCTGCCGCCCAGCGCACGCGCCACATCAAGCTCGGCACCGGTGTGATCAGCGTGGCGTACCACAACCCCTACATGGTCGCCGAGCGAGCCGTGCTGCTCGACCACCTCACCCGCGGCCGGTTCATGCTCGGCCTCGGGCCGGGGTCGTTGCCGACCGACGCGATCATGCTCGGCCTCGACCCCACCGAGACGCGCCCGCTGCTGGAGGAGGGCGTCGATGTGATCATGAAGCTGCTGCGCACCGACGAGCCGGTCACCAGCCAGACGAAGATGTGGAACCTGGTCGATGCCCGGCTGCATCTGCGCCCTTACACCGAACCGCACTTCGAGGTGGCCGTGCCGGCGGTGGCGTCGCCGTCAGGCCCCCGGCTGGCCGGCCGGCACGGGATCGGGCTGCTGTCGATCGGTGCCACGCAGGCGGCCGGGTTCGACGTGCTCGGTCTGCACTGGGACGTCATGGAGGAACGCGCGGCGACGTTCGGCACGGTCGCCGACCGCAACGCCTGGCGCCTGGTCGGGCCGATGCACATCGCCGAGACGCAGGAGCAGGCCGAACGCGACGTCGAGTACGGCATCCGCGAGTGGTTCGACTACTTCCAACACACGGCCGCGTTCCCGCAGATGGACGTCGGCAGCGCCGACGCGGCGAAGGAGATGATCGCGTTCGTCAACAGCTCGGGGCTCGGGGCGATCGGTACGCCCGACATGGCGATTGCCCAGGTCCAACGGCTTCAGGAGCAGTCGGGCGGGTTCGGTTGCTACATGTGCCTGGCGCACGAGTGGGCCAACCCCGAAGCCACCAAGCGCAGCTACGAGCTGATCGCCCAGCAGGTGTTCCCGCATTTCCAGGGTCACGCGCAGCCCACTCTTGACTCGCGTGAGCGGGCGCGCGCCGGCCGTCCAGAGTTGGCCGAGCGCAACCTGCAAGCCGTCAACGACATGGTCGCCAAACACCAAGCCGAACTCGCCGGCTCGTAATCGCGCGTTGCCGCTTGTCAGTCGGTGGCGATGGCGTCGAGGACGTCCATCCGGCTGGCTTTGTAGGCGGGGTAGGTGGCGGCCACCACGGCGGCGACGACGGCGGCCACGACCACGACGACGAGCACGTTCCAGGGGATCGTGACGAGGCTGATCACGTTGTCGGGCACCGCGATGGTGAGGGCGATGCCCATGCCGAGGCCCACCACCGCCCCGACGACCACGCCGAACAGGGCGACGATCACCGCCTCCCACCGCACCGTGCGACGGAGCTTGCGGCGCGACATGCCCACCGCCCGGAGCAGCCCGATCTCGCGGGTGCGCTCGAACACCGACATCGCCAGTGTGACCGCGATGCCGAAGAACGACAGGGCGATCGCGAACCCGAGCAGCATCGTGATCAGGAACAGCAGCTGATCGATCTGGCTCGAGATCTCGGCCCGGAACTCGGCGTTGTCCTGCACCTGGGCTTGCGGGAACTGTTCGAGCGCGGCGTCGACCGCGGCGGTGGCCTGCTCGGGCGTCACGCCCGGTGCGGCCTGGGCGAGGATCAGCGCGTCGCGGGCAGCCTGAGTGGACACCCCGGCGAGGTGGTCGAGCGTGATGTACCAGGCACCGTCGAGCGAATTGTCGTCGAACAGGCCGACCACCTCGAGCTGCGCGGTGACACCGTTCTGATACGTCATGTCGAGCCGGTCGCCGACGCCCACACCGAGATCGTCGGCGACGTCGCGGTACAGCATCAGCCCGTCGGCGACGCCGTCCGGGCCGGCCATCCGGTCGAACCCGCCGTCGGTGACGTCGAGGTTGACGAGCAGCGGGAACGTCACCGGGTCGACCGCCGCCAGGGCCGCGCTCCGCTCGCCACCCCCTGGCTCGGCGACGGTGCCGCGGATGGCTCGTAACGGTGACACCGCGGCCAACTCGGGCAGGTCGTACAACGCCTCGGACACAGCCGGGGGCAGGCCGAGGAACGAGGCATCGGTGACGATGTAGTCAGCCTGGATTGAACGGTCGAGCACCTTGAGGAAGCTGTCGCGCAGCGACGACGCGAACACCGCCGCGGCCGAGATCAGGGCGACGCCGATCATCAGCGCCGATGCCGTGCGGGCCGTGCGCCGCGGCGAGCGCGAGGCGTTGTCGCGGGCGAACTTGCCCGGCACCCCGAACAGCTTCTGGATCGGGAAGCCGATCGCCCGGCTGACCGGGTAGGCGACGGTGGCCGACAGGCTGGCGACGCCCAGGAACGTGAGCAGCGCGCCCAGCCCACCGAAGAACGCGAGGCCCATCGTGCCACCCGGTCGGGCGAACAGCCCGACCAGGAACATCGCCACGCCGAGGCCGGTCAGCACCGCACCGCCCACCAGCCGGCGCGTGGCGGTCAGCGTGGTGTACCCGATCTCGGGCCGCATCGCCGCCACCGGGGGGATCCGTGCGGCCCGCCGGGCGGGCACGAGCACGGCCAGCAACACGGTGCCGATGCCGACGATCAGCGAGACGACGACGGTGCGGCCGAGCATCTTGAGGGCGATGTCGGGGAACCCGGCACCGCCGGCGTTGAACGCCATGATCAGCAACTTGGCGACGACCAGGCCACCGAAGATGCCGGCGACGGTGGCCAGCACGGCCACGGCCATCGCCTCGACGATGATCAGCCGGCGGACCTGACGACCGTTGGCGCCGACCGCCCGCAACAGCGCCATCTCGCGCAGCCGCTGGCCGATCGTGATGCCGAAGATGTTGTTGATGATGAACGCCGACACGAACGCGGTGACGAGGGCGAAGATCAACAGACCCGTGCCGAACGCGCTGATGAACACGCCGATGCCTTCTTTGGCCTCGTCGGCGACCTCCTGGCTGGTGATCACCTCGGTGTTCGGGGGGAGCACGTCGTCGATCGCGGCCTGCACCGTTGCCGGGTCGGTGCCGTCGGTGACCGACACGCTGATCGTGTCGAACACGCCTTCGGCACCGAAGATCTCAGCGGCGTGGGCCTCGTCGAAGGCGGCGATGGTGGCACCGCCGAAGCTGTCGTCGTCGCCGCGCCCGATCAGGCCCGAGATCGTGAACTCGCGCACACCGCTGTCGAGGATGATGCCGATCTGGTCGCCGACCACGTAGTCGTTGCGCTTGGCCGAGTCGACGTCGATGGCCACCTGGTCGGGGCCGGACGGACGCACGCCCTGGCGGACCTGCACGCCGCTGTCCTCGTCGGGGTCGTCGCCGGTGAACGCCACACCGAGCGTGGGCGCGCCCGACGTGGTGATCGCCTCGCCGTCCTTGTCGGTGAGTTGGGCATAGCGGCTGTAGTCGCCGTCGGCGCGGCGCACGCGAGGTACCGCGGCGATGGTGTCGCGCAGCTCGGCCGGAACCGGGTCGCGCAAAGCTCCCTGGGTCTCGTCGGCGCCTTGCAGCACCGAGCGCACTTGGAGGTCGAAGTCTTGCGAGATGTCGTCGAACAGATCGTCGAAGGCAGCCCGCATCGAGTCGGCGAGCACGAACGATCCCGCCACGAACGACACGCCGAACGCGATCGCGAGGGCGATGAACACGTTGCGGCCCCAGCGGGCGCGCAACGACTTACGGGCGAGAGTTCCGATCATCATCGTGAGGTCACCCGTGGCCGATGGTCTTCATCTGGTCGATGATCGCGTCGGCGTCGGGCTCGGTGAGGTCGGCGACGATCAGCCCGTCGGCGAGGAACACCGCCCGGTCGGCGTACGCCGCGGCGTACGGGTCGTGGGTGACCATCACGATCGTCTGCCCGAACCCGTCGACGGCGCTGCGCATGAACTGGAGGATCTCGGCGCCCGAGTTCGAGTCGAGGTTGCCGGTCGGCTCGTCGGCGAAGATGATCTCGGGCCGGCTGACCAGCGCCCGGGCGACGGCGACGCGCTGCTGCTGGCCACCCGACAGCTCGCTCGGCCGGTGCTTCAGGCGCGGGCCCAGCCCGACCGTGTCGACCACCTGGTCGAACCATGCCTCGTCGGGCTTGTCGCCACCGAGCATCAGCGGCAGCACCATGTTCTCGCGGGCGGTCAGCGTGGGGATCAGGTTGAAGGCCTGGAAGATGAACCCGACCTTGGTGCGACGCAACTCGGTGAGCTGGCGGTCGCTGAGCGTCGCCAGGTCGGTGTCGCCGATGAACACCTGCCCCGACGTCAAGTCGTCGAGCCCGGCGAGGCAGTGCAGCAGCGTCGACTTGCCCGACCCGGACGGGCCCATGATGGCGGTGAACTTGCCCGGCTCGGCGGTGAAGTCGACCCCGGCGAGAGCGTTGACAACGGCATCGCCCTTGCCGTACTGCTTGCGGGCGGCGACCGACCGGGCGGCGGCGACAGAGAGCGCGGTGGACGCGGCGGGGGATGACTCGGCAGAGGTCATCCCCCCTTTCTACTCGCCCCCGGAGCGATCTCTCAGCCGGTTCCGAGGAATGCCGCGGCGAGCGGGCGCCGATGCTCCGGCGGCCGGTGTCGCGCTGGTCGGCCCGAGCGGTTGTCAGCCCGCGTGATCGGCGGCGGTGAGCAGCTCGCGCAGGTCGTCGTCGACTCCCAACAGCGTGGCCCACCCGGCGAGATAATCGCGGTCGAGCCGCTGGGTGGAGGCAATCTCGAGGCAGTCACGCCACTGGACTTCCGAGCGCGAGTCGAGCCGCCATCGCAGCTTGGCGAGCACCACGTCCTCGGCGGTCGCCACCCACGTGTCGACACCGAGCAGTTGCAAGGCGATGCGGCGTTCGATTCGGGACCGGTCGAAGTCGTCGGGCAACGCCACGAACACATCGACCTTGCCTCCCGAGCGCGGATGGAGCACATTGAACGAACCGGCTGTGCGGAGAGCTCGCCGAGCGTCGTCGATGGGTACGTACAGCGAGTCGTCACTGGCCAACAACTCGATGATGCGGTCACCTCGGGTGGTGTCGATCAGGGCGACCAGGTCGACGTCCTGGGTGGTGCGGGCGATGCCCCACGCCATCCCGGCGACGGAACCCACGATCGCGTACGGTGCGCCCGCTTGGTCGAGCGCCAACACGGTGCGCGACAGCACCGGGTACAGCTCGCCCATCACCTACTACCAGTCGCGGAGGGGTTCGTCGGGCCAGGCGGCGAGCACGAGCGCGTCGCCGTGAAAGCGTCGGGTCGCGGCCAAGACGACGTCGAGGTCGTCGTACTCGGGGTGCCTCCGCCGGAGCGCGTCCTGCCACACCTGATCGAAGGCTGCCTGGTTGAGTACCCAGCGATCGAGCCGCTCCTGGGGCGACATGGCCGCAACGGCGGCGACCTGCCGGCGCCACACGTCTGGCGACGTGTCGGCGGGGACCGCTGACGGGACGGTGCCGCGGCTCATTGGGCCAGCCTACCGAAGGCCCCATACCGTCCAGATGGCTCCCGGTCGTTGCCACCCACCGAGATGGCCTTGCCACTCGCCCGGCTACGTACGCGTCCGATGGAGCGATCGCAATGCCCGAGCGGCAGCGTTGGCGCCGCACATGCCGTGGGCGCCGGCTCCTGGTGGGGTGGATGCCGAGCACAGATAGGTGCCGGGCACGCCGGTGAAGTACGGGTCGACGGCGAACCGCGGGCGGAACACGAGCTGGGTCAGCGTCGACGCGCCGCCGATGATGTCGCCCCCGACGTAGTTCGGGTTGTACGTCGACATCTCGGTGGTGGAGCGCACCGCCGTGCCGACGATGCGCTCGCGGAAGCCGGGGGCGAAGCGTTCGACTTGGGCGACGATCGCCTCGGTGGCGTCGCCGGTGTACCCGTGGGGGACGTGGGCGTACGTCCAGAGTGGGTGGACGTCGCCGACCGAGCGACCCGGGTCGGCGAGGTACTGCTGGCCGACCAGCACGAACGGCCGCTCGGGCATCGCGCCCCGATGCACCGCCAGCTCGTTGGCGAACACTTCGGTGTGGGTGCCGCCGAGGTGCACGGTGCCGGCTCGCCGGGCGTCGGGGGCGGTCCACGGCACGCCGCCCTCGATCGCGAAGTCGACCTTGAACGCGCCCGGGCCGTGACGAAATCGGCGGTACGCGCGGGCGACCCGGCGGGGCAGCCGGTCGCCGAGGATGCCGGCCGCGATCGACGGCGACACGTCGAGCAGCAGCACGTCGTGCGGTGGCAGGTCGGCCGCGTCGGTGACCCGTACGCCGGTCTCGATCGTGCCGCCGTGACGGGTCAGGTCGGTGGCGAGCGCGTCGGCGATCGACTGCGAGCCACCTTGGGCGACGACCCACCCGCGGCCGTGGCAGGCGACGGTGAGCATCAACCCGACCGAACTGGTCATCGGCCGGTCGAGCCGGGTGAACGCGTGGGCGGCGATGCCGGCCCACAGCGCCTTGGTCGAGTCGGTGCGCCACACCCGGGCGAGGGTCGTGGCCGGCAGCGCCGCACCCACGCCGAAGCGGGCCATCGTCAGCGGGTGGCGCGGCACCCGCAGGATCGGCTGCGACACGTCGCCGAACAACTGGTCGAAGCGCGCCGCCGGCGACCCGAACACGCGCCGCCAGCGACCGCCGTCAGCTCCGAGCGCGTCGGCGGTGGCGTCGACCGAGCGGTACAGCAGCCCGGTCGTGCCGTCGTCGAGCGGGTGCGCGCAGTCGACCTCGGGTTGCAGCCAGGTGAGCCCGGCGAGGTCGAGCCCGGCGAACGCCGGCGACCCCATCGCCATCGGATGGGTTGCCGAGCAGTGGTCGTGCAGCAACCTGGGCACGATCATCTCCGAGCTGCGCGTACCACCCCCGATCGTGTCGGCCGCCTCGAGCACCGTGACCGACACCCCAGCGCGCGCCAGACGCGCCGCCGCGGTGAGCCCGTTCGGTCCACTCCCCACAACGATCGCCGTCGTCACGGTCGCTCCGGCTCCGGTGATGTGGTTTCGACAGGCTCAACCACCGGGGCCGGCCGTTGACCAGGTGGTTGAGCTTGTCGAAACCACCGGGAGCAGGCAGCCATGTAGCGCAAGCTAGGCGTCGGCGAGCGCTGCTGTTGTTGCCGGGGCGCGGTTGCCTGGGCCGGGGTAGGGGGCGCCCGATGCCGAATACCCCTCGCGGGTCCACGTGACGACGTGGGGGAGCAAGCCGTTGGGTAGCCACGGTTGCTCGTGGGCGGCGTCGTCGTTGTGGTACCAACCCTTCTCGACCGTGCCGAGCGCGGCGTCGATCACGCGGTACTGCACCTTCTTCGAGAACATCGGCTGTGACTCGGTGAACACCACCACCAAGTCGCCCGGCTCGTAGTTGCAGCGCTGCTGCACGGCCTCGACGAGGCGCTCGTCGTGGCAGTGCCCGTCGCCGAAGTTCCAGCCGGTGAGCGTGTTGCTGATGAACTCGCCCTCGCGCAGCACCCGGTTGTCGATGTCGCCGCTGTGGCGCAGGTGCAGCGTGATGTGCATGCGCCCCATCGGGTGCATCATCCGGAAGGCGATCGCCTTCTGCATGAAGATCTCGGAGATCTCGCGGCCGAACAGCGGTTCGAGCTGATCGATCTGGTTGTCGGCGGCCTTGACGATCCGCTCGTTGAGGCGGTCTTCCTTCTCCTGGTCGCGGAACGACCACGTGGTCGACGCCCAGTTGCCGGCGTACTGCTTCATGCCGATCAGGAACGACACGTACTGCGGCCAGATCGCACCGAGCACGATGCCGAACAAGGCGACGACGATGACGCCCGCCAGCAAGTACGGGTTCATGTCGGTGACCGCGTACCCGCTGCCGGCGTGGAAGTTGATGAACAGGAACGCCGCGCAGAACCCGAAGAACACGTTCCACTCGAGCGGCACCGCGAGCGGAATGGTGGAGATGATGAACGCGTGCAGCATCCACATCGACACGACCGCGATCCACGTCAGCCACGGCCACGGTGAGAACAGCAGGGTGAGCGGCATCACGATCTCGGTGGTGGTGCCGAGGAAGTGGGCGACGACGTGGGTCAGCTTCGACGGGCGCAGGTCGTTCGGATAGTCGCGCACGGTGGCCATGCGCAGCTTGCGGAACGCGTTCCAGGGTGTGTTCTGGATCATCACCGAGACGGTGCACGAGAACCCGTGCTGGAGCTTCGAGACGCCGGCACCCATCCACACGACGACGATGAAGATCTTGGCGGCGACGATCGCGTCGACGAAGCTGGCGAACAGTCCGAAGCACAAGATGGTGGGTACGTACTGCTCGGCGCGCGACGACAGGAACACGCACTTGTCGCGCAGCGCCATCAGGCAGATCAGGCAGGCGTAGACGATCAGCGCCCAGCGCGGCAGCACCCCGGCCGTGTCGCCTGGCAGGCCGTCCATCGGCTTGCCCGACAGGAACAGCATCATGATCAGCCAGAACACGATCAGCTTGTACAGACCGGTGTCCCACGGAGTGCGCCGATTGCCCTTCGTGAACGGCACGTGGTTCGGGTACGGGGGGATACGGATGGTGTCGTTCTGCCACCAGTACAGGCTCTGGCCGATCAGCGGGTCGAAGTGGAACGCCATCGGGCCGCACGTGGCAGCCAAGCCGAGGATCTCCAACAGGATGGTCCAGATCATCAGCTTCTGCCACAGGATCGGCTCGTCCCACCAGCCGCCGATGTCGTTGAACTCGAGCCCGGCCGTGAACGCCCCGGCCACGATCAGGCCGAACAGCGAATAGAAGAAGATCTTCCACACGTAGAACATCGCCGTCTGGCGCGGCGTGCCGAAGCCCGCTTCCACCCAGTGCAACTGCAGCATCTTCATGCGCGGCAGGAACGGGATGCGGGCGAACTCGTCGATGTCGACGGGTGGTAGCTCGGCGGTGCGGTAAGCCATGCTGGTGGTCCCCTGCTATTGCTCGTGTGAGTTGGTTCAGTACTTGCGGCCGCGGCGGGCGCGGATCTGCCAGTCGCGGCGTTGCTGCTCGCGGTCGAGGATGTCGTCGTCTTCGGACGTGTGACGGCGCGACACCTGGGTGCCGCTGAGCCGGCGCAGCTCGCGCTCGCGGACGCGCTGGCGGCCCCACGCCTTGCGGACGTCCTTGCGGCGCTTGCGCTCGATGTGGTCTTCTTCCGACTCGGCGGTGCCGGCCAGGTAGGCGTCCTCGATCTCGTCGAGCCGGCCGAGCGCTTCGTCGGCGGTCATCTCCATGCGGATCTGCCCGCGCGACATCAGGTACATGCGGTCGCTGTACTTCAGGGCTTTGCGGGCGTGCTGCTCGACGATCAGGGCGCCGATGCCGCGCTCGTCGGCAGCCTTGCGGACGGCACCGAGCAGGCGGTCGACGATCAGCGGGGCGAGGCCGAGCGACAGTTCGTCGGCGAGGAGGATCTGCGGGTTGCGGCTGAGCGCCCGCGACAGGGCGACCATCTGCTGCTCGCCGCCCGACAACATGCCGCCGCGCACGTCGAGGCGGGCCGTGAGTTCGGGGAACAGGGCGAGTGCCTGGTCGACGTCGCCGCCGCCGATCCGCAGGTTGTCGCGGGTGGACATCTTGGTGAAGATCAGGCGCTCTTCGGTGACCAGCCCGACGCCCTGACGCACCCGCTGGTACATCGGGGTGAACGTCGGCACGTTGCTGAACATCACGATCCCGTCGACCGGCGCGAGCTGGCCGGCGAGCGTGAGCAACGTGGTGGTCTTGCCGGCGCCGTTCGGGCCGAGCAGGGCGACCACCTCGCCGGGCTGCACCGTGATGTTGATGCCCGACACCACTTCGCGCCCGAGGTAGCCGGCCTTGAGCATCCGGGTTTCGAGCAGATTCGGCGTGTGGGTCACCGCGAACGGGCTGGTCGCCGTGACGCCTCGGTCGTGGATGGTGCTGTCGCTCATGCTCACTCCCCACTCGTGACGCTGATCGTGGTGACGGGTGTGCGGATGTCGGTGTCTCGGATGTCGAGTTCGTCGTCGGACTTGTCGCCGAGGTAGGCGGCGATCACACCCGGGTCGTTGCGGACCTGGTCGGGGGTGCCGTCGGCGATCTTCGAGCCGAAGTCGAGCACGACGACCTGGTCGCACACGCCCATCACGAAGTTCATGTCGTGCTCGACGACGAGGATCGCCATGCCCCAGTCGTCGGCCAGCCGGCGGACCACCCGGGCCAGCTCGACGCTCTCGACCGAGCTGAGGCCGGCCGCCGGCTCGTCGAGCAGGAGCACGCTCGGGTGCATCGCCACCGCGCGGGCGATCGCCAGCAGCCGGCGTTTGCCGTACGACAGGTCGCTGACCTCGCGGTGGAGGTCTTCGTCGAGTTCGAACGCCTCGATCGCTCGCACCACCTCGGGCCCGAACTTGGGGATGACCGGCCACACGAGGTCGCGTACGTACGAGCGCAGGTCTTGCGGGTCGGCGGCGACGCTCAGGTTCTCGAACACGGTCGTGTCCTCGAACAGTTCGAGCGATTGGAACGAGCGGGCCAACCCGGTCTTGACGCGGGCGGCCGGGCCGGCACCCGTGATGTCGATGGTGGTGTCGGCCATGTCACCGGTGCTGCCGATCGTGACCCGCCCTTCGTGGATGCGGGTGAACCCGGTGAGGGCGTCGATCAGCGACGTCTTGCCGGCCCCGTTCGGGCCGATCAACCCGGTGACCCGGCCCGGTTCGAGCGTGAAGCTGACGTTGTCGACGGCCCTGACCGCGCCGTACTTGACGGTGAGGTCGCGGACCTCGAGGGTCTTCGGTTCGACCCGCTGGTCGTGGCCCTCGTCGACGGGCTCGGACACGTCGGACAGCTTGATGAAGTACGACTCGCCGAACTTCTTGGTGCGCTTCATGTAGCGGAACGTCTTGGCCCACTCGGCGGCGACCCCGTCGGGGTTGTACAGCACGACGAGCAGGATCGCGATGCCGCTGATGAGCTGGATGTACTTGCCGACACCGTCCCAGGTCGACTCCATCACTTCCTGGTTGAAGCCGGCCGTGGCCATCATGCCGCCGACGAACGCGCCGAGCACGTGCCCGACGCCACCCACCAGCGACAGCCCGGCGTAGGTGATCGACGTGAAGTTCGTGAACGACTGGTAGCTCACCGAGGTGAGGCGGAACCCGAGCAGGATGCCGCCCAGCGCGGCGATCGCCGAGGCGAGCGCGAACGCGAACAGCTTGGCGTACACGATGTTGATACCGAGTGCGGCGGCCGCGCGCTCGTTGGTGCGGACCGCGATCAACCGCCGCCCGCTGCGCCCGCGGCGCACGTTCGTGACGACCACGACTGCGAGCAGTGCCATCGCCAGCACGAAGATGCCGTACCGCTGGGGGTACCGGATCGAGCTGATCTCGTAGCCGAACAGGCTCGGGTTGCCGACCGGGGTGCCTTTGATGCCGCCGGTGAACTTGCTGTTGTTGAACAGCATCAGTTCGATTGCCGTGCCCAGCCCGAGCGTGACGATCGCGAGGTTGATGCCCCGGGTGCGCACCGCCGGCAGGGCGAAGATCATCCCGAGCGGAATCGCCGCGGCGACACCGGCGACCAGCCCGAGCAGGAACGGGATCTGGTACACGGCCACCAGGCGCCCGGCGACCCACGCGCCGAACCCGGCCATCGCGTACTGCGCCAGCGAGAGTTGCCCGGCGTAGCCGGTGACCACGACGATCGACAGCAGCACGATCGACGCGCACAGCGTGACCGTGAGCGCGTCGACCCACTTCGTGTCCTTCGTGAGCATGAGGAACACGACCATGCCGCACAGGAAGATCGTCCAGTCCCACGACATCCGCCCGTTGCCGACCGCCGGGAGCTTGCGGAGGAAGTGGTCGCGCAGCGGGATCGAGCGGCCGCGCAGCACGAGCATGACGATGATGATGAGGAACGGCAACGACTGGCCCGCGCCCTGCTGGTTCCAGAATCGCCCGATCAACGTCTGGCCCATGCCGAGCACGAAGCCGGCCGCGGTGGCGATCGGGAACGACTTGAAGTTGGCCACCAGCGCGGCGGCCAACGCGGCCAGCACGAGGCCGGTCATGGACGTGACCTGGAGCGTCATCACCGGCACGACGAGGATGCCGGCGATGCAGGCCAGTCCCGAGCCGAGCGACCAGTTGAGCACGGCGACCTTGTTCGGTGACACGCCGACCGCGGCCGCCGAGCGCTCGCTCTCGGACACCGCTTCGGTCTCGATGCCGAACCGCGACGAGCGATACAGCAGCCACAACACGAATGCCGAGGCGCAGCCGATGCCCAGCAGGATCAGGCGGTCGGCGGTGATGCTGACGTCGCCGTAGAGTGTGATCCGCTTGGTGGGCAACTGGCTGGGCACCTGGCGCGGCTTCGAGCCGTAGCGGATGACGACGCCGGCCTGCACCGTGATGAGTACGCCGAGTGTCGCCAGCAACTGCACGAGCGTGCTCGCCCGTTTGCGTTGCAGCGGCCGCAGCACCACCCAGTGCGTGAGCATGCCCAGCACGGCCGACAGCAGCACCCCGAAGAACGAGGCGACCCAGAAGTTGTGGCCGTGCTCGTACTGCAACTCGTACTGCACGAACACGCCTGCGATCGCGGTCGCGCCGAGCGAGAAGTTGAGCACGCCCGTGCCGCGGTAGATGACGATCAGGCCCTGCGAGGCGAACGCGTACAGGGCCCCGACACCCAACCCCAGCAACGCGAATCTGATGACCTCGTTCATCGTCCCCCGTACTTCCCCTACATCGGTTTCGCCCGGCCGCGTCACCACCGGGTTGGAGTCACCTTAACCCGCGTTCAGGCTCCGATAAGAGCCGAACCGCAGGTCGTGTCTAAGGTGGCCGTTCGACGGGCGCCGAGGGGCGCTCGCGAACCTTTCCGTAGGGGGATCACATGGGTTTCTGGAGGAAGTCCGTCGCAGCCGCGACGGTGATCGGTCTGGCGACCGTGGCCGCGGCATGCGGTGGCGACGACGACACGACGCCACCGCCGGCCGACACGTCGGCCGTCACCGATCCGCCCGGTGACGAGCCGGCCGACACGACCGGTGAGGCGCCGAGCGGCGAGCCGATCAGACTGCTCACCGTCACGACGCTCAACGCCAACGGGCCGACGTACGAGAACATCGCCATCACGGCCCAGCTGGCCGCCGACCACATCAACGCCAACGGCGGCATCAACGGCCGCCCGGTCGACGTCAAGGTCTGCGACGAACAGTTCGACCCGGCCGTCGCCGCCACGTGCGCTCGCCAGGCCGTCGAAGACGGCGTGGTCTCGGTCGTCGGTTCGTTCACGTACTTCGCCGAGGCGATCGTGCCCGTGATCGCCGACTCCGACATCACCTGGTTCGGGGCGTGCTGCCCGATCTCGCCGTCCGAGCTGAGCTCGCCGTACTCGTTCAACATCGGCAACCAGCCGATGTACGCGGTGGGCGAGGTGAAGCGCGCCGTCGAGGACGGTTGCGAGAACATCAACGCCGTGATCGCCGAGGGCGCCGACGCGATCTTCCGCACGCCGATGGAGAACGCGATGACGGCCTACGGCCGCGAGTTCAACGACGTCATCATCGCCCCCACCATCGCCCAGGACTATTCGGCCGAGGTCGCCCGGGCCACCAGCAACGTCGACTGCATGGTGGTCGTCTTGTCGGAGACGCCGTTCCTCACGTGGAACACCGCGCTCCAGCAGGCCGACACCGACGTCAAGCAGTACGGCAACCAGGGCAACCTGAACGCGATCTCGGCCAAGGGCGCCGAGGAGGCCACCCACGGCAACATCATCTCGGGCATGTACCCCGACATCTCGACCGCCCCGTGGGACGACTACCGGGCCGCGCTCGAGGCCAACGACATCGACCAGGAGGCCAACGACTTCAACAGCCTCGGTGGTATGGGTACGTGGGCTGCCTACATCGCGTTCGCCCAGATCGCCTCGACGATCGACGGTGAGGTCACCGCCGCGTCGTTCTTCGAGGCCGCCAGCAACACCAGCGAACTCGACCTCGGTGGCATGGTGCCGGTGCTCGACTTCACGCAGGAGTGGACCGACGGGCTCGAGGGCTACAGCCGCCTGTTCAACCGCAGCGTGGTGTACAGCCAGCTCGACAACGGCAAGGTCATCCCCGTCGACAACGAGTTCTTCGACGTGAGCGACCTCGCCATGGGCATCGCCCAGGGCTGACCGGGTCTCGATACACCGGCTGCGCCGGCACTCGACCACCGTGGGCGCAGGTGGTCGAGTGCCGGGCTCGGCCCGACGTCAGCTGACGCTGCGGGCGGTGTCGTCCCAGTAGCGGGCGCGCATCGACTTCTTGTCGAGCTTGCCGACCGGGGTGAGCGGTAGCGAGTCGGTGTAGTCGATCGACTTGGGCGCCTGCTGCGAGCCCTTGGCTCGTTTCACCATCGACGTCAGCTCGTCGGTCAGCTCGTCGGACGGCGCATGGCCGGGCTGGAGCACGACGACGGCCTTGACCGCCTCGCCCCACTTGGCGTCGGGCACGCCGATCACCATCACCGTGTTGACCGCCGGATGCTCGCTGATGACGTCTTCCACCTCGCGAGGGAACACGTTGAAGCCGCCGGTGATCACCATGTCTTTGGTGCGGTCGACGATGTACAAGAACCCCTCGTGGTCGAACCGGCCGACGTCGCCGGTGTGCAGCCACCCGCCCGCCAGGGCCTCGGCGGTCTCGTCGGGCAGGTCCTTGTAGCCGTTCATCACGAGCGGCCCGCGCACGCAGATCTCGCCCGATTCACCCGGGCCGACCGGCTGGTTGTCGCTGTCGAGCAGGGTGACGTGCATCCACGGCACCGGCCGGCCGCACGACGCCAGGCGCTCGGCCTTCGACAGGTCGTGGTCGGCCTTCTTCAGGTGCGTGATGACCATCGGCGCCTCGGTCTGCCCGAAGAACTGGAAGAAGATCGGGCCCCAGTGCTCGATCGCCTCGGCGAGCTTGGCCGGGCTGATCGGCGAGGCGCCGTAGATGATCGTCTCCATCGACGACATGTCGGCCGTGCGGTAGCGCGGGTGGCCCTGCATCGCGTAGAGCATCACCGGCACGAGCATGCAGCACGTGATGCGGTGTTGCTCGACGAGGTCGAAGAAGGCGTCGGGGCTGAACGACTCCATCACGTAGAACGTGCCGCCCGACAGCAGCACCGGCGACACGACCGACAGGGCCGCGTGCGACAGCGGGGTGGGTAGGGCGATGCGGATCACGTCGGGGAACTCCCACTCCGACATCTGGATCCACGTCATCGACTGCCACACCCGGTGGCTCATCAGTACGCCCTTCGGGCGGCCGGTGGTGCCACCCGTGTACACCACGGTGCACAGGTCGTCGAGGTGCACGTCGGGTGCCACCAGCGGGGCTGGTGCGAACGTGTCGGCGAGCGCCAGGAAGTCGTGCCCGGCGCGGTTCGGCCCGAACCCGAGCAAGGTCAGGTGGGGGAACTGGGCCTTGAGCTCGGCCGCGCGCTCGGTGAAGTGCTCGGTGTCGAACACCAGGCAGTCGATCTCGGCGTCGTTCACCGCGTAGGCGTGGTCGCCGAGCGACCCCATCGGGTGCAGCGGCGTGAGGATGCAGCCGTTCACCAGCGAGGCGAACGCGTTGAGCAGCACTTCGGGGCGGTTCTTCGACAGGATCGCCAGGCGGCTGCCGCGTTGCACGCCGACCGAGTGCATCGCCTGCACCATCTGGCTGGTGCGGGCGCGCACCTCGGCGTAGGTCAGCACGCGGTGGGGAGTGTTGATGCACGGCGCGTCGTGGTGCGCGTTCAGTGCATGGATGACGATGTGGGGTAGCAGCGGCTGTTCGTGGAGGACCGACGTCATGTCAGCGGGCTGCTTGTGGTTGGGGGGTCATCGGGATGGTCGCCAGGGCAGCCGGCGCCTCAGCGGACGACCTGGCTGACGATCAGCGCGATCAGCCCGAGCGCACCGATCACCATCGCCAGGGCGGCCAACCCGTCGGAGGCCGCCGAGCGCTGGTCGGCGGGGTCGGGTGGAGGCGGCGTGATGTCTTGGTCTTTGAGCTGATAGGTCATGTCCGGAACCCCCGTGTCGAACGATCTTGCCTCCTTAGCGTACGTTAAGGCAGTCATGAACATGAACCCCGGCGACATGAACCTCGGAGAGACCGCGCGCACGGCCGAGCTGCGAATTGTGCTCGAAGCCTTCATGGACGAGCACATCTATCCGAACGAGGATCGCTTCTTCCGTGAGTCGATGGAACTCGGCCCGTGGGCGGTGTGGCCGGTGGTCGACGAACTCAAGCCGCTCGCCCGCGACGCCGGCCTGTGGAACCTGTTCCTGCCCGACGGCGAGCACAGGTCGGGGTGGGGTGCGGGCCTGTCGAACCTCGAGTACGCCCCGCTGTGCGAGGTGATGGGCCGCTCGCACCTGGCGCCGGAGGTGTTCAACTGCGCGGCCCCCGACACCGGCAACATGGAGACGCTGGTGCGCTACGGCACGCCCGAGCAGCAGCAGCGGTGGTTGACGCCGTTGCTCGACGGCGAGATCCGATCGGCGTTCGCGATGACCGAGCCGGCCGTGGCGTCGAGCGACGCGACCAACATCGAGAGCTCGATCGTGCGCACCAACGATCGGGGGGTCGACACCTACGTCGTCAACGGGCGCAAGTGGTACACCACCAACGCCACCCACCCGCACTGCGACCTCTTCATCTTCATGGGCAAATCTGATCCGGGCAATCCCGACCGGCACCGCCAGCAGTCGATGATCCTCGTGCCGCGCGACGCGCCCGGCGTCGAGGTGCTGCGCCCGTTGCCGGTGTTCAACTTCTACGGCATGCCCGACCGGGCATCGGAAGTGCAGTTCACCGACGTGCGGGTGCCGGCCGCCAACATGTTGCTCGGCGAGGGGCGCGGGTTCGAGATCGCCCAGGGGCGGCTGGGCCCGGGCCGGATCCACCACTGCATGCGGCTGATCGGGCTGGCCGAGCGGGCACTCGAGCTGATGTGCCGGCGCACCCAGCACCGGGTCGCGTTCGGCCGGCCGATCGCCGAGCAGGGCGTCACGCTGGAACGCATCGCCGAGGCGCGGATCGCAATCGAGCAGACCCGGCTACTCACGCTGAAGACCGCCCACCTGATGGACACCGTTGGCAACAAGGAGGCCCGCCGCGAGATCGCGATGATCAAGATCGCCGCCCCGGCGATGGCGTGCAAGGTGGTCGACTGGGCGATCCAGGCGTTCGGGGGCGGGGGCACCAGCAACGACTTCGGGTTGGCCGCGATGTACGCCACGGCGCGCCTGCTGCGCCTGGCCGACGGGCCCGACGAGGTGCACCGGGCACAGCTCGGCCGGCTCGAACTGAAGCGCCACACCGACCTCGGCCCGGTCGAGCCCCGGGCGCCGTACGCTCCGACGTGGTAGCGCCCGGCACGCGCGTCGAAGCGCGCGAACGCATCGCGGTGTCGGAGGCCGCGACCGAATCGGAGGGGGAACGATGACCGCACCGGCCGGCGAGGTGCTGTGGGAGCCGCCGCTCGACGGGACGACCGCGATCGAGCGATTCGGGGCCAAGTACGGGTTCGCCGACTACGACTCGCTGTACTCGTGGTCGGTCACCGACCTCGACGGGTTCTGGGCCGCGGTGTGGGACTGGTGCGGTGTGCTCGGCACGTACGACCGGGTGCTGTCGTCGCCCGACATGCCGGGGGCGACGGACGCGACGGGGGCGGTCGTGACCGCCGTACCGAAGTGGTTCGAGGGGGCGACGCTGAACTACGCCGAACACGCCCTGCGTGGCCAGGGCGGCATCATCGGCCACTCGCAGACCCGCGACCGGGTCGAGCTGAGCGCCGACGAGCTACGCCGCCAGGTAGCCGCTTGCCGGGCCGGGTTGCAGCGTCTCGGCGTCGGCCTCGGCGACCGTGTCGTCGCCTACCTGCCGAACATCCCCGAGACGATCGTTGCCTTCCTCGCCACCGCCAGCCTCGGGGCGATCTGGTCGTCGGCTGCCCCCGAGTTCGGGCCCCAGGCCGTGATCGACCGGTTCGGCCAGATCGAACCGAAGGTGCTGTTCACGGTCGACGGCTACATGTACGGCGACAAGCCGATCGACCGCTCGGCCGAAGCCGCCGCGATCGCTGCGGGCCTGCCCACCGTCGAGCACGTCGTCACCGTGCCGTACCTGCACGCCCGGCGCAGCCCCGACAACACAGGCGACTGGGCCGACCTGCTCGCCGAGCCCGGCGTGCTCGAGTTCGCCCAGGTGGCGGCCGACCACCCGCTCCACGTGCTGTACAGCTCGGGCACCACCGGGCTGCCCAAGGCGATCGTGCACAGCCACAGCGGCATCGTGGTCGAGCACCTGAAGATGCTGACGTTCCACTTCGAGCTCACATCCGCCGACCGATTCCTGTGGTTCACCACCACTGGCTGGATGATGTGGAACTTCCTCGTGTCGGGGCTGTTGACCGGCACCACCATCGTCACGTTCGACGGCGACCCCGGTGCCGACGAGATGCGCTCGACGTGGCGGGTCGTCGCCGACGAGGCGGTCACGTGGTTCGGCACGTCGGCGCCGTTCATCATGCAGTGCCGCCGGCTCGGCGTCGAGCCCGGTGCCGAGTTCGATCTCTCGGCGCTGCGCGCGGTCGGCTCGACGGGTGCGCCGCTCCCCGTCGACGGCTTCTACTGGGTCGACGAGCACGTCAAGGCCGGCGTGCCGGTGTGGTCGTCGAGCGGTGGCACCGACATCTGCTCGGGGTTCGTCGGCGGCAGCCCCACCGCCCCGGTGCGCGCCGGCGAGATCAGCGTGCGCAACCTGGGGGCCGCGGTCGAGGCCGTCGACGGCGAGCTGGTCGTCACCAAGCCGATGCCGTCGATGCCGGTGCGTTTCTGGGGCGACGACGACGGTTCGCGATACCGCGCCGCCTACTTCGACGAGCGCCCGGGTGTGTGGACCCACGGCGACCTGCTCGAGTTCACCAAGTCGGGCGGCCTCGTCATCGGTGGCCGATCCGATGCCACGCTGAACCGTGGCGGCGTGCGGATCGGCACGGCCGAGATCTATCGCGTCGTCGAGAGCCTGCCCGAGGTGACCGACTCGCTGGTCGTGCACCACGAGGACGGCGACCGGTTGATCCTGTTCGTGGCCGCCGAGGGGTCGCCGGGCGAGGGGTTCGGCGACAGCGATGTGGACAACCGAGACCAGGCGGTGCGAGACGACGCTGCCCGCGACCTGGAGGTGGCTGCCAAGCAGGAGCTCAAGAACCAGCTCTCGCCGCGCCACGTGCCCAACGAGGTGTACGTCGTCGCCGCGATTCCCACCACGCTGTCGGGCAAGAAGCTCGAGATTCCGGTGAAGCGGATTCTGGCCGGGGCCGAGCCCGACGATGTCGCCAGCCGAGGATCGCTCCGTGACCCGGCCGCGCTCGACGCGATCGCCGAGGTCGCCGCGGCTCGGAACCGCCGGCTGCGGTGGGACGAAGCGTCGCGCGCGTTCGCCGGCGAGGGCGAGGAGCCGCGGCGCGTGTCGCCGCGGCGCGAGGAACTGCTCGAAATCGCCGCCGAACTGTTCGCCCAGCAGGGCTTCGCGGCGGTCACCGTCGACGGCCTGGGGGCCGCCGCGGGCGTGTCGGGCCCGGCGTTGTACCACCACTTCGACAGCAAGGAGGCGATGCTCGGCGAGATGCTGGTCGGTACCAGCCACCACCTGCTCACCGCCGCCCGCGCGCTGTACGACTCGGTGTCGTCGGTCCTGTCGACTGGCGAGTTGCTCGTCGAGTTGATCGCGATCCACGTCGACTTCGCGGTCGACCACCGCGCGCTCATCTCGGTCGAGCACCGCGACCTGAACAACGCCAGCGCGGAGGACCAGGAGCGTGTCCGCTCGTTGCAGGGCCAGTACGTCGAGATCTGGGTTGGGGCGGTGCTCGACCGGCACCCGGCCCTTGCTCCGGCCGTGGCCCGCGCGGCGGTGCACGGCGTGCTGGGCATGATCAACTCGACTCCGTTGAGCCCGCGCGTCGACCGGGTCGAGATGGTGGGTCTGCTGCGGGACATGGCCGCCGCCGCGTTCGACGCGGTCCCTGTTGCGTCCGGGGTCTGACCCCCGATGAAACCCTCGACGTAGCACGGGGGATAATCGCCGACACATCGCGGTGCAAAGGTGGCATCCTGATCGGTCGCGCGACAGGGCGACACCCCCACCACTCCACCAGCGCACCCTGCGGGAGGCCCCACATGTCCGATCAACCACCGTTCCAGCCACCACCGTTTGACCCGCCGTTCGCGGCGCCATCGGGCCCGCCCACCGAACCCGTTCCACCGGCCTCGGCCCCCTCGGCACCCCCCGCTACCCCGGCTCCCTCGGCGATGACCGTGTCGCCGGCCAGCCCGGGTGGCAGCCCGTGGAAGCCGGCCGCGCTCGGTTTCGGCGCGGCCGCGGTGGTCGGCGCGGGCATCTTCGGCATCGTCAAGCTCACCGGCGGTGACGACGACCAGGTCGCGACCGACAACGCCGCAGTGCCGACCATCACGGTGCCCGCGATCACCGTGCCGGCCGAGTTGCAGGATGCGATCGACAACGCCACGGCCGAGGCCGAAGCTGCCGCAGCCGATGCCCGCAGCCAGGCGGAAGACGTGCTCGGCGGCGTACTCTCCTCTATCCCGACGGTGCCCGAGCAGGGGCACAGCGACTCGGCGGTGTCGCCGACGGTGCCAGGCACCGCCGTCACCCAGACCGAGTCCGGCGGCGGGGTGACGATCACGATCCCCGACGACCTGATGCTCGGCGGGCTCACCGAGTGCCTCGGGTTGGGCGATCTGCTCGGCGGGCTCGACCTCGGCCAGCTGGGTCAGCTCGACCTCGGTGAGTTCGGCGAGTTCGGCGACCTGCCGTCGATGTCGCTGCCCGACTTCGAGAACATGACGCCCGAGGAACTCGCCAACCTCGACGTCAACGAGCTGCTGGAGCAGGTGCTCGGGCAGCTCGGCGAGGGCATGCCGGGCGGGCTCCCGTTCGACTTCAGCTTCCTCGACGAGCTCGACCTGGGCACGCTCGGCGAGGCCGGGTCGATGTCGCCCGAAGAACTCCAGGAGATGATCGAGTCGCAACTCGGCGACCTGGGCACGCTGACCAGCCTGCCGCCGATGTCGTTCCCCGACATCCCCTCGTTCGACCCGGCCCAGCTCGAGGAGTGCTTCGCCGACCTGGCCCCGTAGACGCGACTGGGGGTCAGACCCGACGGGTCTGACCCCCAGCGACGCGGTCGTGGGTGCTCAGGAAGGCTGCGGGGTGACCCGCAGGTACGGCTTGACTTCCTTCCAGCCGGCCGGGAACAGCTCCTTGGCCTCCTCGTTGGAGACGGCCGGGACGATGATGACGTCCTCGCCGTGCTTCCAGTTGGCCGGCGTGGCGACCTTCTTCGTGGCGGTCAGCTGGAGCGAGTCGATCACCCGCAGCAACTCGTCGAAGTTGCGGCCGGTCGACGCCGGGTAGGTCAGCGTCAGCTTGATCTTCTTGTCGGGGCCGACCACGAACACCGAACGCACGGTGGCCGTGTCGCTGGCGTTCGGGTGGATCATGTCGTACAGGTCGGCGACGGCCTTGTCGGGGTCGCCGATCAGCGGGAAGTTGGGGGCGGTGCCCTGCGTCTCGGCGATGTCCTCGCTCCACTTGGCGTGGCTGTCGAGCGGGTCGACCGACAGGCCGATCACCTTGACGTCGCGCTTGTCGAACTCGGGCTTGATCGCGGCGACGTAGCCGAGCTCGGTCGTGCACACGGGGGTGAAGTCGCGCGGGTGGCTGAACAGCACACCCCACGAGTCGCCCAGCCACTGGTGGAAGTTGAGCTCGCCCTGCGTGGTCTGGGCGGTGAAGTCGGGGGCGGTGTCGCCCAGGCGGAGTGCCATGGTTGTGCTCCTTCGAGGTGCTCCGAGGTATCGGTAACGGTGCTGCCGAGCGTACCGGGAATCCCGACAAAGTCAATCGGGATTCGTCGCCACAGTATGTTTGGGAGCGTGAGCAAGGCCGTGTCGATCGACGAGTTGTTCGACGACATCGACGTGTGGGGCGCCGGGTTCGTCGCCACCGTGGGCGACGACGAGCGCGTGCGGTTCGTGGCCCTGCGGCCCACCGTTGTCACCCGCGCCCACGGTCGCGTGTTGCGGTTCGAGCGCGCCGGCCGGAGCACCGTGAACAACGCTGGCACCCGTGACCAGGTCGCGATCGCGTTCCCACCACACGCTGGCTCAGCCGGGTTCAGCCTGATCGTCGACGGCATCGCCGACGTCGACGCCGAAGCCGGGGTGCTGAACGTGCGCCCCACCTCCGCCGTCCTCCACCGCCCCGCCCCGTAACCCTGCCCCCGCGGTGGTTGAGCCTGTCGAAACCACCCCGTCGCAGGCGACCTACTCGATCGTCATCTCGCGGGTTGCGCGGGTGCTGTTGGTGTTGGTGGCCGTCGCCAGAACGTGGAGCGGGAGTGCGGCCGCGGCTTCGGGGGTCAGCGCCAGGGGCACGTTGCCGGTCGCGCCGGCGGGTACGGAGTAGCCGGCGTCGAACTGCGACAGGTTCGGCCCGTCGGCGCCGGGCGGCTGTTCCAGCCGGGCGACCCCCCAACACGTTGCCGTGTTCGGCGCCGGCGGGCAGATCACCTGGATCGCCACCTGGTTGCCGTTGGCGGTGACCGTGCCGGGCGCGATGCGGGCGCGCACGGGGCCGGCCGCGGGCAGCGGCAGCAGGTGCTCGACCAGCAGCGGCCCGAGCGTGGCGGCTGGGTTGGCGAGCGCGCCGAGGAACGCGTCGGGGGTGAGGCCGGGGCGGGTCGCGTGCGTTGCCGAGACGTCCTGGGGCGTGGCCGGCGCGCTCGGTGGTGTGTCGGTGATGGCGCCGAGTACCGCCGCGTAGAACGCACCCTCGTCGAGGAACGTCTCGGCCAACGGTGTCGACCCGAACAGCGTGCTGCCGAGCTCTTGCGTCCCAAGCCGCACCACGACCAGTTCCTCGGTGGGGAAGACCGTGATCCGTTGCCCGAGGAAGCCTTGGAACGTGTACATGTCGGTGGGCAGGCCCGGCAGCAGTTGGGCGGTCGGTGTGGGGCTGAACGCGCCGGTGCACGGCGACCCGCCGTTGGTCCAGAACAGCCATCCGTAGCAACCGTTCCGGGCGGTGGGCGCGACCGCCCGGGCGACGTACTCGTCCGACAGCAGACGTGTCCCGTTCCACACGCCGCCGCGCCGCATCAGCTCACCGAACCGGGCGAAGTCGTTCGGATGCATGTTGAGCCCGAAGAAGCCCTGGGTGTGGCCGTTCCCGGCGCCCATCGTCGAGGCGCAGATGCCGTTCTGGAGCAGGCCGGTGCCCGACAGCCCGAGCGTGGCGAGGATCGTGTTGATCGGCAGCAGCTGGAGGATCACGTCGAGGGGGAGCGGCAGCAGCGCGAGCAGCGCGTCGATCGCGGTGAGCGAGATCACCGCCGGGCAGTCGCGGCGCCAGTACCAGTCGGCTCGGGCGACGCCGACCTGGCTGAACAGCTCGCGGTCGGCGAAGTCTTGGAAGTCGTGGTAGCCGGCGGCCTGTGCGGCGCGGGAGACCGCCTCGGCGAGCAACGCCGGGCCGTGCTGCGAGTACCCCCACGTGGCCCCGGGCGTGGCGACCACGCTGGTGCGCAACGCCGCGTCGAGGCGGTTGGGCATGGCGACGTTGTAGTCACGCACCGGGTTGAGGTCGAGGCCGCTGGTCTGTTCCAGGAGCTGGCGCATCGTGATCGCCCCGTGGGCCGCGTCGGCTTCGGGAATCAGCGAGCCGAGCGTGTCGTCGGGGCTGATCAGCCCCATCGTCCAGGCTCGCCCGAACACGAGCGACGTGAACGCCTTGGCCATCGACCAGCTTTCGTACTGGTCGATCTCGCTGAGTGGGTTCGAGTCCTGGGCGACCAGGCAGCCGCGCCGGTAGATCCGCACGGCGAGCGCCTGGTTGGCCATCGCCCCATCGATCGCCGCCTCAAGCTCGGCGGCGTTCATCCCTTGCTCGGCCGGGCTGGCCGTGGCCCACGTCGCACCGGGCGCCGCGCACCCGGCCGGTTCGGGTTCCGGCTCGGTGGTCGTCGTGGTGGTCGTGGTCGAGGTGCTGGTCGTGCTGGTCGACGTGGTACTCGTCGACGAGGTCGTGCTGGTCGTCGTGGTGGTGCTGGTCGTGGCCGGCACGGTGGTGGTGGTCGTGGTCGTCGTGCTGGTCGTGGTGGTAGCGACGGGCGTTGTGGTTGGTGTCACCGTCGTGGTCGTCGTCGTCGACGGCGGTGGGGCGGGCGGGGCGACGTAGGCGGTGACGTCGGCGACGATGTGGCTGGCGGCGAGCGTGAAGATGCACACCTGCCCGTTGGTGCCCAGCCCGACGAGCGCGCCGTTCGGTCGCACCTCGCCGGGTGCGTAGTTGACGTGGCTGGCCGTGGGTCGCGTCGCCCCACATGGCCAGGCAGTGAGATAGCCGGCGCCCTTCGGTGCCACCGCGGTCAGGTTGAGGAACACTGCGGTGGCGTCGGCCGGCACGCCGCCGCGCCCCGCCACGGGCAGCCGCACGAAGTGTCCGTCGGGCACCTCGCCGATGTGTTCGTACTGGTGGTCGACGGTGACCTCGGTGGCGCCCGAGCGGGTGTCGAGCAGACGTGCCGGGGTGACCGCTGCGGGCAGCTGTCCAGCCGGGACGTAGGCGGTGACGTCGGCGACCACCTCGGTGGCAGCGAGCGTGAAGATGCACACGTTGCCGCCGTCGCCCAGCCCGACCAGTACGCCGTTCGGGCTCACCGAGCCGGCTGTGTAGTTGACGTGGCTGGCGGTGGGGCGGTCGGTGCCGCACGGGTAGGCGGTGAGGTAGCCGGCGGCGTCGGGGTCGACTGCGGTGAGGTTGAGGAACACCGCGCCGGCGCTGCGCGGCACGCCGCCTCGGCCGGCCACAGTCAGCTCGACGACACCGTTGGCGGCGAGCTGACCGTGGCCTTCGAACCCGCGGTCGACGGTGGTGTGTGTCGGGCCGGTGCGGGTGTCGAGCAGACGGGCCGGCGTGAGCGGGTGGGGTGAACTGTCGGCGGGCACGAACGCCGTGACGTCGGCGACCAGATTGGTCGCCGCGAGTGTGAAGATGCACACCTTGCCGCCATCGCCAACGCCGACCAATGCCCCGTTCGGGCTGGTGGCCCCGGGCACGTAGTTGACGTGGCTGGCGACGGGCCGGTCGGTGCCGCACGGGTAGGCGGTGAGGTAGCCGGCGGCGTCGGGCTCGACCGCGGTGAGGTTGAGGAACACCGCGGCAGCGTCGTCGGACACACCACCGCGCCCGGCCACCGTGAGTTCCACCACACCGCCGGCCGGGCGGACGCCGTCGCCCTGGAAGGCGCCGTCGATCGTGACATCGCCGGGGCCGCCGCGTGTGTCGAGCAGGCGCGCCGGCAGGAGGGGAGTGAGCAGCGGCGCGTCGGCGGCTCCCGCCGCGCTGGTGTGGGTGGCGACCGCCGCGCCGGTGCCCACGATGGATGCGAGCGCCAGTGCGCTCGCCACGAGACGACGATCGAACATCGCGACCCCTTGATTTTCCGCCGTTGTCCTGGACAGGGTTGCCCAAGGGCCCGGTGCAGGTTCCCGCCAACACCGAGCCACTACCCACAGTAGTCCCGACGTCCACCCAAGGAAAGCGCCCCAGCGCGTCGAGACAGAACCTTGATTGCGGGCCCGCCGGGGGAGGACCGTCGCCCTTTGCCACGTTCTCGACACTTGTCGAACCGTTATGTAGGATTGTTGCTACAAAGGAGGGTGATGTGACGACGATGACCAGCCGGGAGTTCAACCAGGACACCAGCCGAGCAAAGAAGGCCAGCGAGCGCGGGCCTGTGTACATCACCGATCGCGGGCGGCCGGCCCACGTACTGCTGTCGTTCGACGACTACCAGGCTCTCGTCGGTCGGAACTCGGTGATCGAGTTGCTCGGTCAGCCGGTCGGAGTCGCCGACGTCGACTTCCTCCCTCCGCGATTCGGCGACACCGTTCGGCCGGCCGAGTTCGACTGATGTACGTCCTCGACACGAACGTCGTGTCGGAACTCCGCAAGGTTGCTGCCGGCAAGGCCGACGCGAACGTCGCTGGCTGGGCAGCGGGCACTCCCGCGGCGACGATGTTCGTGTCGGCGATCACGATTCTCGAACTCGAAACCGGCGTCGTGCTGGCCGAGCGGTCGGATCCAACGAAGGGGCGCGTGCTCCGGCAGTGGTTCGAGGCGGGTGTGTTGCGGGCATTCGCCGACCGCGTCCTCCCGGTCGACATCGACGTCGCCCGCGCGGCGGCGCAGCTCCACGTCCCCAACCCGGCCCCGTACCGGGACGCGCTGATCGGCGCAACAGCGCTGGTGCACGGCATGACCGTCGTCACCCGCAACGTCGGCGACTTCGCTCGTTTCGACCGCCCGGTCGTCGTCAACCCGTGGGACCAGAACTGACCCGGCCACGTGCCCCCGACAGGAATCGAACCTGTGGCCTGCTCTTGAGGGGAGTGCCGCTCGCTTGTCGCGAAACCCGTGAACCCAAGATCAGCCCGAGCGCGGTGCCGACCCCGCCAGTACCGGTTGACCGTCTCCGCCCATGGGTCCACTCCGCACCCACCCATCGCTCGGCACATTTCTCTCGATTGAGCCACCCTGCCCGGCCAGGAAGTGACTTCGGGAGCTATCCCGGTAGTCCCATCCCTACCGTCACCTCGCCTCGGCGCGAGCCTCTTCGAGATACTCGTACACAGGCTTGGGGAGCACGCGCGGCGGGCCGGTCCGACGACACGACCGAATCCACTCGTCCATCGATTCCATCGGCTCGTCGTCCACGATCGGGTCGATCTGACGCACCACCGACGGATCGCTCATTGGCTAAGGCTACCCCTCGGCCGCCGCCACCCCGGCTTGCCCCGCTGGCACAGCCCCGCGACCTGCCGTGGAATACGGTTGCGTCATGCGCAGCGTGCCGGAGTCCAACCGAGCACGGGGAGGACCCTGCACCTTTGGGCCAGAACTCGACGAACGTGCTGGCCAAGCGGTCGGCGGAGTGACCACCGACGACGGCGATGACACCTCGTTGGCCGCCGTCGAGGCCACCACCCGACGGGACTAGTGCCCCCGACAGGAATCGAACCTGTGGCCTGCTCTTTAGGAGAGAGCCGCTCTATCCAACTGAGCTACGGGAGCGTTCGTTTCAACGGTAGCCGTGTCGGTGGTCGTTTCGATGCGTCCGTTCTCAACTGTGACCCTTTGGCGACATCGAGTCGAACGAATGCCTGCACCGACGCTGAGTGACCCCTACACGGTCTGTTCGGCGAGTTCGAGTGCCTCGATGAACTCGTCAGCGAGCCCGAGCACGTCCAAGTGCACAATCTTGCGGGTTGAGGCGCCGTCAACGATGTTGATGACACGAGCCATCACCGGGTCTTCATCGTCGCCGGCGACGATGAGGCTGCCGGGGACTACCAGCGCCGTATCGGTCGCCTGATCGAGGTATGCCCAGACGAAGCCGGTGTGGTCGACTTGGTTGACGTCGGCAGGGAGTGCGATCTGGATGCTCATGGCTTCCTCCTCGTCAAACGGCAGGGCGGATTCCGGCCTGGAGGAGTTGGGTGAGTTGGGCGATGGCGGGGTTGGTGCGTAGGGGGTGGCGGGTGACGAACTCGATCTGGCGTTCGAGGTGCAGGTCGGGGTCGGGCACGACGGTGAGGTCGCCGGGGAGGTCGGCGAGCGCCAACTGAGGTAGCAGAGTGACCGCGCCGCTGGCTCGGATGACCTCGAAGCTGATGTGGTGATCGTCGGTCTGGGTGACGACGTTCGGGGCGAAGCCGACCGCTGCGCACGCCTGCCGCGCGGCAGTGGCCAGGCGGCTCTCGGGGCCCCCGAGCACCCACGGCGCCGCGGCGCAGTCAGCGAGCCCTCGCGCTTCCCGGTCGGATCGGGTGACGAGCAGGATCGGCTCGCGATGCAACACCGTGCGGTGTAGGTCGTCGAGCCGCTGACGGTGCTCGTGGGCGTGCCCGTCGGTGATCGCGCACTCGACGTCGCGGGCCCGCAGCGCGCGCATCGCCGCCTCGGCCTCGGCGTCGACGATGGTCAGCCGGATTGCCGGAGCGACGGCGTCGAGCAGCGGCAGCAGCATCGTCGTGATCGCGCTGGGGAACGCCGCGATCGCGATCGGGGTCTCGTGGTGGCCGGCCGACGCGGCGACCTGATCGAACGCATCGTGGACGAGGTCGAGGACGTTCGACGCGTGCGCCGCGAGTAGTCGACCGGCCGGCGTCAGCACAACGCCCCGATTCGAACGCTCGACGAGCGCAGCATCGGCCTCGCGTTCGAGTGCGGTGAGGTGTTGCGACACGGCGGACGGTGTGTAGTCGAGTGATCGAGCAGCCCCGGCGATCGTGCCGGTTGCCGAGATCGCGTGAAACACGCGGAGTCGCTCCAGCGTCGTGGGCGGCCTAGCCATCAGTTCAGCTTACGATGACCATCTCCGATCGTCGCTTTGCGAGACGGTTGGCGTCTGTCACGCTGCTGGTGTGGCACCCTCCCCGCCGTCCGCGCTCACCGCACTCGCACCGGGCGCCCGTTCTTGGCTGGCGGCGCCGGCGGCCGCTCGCGAAGCCGAGATCGTGGCCGCGCTCGACCTGGCCGACCGCGCTGCGCTTGACCTGGCCGCGCTCGATCGGCGGATCCACCACCTGATCGAACGCAACCGCGAGATCCACGACCGTGAGTGCATCAACCTGAACCCCGCGTCGAACGTGATGAATCCGCGCGCCGAAGCGGTGCTCGCGGCGGGGTTGACGACGCGGGCGTCGCTCGGGCATCCCGGCGACAAGTACGAGATGGGACTCGAGGCGATCGAAGAGATCGAGGTGATCGCGGCCGAGGCCGCGCGCGCCTTGTTCCGGGCCGAGTTCGTTGAGTACCGCGTCGGGTCGGGCGCGCTCGCCAACCTGTACGCGTTCATGGCGACCTGCCGGCCCGGAGACGCGATCATCGTGCCCCCAGCCGAGATCGGTGGCCACGTCACCCACCGCGATGCCGGGGCGGCGGGGTGGTACGGGCTCGACATCCACGAGTGCCGCGCCGACGCGGCGACGTTCACGTACGACCTCGACGCGCTCGCCGAACTCGTCGAGCGGGTGCGCCCGAAGCTGATCACGATCGGCACGAGCCTCAACCTGTTGCCGCACCCGGTCGCCGAGATCCGCCAGATTGCCGACCGCGTCGGCGCCCGGGTCTTGTTCGACGCCGCCCACGCGTGCGGGATGATCGCCGGTGGCGTGTGGCCGAACCCGATCGAGCAGGGTGCCGACCTGATGACGATGAGCACCTACAAGAGCCTCGGCGGGCCGGCTGGCGGCCTGGTCGTGACCGGCGACGCCGAGCTGGCCGAACGCCTCGACGCGATCGCCTACCCCGGTTTGACGGCCAACTTCGACGTGGCCAAGACGGCCGCGCTGGCGATCACGCTGCTCGACTGGCTGGCCGTCGGGCCGGCGTACGCGGCGATGATGGTCGACACGGCCGCCGCGCTCGGCGGCGAGCTGGAGCGTCGTGGTCTGCCGCTGTACCGAACGGGCGCCGGGCCCACCACGTCGCACCAACTCGTGGTCGACGCCGCGCGGTGGGGAGGCGGACACCGTGCCGCCCAACAGCTGCGTGCGGCGAACCTGCTGGCGTGCGCGATCGGCCTGCCCGGTGCCGCCGAGGGTGCCGGCCTCCGGTTGGGGACGCCCGAGATCGCCCGGCTCGGAATGACCCCCGAGCACATACCCGAACTCGCCGGCCTGATCGCCGACGCCCTCGCCGGCGGCCCAGCCGATCCGGCCGACCTGGCCGATGTCGCGGCCCGCACCAGCGACCTGCGGCGGCGCTTCCCGACCGTCCACTTCATCCGCACCTGACCCGTACCCGAAGGGAGACCGCAGCGATGCCCACCAACACCACCGACCGTCTCACCGCGGCGGCACTCACCGACGAGCAACTCGACGCGTACGCACGCGACGGCGTGATCGTGCTCCCCGGGAGGTTCAGCGCCGACGAGGTGGGCGCGATCAACTCGGCACTCGACAGCCTGATCGCGCAGGACGTCGTCGAGAACATCCGCGAGCGCGGCAGCGGTGTGGTGCGCACGGCGATGGCGCTGCATCAGCGTCACGAGCTGTTCGGGGAACTCGTCAACGACCCGCGACTGCTCGTCCCCGCCTGGCAGGTACTCGGCGACGTGCCCCTCTACGCGCAGCAGGTCAAGGTCAACGTCAAGGAGGCGTTCACCGGCGAGCAGTGGCAGTGGCACTACGACTTCGCGACGCATCACCATGAAGATGGCGTGCCCGAACCGCTGGCGGTGAACCTGCACATCTACCTCGACGACGTCACCGAGTTCAACGGGCCGCTGATGTTCATCCGCGGCTCGCACGCCGGCGGGCCGGCACCGACGTCGCTCGACACCACCACGACCAGCTTTCCGTTGTGGACGGTCGGCCCCGACGTCGTCGGCCCGCTCGCCGAACGGGGCGGATTGGTGTGCCCCAAGGGGCCCGCCGGCACGATGCTGATGTTCGGCGACTCGATCGTCCACTCGTCGCCACCAAACATGTCGCCGTGGTCGCGCCGGATCTTCTCGATGATCGCCAACCCGGTCAGCAACCGCCAACGAGCCGAGCGCCGCGCCGACCACTTCCATCACCGCGACGTCACCCCGTTGGGCGCACTCCTGTAGGTGGTTTCGACAGGCTCAACCACCGGGTTGCAGGCTCAACCACCGGGTTGCGGGCTCTACCGCCGGGTTGCGGGCTCTACCGCCGGGTTGCAGGTCAGAGCAGGTCGAGGATGGTTGCCCAGCCGCCGTCGGCGGCGGGGGCGACGTGGTGGTCGGCGAGGCCGAGCGCAGTCGGGTGGCCGTTGCTGGGGGCCACGGCGACGGCCGCGCCGGTGAGTAGTTCGGCGTCGTTCGGGCCGTCGCCGATCGCCAGCACCCGGGTGGGGTCGAGGCTGCGGGCGGCGCAGAACGCGAGCACGCCGTTCCACTTCGACATCGCCGGGCCCGACACGGTCAGCGTGTGCCCGCCGTAGTAGGTATCGACGTCGAGGTGAGCGATGCCCGCCGCGGCGACCGCGGTGGCGACCCCGGCCAACTGTGTCTGGTCGCCGCCCAGCACGGCGAACGCGAGCACGGCTTCCGCCGCGCACACGCGGTCGAGGTCGCCCACCGCGACCGCGGCGCCGAAGCTCTGGAGGTGCAGCGGGTGGGTTGACGGTTCGGCGTCGACGTACACCGCCACGTCGTCGCGGTCGACGTACACGCACGGCTGCAACCCCTGCGCCCGGAACGCGGCGAGCACCGCGGTCGCGTCGTCGGCAGCGATCGTGGCCCGGTGGAAGCGTTCGCCACCGGCCAGGTCGAGCCCGAGCGCGCCGTTGAGGCACACCGCCGGCGGCCGCAAGCCCAACTCGGCCAGAGGTTCGGCGGTCGACCCGACCCGGCGGCCGGTGGCCACCAGTACCGGCACGCCGCGCCGCTCGACCTCGGCCCACGCCGCCAGCGTTTGTGGGTGCACCACCTGGTGGGCGTCCCACAGCGTGCCGTCGAGGTCGGTGACCACCAGGTCGATCGTCGTCATCGGCCCAGCACTACCACACCGGTTCGTCGAGCCCGCGGCCCGCCACGGGTGTTGGGCAGGTAGGTGTGGTCTCGATACACCGCCTGGCGGCGGCACTCGACCACCTTGGGGCCAGGCTCAACCGCCTTGGCCGGTGGCGATCGATTCGGCGAGGAGCAGGTCGTGGAACATCCACTTGCCGCTGTCGCGGCCGGTGCGGCGGACGAGCACGTCGCCGTCGGCCAACTCGACGGTGACGTCGCGCCAGCCGGCGCTGCGCTCGCCGGTCAGGTCGGCCATCTGACGCGCCGAATTCGGCAGCGTGCCGGCCGCCGGCCCCGCCACCCGTGTGGCGGTGACCCCGATGCCGAGCACGATCTCCACGTCGCGGCCGCGCCGGTTGCCGGCGTACACGACCGCACCCTCGAGTGACCGCATGTCGTGCAGCAGGCCGATGCGGTACGACGGCATCGCCACGAGGCTCAGCCCGAGTGGGGCGAACACGCTGTCGCTCACCTGGGTGGTCGCCCGCAGCGCGTAGAACATGTAGACGCACCATCCGGCCACGATCGCGATCGAGATGTAGATCAGCCGCGACTCCCACGCCGTGCCGTACGCGGCGATCGCGCCCAGCCCGAGCCCGGTGACGATGATGCCGAGCGTGAGGTACACGTAGCCGATCCGGTACAGGCCCCGCGTCGACGCCCGCAGCGCGGCGGGCGACACCGGTGTGAGGGCGAGCCGGTCGAACAGTTCGCTGCGCTCGCTGAGTTGCGTGCGCCGGATGTTCCAGATCGAGTATCCGAAGATCAGCCCGAAGAACAGCGCTCCGTAGAGCACGACAGCGTGCCGGCTGCCGGTGTCGCCGCCCGGCCAGACGTACGCGCCGGTGAAGGCCGCGCCGACCCATCCGGCGATCGCCAGCAGGCACACCGGCGTCCACCAGCGCGGCGTCATCGACGAGGAGGTTCCGTCCAACCCGGTAGCCATCGCCGGATCGTAGAGACTGCCCCGTACCGCTACCCCCGAATTTCACCGGTGGTTTCGACAGCGAACCGGAGTGGCCGTCAGCGGCCAAGGTGACGTGGAGCACGTGGCCCCGGCCGCTCCCGTCGCAGCGTTCGTCCGCTGCCGTACGCTGACTCGATGTTCCTGGCGCTGCGCGAGATCCGTCGCGGCCTGGTGCGGTTCGGGATGCTGGCGGTGGCGATCGGGCTGCTGCTGTTCCTGGTCCTGTTCCAGCAGGCGCTTCAGCAGGGTTTGGTCACCGCATTCGTCGGGGCGATCCGCAACCAGTCGGCCCCGGTCATCGTGTACGGCATCGATGCCCAGCGAGCGCTCCAGGGCAGCATGCTGACCCCTGACGTCGAGCAGCAGGTGCTCGCGGTCGACGGCATCGGCGAGCACAACCGGATCGGCGAGACGACCCTGTCGGTGCGGGTGGGCGACGCGGCCGATGCCACCGAGGCATCGCTGATCGGCACCGACGGACCGCTCGGTCAGCCCCGTGAGCTGGCCGCCGGCCGGGCCGCCGACGGCCCGAACCAGGCCGTCGGCAGCAGCGTCGACTTCGCAGTCGGCGACATGGTCACCGTGCTGGCACCCGACGGTGGGTTCGAGGTCGAGGTGGTGGGCGTGGCCGACGACGTCCAGCTCAGCGTGTCGCCCACACTGTTCACCGACTACGCCACGTTCGAGGCGGCGGTCCAGGCGTTCAACCCCGACGCTGCCGAGATACCCGCCAGCGCGCTCGCGGTCGCGCCAGCCCGCGGCGTCGAGCCAGCCGAGCTGGTCGACCGGATCAACGACCAGGTCGGTGACGCCGACGCGGTCACCCGCGCCGACGCGGCTGACTCCGCGCCCGGCGTGGCGCAGGTGCGCCAGTCGTTCCAGGTGATCCTCGGCTTGTACGCCCTGATCGTGCCGCTCGTCACGGGCCTGTTCTTCCTGATCATCACGCTCCAGAAGGCCCGCGCGCTCGTGCTGCTGCGGGCGATCGGAGCGCGCAGCGGCGTGCTGCTGCGCGCCCTGTTCGCCCAGGTGCTGATGATCACGCTGGCCGGCATCGCCGTCGGGGTGCTGCTCGCCTTGCCGTTGTCGGGCCGCCAGATCGGCGGGCTGACGCTGCGCTACGACCCGGCGTCGGTCGCCACGTGGGCGTTGGTATTCGTCGCCCTCGCGGTCGTCGGCGCGCTGGCGTCACTCGCTCGCGTGCGCCGCACCGAACCGGTCGCCGCGGTCGAACCGGCCGGAGGCGCCGCATGAGGTTGGCTCTCCGCGAGCTGCTGCGCCGGCCGGGGCGGTTCGTCGCCGCCACCGCGGTGCTGACGGCGGTCGCCGTGCTGCTGATGTTCCTGGGTGCCCTGCTCGACGGGCTCCTGTCGGCGAGCACCGGCGCCTACCGCGCCCAGCGCGCCGACGTGATCGTGTACTCCGCCGATGCGGGTGCGTCGCTGCCCCGCAGCCGGATCACAGCCGATGTACGCAGCGCCATCGACGCCGCGCCCGGCGTCGCCGAGACCGGCGGGTTGGGCAGCGTGCAACTCGGCGCCCGGCCGGAACCCGAGCCCGACCGCCGCGACCTGATCGCCACGGCGCTGATCGGCTACGAGCTGGCGCCGTCCGGCCTGCCCGATCAGCCGCCGCCACCGGGCGAGGTGATCGCCGACGACAGCATCGAGCAAGAAGGCGTCACGATCGGCGACGTGTTGCTGCTCGGGCCGGCGCGCACGCCGGTCACGGTCACCGGGTTCGTCCGCGACACCCAGTACTCGGGCCAGGCCACGTTGTGGGCGTCGCTCGACACATGGCGCGAAGTCGCCGGGGCCAACCGTCCGGCGCAGGCGCTCGGCGACGGCACCGTGCAGGCCGTCGTGGTACGCACCGACGGCGACCCGACCGAGCTGGCGGGCGCGATCGAGGCGGCCGCCGACAACCGCGTCGAGGCGCTGACGCTGGCGGACGCGATCGACGAGCTGCCCGGCGTGTCGCAGCAGCGCTCGACGTTCAACCAGATCATCGGCGTCACGGCCGTCGTGGCGATGGTGGTGGTCGCCTTGTTCTTCACGCTGATCACGGTCGAGCGGACCGGCCTGTACGGCGTGCTCAAGGCGATCGGCGCGTCGAGCCGCACGCTGTTCCTCGGTGTGGCCGCCCAGGCGGCCGTGCTGGCGCTGGTTGCCACAGCGCTCGGCGTGGTGGCATCGCTCGCGCTCGCGGCGGTGATCCCGCCCGGCTCGATCCCGTTCCAGGTCACGCCGAGCCGGCTCGTCACGAGTGGTGCCCTGATGCTGGCGGCGGCCGTGATCGGTTGCGTGTTCTCACTCCGGCGGGTGTTGCGAATCGACCCTGCCGCGGCGATCGGAGGTAGCCCATGACCCCACCCCGCTCCGACGGCGACGCGCCCGTGCTTGACATGTCGGGCGTTCGCAAGGAGTACACGGTCGGCGAGCAGCAGATCGTCGCGCTCGCCGACGCCACGCTGACGATCGATCACGACGAGATCGTCGCCCTGATCGGCCCGTCCGGCTCGGGCAAGACCACCTTGTGCTCGATCGCCGGTGGCCTGCTCACGCCTACTGACGGCACCGTCGAGTTCGCCGGACGCGACATCTCGGGCCTGTCGGCGCGCGAGCTCACCGAGTTCCGCCGAACCTCGGTGGGGTTCGTGTTCCAATCGGTGAACCTCGTGCCGTTCCTCACCGCGCGCGAGAACCTGCTCGTCGTCGACGAACTCGGCGGCCGCCGGCGCGGCGATCGGGCTGCCGCCCGGCGGCGAGCCGACGAGTTGCTCGGCGAGCTGGGCCTCGGCGACCGTGCCGAGAACCTGCCGGCGGGGTTGTCGGGCGGGGAGCGTCAGCGGGTGGCGATCGGGCGGGCGTTGATGAACCAGCCCCGCCTCGTGCTGTTCGACGAACCGACCTCGGCGCTCGACTCGACGACCGGCGACCAGGTCGTGAAGCTGATCCGCGACGAACTCAAGGCGCGCGAAACCTCAGCGATCATCGTTACCCACGACCAGAGGATCACGCACTACGCCGACCGAGTGGTGCGGATCGAGGACGGTCGGGTCGACAACGAGCCGGTCAGCGACGACACGCCTCCCGAGGTAGCAGGGGGCGAGCGGGCGTAGAGGCTGCTCAGCTCCCGTCAGCTGCGCTGGGCGCCGGGGCGTTGTCGGCCGCCGGCGCGATGTCGACCTCGACGATGCCGTCGTCGCTGACGCGCACGGGGAACGTCGGCTGGTAGCACTCCTTGACCGCTTCCCACCCCGAGTCGAGCGCGAACGCCCACTGGTGGCCGGGGCACACGAGCTTGCCGTTGAGCACGACGCCCTTGGTGAGCTCGCGCTGGCGGTGGACGCAGATGTTGTCGAACGCGTAGAACCCGCCTTCGTGGGCGACCACGAGCACCTGGCGCCCGTCGACGTCGAACGCGAACCGCCGGGCCTTGACGATTGCCGCCGCCTCACCAGCGGTGACCCAACTCATCCTGAATCCTCCGATCGTTCGGGCTGCACGTCGGCGTTGCTCCAGCCCGCGGTGGTTGTGTCGACGTTGGCCTTGGAGCACCGTTGGTGGCGCCCAGCCTGCGTGGCGCTTGAACGCCGGCTCATGCGGTGTCGTCCTTGGCGAGCCACACCTGCTTGAGGCGGTCGTAGGCCCGGCCGTGCTCGTCGAGTGCGCGCTGGTCGGGGTCCCACTGCACGCTGACGTCGCCGCGCACGTACGTCTGGCAGGCCAGCCGGTAGCCCTGATCCATCAGCTCGCCGAGCCGCTCGCGCTCGCGGCGGCGGGGCGGGTCGCACTGGTCGTACCCCTCGACCACCTTGACCCGGTCGGTGCCGCAGTTACCGCTAGCGCACTTGAACGGGATGCCGCAGTCGTTGCGGATCGCGACGCGCAACAAGTTGACCTCGTCGCCGTCGGGGAACTCGACCTCGCGGTCGCTGGTGTCGAAGCGGATGCGCGGCATACGAACGTCCGGTCAGGGCAGGCGTGTCGGCGCGGGCGCAGCTCAGGCGAGGGCCGGCTCGGGGTTGTCGACCGGTGCCTCGGGAGCCACGTACGTGTCGTACAGCGCCTTCGTGTACGAGAAGCGAGCCTCGGCCCCATGGCGCACGAGCTGGAGGCAGCGCTGCTGGAGCTCGGGCGTGTCGGCGTAGTCGAGCACGATCTGGTAGCCGCGCTCGCCGTGGATCTCGTCGCTGGTGATGTGGAGGTCGAAGAACTCGGCCTCTTCCTCGGTGAACCCGTAGCCGTCGGGGTCGACCAGCACCGGGTACTGGCGGCGGTAGATCGATGGCACCTGCGACTCGAGCCCGACGACCAGCGCGGCGGTGGCGACGGCGAAGTGCTCGCGCATCGCGATCGCGTAGCACCAGCCCTGCAGCCCGCGGGTGACGGCGGTGGCGTTGTCGATGTCCATCACGCGCTCGCGGGTGGTGCCGCAGGCCTCGGCGAAGCGGATCAACAGGTCGGTGTGACGCACGTCGGACAGCTCTTCCTCGTACATGTTCTGGAGGAGGAAGTCCTTGGCGTCGGTGGCCGTGTCGGGGGTGTTCGAGTAGATGTAGCCGAGGTAGTCGGCGAACGGGCCCACGTAGTGGTAGTGGTTCTCGGCCCAGCGGGCGAAGTGCTCGCGCTCGAGCTCGCCGCTGGCCCAGGCCTTGGAGAACGAGGCGTTCTTGGCTTCGCGGCCCTTGATGGCCTCTTCGAGCGCGGTGCGGAATTCCTGGCGGTCGAGTAGTTCGGTCATGGCAAGCTCCTCTTGTCTGCCTGTGGGTCTACATCTGGTGGTCTTACGTGTGGCCGACGGACGGCGTCGAGTCGATGCGTATACTGTATACATGACCGCGAGCCTTCTGCAAGGGGGAACATGAACATGGGCAACGTCGACACGTCGAGCAGCCCGGTGAGCGACACGGTGATCGCATCGGTGCGCGAGTGGGTCGCCGGGTGGAGCGCCGAAGTGGCCGCGGCCGACATCCGGGCGGGGCGCGAGCGCTTCGCCGGCGACCTGGTCGCGTTCGGCACCCACGCCGACGTCGTCGCCGGGCGCGACGAGGTCGAGGCCGAGCAGTGGTCGCAGATCTGGCCGCGCATCGAGGAGTTCGCGTTCCTCGTCGACGAGCTGGTCGTCCAGGCCTCGCCCGACGGGCTGCTGGCCGTGGCGATCGTGCCCTGGACGTCGGTGGGCATCGGCGCCGACGGCACCCCGTTCGATCGCCCCGGGCGGGCGACGATCGTGCTCGCGCGCGACTCGCACGGGGCCGCGTGGGTCGGCACCCACACCCACTTCTCACTCGCCCGCGGCGTCCCCCAGAGCACGCACGGCGAGCGCACCGCGATCCGATGAGCGCCCACGAGCAGGCGGTGATGGCCGAACAGGTCACCGCCCGAGGCGTCCAGGGAGTGGTCGCCGCGGCTGCCCCGCAAGCAGCCCAGGCGGGTGCCGCCGCGCTGCGTGCCGGCGGGAACGCGTACGACGCGGCGCTCGCCGCGGCGCTGGCCGAAACCGTCCTGTTGCCGCCCAAGTGCGGGTTCGGTGGCGATCTCGTGGCGATCGTGGTGCCGGGCGGCGCGTCGGCGCCCGAGGCGCTGGTGGCCGTCGGCGGTGCGGCCGAGGGCCACGCCGCGGTGGCTACAGCCGGGCGCTGGCGCGACGTCGGCCCCGATTCGGTCGGCCCGCCCGCCGCGGCGGCCGGGTACGCCGCGCTCGCCGACCGTGGCGTGCTCGGCCGCCGCGCCGCGGCCGCGGCTGCGATCGACCTGGCCGAGCACGGCTTCGCCTGGGCCGCCGTGTGCACCGCCCTGTCGCGCCAGGCGGCTGCACTCGTGGCCGAGATGCAGCCCGATGGCTGCACCTACTACCCGGACGGGGCGCCGATCGCGGCGGGCACGGTGGTGCGCCTGCCAGGGCTGGCCGAGGTGCTGCGCGAATGGGTGAGCCGCGGCGAGACGTTCCTCGAAGGGCCGGTGGGCGCGGCGATCGAGCGCGAGATCGCCGGCCGCGGTGGTGCCCTGCGGGCCTCCGACTACCGATTCGCCACCGCCGAGTGGGCCCCGTGCGCGGCGGTCACCGCCGGCGAGCGGCAGCTCTGGGCGACGCCGGCGCCCACCCACGGCCCGAGCCTGCTGGCGGCCGCCGCCGACGTGCACGCCGGGTCGGGCTCGGCGCCCGCCGACGTGCACCGGGCGGTGATGGCCGCGATCGCCCGCCAGCGCGCCGAGCTCGGCGACCCGGGCGGCACGTCGATGGTGTCGGCCGGTGACGCCGACGGCACCGTGGTGACGATCGTCCACTCGAACTCGTACCCGCGCTTCGGCAGCGGCATCGTGGTACCCGAGTACTCACTGACGCTCGCCAACCGGGCCGGCCGCGGCTTCACCCCCGAGGTCGGTCACCCGAACTTCCCGGTCGCCGGGCGGCGGCCCGCCACCACGCTGCACGCCTGGGTAGCCAGCGACACGTCCGGGGTGCCGCGCTGGGTGGGGGGCACGCCGGGCGGGGTCAACCAACTGCCGTGGAACGCCCAGTCGCTGGGCCGCATCCTGGCGGGGGAGGAGCGGCCCGGCTGGCTCGTCACCGCGCCGCTGTGGGAGTGGATCCCCGACGGCGACGGGCTGCGCGTCGAAGCCGGGTTCGCCGACGACGAGGCTGCCGCGTTGGCCGGCGCGGCGCCGCGGGTGGTCGCCGCGCCGAGGTGGGGCTGCAAGTCGGCCCAGCAGGTGGTGCGCATCCCGTTGCCTGGCCAGGCGTGGGAAGCCGCCGCCGACCCCCGCACCGTCGGCCTCGCCCTCGGCGTGTAGTGCCCCCAAGGTGGTTGAGCTTGTCGAAACCACCGGTCGTCCGGCGTCCCGGTGGTTTCGACAAGCTCAACCACCTTGGGTTTGTGGGTCGCGGCAGATCCAGAGGAGGGCCAACGGGACCAGGCCGGCGACGGCGAGGGTGGGGCGCAGGCCGAAGAGGCCGGCGGCCACGCCGACCAGTGCGCTGGCGACCGCCCCGAGCGCGATCTGCACCGACCGGTACAGGCCGAGCGCCAGGCCGTTGCTGCCGAAGCTTTCGACCGCGAGCATGTTGGCCACCGGCCCGAGCGAGCTGACCGCCCCGGCGAACAGGGCGGCGATGCCGTAGGTGACCGGGTGACCGGGCAGCAGCACCCAGGCGAGTCCAGTGGCGGTGAGTACGAGTGCGGTCCGCTGCCCGCTCGCGCGGGCGCCGATCCGGTCGGCGGTGGCCCCGCCGATCACCTTGGCGACGATCGAGATCAGTCGCCCGACGACCAGCACCGTGGCTGCTTCGGCCGCCGAGATCTTCCACCGTGTCACCGCGTACGTGGTGAGGAACGGGATCGCGCCGTACTGGAGCGTGGCCAGCACGATGCCGACGTAGGTGGGCAGCGTCAGCACCTCGCGCAGCGGGAGCTTGCCGCGCGGCCCGCGTACGCGCGGCCCGAGGTCGGCGAACACGATCGCCACGCCGGCGGCCACGAACATCGCCGCCGCGATCCAGAACGGCAGGCGCCACGACGCTGCTGCTCCGAGTGTGCCGAGTAGTGCCGCGGCGAGCAGGCCCCCGCTGAACGCCACCCCGTAGATGCCCATCGCGAACCCGCGCTTGGCCGGCCCCGCGGCGATGCCCACTCCCTGGAGGCCGAGCGGGAAGAACAGCCCGGCTGCCGCACCGAGGAGCACCTGGCCCACCAGCAGCACCGCGTACGACGTGGTGAGCGCGTTGACGATCGAACCGGCGACACCGGCGGCGCAGGCCAACTGGATGACGGTGCGCGGTGTGGCGTGGCGGACCGCGTCGCCGCCGATCAGGTTGGTGACGGCGATCGTGCCGGTCAGTACGGCAAACGCGATGCCGCCCTGGGTGACCGACAGGCCGAGGTCGTCGGAGACGATCGGGAACAGCGGCGACAGCATCTGTTCGCCGGTGGTGGTGGCGAAGTAGGCCGCGCACAGCAGCGCGAACGTCACCCAACGCGGCCCCGCGGCCGGCGCCGCTGCGGGGGCAGGAGCGCCGTCCGGAGCGGCGACGGGCACGTCGAGGTGCGCGTTGTCGTCCATCTCGCATACAGTATGCAAGATGGTGAGCGCCACGCCCCACCCGCCGACTGCCCGAGCGGCACGCGGCTCGACGCCCCCGTTCGCGCATCTCGACGACGCCACGGTCGCGGCCCTGCTCGACGGTTCGGCCGACGCGGTCACCGACGCGGTCGGCCGGGCGTTCGCCGCCTGGGGCCGCGGCGAGGCCGCCACCACCCAACGCGTGCGCAGCGCTGCGTCGGGCCAGATGGCGAGCGCGATGGCAGCGGTGGTGCCCCCGTTCTCGGGCGCCAAGGTGTACGCCACCAACAACGGCGTGTTCACGTTCCTGATCGCGCTCTACGACGCCGGCGGGGCGCTGCTGTGCACGCTCGACGGCGACATGGTCACACGGCTGCGCACGCCCGCTGCGTCAGCGCTGGCGATCCGGCACCTGGCGGCTCCCGACGCCACCACGGCTGCGCTCGTCGGCGCCGGTCGGCAGGGGTGGTCGCACATCGAGATGCTCGCCGACGAGCTGCCGCGCCTGTCGCGGATCGCGGTCGCGTCGCTGTTCCCCGACGAGACCGAGGCGCTGGTCGCCCGGGCGAACGAGGCGGGCATCCCCGCGGTCTTCGCCGCCACGCCGCCTGAAGCGGTCGCCGGTGCCGACGTGATCGTCACGGTCACCTCGTCGGCCACGCCGCTGTTCCCCGCCGACGCCGTCTCCGACCGGGCACTGATCTGCGGTGTTGGGGCGACGAAGTACGACCGCTGCGAGATCGACCCGGCACTCGTCGCCCGCTGCGCGGCGGTGGTGTGCGACGACGTCGTCGGCAGCCACACCGAGTGCGGCGACCTGATCGCCGCCGTCGCCCACGGCAGCTTTGCCTGGGACCAGGCGATCGAACTCCACGACCTGCTCGCCGGCAACGTCGCCGTACCGCGGGCCGGTGCCGCACCCGTGTTGTTCGAAACCCAGGGCGTCGCCCTCCAAGACGTCGCCGTCGCTGCGCTCGCCTACACCCGCTTCATCGCCCACCCCGACCCCGCCACCCTCGTGACCGAACCACTCACGACCGAATCACCTACTTCGTAGACCACATCACTTCGTAGAAGGGAACTCCCATGATCGAGATGCGCCGCCTGAGCCTCACCGAAGCCGAACTCGCCGCCGATGCCGCCCTTGCCAAGGCCGTCGAGCTCGGCGTCGGCTCGGTGATAGCGATCGTCGACCCGGCCGGCTGGCCGATCGTCGTCAAGCGCCCCGACAACGCCAAGCCCACCAGCGTCAACATCGCCATCGACAAGGCCTTCACAGCCGCCTGCCACAAACGCCCCACCCACACGTACACGAACGCCCAGCCGGGCCAGGAGGCGTTCGGCATCATGAACATGCACGGCGGCCGGTTCGCGATCTTCGTCGGCGGCTGGCCAATCGAGGTCGACGGCGAAGTCGTCGGCGGCATCGGCGTGTCGGGCGGGCACACGAAGGAAGACATCGCCTGCTGCAAGGCGGGTGTCACCGCCGTGCTCGAGTCGCTCGGCAAGCCGGTCGACTTCTCCAAGTGGGACAACTGGGCCCCGCCCGCGCCCACCGCGGAGTGATCATGGTTTCGACAGGCTCAACCACCGGGGCCTACGAGGTCCGCAACCGGATCGGTGGCGACCTGGCGGGCGCCTCGAACGGGGCGACGTTCGAGCGTTACAACCCGGCCGACACCGGCGAGCTCGTCAGCGTCGCCCCCGAGAGCACAGCCGACGATGTCGCCGCCGCTGTTGCTGCGGCGCGCGAGGCGTACGCGAGCTGGCGTCGCACGACGCCCGGCGCGCGTGCCGACCTGCTCACCAAGGCCGCCAAGCTGCTCGCTGAGAGGGCGCCCACGATCGCTGCCGAGATGGTGCGCGAGGAGGGCAAGCCGCTCGCCGACGCCACCAACGAGTCGAGCCGCACCCCGAAGAACCTCGAGCTGTACGCCGGCGAGGCCTATCGCCTGACCGGGGCGACGTTCCCCAGCGACGACACGCCGCTCGTGTACGGCACCCGCGACCCGATCGGCGTGGTCGGCGTGATCACGCCGTGGAACTTCCCGCTCAACATGGCCAGCCGCAAGATCGGCCCGGCGCTGGCAGCCGGCAACACGGTCGTGTTCAAGCCGTCGCCGATGACGCCGTGGATGGGAGACCGGCTGGCCGCCGCGTTCACCGATGCCGGCTTTCCGCCCGGGGTCGTCAACGTCGTCCACGGGTTCGCCGCCGGCAGCCACCTCGTCGCCGACACCGATGTCGACGCGGTCACGTTCACCGGCTCGAACGCCACCGGCCAGAAGATCCACGCGGCGATCGGGCTCGGCCGCCGGGCGCAGCTCGAACTGGGCGGCAAGAACCCGGTCGTGGTGCTGGCCGATGCCGACCTCGACGCGGCGGCCGCGGTGGTCGCCCGGTCGAGCTTCTCGCTGTCGGGCCAGGCGTGCACCGGGGCCGGGCGGATCATCGTCGACCGACGCGTCCACGACGAGCTGCTCGACCGGGTCGTCGCCCTGGCCGCCAAGTACGTGCTCGGCCCCGGCGACCGCGAAGGCGTCACGATGGGCCCCCTGGTCGACGGTCAGGCGGTGGCGTCGATGGCCACCGCAGTCGCCGGGGCGGTCGCCGACGGCGCCACCGTCGCCTGCGGTGGCGTGGCGGTGTGCGACGGCGACCTGGCGCACGGGCACTACTTCGCGCCCACCGTGCTCACCGGCGTGCGACCCGACATGGCGCTCGCCCAGGAGGAAGTGTTTGGACCGGTCGTCGGGTTCGAGCAGGTCGACGGGCTCGACGAGGCGATCGCCTCGGCGAACGCAGTCCGCTACGGCCTCGCCGCTGCGATCTGCACGCCGAACCTGGCCGCGGCCCAGCGCTTCGCGGCCGACATCGAGGCCGGGATGGTGCGCGTCAACCGGCCGACGGTCGGCGCCGCGATGAACGCTCCGTTCGGCGGCGTCAAGCAGTCGGGCACCGGCACCCACAAGGAACAGCTCGGCCCGACGGTGATGGACTTCTACACGGTCAGCCGCACCGTCTGGCTCGGCAGCTGAAGGAACGCCCTGCGGTGGTCGAGTGGCGGCGCAGCCGTTGTATCGAGACCACTGGTCGCGAAAGGAACTGACATGGATCTCGGACTGAACGGGCGCCGGGCACTGGTGCTCGGCTCGTCGAGTGGGCTTGGCAAGGCGGTCGCGGCGACGCTCGCCGCCGAGGGCGCGGCCGTTGCCGTCGTCAGCCGCGAGGCCGACCGGGCCGCGCAGGCACAGGCCGATACCGGTGCCGCGGCGGCACTGGCCGGCGACCTTGCCCAGCCGGGCGTCGCCACCCGGCTGGTCGCCGAGGCGGTGGCAGCCCTGGGCGGGCTCGACATCGTGGTGGTCAACACTGGCGGTGGCAAGCCGGGGCCGATCACCGAAACCGACGGAGCCGACGACGCGGCGTACCACTCGATGCTGCGGCCGGTACTCGAGGTGAGTCGGGCCGCCGCGCCGCACGTCACCGCGGGTGGCGCTGGCAACCCCGGGCGGCTCGTGTACCTGACCGCCCGCTCGGTCGTCGAGGCGACGCCAGACCTGGCACTCAGCTCGGTGTTCCGCAGCGGGGTGCACGCCGCGGCCAGGTCACTGGCGCTGGAGTTGGCGCCGGCGGCAACCGTCAACGTGGTGATCACGGGACAGTTCGCGACCGGCGCGCTGGAACGCTTCGAGGCTGCCCGGGCCGCCCGCGAGGGGCGCACGCCCGAAGAGATCCGCGCCGAGCACGTCGCCGCCACCCCGGCCGGCCGGCTGGGCACACCGGAGGAGTTCGCCGACGTCGTCGCGTTCTTGTGCAGCGCCCGCGCCGCCTTCGTCACCGGCACCGCCCTCCGCGTCGACGGAGGCGCCGTCCACGGCTTCTGATCCCCCCCGGTGGTCTCGATACAACGGGGTGGCGGCTACGCCGCGGGTGCGCCACTCGACCACCTTGTTTCCGGTGGTCTCGATACATCGGGGTGGCGGCTACGCCGCGGGTGCGCCACTCGACCACCTTGTTTCCGGTGGTCTCGATACAACGGGGTGGCGGCTACGCCGCGGGTGCGCCACTCGACCACCTTGTTTCCGGTGGTCGAGTGCCGGGCTCTGCCCGGTGTATCGAGACCGTGGCGCGCGTCGGGCTACGTAGGGGTGTCGACGATGGCGGCTCGGGCGGCGGCGATGTGGGCGCGGGCGAGCCGCTCGGCCGCGTGCTCGTCGCCGCGGGCGACGGCTTCGGCGAGTTGGGCGTGCTCGGCCCACGAATCGGGAGCGCGGCGCCGGATGCCTTCGGCGTAGACCCACTCGATCACGTGCTGTGACCGTTCGATCGTCTCGGCCAACAACTCGTTGCGCGAGGCGTTCGCGAGCAGGGCGTGGAAGCGGGTGTTCAGCGTGGGCAGCCCCGCCAGGTCGGCACTGGCAGCGAGTTCGACCCCGCGAGCCACGGTGTCGCGCAGTTCGGCGATCTCCGACTCGGTGCGGTGCCGGGCGGCGAGCTGGGCCACGAGCCCTTCGAGCACCTCGCGCACCTCGAACAGCTCGCGCGCCCGGCGGCGCGACAGCGTCGCCACGCGGGCGCCGCGGCGCGGTTCGAGCTCGACAAACCCCTCGGTTTCCAACGCTTGCAGTGCCTCGCGCACTGGGTTGCGCGACACCTCCAACTCGGCCGCGATCTGGTCTTCGAAGATCCGCTGGCCCGGTTCGTACTCGTGGGCGATGATCCGCCGCCGGACCTCTTCGAGCACCACCACCCGGAGGGGCGGGTGCGAGGCGCCGAGCGTGCGGCGGGCCGGGCTGCTGGTGGGGAGGGGGAGTGGGGTGCTCATGGGATTTCCGTTTCAGGAGCATTGCAGGGGGATCACGATCGCGAACACCTCTTTCGCCATCGTCTCGTATGTTGTATAAAGTATGCGTTGACCGGATCCGGGTCAACGCACCCGGATCCACTCACAGGGGTCCATTCACAAAGGGGAGAATCCGTGCGCACACGCCACCGTCTGCTCAGCGCGCTCGTCGTGCTCGGTGTTGTCGCTTCCGCCTGTGGCGGTGACGACGACGACACGACGTCCACAGACACGCCACCGGCCACCGAGGCACCAACCGACTCGGGCGAAACGCCGACCACGTCACCGACCACATCGCCCGCCATCGAAGGGGCCTCGATCACGATCGCGCTCGGCTCCGAGCCCACCAGTCTCGACCCGCACATCGTCGACGACGGTGGCGAGCGGGCCATCAACGACAACATCTACGAGACGCTGCTGGCGCGTACTCCCGACGGCGAGCTGATCCCGTCGCTGGCCACCGACCTGCCGACGCTGATCGACGACACCACGTGGGAGTTCACGCTGCGCGAGGGCGTGACGTTCCACGACGGCACGCCGTTCAACGCCGACGCGGTCGTCGCCACCGTCGAGCGGATGATCGGCCTGATCGCCGCCGAGGGCACCGACAACGCCGGCTTCTACGACACGCTCACCGGCGCCACGGCGATCGACGAGCACACCGTGCAGATCACCACCTCCGGCCCCGACGGCGTGCTCCCGGCCCGCATGTACTGGCTCAAGATCGTCACGCCGGCCGACGCCGCCAAGGACGACCTGTCGAGTGCGCCGAACGGCACCGGCCCGTACGCGTTCGTCGAGCGCGAGACGGGCGTGGCGATCGAGCTCGCCGCCTACGCCGGCTACTGGGGCGACGCGCCGTCGATCGCCGACGTCACCTACCGGTTCGTCACCGAGGGCGGCACCCGCCTGGCCGGTCTCAAGTCGGGCCAGTACGACCTGATCACGAACCTGCCGCCCAACGACGTCGCCCAGGCGCCGCAGGCTGCCGCGATTCAGGGCCAGGAGAACCCGATCATCATCCTCGACGCCGACGACGGCATCACCGCCGACGTCAACGTCCGCAAGGCGCTCAACCTGGCGCTCGACAAGCAGGCGATCGCCGACGTCGTGTATGCCGGCTACGCGGTGCCCGTCGACGGCCAGTTGCTGTCGCCGTCGATCCTCGGCCACAACGACGACATCAACGCCTACCCGTACGACCCCGAGCAGGCCAAGCAGTTGCTCGAAGAGGCCGGCGTGGCGGGCGAGACGATCACCCTCGTCGGCGAGTCGTCGGGCCGCTGGCTCAACGACCGCGAACTCGTCGAGGCGATCGCCAGCTACTGGACCGAGGCCGGCCTGAACGTCGACCTGCAAACGCCCGAGTTCGGCGCCTACCTCGACGTGCTGTTCGACCGCAGCAACCGGGCCGACGCGATCTTCGTGTCGAGCTCGAACGACCTGCTCGACCCGTCGCGGCAGCTCAACACCTACTACTCGCTGTCGGGTGTGGGGTCGTCGAACTCGAACGCCGAGCTTCAGCAGTTGGTGGCCGACGGCCAGTCCTCGCTCGACGCTGACGAACGTGCGACGATCTACCAGGAAGCTGTCCAGATCGCCTACGACGAGGCCTACTTCGCCTTCCTCGTCAGCAACCAGGATCTGTACGGCCTGTCCGAGCGGATGGAATGGACCCCGCGGGTCGATTCCAAGCTGCTCGTCAAGGAGATGTCGGTCAACGGCTGACGCTGACCGGCACGGAACCACGCGACGGTAGGGGGACGGCAGCATGGGCCGCTACATCGGCCGCAGACTCATACAAGGGTTGGTCGTGATCTTCGGGGTGACGGTGTTCGTCTTCGTCGTCACCCGGTTGATCGGCGACCCGGTCAAGTTCATGCTGCCGCTCTCGGCCACACCGGAGCAGCGCGAGGCCCGCCGCGACGCGATGGGGTTGAACGACCCGCTCGTGCAGCAGTTCGGACGGTTCCTCCGCGACCTCGTCCAGGGCGACCTGGGCGAGAGCTCGTACGTCCGTGGCACCCCCGCCCTCGAGGTGGTGTTCGACTACCTGCCACGAACCCTGCAACTCGTGGCGGTCGGCATGCTGCTGGCGATCGTGCTGAGCATTCCGCTCGGCGTGATCGCCAGCCGCAAGCCGGGCGGCACCACCGACCGGGTGCTCACCACACTCAGCCTGATTGGCCTGTCGATGCCGCAGTTCTTCCTCGGCTACGTGCTGATGATCGCGTTCACGGTGCGCCTGCGCTGGTTCGAGACCGGCCCGGGCGGGTTCATGAACCTGGTGCTGCCGTCGATCTGCCTGGCGTTGCCGGCGGTCGGCCGCCTGGCGGTGGTGGTCCGCTCGGCGATGATCGACGAACTCAACTCGCAGTACGTGAAGGTCGCCAAAGCCAAAGGCCTCACGCGCCGGCGAATCCTCGGCGTGCACGCCTTGCGCAACGCCGGCATCCCCTACGTCACGCTGCTCGGCTGGGAGGTCATCCGGGCGATCGCCGGCTACACCGTGGTGGTCGAGTCGGTGTTCAACTGGCCGGGTCTGGGCTTCATGGCCAGCACGGCCGTGAAGAATCAGGACTTCTACCTGATCCAGGCGATCGTGTTCGTGGTGGCAGTGATGGTGGTGCTCATCAACATCGCCGTCGACATCGCCTACAAGTTGCTCGACCCCCGGGTGAAGCTGTCATGAGTGACGAGTACACCGCCCAGCACGCCGACGAGGAACACGCCACCGACGACGAAGCGGCCATCCAGGGTCGCCCGTACGAGATCTCGGCGGCCCGCCGGGGTGGCTTGTTCGGCGAGCTCGTCCGCGACAAGCTCGGGTTCGCCTCGGCCCTGTTCCTCACCCTGCTTGCGCTGGCCGCGCTGTTCGCCCCGCTGCTGGCCCCCGACGACCCCAACCGCGGCAACCTGTCGCGGTCGATGGCCTCGCCGGTGTGGAACGGCGGGTCGTGGAGTAACCCGATGGGAGCCGACTGGCAGGGCTACGACGTGCTCTCGCGCCTGTTGTACGGCGCCCGCACGTCGCTGTTCATCGGCCTCCTGGTCGTCGCTCTGGCCGGCACGTTCGGCATCATCGTCGGCGTCATCTCGGGCTACAAGGGCGGCCGGGTCGACCGCTGGCTGATGGGCTGGGTCGACGTGCAGGTGTCGTTCCCCGGGCTGCTGCTGGCGATGCTCTTGGTTGCCCTGGTGGGCGGCACCGTGTGGACGGTGGCGATCATCCTCGCCGTCAACGGCTGGATGGTCTACGCCCGGATGACCCGCGGCGTGGTGCTGTCGGTACGCGAACGACCATTCGTGGAAGCCGCCGAGATGGTCGGCTCGTCACCGTTACGTGTCATCACCAAACACGTGCTGCCGAACCTGGTCACACCGCTGGCCACGCTGGCCGTGCTCGAGTTCGCCCGCATCATCCTCGCCGAGGCGGCGCTCAGCTTCCTCGGGCTCGGCATCCAATACCCGGGCGTCACGTGGGGGCTCGACATCGCCCGGGCCGGCGACCACGAACTGTTCGGCAACCAGTGGCTGATCATCTATCCGGGCCTGTTGTTGAGCCTGACGGTGCTGGCCGTCAACCTGCTCAGCAGCTGGCTGCGGGTGATGCTCGACCCGCAAGAACGCGAGAAGCGCTACGCCGCGTCCGTCACCGACAAGGCAGGTGGCATGTGACCCCGTCGACCGTCCTCACCAACCCTCCCGTGACGCCGCTGCTCGACGTGTCGGAGTTGTACGTCGACTTCTTCACCCGCCGCGGCGTGGTGCAAGCCGTGCGCGGCGTGTCGTTCTCGATCGAGCGCGGCGAGACGCTGGGCGTGGTGGGCGAGAGCGGCTCGGGCAAGAGCGTGATGGCCCAGACGCTCTTGGGCCTGATCGAGCTGCCCGGCCGCATCACCGGTGGCGACGTGCGCTGGAAAGGCGAGTCGCTGGTGCACGACGCCGGCAGCACGCTCGGCCGGGTCCGTGGCAAGGAGATCGCGATGATCTTCCAAGACCCGATGACGTCGCTCAACCCGCTGTTCACCGTCGGCACCCAGATCAGCGAGGTGTGCCGTCGCCACACCGGGGCCAACAAGCGCCAGGCCCACGAACGCGCGGTCGAGTTGCTCGACCTGGTGGGCATCGCCAACCCGGCCCAGCGCGTCAAGCAGTACCCGCACGAGATGTCGGGTGGGATGCGCCAGCGCGTGCTGATCGCGATGGCGCTCGCCTGCGACCCGGAACTGCTCGTGGCCGACGAGCCCACCACCGCGCTCGACGTCACCATCCAGGCCCAGATCCTCGAACTGATCGGCGAACTTCAGGAACGGCTCGGCCTGGCGGTGATGCTGATCACCCACGACCTCGGTGTGGTCGCCGGGCTGTGCGACCGGGTGGCCGTGATGTACTCGGGCAAGCTCGTCGAGCTGGCCACCGCCGAAGAGGTGTTCGCCGACCCGGCCCACCCCTACACGGCAGGGCTGCTGGCGAGCACCCCGCGGCTCGACAAGGTCGAGTCGCGGCTGGTGTCGATCGAGGGGTCGCCGCCCGACCTGGTCGACCCGCCGGTGGGGTGCCCGTTCACCGACCGGTGCCACCTCGCCGTCGACCAGTGCCGTGAGGCGATGCCGGGCTTGAAGATCTACGAGAGCGGCCGGCGGGCCGCCTGCTGGCGGGCATTCGAGGTGAACCATGGCTGAACTCACTCCCTCCTCGTCCGCCGTCTCCACCACCACGGCCGGTGCCCCGCCGCTGGTCGAGGTCGAGCACCTGTCGATCCGGTTCCCGGTCGGGCGCAGCGGGTTCTGGGGCGGCACCGTCCGCGAGGTCCACGCGGTCGACGACGTGACGTTCTCGATCGCCCGCGGCGAGACGCTCGGTCTGGTCGGCGAGAGCGGCTCGGGCAAGACCACCGCCGGGCGCGCGGTGCTGCGGCGGATCGACCCGTCGGCGGGCCGGATTCGCTTCGACGGCATCGACATCACCGACACCAAGGGCAAGCAGCTGCGCAACCTGCGGCGGCACATGCAACTGGTGTTCCAAGACCCGTACGCGAGCCTCAACCCGCGGATGACCGTGCTCGAACTGGTCGCCGAGCCGCTGATCGTGCACGGCCTGGCGAAGGACGCCGAGGCCGCCCGGCCCGAGGTCGAAGCGTTGCTGGCCCGCTGCGGTTTGCCGGTCGACACGGTCGACCGCTACCCGCACGCGTTCAGCGGCGGCCAGCGTCAGCGGATCGGCATTGCCCGCGCGCTGGCGCTCAAGCCGAGCTTCATCGTGGCCGACGAGCCGGTGTCGGCGCTCGACGTGTCGGTGCGCGCGCAGGTCGTCAACCTGCTCCAGGACCTCCAGGACGAGTTCGGGTTGACCTACCTGTTCATCGCCCACGACCTGTCGGTGGTGCGTCACATCTCGCACCGCATCGCGATCCTCTACAGCGGCAAGCTGGTCGAGATCGCTCCCACCGACCGGGTGTACGACAACCCGCTGCACCCGTACACCACGGCGCTCCTGTCGAGCGTGCCGGTACCCGACCCGCAGGTGCAGAAGGGCCGCCGCCGGATCGCCCTGACGGGCGAGGTGCCCAACCCGGTCGACCCGCCGCCCGGCTGCCGCTTCGCCTCACGTTGCCCCGAGGTACACGACCGCTGCCGCCAGGAAACCCCACCGCTCGAAGAAAAAGCACCCAACCACCTGGTGGCCTGCTTCGCCCGCTGACCCTCGCCAGACATCGTCCAGGTGGTTGAGCCTGTCGAAACCACCGAGAGCCGTGACGACCGGTGGTTTCGACAGGCTCAACCACCTTGGCGGCGGTCGTCTGTCCGGTGAGCCCTTAGAGGAGGCGGGTGGGGGAGAGGGTGTCGAGGGGGACGCCGAATGTGTGGGTGGGTGGGGGTGGCGGTGACCCGTCGAGCGCGAGTGCCAGCAGGGTCGCCATCGCCGGGGCGGTCTTGATGCCGGCGCCGCCTTGGCCGGCGAGCCAGTAGAAGCCCGGTGCGCGAGGGTCTTCGCCCAGCACGGGCACCCGGTCGGGGGCGAACGTGCGCAGGCCGGCCCACGCCCGGCGTACCGAGCGCAACGGCAGGCCGGTGGCGTCGCGGACGCGTTCGAGCGCGAGCGCCACATCGAGCTCGTCGGGTTGGGCGTCGACCGGGTCGCTGGGCGACTCGTCGGCGGGCGAGATCAACAGACCCCCCGGCTCGGGCTCGCAGTAGTAGCGCCCGGCAATGTCCATCACCAGCGGCCACCGTTCGACCGTGTCGGGGGCGGGCACGATCGCCGCGGTGCGTCGCAGCGGCCGCATGCCGAGCGGCGCCAAGCCGGCCCGCTCGGCAACCACGTCGACCCACGCTCCGGCCGCGTTCACGACCGCGCCGGCCTGCCAGCGGCCCGAGGGTGTTTCGACATCCCAGCCCCCGCCGACGCGTCGCAGCGTGAGCGCCTCGGCACCAGTGACCACCTCGCCGCCGCGACGGCGCAACAGGCGGAGAAAGCCGGCGACGAGTGCGGCCGTGTCGATCGACATCGCGTCGGGTTCGTGCACCGCCCCGCCGGCCAGCGCGCTTGGGGTGAAGCCGGGGAGCAACTCGGCGGCCTCGGCGGGGGTGAGTCGGCGGGCGGTCGGGGCCACGTCGGTGGCCCGGGCTGCGAGCGCGTCGAGTTCGGGAACGTCGTCGGCCTCGCCCACCCACACCAGCCCGCGCGGGCTCAACAGTGGGTGCTCGACGAAGCCGTCGGGCGGCGCCTCGAAGAACGGCCGGCTGAGCCGGGCCAGCGCGCACACGGTGGGGTAGCCCGACGTCTCCGACAGCACCGAGGCCGAGCGGCCCGAGGCGTGCTGGGCGGGAAGCGGCTCGCGTTCGATCAGCACGACCCGGCGGGTCGCCGCCAGTTCGGCCGCGGCAGCCGCGCCGGCGATGCCGGCCCCGACGACCACCACATCGACGTTCACGCCCGGCGCCCGACGGTCACTCGGTTGCGGTGGCGGCCATCAGGTCGCGCAACACGGAGTCCATGTGGTGCCGCGTCGCGGCGGCGGCGGCGGCCGCGTCGTGGCGTTCGATCGCGTCGAGCAGCCGCTGGTGCTCGTCCCAGCTGAGGACCCCGCGGCTGTTGGCGAGACGCGAGAACACCAGCTCGGTCTGGTGCCGCAGCGGGGCGACGGTGGGTTCGAGGTACTCGTTCTGCGAGGCCTGCTCGACCAGCTTGTGGAACTCGCGGTGATGGCCGGCGGCGGTGACCAGGTCGCCCTCGGCGGCCGCCGCGCGTCCGCTGGTGAGGCATTCGCGCATGGCCGCGAGGTCGGCGTCGGTGCGGTGGTGCGCGGCCAGTTCGGCGGCGTACGCCTCGAGTACCTGGCGCAACTCGAGGATCTGCCGGGCGCGCTCGGGTTCGAACGTGGTGACGTACGCGCCGCGCCGGGCAATCACCTCGACCAGCCCAGTGCTCTCGAGTTCGCGGAGGGCTTCACGGACCGGGTTGCGCGACACGCCGAGGCGTTCGGCGAGGCGGTCTTCGAACAGTCGCTCGCCGGCCTGCAACTCGCCGGAGAGGATCATCGTGCGGATCTCATCGGAGACGATTTCGCGGAGAGTTCGATGAGCGCTGCCGACGGACACGCCGCCAGGATAGGTTCGCCCGGCGGCGTCCCGGTTGATGGGCCTCACGACCCGTTCGAGCTCATGGCCCGACGCTCCCGGTTCCACGGGCTCCCATGACTCGGTTGATGGGGCTCACGAGGCGAGCAGGCGCCACACCGCGACGACGCCGAATGCCAGCACCACAGCCCGCAGCATCGGGGCGGGAAGGCGCAGCGCGGTGCGGGCGCCGATGTACCCGCCCACCAGGCTGGTGGCGGCGAGGATGCCGGCCGCGCCCCAGGCGACGTCGGCGGCGATGCCGAACAGGACGACCGCGAGCGCGTTGACGACGAGCGACATCACGCCGCGCAGCGAGTTGATCTTGGGGAGCGGATCGGGCAGCACCGTGCCGAGCACGGCGAGGTAGATCACACCCAGCCCGGCGCCGAAGTAGCCGCCGTAGACCGAGGCGACGAACACGGCTGCCTTGACGGGCCACGATGCCGGTCGGTGGACGTCGGCGGCGTCGACCGGGCCGGCCGCCGCGCGGCGCCGGGCGATCCGCTTCGACAGCAGCGGCTGGAACGCGAACAGGAGGCAGGCGGCGATGATCAGCGCCGGGGCCACACCGTCGAACACGTCTTCGGGGGTGGTGAGCAGCAGGCCGGCGCCGGCCAGCCCGCCGAGCAGGGCCAGCGGCGCGAACTCGCGCACCCGGGCGCGCTGGCTGCGCAGCTCGCTCCGGAACCCGGCCGCGCCGCCGGCGTAGCCGGGCAGGATGCCCACGGTGTTGGTGACGTTGGCGACCAGCGCCCCGTGCCCGGTGGCCAAGAGGGCGGGGTACGACACGAGGCTGCCGCCGCCGGCCATCCCGTTGACGGCGCCGGCTCCGAACCCGGCCACGGCGATCAGCAGGATGTCACCAGGGCTCACCTCGCCAGCCTAGCGATTGCGCGCGGTATACATAAGACGAGACCGGTGTTATCGCTGGTCCGGCGTGTGCCGCTCAGGGGGTGTCGTAGCTGGCCAGGAACCGGTCGACCGCGAACTCGGCCACCCGGTGGATCCGGTCGGTCTCGCCGGTCAGCGAGCACATCAGGATCGGGCCGACGAGCATCGAGATGACGTCGTGGGGGTCGAGCCCGGGCGGGATCAGGCCCTCGCCGGCGCCGGCCGCGAGCACGTCGCGCAGCATCGCCGTGCGCTCCTCGTGGTCGGCCTCGGTGAGGTCGTCGATTTCGGGCAGCTGGTGCTTGAGGGCGAACAACGACGGCATGATCCGGCACCACTCGGGGTCGGCGAAGGCATCGGCCAATGCCGCCATCATCGTGCGCAGGCACGGTTCGAAGCCGTGCTCGAGGTCGACCGGCTCGACTTGAGGCATGTTCTCGCGGAGCACGTCGACCATCAGCGCCGTCCGTGACGGCCAATGCCGATACAGCGTCGACTTGGCGACCCCGGAACGTTCCGCGACGGCGTCGACGGTGAGCCCCCGTGGGCCCAACTCGACGAGGATCTCGGTGGCCGCGGCGATCAGCTTGGCGCGGCTGCGAGCGATGCGCGGGTCGATGGGCGCGGCCGTGGCCGGCACCTCGGCGCGTTGTTCGTCAGATGTGGGAAACATGGTTGCGCCCATCAGAACGATACGATACCGTCTCGTTTCGCAAACTCTGCAAACCCTCCCCCCGAACGGAAACCCCCTCCATGAGTGCCACCCTTGCACACGCGGCGGACGCGCCGGTCCTCGACGCCGCCCGTAAACGCAACATCCTCATCGCCATGTGCGTCTCGCTGATGGCGGTGATCGCCTCGGTGTCGATCCTCAACGTCGCCCAGCAGGACTTGGCGATCGACTTCGGTGCCTCGCAGGGCACCGTGTTGTGGATCATCAACGCCTACACGCTGGCGCTCGCTGCGCTGCTCATGCCGATCGGCGCGATCGGCGACCGGTGGGGGCGCAAGCCCGTGCTGGTGCTTGGGCTGGGCCTGTTCGCGGTCGCCACCGTGGCCGCCGCGGTTGCTCAGTCGTCGGAGATGATGATCCTCGCCCGCATCGTCGGCGGTGCAGCGGCGGCGATGATCATGCCGGTCACGTTGTCGGTCATCACGTCGAGCTTCCCCGCCGAAGAGCGCGGCCAGGCGATCGGCATCTGGGCCGGCGTCGCCGGTGGCGGCGGCATCCTCGGCATGTTCGTGGCGGCGTTCATGGTCGACGTGGCCACGTGGCGGTGGGCGTTCCTGCTCCCGCTGCTGCTGATCGGGGCCGGGCTGTTCCTGTCGCTCAAGTCGGTGCCCAACTCGCGCGAGCACAGCGAGCATCGCTTCGACATCGTCGGCTCGATCCTGTCGTTGGTTGGTATCGGCGGTGTGGTGCTGGGCATCCACGAAGGCCCCGAGAAGGGCTGGGGCGACCCGCTCACGCTGGTCGGGCTGATCGCCGGTGGCGCGGCGGTGCTCGGGTTCGTGTGGTGGGAGCTTCGTCAGGACGACCCGCTGCTCGACATCCGTACGTTCGCCAACCGCGGCCTGTCGGCCGGGGCGCTCACGATCATGCTCCTGTTCGCCGTGATGTTCGGCATCTTCTTGGTGCTGTTCCCGTTCTTCCAGGCGATCCTCGGTTGGTCGGCGCTGCGTTCGGCGGCGGCGATGATCCCGATGATGGTCGTGATGATGCCGACGTCGACACTTGCGCCGCGGCTGGTGAAGAAGATCGGCACCCGGCGCACCATGCTCTCCGGCCTGGTGTTCGCCGGCGCCGGCCTCACGCTGCTCGCGGTGCGGGCGTCGGTCGAGGGTGGCTACTTCTCGGTGCTGCCCGGCCTGCTGGTGATCGGCCTCGGCATGGGCTTGTCGATGACCCCGTCGACCGAGGCGATCACCGAGTCGCTGCCGGCCGACAAGCAGGGCGTCGCCTCGGCGCTCAACGACACCACTCGCGAGGTTGGCGGCGCGATCGGCATCGCCCTGCTTGGGTCGATCGTGTCGTCGGGGTACGCCGACTCGTTCGCGTCGTCGCCGGGTGTCGCCGGCCTGCCGCACGAACTGGTCGAGCCCGCCAGCGAGGGCATCGGCAGCGCCTACGGCGTCGTGCAGGCAGGGCTGGGTAGCGGCGCTCTCGATGAGCCGACCGCGGCGCGGATCATCGGCGCCGCCCAGCACGCGTTCGTCGACGGCTGGGTGAGCGCGATGTGGGTCGGTGTCGCGATCGTGGTCGGTGCGTTCCTGTGGGTGCTGCTGCGCGGGCCGCGCGGCAAGCGCAGCGACGGCGTGCTCGACCACGAGCTGCACGACGAGCCTGCCGATACCCCCGGCGACCCACGCGACGAACTCGTACCCGCCTGACGCGTAGCGTTGCGGCCATGTGCCGCAACATCACCACCTTGCGCGGCCTCGATCCGTCGGCAACACCCGACGAGATCGAGGCCGCTGCGCGTCAGTACGTCCGCAAGGTCAGTGGCGTGCAGAAGACGTCGGCCGCCACCGAGGGCCCGTTCGAAGCCGCGGTGGCAGCGATTGCGGCGGTCACCACCGAGCTGCTCGCGGTGTTGCCCGAGCGCAAGGTGCCACCTCCTACGTTGCCTCCATTGCGGCGGATCGCGACCCGGTCGAGAACGGCCGGCTGAGCGATATCGTCGCATGGGTGTCAACGGAACCAATTGCGTTAGCAAATGAACTGACGGTTCCGGTCCCCCGCCGCAGGATCCAGCCTGGGGCGCGCGCGTTCACGTTGCTGCTGTCGGCAGCGATGGCGCTGACCGCGCTCGGCATCGACACGCTGCTGCCCGCGTTCGACGACGTGCGCGCCGAGTTCGGGCTGGCCAGCGACGCCACCCAGGTCGCCGGGCTGGTCACCGCGTTCATCGTCGGGCTCGGGCTTGGTCAACTTCCTGCCGGCATCCTGGCCGACAGGTACGGGCGCCGGGCGGTGCTGTGGGGCGGGCTCGCCGTGTACGTGGTGGGCGCCGCCGCGGCCGCGTTGGCCCCGTCGCTCGGGCTGATGATCGCCGCCCGGTTCCTGTGGGGGCTCGGTGCTGCCGGCCCTCGCGTCGCCGTCATGGCGATGGTGCGCGACGCCTACTCCGGGGCGGCGATGGCCAAGCAGATGTCGTCGATCATGTCGATCTTCCTGATCGTGCCGATGCTCGCCCCCGCACTCGGAGCCGGGCTACTGGCGATCGGCCCGTGGCAGCTCACGATCTGGCTGTGCGTCGTGGTCGCCGGGTTGATCTTCGTCGCCTCGCTGTACCTCCCGCCGACGCAGCCGGTCACCGACCGAGAGCCGCTGTCGGTACGGGGCATGTGGTCCGACTGGCGCACCGTGTTGTCCACGCCGGGCACGTTCGGCTGGATCGCCGCGACGGTCGTCATGACCGGCTCGTTCATGTCGTACATCGCCTCGTCGGAGAACATCATCGACGAGGTGTTCGGCCTCAAGCGTTGGTTCGTCTTGACCTTCGCAGCGGTGGCGCTGGTGATGGCGTTCGCCACTGCCACGAACGGCCGGCTCGTCGAGTCGGTCGGGCTGCGCCGCATTTTGGTCGTCGTCGCCTGCGGTCAGGTCGCGACGACCGCCACGCTGTGCACCGTCGTGCTGGCCACCGGCGGCACACCTCCGTTCGCGCTGTTCCTGCCGATCCTGATCTCGGTGCTGATGTGTCAGCAGGTGCTGATGGTCAACATCAACTCGGCGGCGATGATGCCGCTCGGGCACGTGGCCGGTTCGGCGGCGGCGTTGATCGGTGCCGCCCCGCAAGTGTTCGGGGCGTTGATCGGCAGCCGCATCGACGCCGCCTTCAACGGCACCGTGACACCCCTGGCCATCGCCTTCGTGGTCGGTTCGGTGCTGTCGGGCCTGGCGATCCGCCAAGCCCTCGGCGTCACCGCGCCCAAGGTGGTTGAGCCGGTCGTTGCCACCGCAGCGTGAGCGACCTCAACCATCGAGTGCGTTGATTGCCTTGGCGACGGCGAGCACTCGGCGGGCGTTGTCGACGTGGAGGTTCTCGATCATCCGGCCGTCGACGGTGACCACGCCGCGGCCCTCGGCGACCGCTTCGTCGAAGGCGGCGATCACGCGCTCGGCGTAGTCGACCTCGTCGGCCGACGGGGCCCACACCTCGTTGGTGGGCTCGACCTGGCTGGGGTGCACGAGCGTCTTGCCGTCGAACCCGAGCAGCTTGCCCTGGCGGGCCTCGGCCACGAACCCGTCGGGGTCGCGCACGTCGTTGTAGACGCCGTCGAGGATCACCTTGCCGGCCTCGCGGGCACCCAGGAGGGCGGTGGCGAGGTGCGGGATCAGCGGGGTGCGGTCGGGAGCGACCCCGCAGCGCAGTTCTTTGATCAAGTCGTTGGTACCCATCACCAGCGCGCTCACCCGTGGGTGGCCGGCGATGTGGCGGACGTCGAGGATCGCCGTGGGCGTCTCGACCATCGCCCAGATCGTGAGGCCGGCCGGTGCACCCGCCGCGTCGAGGCGGGCCGACACGTCGTCGAGGTAGGCGGCCGAGCCGACCTTGGGGACCACGACCGCGGCCGCTCCCGACGTGGCGATCGCGGCCAGGTCGTCGGCGCCCCACGGTGTGTCGAGCCCGTTGGCCCGGATGGTGATCTCGCGGTTGCCGTACGCGCCCGACCCGGCCGCCGCGACCGCGTTGGTGCGGGCGTCGGCCTTGGCGTCGGGGGCGACCGCGTCCTCGAGGTCGAAGATCAGCGCGTCGGTGGGGATGTCTTTGGCCTTGTCGAGCGCACGCTGGTTCGACGACGGCATGTACAGCACCGACCGGCGCGGCCGCAGCTCGGAGGACGTCATCCTGGATCCACCGATCGCTGCAGCCGCTCGCAAGCCTTGCCCCAGCCCACGGCGATTGCATCCATGTTGACCCCGCTGCACCGCTGGGGACGCCCAGCCTGCGTGGCGCTTGAACGCAGGGTCATGCGCCGAACCCGTACGCGGCGGCCAGCTCGGGGTCGCGGGCGGCGAGCTGCTTGGCGAGCGCGACCACCACCTGGCACTGCTTGACCGAGGCGTCGTCCTCCATCTTCCCGTCGAGCATGATCGCCCCGGTGCCGTCGCCCATCGCCTCGATCACGCGGGCGGCGTGGGCGACGTCGGCAGGGTCGGGGCTGAACACCTTCTTGGCGATCGCGATCTGGGCCGGGTGCAGCGACCACGCGCCGACGCAGCCGAGCAGGTAGGCGTTGCGAAACTGGTCCTCGCAGGCGGTGGTGTCGGCGATGTCGCCGAACGGGCCGTAGTAGGGGAGGATGCCGGCCGCAGCGCAGGCGTCGACCATGCGGGCGATCGTGTAGTGCCACAGGTCTTGCTGGTAGGTGGCCCGGGGGGCCTCGGCGTCGTCGGGGTTCGGGTCCTGGCGCACCACGTAGCCGGGGTGGCCGCCGCCGACGCGGGTGGTCTTCATGCGCCGGTTGGCGGCCAGGTCGGCGGGGCCGAGCGACAGGCCCTGCATGCGCGGCGAGGCGTTGCAGATCTCCTCGACGTTGCTGACGCCGCGGGAGGTTTCGAGGATCGCATGGACGAGCAGCGGCTCGGTCAGGCCGGCCTTGGCTTCGAGCTGGGCGAGCAGGCGATCGACGTAGTGGATGTCTTCGGGCCCCTCGACCTTCGGGATCATGATCACGTCGAGTGCGTCGCCCGCGTCGAGCACGGCCGCGGTGAGGTCGTCGAGACCCCACGGTGAGTCGAGGCTGTTGACGCGGGTCCAGAACTGGGTGTCGCCGAACTCGACGTTCTTGGCGACGTCGACCAGGCCGGCCCGGGCGGCGTCCTTGTCGGCAGCCGGCACGCCGTCTTCCAGGTTGGCGAGCAGCACGTCGACGGTGGGTGCCAGGTCGGGTAGCTTGCCGCGCATCTTCTCGTTGTGCGCTGGGAAGAAGTGGATCGCCCGGCTCGGCCGCACGGGAATCTCGTGCGGCGGCGCCGGCGCGCCCACGGCGAGCGGCTTGAAGAAGTCCTTGGGGGAACGCACACCGCAACGCTATTCGGCAGAGGGTGTGCGGTACCCAACCGGTCCGCCGAGGTGGTTGAGCCTGTCGAAACCACCGGTCGTTCCCACGACGGTGGCAACGACCGGCTCAACCACCTCGGAGAGCGGCGACCCGGGCGACGAAGGCCTCGGGGTCGGGTTCGTCTTCGCCGGGGCCGAAGACCACCCGGTCGGCACCGGCGGTTGACCACGCGTCGAGTTGTTCCGCCGCGCCGGCCGCGCCGAGGTCGGCGGGAACAAAGGCGGTGATCACCGGCGCGCCCGGCCGGGTGCCCCAACCCTCGCGGACCAGTTCGCACGACCGGGCAACCTCGTCCAGCAGGGTCTCGCCGGACAGGATCGTGCCGTCGGCGATCTCGCCGCTGAGGCGCAACGAGTTCGGCCCGGTGGCGCCCATGTGCAGCGCGGTCGGTGTCGCCGGTGGCCAGACCAGCCGGACCCGATCGAGGCCCACGTAACGACCAGACGTGGTGACCTCGTCGCCGGCGAGCAGGCCGCGCAACGCGGCGAAGTACTCGCGAGCGAGCGTGAGTGGCGAGGCCACCCGAGCGCCGGCTTGGCCCATCCAGTCCTGCACGCCGTGTCCGAGCCCGACGACGAAGCGCCCCGGGAACAACCGGTCGAGCGCGGCGATCTCCATCGCCGCCAGGGCCACGTTACGCAGCGGCATCGGCAGCAACCCCACCCCGACCTTCACCCGGCTGGTCATGCCGAGCACCGCCCCGGCCATCGAGATGCCGCCCTCCCAGAAGCAGTCCTCCCACAACCACAGTTCGTCGAGCCCGGCCGCCTCGGCAGCGAGCGCGACATCGCGGATCCGTTCAGGCGGCAACTGCGGCCGGGCGATCGCCCCGACGATCGGCTCACTCACGATCGCGACCGTAGACCCTCAGCTCTGTGCAGGGACCGCCGGTGCACCCTGTGCGGCCGGCCTCAACCGGTGGCGAGTGCGCGGAGCCAGCCGGGGAGGCGGGTTGGGCGGCCGTCGGGGGTGAGGCAACCGTGGGCGGTGACGCCGGTGGCGCGGATGTCACCGGCGACCGCGAGCAGGTACTGCATCTGGAACGTCGTGCGGGTGACATCGGCGAGCTTGAGGTGGATGTCGACCTGCTCGTCGAAGCGCAGCGGTTGGCGGTACCGCAACGACACCTCGAGCACGGCCATGTCGCCGTCGACGCGGATCTCGTCGTACGGGTGGCCGACGTGGTCGAGATAGCGCACGCGGGCCTCCTCCATCATCGGCAGGTAGCGCGAGTGGTGGACGATGCCCATCGCGTCGGTCTCGGCAAAGCGCACCCGTACCTGGTGCACGAACGGGTAGTCGGTGGGGTCGGTGGAGGGGTCGGAGTGGATCCGCACGGTCCGAACCTACGTGTTCGAGTTCCGTCACGTCTTGCCAGAATGTTTCCGTGACGCCGGCGATCGAGCAGCTCAAGGCGGCGGGCGTCGCCTACGCGACGCATGAGTACGAGCGCGACGAGCGTGCTGCCGACGGCTTCGGGCGCGAGGCCGCGGCCAAGCTGGGGCTCGACCCCGACCAGGTGTTCAAGACGTTGCTGGTCACCTACGACGACCCGGCGGGTCGTGCCGCCCAGGCCGTGGCGATCGTGCCGGTGAGCGGCAAGTTGTCGCTCAAGGCGGTCGGCGTCGCACTCGGCACGAAGCGGGTGGAGATGTGCGAGCCCAAGCTGGCCGAGCGGCTCACGGGCTACGTGGTGGGCGGCATCAGCCCGTTCGGCCAGCGCAAGCCGCTGCCCACCGTGCTCGACGAGACCGCCACCCTGTTTGACACGATCTACGTGTCGGGCGGCAAGCGTGGCCTCGACCTCGCCCTCGCCCCCGACGACCTCATCCGCGTGCTCGCCGCCACGGTCGCCGATGTCGCGCTCGGCTGAGTCAGCCGCTGGGGTGACGCAGCATTGCCTCGATGCGGGCGACGCGGGTGCGTGCCGGTGGGTGCGACGCCGCCAGGCGGGCCCGCCAGCCCACGGCACGGCCCCCACCGCCGAGGCGGATCACGGCCCGCAGCGCGTCGGCCAGCGGTCGCCCGTATCCCATCCGCACGGCGCGCCGGTCGGCCTCGAACTCCGAGCTGTGGCCCACCAGGTTGGCGAGCGCATCCGACGCGTACAGGGCCGCGAGGAACACCCACGACACGCCGGTCAGCACGTACGCCACACCGCGGCCGAGCACCGTCAGCGCGGCCGAGTCGGCAGCGAAGCTGTCGGTGGCCGCGCGGGCCACGTTCTGGAGGAAGAACCCCACCCGGGCCAGCAGCACGACCGGCAACGACAGCCAGTGCCCGACGGTGAGCGCGGCGGTGTGCCAGCCGAGGTGGTGGCTCAGCTCGTGGGCGAGCACCCCGGCCAACTGCGCTGGTGGCAACGTGTCGATGGCGAAACTGGTCACCACGACGAGGCGCCCACCGCAGGCGTAGGCGTTGAGCTCGTCGGAGTCGATCACGCGCACGGCGAAGCTCGCCTGGGGCAGGTTGGCGCGTACCGCGAGGTCGCGCCACAACGGGTCGATTACGGCCAGTTCGTCGGTGTGCGGGCGGCGTGCCCCGAGCAGTCGCGTCAGTACCGCGATCTGCACCCACGGCACGAGCAGCAGCATGCCGAGCGCCAGCCAGCCGACGGGGAACCACCAGTACGGCACGCCGGTGACCAACCGGACCGGCAACCACACGGCGGCGAGTGCCAGCAACCAGAACGGCACCAGCGCGACCACCGGAATCAGCGCCGTGAGAGCCGAGCGTTCGATGTGGCGGGCGGCCGGTCCGGAGCTGCCGCGCGATGCCATCCGGGAGAGGATACGTACCGTCGCCCAGCCACCGAGACCGAAATGCGCGTGCCTCAAGAGATGTTCAAGTGGGCTGCTGTGGTGCCCGATGAACGGGGGTGGATCCTGTGGTGACCTCCGGTGGCCCCGCCGCGTCTGCGGCCGTGCGTGAGCTGCTGGAGCGGGCCGCCGACGAGCAGGATGCCAGCCCGGGTGTCGCCCGCCAGTTGGCGCTCCAGGCCCGCGTGGTGGCCCGGGCCGAAGCCGACCGGGTGGGCGAGGCCGAAGCGCTGTACCGGTTGGCCAGCCTGGCCCACGCCGGCGGGCAACCCGACGACGCGTTCGGCCTGGCGCTCGAGGCCAGCGAGCTGGCTGCCGCCCACGGTCATCGGGTGCTCGAGGCGTGGTCGGTGCACCTGCTCGGCGTCGTGCACTATCAGGCGTCGAGCTTCGGCGAAGCGCTCGAACGATGCCAGCGCGCGCTCGAGCTGTACCAGGCATCCACCGACGGTGTCGATGCCGGCAACATCTTGAACACGATCGCCGCGATCTACCACTCGATGGGCGACACCGACCGGGCGATCGTCACCTACGAGCAGGCGTTGGCGGCCGCCGAGCCGTACGGGCGGCACGACTTGGTGGCCCTCGTGATGGGCAACATCGCCCGCATCCGGGCCTCGCGGTCGGAGTACCTGGCGGCGGTGTCGACGGGGCGCCGGGCGGTGGCGCTGGCCCGCGACCATCAGCCGTCGATCGTCACCAGCCTGCTCGCCGACCTCGGCGAGGCCTACATGGGCCTGGCCGACCACGCCCGCGCGATCGAATGCTTCCACGAGGCTCGCCTGACGCTGGCTGCCCGATCGGACGCGGGGGCCGAGCCGTCGGCCGCGGCGCATCTCGGTGTGATCGTGGCCGAGGGGCGCGTGGCGCTGCGGCGGGGGGTGCTCGACGAGGCGATCGCCGTGCTCCAGGCCGCGCTCGACCTGTCGCAACGCACCGGCTCGCGTGAGTACGAACTGGAGATCGACGAACTGCTGGCCACCGCGTTCAAGCGCAGCGGCAGGTTCGAGGAGGCACTCGAAGCCCGCGAGCGCCACGACGCGCTGCATCGGCAGATGTTCACGCACGCCGCCGACCTGCGCGTGCGCACGCTGCAGGTGTCGCACGAGACCTCCCAGGCCCGACTCCAGGGCGAGCTGGTGCGACTGCGCAGCACGGCGCCCCCGGCTCCCGCCAGCGACCTTGACCAGGCGGTGTTCGACGCGGCGTCGCTCGACGCGCACACGCTCGAGGCGTTCCAGCAGCTGGCGACGCTGATGGAGTTCCGCGACTCGGCCAACGGCGAGCACACCGGGCGGGTGGGCGACCTGGCTGCCGAACTCGCCCACGCGCTCGGTGAGCCACCCGAGTGGTGCGAGCAGTTGCGCATGGCCGCCCGCCTGCACGACGTCGGCAAGGTCGCCGTGCCCGACTCGGTGCTGCGCAAGACCGGGCCGTTGACGGTGGAGGAGTACGAGCTGATGAAGGCCCACACGTCGATGGGCCACCGCATCCTCGCGGCGACGAGCACGCCGATGTTCCAGACCGCGGCCGAGATCGCCCAGTCGCACCACGAGTGGTGGGACGGCGGCGGCTACCCGCTCGGCATCCGCGGTACGTCGATCGCGTTGTCGGGGCGGATCGTCGGTGTCGCCGACGTGTTCGACGCGCTGTGCAGCGAGCGCCCCTACAAGCGGGCATGGCCGGCGTCGGAAGCGGCACGGTTCGTGGTGTCGGGCAGCGGCGTCCAGTTCGACCCGCAGATCGTCGCCGCGTTCGTCACCGTGATGCGTGCCCGCGACCCCGAACTCGGCCTGTAGGGCCCGGGCCGTGCAGCGAAGTGGTTTCGACAGGCTCAACCACCTTGGCCCAGGTGGTTGAGCCGGTCGTTGCCACCGGGACTAGCGCAGGGCGTTGGCGACCCAGCGGCCGACGTGGCCGGCCAGTTCGGTGGCGGGCAGGTCGAGGCGTCCGCTGCGCCAGGCATTGCTGAACGACGACACCGCGCCGAGCACCCCGAAGCACAACACGTGCGGGTCGATGTCGGGGAGTTGGCCCGCGGCCTGGGCTTCACGGACGAGTGCGAGCACGTCGTCGAGATACACGCCCGAGCCCTCCGAGAGCACCTTGCTGAGCGCCGGGTCGGACTTCTCCGTGTCGACGAGGGCGAAGTAGTTGGCGTGCTCGGCCATGAACAGCACGCTCGCCTCGGCGCCGTGCACGATTCGTGCGACCGCATCGTCGCCGGGCCGGAACGCGGCGGCCTGGGCTTGGCGCAAGCTGCGCCGCATCACCCGCACCAGCTCGGCGAACAGGTCGAGCTTGGTGGGGAAGTACCAGTAGAACAGGCCCTTGGCGACACCTGCCGCGGCGCAGATGTCGCTGATGCGCGTCTTCGCGTAGCCGCGTTCCGAGAACAGCACCACCGCCGCGTCGACGAGTTGCTGCTTGCGTTCACGACCCTGCTCGGTGAGCTGGCGCGCTGGTGCGGCGGACGCAGTCACGGACTCCAGTAGACCCGCCGCTTGACCCACCGGTCAAGTCGGTCCTACCGAGCGGGTCGCCGATCCTGGTAGAACGGCTCCGTGACATGGCCGGTCAAGTCAGGGTGCGAGCCGTACCGACATCGGGCGCCCGGCGCCACGATCGGTGTGCTCGTCATCCACGGGTTCACGGGAACGCCGGTCTCGATGCGGCCGATCGCCGAGGGGTTGGCGGCGGCGGGCCACCACGTCGAGTTGCCCCTGCTGGCCGGTCACGCCACCCACATCGACGACATGGTCGGCACCACCTGGGCCGACTGGTACGCCGATGTCGAACGGGCCTACGCGACCTTGGCCGAGCACGCCACGCAGATCGTGGTGGTCGGTCAGAGCATGGGCGGCACGCTCGCCCTCACGGCCGCGCTCGACCATCCTGTCGTCGGTGTCGTCGCCATCAACCCGCTCGTGCGCGACCGCGACGCCGACGTCCACGCACTGATCGACGACCTGATCGACGACGGCCATGCGGTGGCACCCGGCGGCCCGTCCGACATCGCCGACCCCGACGCTTACGACCCGTCGTACACCGACTCGCCGCTGGCGCCGTTGCGGTCGCTGCTGACCGACGGGGCCGGGCCACTCGATCGACGCGTCTCGCAGGGCACCGTGCCACTGCGGCTGTTCACGTCGCGCAACGACCATGTGGTCGACCCGGCCGACAGTGAGTTCCTCGCGGCGACGTGGGGCGGCCCGGTCGAGCACACATGGCTCGAGCGCGGCTTTCACGTCGCCACCATCGACTACGACCGCGACATCGTCACCGACGGCACGGTCGAGTTCGTGGCCCGCCTCGCCGACGCGGCCCGGGTGCGCTGATGCCCATCATCGTCCCCACGGCACTGCTGGCGTCGATTCCCAGCCCGTCGTTCGACCGGATCTCGATTGGGCCGCTCAACCTGCGGCTGTACGGGCTGATGATCGCGCTCGGCGTGATCGCCGCCGTGTGGCTGTTCGGCAAGCGCCTGGAGGAACGCGGCTACGGCACCCGCGACGACGCCAGCGCGATCGGTATGTGGGGCGTTGCCGGCGGCGTGGTCGGCGCCCGGCTGTACCACGTGGTCACCGACTGGCACCGGTTCAAAGACAACCTCGGCGACATTCCCAAGATCTGGGAGGGCGGGCTGGGCGTCCCCGGCGGCATCGCCCTCGGCGTCGTCGTCGGGGTCTATGCCGGGCGTCAACGCGGCATCCCGCCGTTGGTGGTCATGTCGCTGGCAGCGCCGTCGCTGCCCCTCGCCCAGGCAATCGGGCGCTGGGGCAACTGGTTCAACCAAGAGCTGTACGGCAGGCCGACCGACCTGCCGTGGGCGCTCGAAATCGACCCGGCCCACAATGCCGGCCACCCCGAAGGTACGACGTTCCACCCGGCATTCCTGTACGAGTCGCTGTGGAACTTGGCCCTGTGCGGCGTGCTGCTGTGGATCGACCGGCGCTGGGGTAACCGGCTCGCGCCGGGCAAGCTGCTGGCGGTCTACGTGCTCGGCTACGGCGTCGGGCGGTTGTGGATCGAGAGCCTGAGGATCGACCCGGCGAGCGAGCTCGGCGGGTTGCGGTGGAACCAGTGGATGGCGATGGCGCTGATCGTCGGTGGCATCGTGTGGCTGGTCGCCGGCAGGCGCCGCGAGTGGCCGGTCCCGGCCTCGCCGGCTCACGACGATGTGCTGCCCGACGATGTGCTCGATGACGTGCTGCCCGACGACGAGTCGTTCGACGAACTGGCCGCGCTCGACGGGGTCGACCCGGACGCACTCGACCCGGACACACTCGACGCGGTCGCCGATCCGCCCGAGTTCCCCGAACTCGACCGTGCCGATCCGTGATGTGCTGATCCGCGATGCGGTCGCAGCCGACCTGGCCGCGATCGGCGAGCTGTTCAACGCGCTGATCGCCACCGAGACGTACACCTACCGCGAACATCTCGCCGACGCAGCCGAGATGACGGCCTGGTTCGCGGCGCAACACGAGGCGGCCAACCCGGTGCTCGTGGCCGAGCTCGACGGTGTGGTGGTCGGCTATACGACGTGGAGCCTGTTCCGGTACAGCGCCCGGCTACCGGGCTACCGGCACTCGGCCGAGCTGACGGTCCACGTGGCCGCCGGGCACCACGGGCACGGCATCGGTCGGGCGTTGATCGACGCGTTGCTCGCCGAGGCCCGCCGCCGAGACATCCACGTCCTGATCGCCGGCATCGACTCCAGCAACGTCGCCTCGATCGAGTTCCATCGCCGGCTCGGCTTCGTGGAAACCGCCCGGATGCCCGAGGTGGGTACCAAGTTCGGCCGCTGGCTCACCCTCGTCTTCATGCAACGCACCGTCCCCCACTGAGGTTTCGACAGGCTCAACCACCTTGGCCGGCGCGACTCAAGGTGGTTGAGCCTGTCGAAACCACCGGGCGGCGGGCGAGGCCGCGGTAGCGGACGGGGTGCTCGGTGCGTTCCTCGGCGTCGTGGGCGGCCCAGCCGGCGATGCGGGCGACCGCGAAGAGCGGCACGTCGGGCGGTAGCTCGGCGACGTACAGCAATGCACCCAGCGCGAAGTCGACGTTGGCGTGACGCCCGAGCCGGCGCATGCCCTCGGCACCCACCTGTTCCACCGTCGCCAGCCGCTCGGTTGCGTGTGTTCCCAGGGCGGCGGCGACGGACTCCACCGACTCCATCAACGGGGCCACCCGCGGATCGGCGTTGCGGTAGATCGAGTGGCCGAAGCCGGCCAGGCGTCGCCGGTCGGCCAGTGGCTCGGCGAGCGCGTCCACTGGGGCGCGTCGGCCGGCATCGGCGAACAACGCCGTCACGTGAGCCGCGGCGCCGCCGTGCAACGCCCCACCCACCGTGTGGAGACCGACCGCGAGGCCGGCGTACGGGTTCGCGCGGACCGACACGGCCACCCGTACCGCGAGTGTGCTCGTCGCCAACTCGTGGTCGGCGAGCAGCACGAGCGCGCGGCCGAAGGCGGCGACCAATTCGGGTGTCGGCCGCCGCACGTAGGCGCGGGTGAGGCGGCTGGCGACGTCGCCGGTAAGCGGCCCTCCGAGCACGCTCGGTACGAGCGCGAGCAGTCGACGAGCTGCCTCGGGCGGGCCACCCGCGCCGTCATCGTCGTCGGCGAGCACCGCCGCGGCGAGCGCGAGTCGGGTCAGCGGGTCGGCAACGCCAGCCGCGCTGATCGCGCCGGTGACGCGTGCGAGCGCGTTTCGGTCGACCGGCCACACCGTTGGGGCGCCGGGCAACGTTCCCGTCCACAGCAGCTCGGCAACCTGTTCGAACGTCGTCGTGCGGGCCAGCTGGTCGGCAGCGTGGCCGCGGTACAGCAGGCCGTCGTCGTGCAACTCGGTGACGGCCGAGGTGACCTGGACGTCGATCGTCGGCCGTTCTGCCGGCGCCCTGCTGCGGGTGCGCGCGGCCAACCGCTCGACGTCGGCGCGCGCGTACAGCGACGTGCGCCCGTCGACCGCGGCGTGGCGTTCGATCAGCCCGCGGCTCACGTAGGCGTACAGCGTCGGCTTGCTGATGCCGAGTATCCGAACCACCTCGTCGGCGCGCACCCAGGTCGTCACGGTGGTCAGCCTGGCACCGCGACGTGGATCAGTCAACGTTGATCGAATCAACGTTGATCAACGCGTGTCGACCGGCGTTGAATCGGCTCCATGCAAGCGCTCATCGACGTTCCCGCCGGCCTCAACAACGTCGCTGTCGCCAACACCGAGATCGGCTCGGTTGACGGTGATGCCGGCTTCTACCACTACCGCCAGTACGACGCTGTCGAACTGGCCCGGACCCGCTCGCTGGAGGACGTGTGGTACCTGCTCGACACCGGCGAGCTGCCCGACTCTGACGCCGACAGCCGGTGGCGGGCGACGTTGGCCGGCGCGCGGGCTGTACCTCGCGAACTGCACCCGGTGATCGCCGCCGTCGCGGCCACGACCGCCAGCCCGCTCGCCCAGCTCCGCGCGGTGCTGTCGGCGGGTGGGTCGGCACTCGGCCTCCACCCCATGCTCGACCTCACCGAAGCCGAACGGCGAGCACAGGCACGGCGGGTGGCCGCGGTGGTGCCGGGTATCCTCGCCGGGCTGTACCGCAGCGCCCGTGGGCTGCGCCCGGTCGAGCCCCAGCCGAGCGCGGGCCATGCGGCGGCCTATCTGCACGCGGTCACCGGGATGGCACCCACCGAGGCCCATGCCCGGGCGCTCGAGCAGTACCTGATCCTCACGGTCGACCACGGCTTCAACGCGTCGACGTTCACCGGCCGTGTGGCTGCCTCGACCGGTGCCGACCTGGCCGATGTGGTGTGCAGCGCGATCGGAGCGCTTGCCGGCCCGCTGCACGGGGGCGCGCCCAGCCGGGCACTCGATGCGCTCGACGCGATCGGAACGCCTGACCGGGCCGCGGCCTGGGTGCGTGCTGAGGTGGCCGCTGGGCGGCGCATCATGGGTTTCGGCCACGCCGTGTACCGCGCCCCCGACCCCCGGTCGGCGTTGTTGCGTCAGGTTGCCGAGTCGCTCGCCAAGGAGGGTGATGGCGCGCTCGTCGAGCAGGCGATCGCGATCGAGACCGAGATCCTCACCACGCTCGCCGAGCTCAAGCCCGACCGCCCGCTGCCGAGCAACGTCGAGTTCTACGCCGGCGTGATCATGGCCACGGTGGGCCTGCCGCGCGAGATGTTCACGCCGACGTTTGCCGTCAGCCGGGTGATCGGCTGGGTGACCCATGCAGTCGAGCAGGCTGCCGCCGGCAAGTTGATCCGCCCGAGCGCGCACTACGTCGGCCCGCCCGTCGACCGCGCCGCCGTGCCGGTGTGAGCGCGATACCGTCCAGTTGCTTCTTGCTCCCGGTGGTAACGACCGGCTCAACCACCTGGTCAGCGCCTGCTCCCGGTGGTTGAGCCTGTCGAAACCACCCTGGTCTGACGAGTGGCCCGGCAGACTGCCGGGCGTGTCGACCCGGTTGACCCTTGCCACCGTCGCCCTGGTGGCGGCGCTGATCGGGCTCAACTTCACGGTGCTCAAATACGGGTTGGAGCACTCGTCGCCGATCCTGCTGACGGCGATGCGCTCGGCGATCGGCGGGCCGGTGTTGCTCGGCTTCGCGCTCCTGCGCGGCGAGCGCCCGCCCCGGCAGCGGCGCGATTGGGTCAACATCGCCGTCGTCAGCCTCAGCATCACCACCGTGTCGAGCGCGCTGCTGGTGATGGGTACGCGGCGTGTTCCAGCTGGCGTCGCCTCGCTGCTGTCGAGCACGATGCCGCTGTTCACGGCAGTGCTGACCGTCCTGCTGCTCGGCGTCGGCATCGCCGGGCGGTCGGTGTTCGGCCTGGTCGTCGGCTTCGCCGGCACGGTCACGCTCGCTGCCCCGGCGATGGACGGCGGCAGCCAGACGATCGGCGTGGTGGTGCTCGTGCTGTCGGCCGTGGCGTGGGCCTACGGCACGGTTCACATGAAGTGGCAGGACATGACCGGTGTATCGCCGGTGATGCTGGTGGCGATCCAGCTGATCCTGTCGGCGGTGGTGCTCGTGCCGTTCGGCCTGCTCGTCGAGGGCGCCGACCAGGTCGACCCTGGCTGGGGGCTGTTTCTACCGCTGCTCTACTCGGCGATCCCGTCCCAGGCGGTGACGTTCGCGCTGCTGGCCACGGTGGTGCGCCGGGCCAGCCCCACCCACGCGGCCGCGTCGGCGTACCTCGTGCCGCTGTTCGGTGTGCTGTTCGGGTGGCTGATCCGCGGTGAGCAACTGGGCGTGGTGGAGTTGCTCGGCGGTGCGCTCGTGGTGGTCGGTGTGTACGTCGTGGTCACCGCATCCACACAGACGACGCATCCACCGGGCGGTTGAGCCAGTCGAACCGCCGGGCGCACACGACCCTCGACGTCAGGTCCAACCTCGACCCACTGGTGACAGCGTGCGCTCGCAAGCCGTTGCACCAGTCGGCGGCGGTTGCGGCAACGCTGACCCTGGTGCACCGCCGGTGCAACCCAGCGTGCGTGGCGCGTGAACGCAAAGTGCTCAAGTAATCGTCAACGTCGGTCACTGAGGGTGGCAGAGCGGATGGAGTTCGCGGCCGAGAGGTCCGGCGAATGTCAGATAACGCCCGTGCGGCTTGAACGCGCGGCGTGGTAGGCAGTGGGCTGGGGAGATGCACGCGACGTTGGTTCCCGAGGACTTGTCGGCCCCCGAGGACCTGTCGATCGCCGGCGAACGCGAACCGAACCCGCCATCGCTGACGTCGCGCCAGATGTTGCGGCCGTTCTGGCTGGCCGGTGCGTTGTTGATGATGCTCGACGGGCTCACCACCTACGTCGCCCTCACGCGTTACGCCGACGGCGGCGCCCGCGAGGGCAATCCGCTCGGCGTGTGGGCGATCGAGCATCTCGGCGTGGGTGGGATGTGCACGCTGAAGGTGCTGATCGGTGTGGCCATGGTGTGGCGGCTGGCGGTGACCGCCGAGCGCGGACACAAGTACGAGTGGATGAACCGCGGGCTGTCGCTCCGGAAACGACCGGAGTGGAAGGTGCGCCGCAACGCCGCGTGGGCGTTGGCGTTCAGCGTGCTGTTGATGGGCGTCGTCGTCGGCAACAACATCCGCGCGATCATCAGCCTGGCCACCCGCTGACCCCTCCTGGAGGGCGGTCAGCGGGGGCGGGCGCGGTAGGCCTGGGGGCTGACGCCGACGTGAGCGGTGAAGTCGCGGGTGAAGTGGGCCTGGTCGAACCAGCCCAGTTCGGCGGCGAGCGCGGCCAGGTCGACCGGGGTCTCGAGTGACTCGTCGGAGTCGATCAGAGCCAGCGCGTCGTGCAGCCGGTAGCGCGTGATCAGCCACTTCGGGCCCACGCCGACGTACCGTTCGAACAGGCGCTGGAGCGTGCGCAGCGAGCAGCCCTCGGAGGCGGCGACGTCCTCGGCACGGTGCACGGTGCGATCAAGCATCCCGGCGACGATTTGCAGCGTCCGGGCATAGGTCGGGTCGACCGCGGCTGGTAGGCGGGGCGTGAGCCACTCGTCGAAGGCGGTGATGCGCCCAGCGTCGTCGCTCGCCGCGAGCACCGCCGACCGCAGCGCGTCGGCACCGTCGAGCACGTCACCGGCGTCGGCGATGTGGTCGGTCAACCCGCCGGCGCCGATGCCGGTGAGGGCGGTGAATCCGCCGGGGCGGAATCGCGCGCCGAACACCCAGCCCGACGGGGTGAGGTCGACCTCGAACGTGCCCCGCACCACGCCGTGGACGAGCGCCGCCGGCAGGTCGTGGCCGTGCAGCCGCCCGTCGCCGTCCTCGACCGTGAGGTGGATGGCCGGATGGCTGAGCACCGCCCGCCGGGCCGGGGCGGGCTGCGACCAGCGCACCGTCCAGTAGTGCTCGACGTACACGCCGACCGCCGCGCTCGGCAGGTAGCGGGCCGACTGGGGCATTCCGCTACCGTCGTCGGGGCGCAACGTGCCCCGGGAGGTTCCGGTCGGCGGCAACGGCAGCTCGGGCGGCAGCGTCCGCGTCGCCTTTCTGCAAGACGTCACCTTCGGGACTGTACGAACGTGAACGCCATGAACACACCACAGAATCCGCCCACCGGCTACACGTCGATCACCCCGTTCCTGGTGGTGTCGCCGGCCGCCGAGGCGATCGACTTCTACACGTCGGTGTTCGGCGCCACCGAGGTGTCACGCAACGAACTGCCCGACGGCACCGTTCCGCATGCCGAGTTGCAGTTCCCGTACGGCCGGGTCCAGCTCGGCGACCCGGCCCCGTCGATGGGGTTGGTCGCGCCCGACGGCACCAACGCGGTCAACCATTCGTACGTGCTGTACTGCGACGACGTCGACGCGGTGTGGCAGGCCGCGGTCGACGCGGGTGCGACGCCGTCCGAGGAGCCGTCGACGTTCGTGACCGGCGACCGCTTCGGTGCGGTGCTCGACCCGTTCGGCCACCGGTGGGCGATCCTCACCCGCGTCGAAGACGTCGACCCCGCCGAGGCCGCCCGTCGCGTCGACGCCTGGCTCGCCGAGCAACAGGCTCCGTAACGTTCTGCGTTCAAGCGCCACGCAGGCTGGGCTTCACGAACGGTGCCATCGGGGCTCACGTCGCCGTAACCGTCGTGGACGGGGACGATGCCTACGAGCAGTTGCAAGCGGTCGGTGGATTCAGGCTCGGGTGGGGTGCGCTGGGTCGTACAGCATCGTGTGCGAGTCGCCGTCGGTGGAGACGACGGTGAAGCCGGCCCGCTGATACAGCCGCAGGGCCGGGTTGCGGCGGTCGCAACTGAGGCTGCACCGGCCGACGCCGGCCTGCGCGGTCGCCACCAGGCGGGTGCCCAACCCGGTGCCCCGGAACCCGTCGGCGACGGCGATCGAGAGCTCGGGCGTGTGTTCGTCGACGAACCCGTAGCCCGGATCGCCGCCCGAGAACAGCCGCAGCCACACCGCGCCCACGCGACTGCCGTCCAGCGAGGCGATCCAGCCCACGTCGCCGAGGCGCGTGCCTATCGCCTCGGCGTAGTGCGCCAGGTGTGGGTCGGTGAGGATCGCGCGCGGCGGCGCCGCGTCGCCCGGCGGCACGAAGATCGCCGCGTACAGCATGTCCCACAGGAACGTCTGGTCGCTGGGCTCGAACGACCGGATCGTGATCACCGCGCCATCGTCGCGCGGGACAACGGGCCGGGTGGGGCGGGGGAACGGTGGGTAGTCTCGGCCCTCGTGTCACCGCGCCTCACCACCGACGACGTCGCCCATGTCGCCCGGCTCGCCCGCCTGAATCTGGCGCCCGACGAGCTCGACCGGGCGACGGCCCAGTTGACCGGGATGCTCGAACACTTCGCCGACATCGACGCGCTCGACCTGTCGGCCGTCGAGCCGATGACCCAGCCGTACCCTCTGGTGAACGTGATGCGCGACGACGTCCCTGGCGACGTGCTCGACCGCGACGAGGTGCTCGCCGCAGCCCCCGACGCCGACCTCGCCGGCGGCCGCTTCCGGGTCCCCCCGATCGGAACGCCGCAATGACCCGCACGGTCACCGAGATCGCTGCGGGCGTCCGGTCCGGTGAGCTGAAGGCGGTCGACGTGCTCGAACAGCACCTCGCTGCGATCGACGCCCGCGAAGGTGACGTGCACGCGTTCAACCTGGTGCTTGCCGACCAGGCTCGCGAGGCCGCGGCCGCGGTCGATGCCGCGGTGGCCGCCGGCAACGACCCCGGCCCGCTGGCCGGTGTGCCGGTCGCGCTCAAGGACAACATGTGCACGCGGGGCGTACCCACTACGTGCTCGTCGAAGATCCTCGCCGGCTGGAAGCCGCCCTACGACGGCACGGTCGTGGCCAAGCTCGCTGCCGCTGGTGCGGTCACGGTCGGCAAGACCAACCTCGACGAGTTCGCGATGGGGTCGTCCACCGAGAACTCGGCGTTCGGCCCCACCCGCAACCCGCTCGACACCACGCGCGTGCCGGGTGGCTCGTCCGGTGGCTCGGCCGCGGCGGTGGCCGCCGGGTTCGCCGCGCTCAGCTTCGGCTCCGACACCGGTGGCTCGATCCGCCAGCCGGCTGCGCTGTGCGGTGTGGTGGGCGTCAAACCGACGTACGGCCGGGTCAGCCGGTTCGGCCTGGTGGCGTTCGCCAGCAGCCTCGACCAGATCGGCCCGTTCACGCACACGGTTGCCGACGCGGCGCTCGCCCTCCAGGTCGTGTCGGGTGTCGACACGCACGACTCGACCACCATCCCCGAGCCGGTGCCCGACCTGTCGGCGGCGCTCGGACGCGGTGTTGCTGGTTTGCGCGTCGGACGCATCACCGACTTGCCGGCGGGCGCCGACCCCGACGTGCAGGAACGCCTCGACGCCGCGTTCGCCGCGCTCGCCGCGGCCGGTGCGACCATCGTCGACGTCACCGTGCCGGCGTTCACGTACGGCCTCACGGCGTACTACCTGATCGCCCCGGCCGAGGCGTCGTCGAACCTGGCCCGCTACGACGGCGTGCGTTACGGGCTGCGCGTCGCCGGCCCCGACGCCGACTCGATGTTCGCCGCGACCCGCACCGCCGGGTTCGGCGACGAGGTCAAGCGACGCATCCTGCTCGGTACGTACGCACTGTCGGCGGGCTACTACGACGCCTACTACGGCAAGGCGCTGAAGATCCGCCGCCTGATGGCCGACGACTTCGCCAAGGCTTACGCGAGCTGCGACGTGATGCTCACGCCGGCCAGCCCGAGCGTTGCCTTCGAGGTCGGGGCCAAGGCGGCCGACCCGCTGGCGATGTACCTGTGCGACACGTACACCATCCCTGCCAACCTCACCGGCGACCCGGCGATGAGCGTGCCGTTCGGCACCGGTGCCGGCGGCCTGCCGGTGGGCGTGCAAGTGCTCGCCCCCGCGCTCGGTGAACCGGTGATGCTCCAAGTCGCAGCCGAACTCGAACGGAGCGTCGCGTGACCGCCGCCTGGACGCATGACGGGTACGAGTTGGTCGTCGGGCTGGAGGTGCACGTCGAGTTGGCGACGCGGACGAAGCTGTTCTCGGCCAGCCCGAACCGGTTCGGCGACGAGCCGAATACGAACATCGACCCGGTCACGCTCGGGTTGCCGGGCGCCCTCCCCGTGCTCAACCGGCACGCGGTCGAGCTGGCGATGCGGATCGGGCTGGCGCTCAACTGCACGGTGCAGCGCTGCACGTTCGCCCGCAAGAACTACTTCTATCCCGACATGCCCAAGGCGTACCAGGTCAGCCAGTACGACCAGCCGCTCAACGTCGACGGTTACCTCGACCTGCCCGACGGCAGCCGGGTGGGCATCGAGCGCGCCCACATGGAGGAAGACGCGGGCAAGTCGGTGCACGTCGGCGGCTCGGAAGGTCGCGTTGCCGGTGCCGACGAGACCCTGATCGACCTCAACCGGGCGGGTGTGCCGCTGGTCGAGATCGTCAGCCGGCCCGACATCTCGTCGCCCGACCAGGCCCGGGCGTACGTCACCGAACTGCGCTCGATCCTCCTGGCGATCGGCGCGTCTGACGCCAAGATGGAAGAGGGCTCGATGCGCGTCGACGCCAACGTGTCGGTGCGCAAGCCGGGTGCCCCGCTGGGCACGCGCTGCGAGATCAAGAACGTCAACTCGGTGCGCTCGGTGGGCCGGGCGATCGAGTACGAGGCGCGCCGCCAGATCGACATGATCGAGGCCGGCGAGGCGGTGCAGCAGCAGACGCGGCACTGGAGCGACGCCGACGGGCGCACGCACACGCTGCGCACCAAGGAAGACGCCGACGACTACCGGTACTTCCTCGAACCCGACCTGGTGCCGCTCGACCCGGCGGCCGAGTGGGTCGAGTCGGTCCGTGCCGCGCTGCCACCGCTGCCCGCTGCGCGCCGTGCCGCACTGGCCGCGGCAGCCGGGTTGACGGCCGACGCCGAACCGGTGGCCGTGCTCGTCGAGCGCGGACAGGACGGATACGCGCTGGCGGTGGCCGAGGCCGGCGGCGACCTCGGCCGGGCGATCGTGCACGTGCAGCAGGCGTTCGCCGAGGCCGGCGAGGCGCCGGCGGTGTCGCCTGCCGACCTGGCCAAGCTGACCGCGCTCGAAACGGGCGGGCAGCTCACCGCTACGCAGGCCAAGACCGTCGTCGGCGTGCTGCTCGAACGCGGTGGTGGCGACGCCGGGGCGATCGCCGCCGAGCTCGGCTTCGAGGCCGTCGAATCGGGCGAGCTGGAAGCGCTCGTCGATGCCGCGATCGCGGCCGAGCCCGACGCATGGGCCAAGTTCCAGGCCGGTGAAGGCAAGGCGATGGGTGCCCTGGTCGGGTACGTGATGAAGGCCAGCAAGGGCCAGGCCGACGGCAAGCAGGTCACCGCGATCCTGAACGCCCGCCGGAGCTGACCCGAGGTAGGCGGATCCATGCGAACGCTCGGCTGGGCGGTGTTGACGTTCGTCTTCGTCGACGAGTTGGCGTGCATCGCGGCGTTCGCGGTGTGGGGGTGGACGGTCGGTGGCCCAGTGCGGTGGCTGTTGGCCGTCGCCGCGCCGCTCGTGGCGATGACCGTTTGGTACCAGTTCGCCTCACCGAAGGCGCCGCGTGGAGGTTCGTGGCGGCGGCCGCTCGCCAAGGTGGTGGTGTTCGGCCTGGCCTGCCTCGCCCTGTGGCATGCCGGCCACCAGGGCTGGGCGGTCGTCTTGCTGGTGTTTTCGGCCGTGATCAACGCCCTCGCCCAGCTTCCGTCCGTCCGCCAACTCGCCGCCGATGTCGGCTGACGAGGTCGGCCTCCGGGTCGAGCGCGCCTGGGCGGCAACCAGCGTCGCCCATGCCGAGGCCCTGGCGCGAGCTGACGCAACCTGGGGTACCGATGTGTTCCCCGTGGCCGACGGCTGGGCGGTGCTGTGCGGACCTGGCCTGTTCGTCAACCGGGTGCTCGCCGCCGGGCTCGCTGCTCCCTTGGCGCCCGCCGAGCTTGACCGGTTCGAGACGCGCGCCGGGGCGGCTGGGGTGCTGCCGGCGTTCGAGGTCAGTGAGCTGACCCGCCCGGATTGGACCGACGAGCTCGCCCGGCGCGGCTACACCGCCGACGGGTCGGTCACCGCGCTCGCTCGACCGCTCGCCGAGCCTGCCGGGACCATCCACGGTGCGGTCGTCGTCGAGCAGCTTGCGTCGGACCGTGTCGCGGAATGGCAGGAACTGAGCGCGCTCGGGTGGGGTATCACGGTGCCGGCCGCGCGGCGGGCGAGTGACGCGTTCGCGGTCGCCGCGGCAGCCGCCGGCCAATCGCTGCTGGTCGCCCGCGATGCTGACGACGGACGGCCGCTCGGCTGCGCGGTGCTGATCGTCCACGATGGTGTGGCGACGCTGGGGGGCATGTCGACGCTACCCACCGGGCGACGCCGCGGCGTGCAATCGACGCTGGTGACCGAGCGACTCGCGATCGCCTACCGCGCCGGGTGTGACTTGGCGGCCACATCGGCCGTCACCGGCGGGGACTCCGAGCGCAACCTGGAACGCCTCGGCTTCACCCCGACGCACACCAAACGCACGCTGGTGTTGCTACCGGTGGTTTCGACAAGCTCAACCACCTGGTCGGTGCCCGCGTCTGGTGGTTGAGCTTGTCGAAACCACGTTCGCCCTGCCCACGGGAGAGCGGTGAGGAACGAGCCGCCAGATCGGTGGATCCAGGGTTACGGTGCCGGCGATGACGGTGAGGTTCACGCGGGCTGAGCTCGAAGCGTTCCAGGGGGCGACGGTCGACGATCTGCTCGGGCCGGACGTCCGGCTGCTGTTCGTCGGGATCAACCCGGGGTTATGGACGGCGGCCGTCAACGCCCACTTTGCCCGGCGCGGTAACCGCTTCTGGCCGGCGTTGTACCGGGCGGGGATCACGTCGACGCAGGTCGACGCGTCGGGTGGCATGCCGGCCGACGCCCGCGCCGAACTGGTCGCCAAGGGCGTGGGCATCACGAACCTCGTGCCGGTCGCCACCGCCCGAGCCGACGAGTTGACCGCCGAGCAGTTGCGTGACGGTGGCGCGCGGCTGCGCCAGCGGGTGGCCGAACTCCGGCCGGCGGTGGTGGCAATGCTCGGGCTGACCGCGTTCCGCGAGGCGTTCGGCGTCCGTAAGGCGCCGCTCGGCCGCAGCGACGACACGTTCGAGGGGGCCGAGCTGTGGCTGCTGCCGAACCCGTCGGGCCTCAACGCCCACCACACCGTCGAGTCGCTCGCCGACTGGTACGGCCGGGCGGCGATCGCAGCTGGCGTCATCGACGTCAACTCGCGTGGTTGACGAAACGGTTGACGAAGCGCCTACCATCTTGGGATGAGCTCCACACAGGTAGCGGTGCGCTGCAACGATCAACTCTTGCGCGACCTCGATTGGCTCGTGATCCGATGCGACTACGAGAACCGGGCCGAGGCGATCCGGGCCGCCCTGCAGCAGGTCATCGACGCCGAACGGCGCCGCGAGATCGGCGAGCAGATCGCCGAGGGTTACCGCCGCATCCCCCAGACCGACGACGAGTTCGTCAAGAGCGATCTGGCCCACATGGACGCGGAAGAGGGCAGCTTCGACTGGTCGGACTGGGTGTGATGCGGCAGGGCGAGATCTGGCTGCTGGAGCAAGCCGATGCCAAGGCTCGCCCAGCGGTGGTGATCACGCGCGACTCGGCGATCGACCGTCTGCGACGGGTGGTCGTGGCGCCGGTCACGACGACCGTACGACACATCCCCACCGAACTCCCGGTCGGGCAGGCGGACGGCCTGGCGCGTGAAGGCGTCGCGTCAATGGACAACCTCGTGACGGTCGGCCGCGGCGAGTTGACGCGGCTGCTCGGCCGACTCGCCCCCGGCCGCTGGCACGAGGTGGGTGCTGCCGTCCGCGCCGCTATCGACTGCTGAAGCGGCGCGGCAGGTTTGGGTGGCGCAGCCGTCGGGCAGCTTCTCGGGGTCCACCCCGAGCAGAGGAGCAACCCATGAGTGACGGAACGTTCGATCAGGCCAAGGGCCGCGTCAAGCAGGCGGCCGGTGCGCTCACCGACGACGACGACCTCAAGCGCGAAGGCAAGGCCGACGAAACGGCGGGCAAGGTCAAAGAGAAGCTGGGTGACGTGAAGGACAAGCTCGAAGACGTGGTCGACGACGTTCGCCGCAAGGGCGACGATTGAGGCTGGCGTCGTAGCGATGCGCTACGCAGGCTGGGCTTCACCAGCGGCGGTCCCAAGTCCCAAGTCCAACGTCAGCACCACCGACGTGGGCCGGGGCCGAGCCCGCGCCGAGCTGTGGCTGTTGCCGAACCCGTCGGGGCTCAACGCCCACCACACCGTCGAGTCCCTCGCCGACTGATACCACCGCGCCGCGGCGGCCGCGAGCGTTGTCGTCCGGCCTGTCGATCAGAGCGGTTGACGTCCGTCGAGTACCTCACGCGTCGCGCGGGTCGGCTCGCTGGACGAGGTGTGCTCGTGATGAGCGCAGTGATCGACGACTGACAGAGCTACATCAGGGGCCGTGGTGAGGGCTCAGGCCGGCCATCAGATGGAGCAGGCTGCAGGCCGGCCATCAGATGGAGCAGGTTGTAGGTGTCGAGCTCGTCGGCCGGGCCGTCGTGCGCCACGCCCGGCGACTGTATGTGAGAAATCGATATCTCGCAAACCCCACCCCGCCGTAACGGTTGGGGCCTGGCCCCGATCGTTACGGTCAGCCGGCCGACGATTCTTCGGTGTCGGGCTCGTCGTGCCGCGGCGAGGGCGAGGCCGGCGCGTCGTCGTTTGCAGCGACCGCGAGCGGAGCCGCAGGTACAGGTGCAGGTGCGAGCTGGCCGCCGGGGATGATGACGTAACGGAACGAGACGCTGCCGAACCCGAGGTAAGGGGGTGTGTTGTCGTGGGTGAACCTGGTGATCCGGAGCGTCCCCGGGCTGACGACCGCTTCGACCGTGTTGGGCCGCGCGCCGGCTCTGGAGGTGTGCGGGAGTAGCCATCTGGAGCTGTCAAAGCGGAAGTACACCTCGACCGACGCGGTGTCCACGACTTCTTCAGTGAACGCCGGGACGTTGAACGTCAACATCCTCACATTGGTGCCGTCGACGGTGCTGTCCGCTTCGGGTCCGGTGGCCGCGGCAGCTGTGAACCATGGCGAGTAGATCACGTTCGCGGACCCGGGAGGGCCTGCCGGACCTGCCGGACCTGCCGGTCCCGCTGGGCCTGTCGGGCCTGTCGGGCCCGCGGCCGCGGGGAGGTAGTAGCCGACGACGTCGGCGAGCACGTTGACCTGCCCTTTGCTGTTGTAGACGCTGAACTGGCCCGATGGCGACAGGCCCGTCGTCACCGCGTTCGGGGCGGGTGGCTGGCTCGGCGCCGGATTGAGCGACGATGTCAGTGGCCGCTCCTCGCCAGTGGGCCAGACGGTCAGGAACGTCTGCTCGCTGGCGCCGACCGCGGTGACGTTGAGCCCGAGCGCGGTCGCGGTCGTAGGGATACCGGTGCAGTTCCCTGAGTCACCACGGGCGTCGACGGTGAACACGTCGCCGGGTCTCAAGGGCGTGTTCCGCGGCCCGACGTTGTCTGGTGCTGGTCGGGTGTCGAAGATCCGGCACGGAACGATCGGGACGAACGACGACGGGTCGCTCGCTGCCCGGACGACGGCGAACCCGCCGGCTCCGAGCGTCACCGCGATCGCGGCGCCGATCGCGGCCCAGCGTGAACGGCCGAATGCTGGCCGCGCTCGGCCGGAGGCGGAGGATTCGGACACTGATGGCGTGGTGTCGGACATGGCGAGGACTCCGTTCGGGCGAAGAACGGGCGCCCGGCGCACCCGTCCCGCCGTGGCACCGTACGACGCTCGCCGGTCCGCGCGCGGCGATTTTCGCGGTCCGCGGTCGCGGTCAGGCAGCGACGGTGAACTCTTGCTCGGCGCGCTTGGCGTAGGCCCAGCCGGGGCCGCGGAACACGTAGCCGAGGCGGTCGCGCCACGACGTCGCCCGGCGTACGTCCTTGGCGATGTCGACGAACTCGTGGTAGCCGATCTTGATCGGGTTGAACGTCTTGATGTTCTTCGTCAGCCCGTACTTCACCCGGCGCAGCTCGGGTTCGAACGTCCCGAACAGCTTGTCCCACACGATCAGGATGCCGCCGTAGTTCTTGTCGATGTACTGCGGGTTGGCGCCGTGGTGCACACGGTGGTGCGAGGCCGTGTTGAGCACCTTCTCGTACTCGGCGGGCAGGCGGTCGACGGCCTCGGTGTGGATCCAGTACTGGTACAGCAGGTTCAGTTCGGCGGCCTTGCGGGTCATCGCTGGGCTGAAGCCGAGCAGCGGCATCGGCACGAACACCCAGTGCGTGAGGATGCCCGACCACGGCTGGCGCAGCGCGGTCGACAGGTTGTAGCGCTCGGACGAGTGGTGCGTGACGTGGTGGGCCCACAACACGCGCACCTCGTGCATCCACCGGTGCTCCCAGTAGTACAGGAAGTCCCACAGCACCATCGCCCCGGCGAACCCGATGATGCCCTTGCCGACCTTGCCCAGGTTGGCGACCCGGTGGCGGTAGGCGAACCGATCGAGTGCACCGTTCGGCTTCGACCACACCAGCCGGTCGAGCGCGATGCTGCCACCCAACGCGGCCAGGCTGGCGGCCGTGTCGCGCCACTCGTAGCCGACCGGCACGAGCGGGTCGGCGGGGAGCGACGGATCGCTGAGTTCGGCGGGGGTAGTCGCGTCGAGGTCGCCGAACGTGCGCTTGGGGAACTTGCGGAGCTTCCACGCCTCGCCGGCGATGGTGGCCGCGAACCCGGTGAACACGACGCGTTCGAGCCACTTCTGGACGGTGTCCGGTGTGGTGGTGCGGGCCATGCGGTTCAGGTTAGGCCCGTTCGCCGATCTCGAACGCGGCCAGCTTGCGTCCGCCGATCCACAGCGCACCGGCGACGGCGATCAACGCCATCACCACGGCCGAGGTGGTGCTCAGGTCGGCGCTGAACCAGGTGAGCGAGATCGCCGCGTCGGCGACCCCGAGCGCGTACTGGCGAACGCTCAACCAGGCCAACCCGCTGAACAGGTTGGCGAGCACGCCTTCCCACACGAACACGTAGATCAGCCCGGCGATCAGCGCCCGCCCGGTGACGGTGCTGAGCGCGGCGAACAGCACGGTGTACACGACTGAGGCGACCAGTGCGGCGAGCCCGAGGCCGGCGACGATGCCCCCGTCACCGGCCGAGCCGGTGATGATCCATGCCGTCGCCACGGTGGTCGGCACGGCCAGTATGACGGTGGCGAGCGCGGCGACGAACGCCTTGGTCGCCAGCAGCGCCGGCCGGCTGACCGGTTTGCTGAGCAGGAAGACGACCGTGCCGTCCTCGATCTCGGTGCCGATCGCGGTCGTGCCGAGCACGAGCGCTACGAGCGGTAGCAGCAAGGCGAGGATCAGCGTGCTGGTGAGGTCGATTGCGAAGTCGCCGCGGTTCGTGCGGTGGTACTCGTCGGAGAACCGGAACACGATCGCGATCGCGACCGGGATCAGCAGCACGATCGCGACCGCTGCGGCGCGCTTGCTGCCCAGGAGCAGCCGGGCCGTGATGCTGGCGACGACCTTCATCGGCGCGTGGTCCTGCCCGGCGTGAGGTCGCGCGGAGTGCGTTGCGTGTTGACGAGGTACGAGAACACGGTTTCGAGCGAGTCGTCGGCGGGTTCCAGGTCGTGCAGGTCGGTGCCGCTGTCGAGCAGCACCTGGGCGATCGCCTGGGTGAACTCGCCGAAGTCCGACGTCTGCACCTGGAGCCGGTCGCCGGTGAACGCGACCGACGTGATGTCGGGGCGGCCGACCAGTGCCGCCGCGACCCGGCGGTTGTCGCTCGACCGGATCGTGAACGCGTGCGGCCGGTCGGTCATCAGCCGGCGGATCTCGCGGTACGGGCCCGAGGCGGCGAGTCGGCCGTTGATGACGACGCACACCTCGTCGGCGAGCGTCTCGACGTCTTCGAGGATGTGCGACGAGAACACGATCGTCTTGCCGCCCGCGCCGAGCCCTTTGAGCATCTCGGTGAGTTGCAGCCGTTGGCGCGGATCGGTGCCGTTGAACGGCTCGTCGAGGATCAGCACGTCGGGCTGGTGCACCAGCGCGGCGGCGATCTTGGCGCGCTGGCGCATGCCCTTGGAGTAGCCGCCCATCCGGCGGCCCATCGCGGCCGTCATCTCGACCTGCTCGATCGCCGCTGCGGCGGCCGCCTCGGGGTCGGGTAGCTCGTGCAGCTTGGCGCTGGCGACGACGTACTCCCGCAAGGTGAGGAACGGGTACACCGACTCGCGCTCGGGCACCAGGCCGACGTGGCGGAACATCTCGATGTTGCGCCACGCGGCCTCGCCGCGGATCAACACGTCGCCGTTCGACGGCGTGAGCATGCCCGCCATCATGTGCAGCAGCGTCGACTTGCCGGCGCCGTTCGGTCCGAGCAGGCCGGTGACGCCGGGCCGAAACTCGAACGACACGTCGTTCACGGCGACCACGTCGCCGTACCACTTCGACACGCCGCGCAGTGAGACGGCACCGGCTGGGGCGGGTGCCGGGAGCGGTGTTCCGGGCGCGGCCGCGGTCGCCGGGGCGCGTGGTGGGAGCACTGGCGGTGGCGGGCCGCTGGGGGGCGGGAGGGCAGTCATCAGATCGTGTCCCGGTAACGGCGAATAGCGAACGCGACGGCGATCGCGACGTGGGCGAGCAGGGCTGCGACCCACACCAGGCCGGGCAGCTCGACGGCCGCGATCTGTTCGCCGGGGCCCTCGGCGAACTCGATCGGGCGCACCCGCGGCATCGCGTCGAACAGGACGAACGTCACCGCCCGAGCGACGTAGATCGGCGACAGCAGCATCACCACGCGGGCGGCACTGCGCGGTAGTAGGTCGGCAACGATGGCCGTCGTCATCAACGTCAGCAAGAACGCGCCGAGGATGCTGACGAGCGCGAAGGCGCGCCGGTTGGCGAACGTGGCGATCAGGATCGCGATCGCCGCGAACTCGGCGCTGAACAGCACCGACGACACGACGATCGCCGGCAGGTCGCCGATGTTGTCGGCGAACCACGCGCTCTGGTCGCTGGCACCGAACCAGCTGCCGAGAAACATCAGTAGCTGCGGCACGAGCGTGAGCATCTGCAACCCGAGCGTCAGCGCGCCGACCTTGGCGAGCACGTAGTCGGAGCGGTGGATCGGCCGTGAGAAGTAGAGCGGGAGGGTGTTGTTCTTGCGGTCGTTGCCCACGAGTTCCGACGCCATCGCGGCGACGAACAGCACGAGGATCACCTGGACGAACCCGTAGTACTCCTCGGGTCGCACGAACTGATACCCGTCGCCCTGGCCGGCGTCGAACACGAACGCCTGGAGTGCGCCGATCACGAGTTGCACGAGCGCGGGCACCATCGCGAACCCGACGAGCGTGAACGCGATCACCTTCGGCCAGGCGCCGCGCCCGAGCCCGAACGTGTTGCGCAGACTCAGCGTGGTCAGTGACCGGATCGCGTAGCGCCGGCCGAGTCGCGGCCCGTCGTAGTTGCGATAGCCGAGGTCGTAGATCTCGCCGCTGCGTGCTGGAGGCTGCATCAGCGCGTCCGGAACAGGTCGGTGAGTGTGTGGCGTTGGCGGGCGACGCGCACGAGCGGGAGTTGCAGGTCGGCGACGTGGGTGAGCACGGTGCGTTGCACGGTGCCCGGTTCGGTGCCTTCAAGCGTGACGACCACGTCGTTGCCAGCCAGTTCGGCGGTCAGCCCGGCGGCGACCAGCCGCTGATGCAGCAGTTCGTGGTCGCGGTCGACCTCGACGACGAGCACGCCCGACGCCCCGGTGAAGTCGTCGATCGCGCCGGCCTGCACGAGTTGGCCGGCGTCGATCACGACCAGCGCCGAGCACACGCTCTCGATTTCGCCGAGCAGGTGCGACGACATGATCACCGAGATGCCGAACTGCGATCCGGTGCGCTCGATCAGGCCGAGCATGTCGTCGCGCCCGTTCGGGTCGAGGCCGTTCGTCGGCTCGTCGAGGAACAGCAGCTTGGGGTCGTGCACGAGTGCCTGGGCGAGCTTGACGCGCTGCTTCATGCCGGTGGAGTAACCGCCGATGTGGCGGTAGCGCTCCTCGAACAAGCCGACGTGGCGGAGCGTCTCGGCCGTGCGCTCGCGGGCCTCCTTCGGCGGCAGCCCGCTCATCCGGGCCATGTGCATCACGAAGTGCGTCGCCGACATGTCGGTGGGCAGGCAGTCGTGTTCGGGCATGTAGCCGATCATCTCGCGGATCTTCAGGCCGTCGGTTTTCGGGTCGTAGCCGAGCACGGTCGCCTCGCCGCGGCTGGCAGGGATGAGCCCGAGCAGGATCTTCATCAGCGTGCTCTTGCCGGCTCCGTTGGCGCCGATCAACCCCACCACGCCGGCCGGCACGTCGGCAACGAGGCCGTCGAGGGCGAGCACGCCGGGGTACTCCTTGGTGAGGCCGCGCAAGCTGACCACCGGCTGCCTGACGACCGTCACGCCCGCCATCATTGTCGATCGGCGAGCCGCCGAGTGGTCAAGGTGGTGTGGTCTCCATACACCGCCTGGCGGCGGCACTCGACCACCGTCACTGGCGCCCGTAACGAGACCACCCTCACGTCCGATTTCCGCTAGTGGTTTCGACCGGCAGGCGGCAGGATGGTGACGTGATCGACTACCAGATCGACGCCGACCGGTGTTGGAAAGCAGCCCATAGCCGCGACGCCCGGTTCGACGGGATGTTCATCCTCGCCGTCCGTACCACCGGCATCTACTGCCGGCCGAGCTGCCCGGCCACTACCCCCAAGCGGGCCAACGTGACGTTCTTCCGCACCGCGGCCGCGGCCCAGGGGGCCGGCTTCCGGGCGTGCAAGCGGTGCCGGCCCGACGCGGCGCCGGGTTCGCCCGAGTGGGACGTGCGTGGCGACCTCGTCGGGCGGGCGATGCAGATGATCGCCGACGGCGTCGTCGACCGTGATGGCGTCGACGCGCTCGCCGGGCGGCTGGGCTACTCCACCCGGCACCTCAACCGCGTGCTCACCGACGAGCTCGGGGCCGGGCCGCTCGCCGTCGCCCGGGCGCAGCGCGCCCAGACCGCACGCACGCTGATTGAGACGACCACGCTCGGCATGACCGAGATCGCGTTCGCCGCCGGGTTCGGCAGCGTGCGCCAGTTCAACGACACCGTGCGCGAGGTGTACGGCGTGAGCCCGAGCGAGTTGCGGGCACGCTCGGGAGACCGGCTCGTCGGGCCGGCCGGCACCGTCACCGTGCGCCTGGCCACGCGGGCGCCGTTCGCGGCCGAGCAACTGTGGGCGTTCATCGCCGCCAGGGCGCTCCCGTGCGTCGAGCACGTCGCCGGCGCCGTGTACTCGCGTGCGCTCGACCTGCCCCGCGGTCACGGCACCGTCGATGTCGTCGCCGAACCGCAGCCGCCGGATGCCGCCGGCACGCGGTGCTACGTCGCGGCGACGTTCCGGCTCGCTGACTGGCGCGACCTGGCCCCCGCCGTCACTCGGGTGCGCCGCCAGTTCGACCTCGACGCCGACCCGGTCGCGATCGACACGGCGTTGGCCGGCGACCCGGTGCTCGCCGGGTTCGTCGCCGCCACGCCCGGGTTGCGGGTCGCCGGTGCGGCCGACCCGTTCGAGGCCGTCGTGAAGGGCATCGTCGGGCAGCAGGTGTCGGTCGCCGGCGCACGCACCGTCGCCGGCCGGCTGGTCGCCGCGCTCGGCGACCCGTTGGCCGTCGAGCATCCCCACCTCACGCACGTGTTCCCCAGCCCGGCGGCGTTCGCCTCGGCCGAGCGCGCCGTGTTCCCGATGCCGGCCACCCGGGCGGCGACGCTCCAACGCGTCGGTGCCGCGCTGGCCGCCGGCGAGGTCACGTTCGACGCCGACCGGGCGACCGTGTCGGCGCAACTCCAGACGTTGCGCGGAATCGGCCCGTGGACGGCCGACTACGTGCGCATGCGCGGGCTCGGCGACCCCGACGTGTTCCTGCCGACCGACCTCGGGGCGATCCACGCGCTCGCCGCGCTGGACACGCCCGTCGACCCCGAGCGCTGGAAGCCGTGGCGCTCGTACGCCCTGCATCACCTGTGGAACAGTCTGTGAAAGGACCCGTCATGACCACCCTCCAGTACCGCCCCGTGCCGAGCCCGATCGGCCTGCTCCACGTCACTGCGTCCGACGACGCGGTCGTCGCGATCTGGTTCGACGGGCAGCCGCCGACGGGCGCCCCGGCCGACGGCCCGCACCCGCTGCTCGACACGGCCGCGGCTCAGCTCGACGAGTACTTCGCCGGTGAACGCACCGAGTTCGACCTGCCACTGGCGCCGTCGGGCACCCCGTTCCAGCGCTCGGCGTGGGACGCCCTGCTGACCATCCCGTACGGGCGCACCGTCAGCTACGGCGAGCAGGCCACCCGGCTGGGTGCCCCGAACAAGGCCCGCGCGGTCGGCGCGGCCAACGGGCAGAACCCGATTCCGATCGTGGTGCCGTGCCACCGCGTGATCGGCAGCACCGGCAAGCTCACCGGCTTCGGCGGCGGCATCGAGACGAAGGCGTGGCTGCTCGAACACGAACAGAAAACCCTCGGCACCCGCCTGTTCTGACCCGGCCCTACCGGTCGTCGAGTGCCGCCCTCTGGGCGGTGTATCGAGACGTGGTGCGCGCACCGGCGTCTCGATACACCGACGGTGGCGGCTGCGCCGCGAGTGCGGCACTCGACCACCGGGCCAAGGTCGGCGGCCGGTGATTACGCGCGGTTGCGGGCTTTGGCGCTCTGCTCGCGGCGGGCGCGGGCGGCTTCTTGCTTGGCCTTCTTGGCCTCGGCGCGCTTGGCCTTGAGGGTCTCGCGCTCGGCGGCTGAGCGCTTGTCGGTGTCGATCGGCTTGGGGAGCGGCTTGGGCTCGGCCGGGGGCAGCTTGACGAGTTCGTCGTGCTTGAGCAGGTCGCGGATGATCGGTGCGGCGGGTGCCTCGCCGGCCACGGTGGAGGCGAGCATCAGCTGCACGATCGGCAGGCTGTGGCGCTCGACCAACCCGGGCAGCACCTCGCGGAGTTCGTCGCTGGACGGGTGGTCGGCGTGGTCGCCGAGTTGCTCGATGCAGTCGGCGAGAGCGGTGTCGGTGAGCAACAGCGCGATCGACTCGAGTGTGCCGTCGAGCCGGCCCGCCTGACCCGCCGCGCGCACCGCGTCGGCGTCCGGCGCCGCACCGGCTGCTGCGTCGACCAGCCCGTCGAGTACCTCGCGGTGTTCCTCGCTGAGCGCCTCGACGGCGGCGACGAGGGCGTCGTCGGAAAGGTTGGCGACCGCACGGTCGAGCAATCCGAGCGACTGGAGGCGGGTCTTGGCCTGATTCACGCCGCACGACGCTATCGCCCCGCCCGTCGGGGCCCGCCCGCGCCGCGTCATACTTGCCGAGTGAAGTCGGCTTTCAAGCGTTCCGCCCGGCGGCTCGTCGACCGGACGTTGACGCCGCACCTCGACCGCCAGACCACCGACTTCGCCCGCGTGCTCGACGAACGGCTCGCCGCCCCGGCACCGCCCGCGCCTGCTGGGCACCTGTTGCTCACCGCGTTCAACCACCTGCTCCACGAGCTGCGCACGATCGAGTTGCGCAACCTGCCCGCCACCGATCGGGTACTGCTGTCGGCCGGTTGCGCGGGCGGCTGGTACTTCGAGTGGCTCGAGGCCGCCGCCGGCCCGTTCGAGCGTCACATTGGCGTCGAGTTGTACTCGCCGCGGCCCGAGCGCTTGCCCACCGGGGTGACGTGGATCGTCGAGACGGCCAGCCACATGCCGACGATCGAGCCGGCCAGCGTCGACGTCGTCTTCTCGGGCCAGAACTTCGAACACTTGTGGATCGACGACATGGCCGGGTTCCTCGGCGAGGCGTACCGGGTGTTGCGCCCGGGCGGACATCTGGTCGTCGACAGCCCGAACCGGTTGGCGACCGAAGCGCTGGCGTGGGTGCACCCCGAGCACACGATCGAGCTGACGGCCGACGAAGCGGTCGAGCTGTTCACGCTGGCCGGGTTCGACGTCGAGACCGTGCGCGGGCTGTGGTCGTGCCGCGACCGCACCGGAGCCTGGCAACGGTTGGAGCCCGAGCCGGGTGACGCCGCCGCGATCCTCGACCGCGCTGCCCGCCGCAGCGACGTGGACGACACGTTCATCTGGTGGATCGAGGCCCGCCGCAGCGATCGCCCTGTCGACCAAGACGCGGTCGCCGCGCACGTCGCCGGCCTGTTCGCCCGCCACTGGCCGGCGCGTGTCGCGCGCGGTACCGAGCTGCTGCCCGTCGTCGCGGGTGCGACCGGCGTGGTCTACCGCACCGCCGCGCTGCCGCTGTTCGCCGGCACGGTCGACGTCACCGCATCACACCCGCAGCTCACGGTGCACGTCCAGCGCGCCGACGGGTCGACCGTGGCCAGCGCACCGGGTGAGCTGACGGTCGACCTGGCCACGACCGAGTTCGGGGCGGTCGTCGAACTGATTGCCGAACGGCCGCTACCCGAGCCGGTCGACGCCCCCGGCGTCACGATCGGCCAACACCCACGACCACCGCAACGAGGAGCCCACGACGATGAGTCCTGAACAGGCACTGCTGGCGATCTCGCTGGTCGATCTCACGAACCTCGACGACCGCTGCACGGCCGATGCGGTGGCCGCGCTGTGCACGCGGGCTGCCGAGCACGGTGTCGCCGCGGTGTGCGTGTGGCCCGACTTCGTACCCCAGGCCGCGGCCGTGCTGGCCGGTACCGGCGTGGGCGTGGCGACCGTCGTCAACTTCCCGACCGGCGACGAGCGGCCGTACGCGGTCAGTGCGGTCGCCGGCTGCGCGGTCGACGACGGGGCTACCGAGGTCGACGTGGTGCTGCCGTATCGGGCACTGCTGGCCGGCGACACGGCGTGGGTGCTCGACGTGTTGCGCACCGCCCGGGTGGCCAGCGTGGGCACGCACTTGAAGGTGATCCTCGAAACCGGCGAACTCCCCGATCAGGACACGGTCGCCGCCGCGGCGCGCCTGGCAATCGAAGCCGGCGCCGACTTCGTCAAGACGTCGACCGGGAAGTCGCCGGTGTCGGCCACCCCCGAGGCTGTTGCGACGATGCTCGACGTGATCGCCGGCACCGACCACACCGTGGGTCTCAAGCCGTCGGGCGGTATCCGCACCGCCGCCGACGCCGAGGTGTACCTCGCGCTGGCTGCCGAACGGATGGGCACCGACTACCTGGCCCCGGCAACGTTCCGCTTCGGCGCCAGCTCGCTGCTCGACGCCCTGATCGACGTTACAAACGGTGTCAGCCCCGGCGGATAGGTTCCCTGGCCGCCGGTCGTCGAGTGGCGCACTCGCGGCGCAGCCGCCACTCCGTTGTATCGAGACGTGGCGCGCGCCAATGGTCGAGACGGTTGTCGAGTGACCGCTCTGCGGTCGTATCGAGACATACACCGGCTGCGCCGGCACTCGACCACCGGGGCGAGCTGCCTACTCGCTGACCCGCTCAGCCCTCGCGGATGAGGCCGCCGAAGTGGCCGGCTGCGGTGAGGCGGTCGGTGAAGTCGACGTCGTAGGCGGCGGTGGGGTCGGCGCGCAGGGCGGCGTCGAGCACCTGGGCGTCGGTGCCGACGAGGATGCGCCACTCGCCGGCCTTGATGCCGTCGAGGATGATCGTGGCTGCCTCGGCCGCGCTGGTGGGCGCGGCGTGCTCGAACGCGTCGACCTGGAGGGCGACGACGTTGCGGATGTCCTCGTCAGACGCGGCCGAGATGTCGACGCCGCGCTTGGCGTAGGTATCGCGGGTCTGGGCGATGAACTCGTCGCTGACGTGCTTGGGGTCGAGGCCCATCGCCACGAACGAGTTCTTCATGATCGCCGTGCCGATGTGGCCGGGCATGACCACCGCCGCGGTGACGTGCGGCGCGTTCATGCGGAAGTCGACGATCAGCGCCTCGGTGAAGCCCTTCACGGCGAACTTGGCGGCGCTGTAGCACGTGTGCGGGCCGTGCGGCCCGAGGCACGCCCACATGCCGTTGACGCTCGACGTGTTGACGACCTGCGCGCGGCGGGCGGCGAGCAGCAGCGGCAGGAACGCCCGCGTGCCGTTGAGCACACCGCCCCAGGTGATCGCGAACGTGCGGTCCCAACTCGCCTCGTCACCGTTGACGATCGACGGGCCGCCCGACACGCCGGCGTTGTTGAACAGCAGATTGATCGAGCCGGTTTCGAATTCGGTCGCCACGTGGGTGGCGAACGCGTCGAGTTCGGAGCGCTCGGCGACGTTGGCGATCGCCGCGGTCAGCTCGACGCCGGGCGCCGCGGCGGCCGCCGCCAGTTCGAGCGTGACGTCCATGTTCTCGGTGTCGACGTCGCAGATCGCCACGTGGGCGCCGGCCGTGGCGAGTTGGATCGCGAGTTCGCGGCCCATGCCCGAGCCGCCGCCCGTGACGACCGCGATCTGCCCGGAGAAGTCGCTGATCGGAGCGGGCGCGGCGGTGCTGTCGGTGGAGGTATGGGCGGTCGTGCTCATGGCCCGCAATCTTCACCGCCGCCGTCGCGGCCGGGCGAGTCCGAGCCGCGTCGGTCAGTCGAGGAGCGCGCCGAACTCGTCGTAGAAGCGGACGAGGCCGGTGACACCTGCGTAGCCGAGGCGGTCGAAGATCACCACGTTGCCGGCCTGGACTGCTGGCAGGGTCTGCCAGATCGGGTTGGCCTCGATTTCGTCGACGGCTTCGGTTTCGCCGTCCACCGTGGAGTTCTGGAGGAGGACGAGCAGATCCTGGTCGAGCAGGCCGAGCTGCTCCATCGACAGCCACGCCCGGCCGTTCTGGTCGGGTTCGGCCACGCCGGGGCCGGGCACGATCTCGCAACCCGCCGTTTGGATCGCGGTCGGGATGTCCCACGGGCCGTCGACGAAGGCGGCCACCGACGGGCCCGCGTAGATCGTGGCCAGCGACAGCGTGCAACCCTCGCCAACCCGGTCGCGGGCGTTCTGCTCGGCGACCGCGAGGTCGGCGACGATCGCGGCCGCGTGTTCGGGGCGCCCGAGCAGGTCGCCGAGCACGGTGATCCGCTCGGCCGGCGGCAGGCCGTCGGGCACGATGATCAGGTTGCCGAGCCCGTCGAGCAGGCCGGCGTCGATCTGGTTCACCCAGAACTGGTAGGTCAAGATGGTGTCGGGCCGCAGCGTCGCGAGGTATTCGAGGCTGACGTTGGTCTGCGACAGCGGCTCGATGCCCGACGTGTCGAACTCGTCGATGCCCTGGAACCCGACCTGCTCGACCTCGGCCGCGCTGGCGATCGGGGTGACGCCGAGCGCGAGTACGTCGGCGAGGAACGAGTCCCCGGCGAACGCGATCACCCGTCCGAGATCGGGTGCGTCGGCGTCGAGCTGCACGGGGACCGACGTGGTAACGACTGGCTCAACCACCGGGGTGGGAGCGGTGGTGGCGGGAGGCTCGACCACCTGGTCCGGTGCGTTGGTGGTGGCGGCAGGCTCGACCACCTGGTCCGGCTGGTCGGTAGTGGCGGCGGCAGTGCTGTCGTCGTTACCACCGCAGGCGGTGAGGGCGAGTGCGGCGAGCAGGAGCAAGGGGAGCGTGCGGTTCATGTGGCCCCGATCCTACGCGTGCAATTAGGTATGCCTAACAGTCTCGTCATCGAAAATGTCCGGTGCCGCGCGGCACAGTACGGTGTCGCCCGGGGCGCGCCGCTCGACGCAGAAGGGATTTCTCATGTCCGACCAGGAACCAGACGTAGCGATCGACGCACTGCTCGCCGAGCACCGCACATTCCCGCCGTCGGACGGGTTCCGGGCGGGCGCGCTGGTGTCCGACCGGGCGATGTACGACGCGGCGGCAGCCGACGACGAGGCGTTCTGGGCGCAGCAGGCCGGCGACCTGCTCGACTGGGCCGAGCCGTGGCACACCACGCTCGACTGGCAGTTGCCGTACGCCAAGTGGTTCGTCGGCGGCAAGCTCAACGTCGCCCACAACTGCCTCGACCGTCACGTCGCCGCCGGGTTGGGCGATCGGGTGGCGATCCACTGGGAGGGCGAGCCGGGCGACACACGCACGATCACCTACGCCGAGCTGCTCGCCGAGGTGCAGCGGTTCGCCAACGTGCTGACCGGGCTGGGCGTCGCCAGCGGCGACCGGGTGGCGATCTACCTGCCGATGATCCCCGAGGCCGCGGTGGCGATGCTCGCCTGCGCCCGGATCGGCGCCCCCCACAGCGTGGTGTTCGGCGGGTTCTCGGCGCAATCGTTGGCCGACCGGATCAACGACGCCGAGGCCAAGGTGCTGGTCACCGCCGACGGCGGCTACCGGCGCGGCGAGGTGTTCCCGCTCAAGTCGGCCGCCGACGAGGCGCTCTTCCAGACCTCGACGATCGACCACGTGGTGGTGGTGCAGCGCGGCGGCAACCCGGTCGAGATGGTCGATGGCCGCGACCACTGGTACCACGACCTGATGGCCACCGCCGCGCCCGACTGCCCGGCCGAGCCATTCGACAGCGAACACCTGCTGTACCTGCTGTACACCAGCGGCACGACCGGCAAGCCCAAGGGCATCATGCACACCACCGGCGGCTACCTCACCCAGGTCGCCTACACGCACAAGTACGTGTTCGATCTGCACGCCGACACCGACGTGTTCTGGTGCACCGCCGACGTGGGCTGGGTCACCGGCCACAGCTACATCGTGTACGGGCCGCTGGCCAACGGCGCCACCCAGGTGATGTACGAGGGCGTGCCGAACTTCCCGGGCAACGACCGGTTCTGGTCGATCATCGAGAAGTACGGCGTCACGATCTTCTACACCGCGCCGACCGCGATCCGCACGTTCATGAAGTGGGGCCCCGACGAACCGGCCAAGCACGACCTGTCGTCGCTGCGGGTGCTCGGGTCGGTCGGTGAGCCGATCAATCCCGAGGCGTGGATGTGGTACCGCGAACACATCGGCGGCGGCACCACGCCGGTGGTCGACACGTGGTGGCAGACCGAGACCGGGGCGATCATGATCAGCCCGCTGCCCGGCGTCACCACCACCAAGCCCGGTTCGGCCACGTTCCCGTTGCCCGGCGTGTCGGCCGAGCTGATCGACGACAGCGGACAGCAGGTCACGGCCGGCGGCGGCTACCTGACGCTGACGCGGCCGTGGCCGGCGATGCTGCGTGGCATCTGGGGCGACCCGCAGCGCTACGTCGACACCTACTGGAGCCGATTCGAGGGCCGCTACTTCGCCGGCGACGGCGCCAAGTACGACGAGGACGGGTACGTGTGGGTGCTCGGTCGGGTCGACGACGTGATGAACGTGTCGGGCCACCGCATCTCGACGGCCGAGGTCGAGTCTGCGCTGGTGTCGCACCCGGCGGTCGCCGAGGCCGCGGTGGTGGGGGCCGAGGACGCCACTACCGGCCAGGCCGTGTTCGCCTACGTCACCCTGCGCACCGGCCACGACGTAGCGGTCGCCGAACTGCGCGAGCACGTCGCCCGCGAGATCGGGGCGATCGCCAAGCCGAAGGCGATCTTCCTCGCCCCCGACCTACCCAAGACCCGCTCGGGCAAGATCATGCGCCGCCTGTTGCGCGACGTGGCCGCCGGGCGCAATCTCGGCGACACCACGACGCTCGCCGACGCCAGCGTCGTCGACGAACTACAACGCCGGGCGGCCGCCGGCACCGGCGACGACTGACCCGTTCTGCGGGGCGTGGTCTCGATACACCCGGCAGAGCCGGGCACTCGACCACCGCGGGTACCGGTCGTCCTTGTGGGTACCGGTCGTCCTTGTGGGCACCGGTCGTCGAGTGGCGCACTCGCGGCGTAGCCGCCACTGCGTTGTATCGAGACGACCCGACGAACTCTCAACTTGGGGGCCCGAACTGCCGATATCGGCGGCATGGACGCTGACGGAACCGGCGCGGACGGGTTCGAGTTCAACCTCACGCGAGTACTCGAATCGCTCGACCGGCGCGAGTCGTCGCTGGGCACCGCACCGCCGCCGCTGACGATCACACCGGTCAGCGACGAACCAGAACCGCCGGCCCCGTTGCCCACCCGTGTGCCCAGCCAGCGCGGCGGCCAGGGCGCCCCCGGCCAGCGCACACGCCCCGCTCCACGCCCGGCGCGCACCACCGAGCCGACCGCCCCTGCCGAGCCGCTGCCGGTGCGCACCGCGTCGACACACAAGCCGGCGCTGGTGCCCCCCGGCCGGCGTTCGATGTTCGACGAGGCCGCCAGCGGCGAAGCCCGCGCCGCGCTGCACCGCGTGCCGGCCGACACCAACGTGGCCGTCGCCGCGCTGGAAACCCCGTTGCTGCCCACCCCCACCCTGCCGCCGGCATCGGCTGCCCCACCCCCCGGGGCAGCCTCTGCCCAGGTCGCCGCGCCGATGCCGACCGCGGCCGACATCCGGCAATTCCAGAACGCCCAGCGGCGCCGGGCCCGCAAGAACAACCAGGGCCGCGTGATGGGTCGGATGATGCTCGTGCTCGTGCTGTTCACGGCTGCCGTGGCGCTGGCCCTCACCGTGGGCCGCGACTACCTGTTCCCGGCCGACTGGCCCGATGCGCTGGCGCCGCTGGTCGACGACATCGAAGCCGCCCGCGGGACGCAGTTCGACGAAGTCGTGCCGCTGGAAGAACAGCCGGCAAGCAGCTACGCGACGACGTTGGGGAGCGCCGTGCTCGGGCCGGACGCGGCCACCCGGCTGGCTGTGTGGCGAGCGCTCGGCGTCGCCACCGGCGAATTCGACCCGGCCGCGATCGGCGCCGAGCTGGCCGCCACCCAGCCGGCCGTGTTCGACGCCGAGAGCGGTTCGATCGTGCACCTGGCCGGCGCTGATGCCGACCTGCGCCCGGCACTTGAGGCGGCACTCGACCATCAACTCGGCCGGTCGGCGAGCGGCCCGATCGGCGTGCTCGGGCCGGTACCCGCCACCGGCCGGCCCGCCCTGGCGACCGCACCCACCGTGCCGACCGCGCCGACCGAGTTGTCGCTCGGCGGCCCGTTGACCCCGCCGGTCGGCGCGATCGCGGCGGCCGAGCAGGTCGTCGGCGAGCTCGCCGACGACGCGACCCCATCCCTCGATCAGATCGAACTCGAGCAGGTCGAACAAGTCGAACAGCCGGAACCGCTGGAACCGGCGGAGCAGCTCGACACGGTTCCGGCCGCCCAGCGGGCGCTGCCGATCGCGTACCAGTTGGCCGCCGCCGAGCGGCTCGCCCCGCTGCTGTCGTCGTCGCGCGACCTGCCCGGCGCCACGGTCGCGTTGGCGCCCGAGGCGGTACTCGCCCCGGGCGACTCGCCGCTCGCCGCCCCGGTCAGCCTGGGGCTCGACGACTGGGCGCTGGTGTGGGCCAACCGACTTCCCGCCGACTCGGTCGACACCTTGCTGGCGGCCACCACCGCCAACTCCGTGCGCACGTTCGAGCGGGCCGGCACGGTGTGCGTCGGGGCGGTGTTCCAGGCCGGCAACGAGATGTTCGCGGCGGCACTGGTGAATGACCTCGCCCGGTGGGCGGCCGCCGGCCCGGCGGAAGCCCAGGCTGCCGCGACGCAGGTCGCGCCCACCTACGTACAGCTCGTGTCGTGCGACCCCGGTGCGGTGCCCCAGCCGCTCGACCAGCGCGCGGTGGGTTCGGTGCTCGACCGCCAGATCGCCCGGCTGAACACGACCGGCGAAAACTGACACGAGCGGCCCTTGCGGGCCGCTCGTGTTGCGGTGGGCCGGGATGGATTCGAACCATCGAAGGCAATGCCGACGGGTTTACAGCCCGTTCCCTTTGGCCACTCGGGCACCGACCCAATTCAGTCGAGGATCGTAGCGGCAGATGCGCGCTCTAACCTCTTCCGTATGCCCAGTTTCGACGTGGTGTCCGAGGTAGATCAGCAAGAAGTCCGCAATGCGGTCGATCAGGCCGAGCGCGAGCTGAACACGCGCTTCGACTTCAAGAACACGAACTCCGCCATCGAGCAGAACGACATGGTGTTGACGTTGCGGTCGGTATCGGACGACCGCCTCGCCGCGGTGCGGGTGGTGCTCGAGGAACGGCTCGTCAAGCGCGGCGTGTCGCTCAAGGGGCTCGAGTACGGCGACGTGCAGGAGGCCACCCAGAACTCGGTGCGCCAGGTGGCGACGATCAAGGTCGGGATCTCGTCCGACAAGGCCAGAGAGATCAACAAGCTGATCAAGGCCGAGGGCCCGAAGGGTGTGTCCAGCCAGACCCAGGGCGAGACGGTGCGCGTCACCGCCAAGAAGCGCGACGACCTGCAAGCCGTGATCGCCCTGCTCAAGGCGAGCGACGTGGGCATCCCCTTACAGTTCCAGAACTTCCGCGACTGACGCCGGAGACCGCACCACGACGCGGTGTGGTCTCGATACACCGCCTGGCGGCGGCACTCGACCACCTTGGGTGCGGCTTCGGCGCGGGTCAGAGCAGCAACTGCATCACGGCCACGCTGAGCCAGCGCTGGAACTTGCGGCCGACCTCGCGCTCCACGCCCACCAGTTCGAACCCGCACGCCTCGTGCAGCGCCAGCGACGCCGTGCCGCTGGCCTCGATGCGGGCCATCACCGAGTGAAAGCCCGACTCGCGGGCCACGCCGACGAGGTGGCCGAGCAGCAGCTTGCCGATGCCGCGCCCGTGGAAGTCGCGGTGGACGTAGATCGAGTCCTCGACCGTGGTGGCGTAGGCGGCCCGGTCCTTGTACGGCGACAGCGCCGCGAACCCCACCACCCGACGGGTCTCGGCGTCGACACCGACGATCGCCGCGAACGCCCCCGAACGGGCCGCCAGCCAGTCGCGCTGCAACGCCGGCGTGCGCTGCACGATGTCGAACGTCGCCGTGGTGTGGAGCACCTCGTGGTTGTAGATCTCGGCGATCGCCTCGGCGTCGGCGGCGGTGGCCGTACGCACGGAAATTGCGGGCTCGGCGGGCATCGGCGGGCACTGTACCGAGCCGTGCCGTCAGGGTCCCAAGACCGGGGCAACCGATGGTGCGATCCCCACCGTGACCGATACACTGGCACGCCGGTCCGCGGCTCTGCCGCGCCCGCAGAACAAGCAATTGTTGCCCTCTTAGCTCAGTCGGCAGAGCACAGCCATGGTAAGGCTGGTGTCGTGGGTTCGATTCCCACAGAGGGCTCGACCAACCGGTCGGGCACACGCCCGGTCGGGGGCCTCGGCCCACGAACACAACACGGCGCCGTAGCTCAGTTGGTCAGAGCATCCGGCTCATAATCGGAAGGTCATCGGTTCGATCCCGATCGGCGCTACCACAACGTTTTCAACCTCACGGAGTCCCAAGGAACCACAGCGATGAGCAAGGCCAAGTTCGAGCGCACGAAGCCGCATGTGAATATCGGCACGATGGGTCATATTGACCATGGCAAGACCACTCTGACGGCGGCGATCAGTCGGACGTTGGCGGATCGTGGGTTGGCGGAGTTCACGTCGTTTGACAACATTGATAAGGCGCCGGAGGAGAAGCAGCGGGGCATCACGATCTCGATTTCGCATATCGAGTACGAGACCGAGAA
>Ga0182745_1000120_pt1 | contig 110449 bp, 94 predicted proteins | sample eDN3rd30CKraftBY_FD_128523 | JGI IMG/M metagenome (GOLD analysis project Ga0182745, IMG submission 128523) | Enriched backyard soil microbial communities from Emeryville, California, USA - eDNA 3rd pass 30_C Kraft BY (version 2) (version 2) | ecosystem: Environmental > Terrestrial > Soil >...
AAAGCCGACAAGCTCAAGCTGCTGGAGCGTTAGCGCATCGGCTTGAGACTTCACGCCGACGCGGCAGTCGCTCGACCGCGCCAGCGCCGGCGGCTTACTTACCCTTCTTCTGGGCCGCTGCCTGCAACTGCGCCAGTTGCTGCACCATTTCCTTGGGTGGAATGTAGCCGCCGATGTATTCGCCTTCCGGCGTGAAGATCGCCGGCGTGCCACGCACGCCCAACTCCTCGCCGAGCGCATATTGTTTCGCGATCGGCGCGGCGCATTTGGCCGCTGGCAGCGTCTGGCCCAGCTTGGCTTTGGTGAGCGCCGCATTGCGATCCTTCGAGCACCACACCGCTTCCATCTTCTGCCAATCCTCGGTGTTGGGACCCGCCCGTGGGTAGGCCAGGTAACGCACCCGCACTCCCATCTGGGTCAGCTGATCGATCTGACTGTGCAGCTTGCGGCAATAGCCGCACTCCACGTCCGTGAACACGTTGATGGTGTACTTGGCGTCCGGCGCGCCAAACACGATCAAATCCTTCTCGTCGAGCTTGGCCAGCACCCGGCTGCGAGCCGTGACACGTCCTGCCTCGGTGAGATTGGTGCGGCTTTCGACCTCGTACAGATCGCCGCTGAACAGGTACTTGCCGTCGGCGCTCACGTAAGCCGTGTCGGCCCCCATCTCCACCTCGTACACACCGGCCACCGGCGACGGGCGAATCTGGTCCGGCTTCACGCCGGGGAACTTGCTGGCGATGGCGGCACGGGCGGTGGCCGCGCTGGCAGGTTCGGCCGCCTTGGCGGTACCGAACTGAACGGCCCCGAGGACGGCGCACACCGTCAGGGCGCAAAGCTTCAAAATCGACTTGTTCATCGAGACTCCGGTCGGACGCGGCGCAATTCCAGGCCCCGCGCAGGCGATGGCCCCTAAAGACACCAGGTTGGATGCCGAACCGGCGCGGCGGTTCAGTGCAAGGCCGGCGGGGAGTCTAGGCAAGCGCCGCCCAATCCGCCAGTAGCCACCCGGCAGGCCCCACTTCATCAACCCCGCGGATGATGCTGGGAGTGCAGTTCCTTCATGCGCTCGCGCGCCACGTGGGTGTAAATCTGGGTGGTCGACAAGTCGCTGTGTCCCAACAGCATCTGTACCACGCGGAGATCGGCGCCGTGATTCAGCAGGTGAGTCGCAAACGCATGACGCAAGGTGTGCGGCGACAGCGCCTTTTCCACCCCGGCCTTCTGCGCATAGCGCTTGATCAGATGCCAGAACGCCTGACGCGTCATGCGGTCGCCGCGCCGGGTCGGGAACAAGTAGTCGATCTGGCGCTCCAGCAGGATTTCCATGCGCGGACCATCGATGAATTCCTGCAGCCAGCGTACCGCCTCGTCGCCCAGCGGAATCAGGCGCTCGCGATCGCCCTTACCAACGATGCGCAGCACGCCCTGGTTGAGGTTGACCTGGCTGGCTTTCAGAGTGACCAGCTCGGAGACACGCAGACCGGTGGCGTACAGCACCTCCAGCATGGTGCGGTCGCGATGGCCGAGCGACTGATCGATTTCGGGGGCGGCCAGCAGCGCTTCGACCTCCGGCTCGGTCAGCGACTTCGGCAGCGAACGCCCGATCTTGGGCATGGCGATCTGGGCGGTCGGGTCCTCGGTCAGCACGCCGTCACGCACCAGATGCCGGTAGAAACGCCGGAAGCTGGACAACTGCCTGGCCGTGGAACGCGGCCGGGTGCCCGACTGGACCCGCCAGGCAATGAACTCCAGCAGGTCCGCCCGCTTGGCCGCCAGGCTCGACGTCCCTTTGGCCCGCAGCCAGCGATCCAGCGCGGTCAGATCGGCTCGATAGGCCGACAGCGTATTGGGAGACAGCCCACGCTCCATCCAGACCGCGTCCAGAAACCGATCGATGGCGGCGGCGGAAGGAGCATCCGAGCTACCCCCGCCAGTCCTCGCGTAAACTGATGTCTTCGTAACGGTGCTCATCGCCTTCTGGCAGGTTGCGCAATTCGGAACGGTTCGCTCTGCGAACCGGCCCGCCATGCAGTGCACGAGAGTATGCGAAAGCGACTCCGACGCCGGGAGTGACTGTTATCACAGAACGGTTTTTGGTGTTTACATAAAGTGAACCGAATCACAGAAATCCCCCTGCTTCCAGCGCTACGCGCCAGCGCGCCCGCGATCAACCATGCCGCAATTAACAAGATTATATTTTTCAATATCTTATCAATGATTTTTAAAGTTAAAACTCGCCAACTCAGACGCCTGAATTGATTTCCTCCGCTCATGTCGCTCAATCCTCTCGCCGGCCTGCGCCGGCTGCTGGAAGGTGGCTACGGCCTGCTGGTGCTGACCCTGTTCGTGGTCCTGGGCTCGCTGGCCTTCCTGCTGGTAACCCTGGTGCCCGGGCTGAGCCTGCGGGCGCGGCGTGGCATCGCCCACTTCGTCTCCCGGGCGTTCTTTTTCTGTTCCGCCATTCCGATCAAGCTGATCGACGCTCATTTGCTGCCGGCGGGTCCCTGTCTGGTGGTGGCCAACCACGCCAGCTACCTGGATGGCGTGGTGCTCAAGGGAGCGCTGCCAGCCCGCTTCAGCTTCGTCATCAAGAAGGAAATGTCGCAGGTCCCAGTGGCCGGTTTGTTGCTGCGCAGGATCGGCTCGGAATTCGTCGATCGGTTCAATCGGCATGCCGGAGGCATGGACGCGCGGCGGCTGATCAAATCCGCGGCCACCGGCCAGTCGCTGGCGTTCTTCCCGGAAGGCACCTTCGTGGCCGAACCGGGGGTGGGTAAATTCCATACCGGCGCCTTCATGATCGCCGCCCGTGCCGCCCTGCCGGTGGTACCGGTGGCCATTCGCGGTACACGTAACATATTGCCCAGTGGGAAACTTTTACCTCGCCCGGGGCGCGTGGAAATTCAGGTGCTGGCCCCTGTCGCGCTGCCCCAAGGGGTTGCTTCCACCGCAATTGCCACCATGACAAGTGCTGAGGCGCGGGCCAGAATCATTGCCGCGCTGGGTGAACCGGATCGGGCCGACAGCGATGGCACGGCCGCCTTGCAACCGGCCCGCAAAGCCGGTTCCCACTGAATCCGGCTTGACCCGACAGGGGTGTTTTGGGTACAAGCCGGCGGATCATCTTTTTTGCATTGCATTAATCCCCCTCCAACCCCCTTATCAACCTTGGGACCGCCAGCATGACCGAAGAAGTTTTCATCGTCGCCGCACGCCGTACCCCGATTGGTTCATTCCAGGGTGCCCTGACCGCCCTGACCGCGCCGCAACTCGGCGCCGCCGCTGCCCAGGCAGCGGTCAAGGATTCCGGCCTGGCGCCGGAACAGATCGACGAAAGCATTTTCGGCTGCGTGCTGATGGCTGGTATCGGCCAGGCTCCCGGGCGGCAGGCCGCTCTCGCGGCCGGCGTGCCGCAGCAGGTCCCCGCCACCACCATCAACAAGATGTGCGGTTCGGGCCTGAAGGCCATCATGCTGGCGAGTGACCAGATTCGCGCCGGCTCCGCCAATGCCATCCTGGCGGGCGGCATCGAGTCCATGACCAATGCCCCCTACCTGCTGCCCAAGGCGCGTGCCGGACTGCGCATGGGACATGCGGAAATTCTCGATCACATGTTCTACGACGGCTTGCAGAGCCCGTTCCACGTCAAAATGATTGGCCAGTTCGCCCACGCCACTTCAGCCAAGTACGGTTTCACCCGCGAACAGCAGGACAACTTCGCGGCCGAGTCGGTGCGACGCGCCGTGGCGGCCGTGGAAAGCGGCAAGTTCGAGCGCGAAATCGCTCCGGTCACGATCAAGGATCGCAAGGGCGAGCGCGTGATCGCCAAGGACGAGACGCCGTTCACCTGTGACATCGCCAAGATCCCCACCCTGCGGCCGGCTTTCAACAAGGACGGCACAGTCACCGCCGCTAGCTCCTCGTCCATCTCGGATGGCGCCGCCGCCACGGTGGTGGCCAGCGGCTCGCTGGTGAAGCGTCACAACCTCAAGCCATTGGCGCGCGTGGCCGGCTATGCCAGCTTCGCACAGGCGCCCGAGTGGTTCACCACCGCGCCGGTCGGCGCCATCAAGGCGGTGCTGGAAAAGACCGGCTGGCAGGCCGGTGAAGTGGATCTGTACGAAATCAACGAAGCCTTCGCCTGCGTGGCCATGGCGGCCATCAAGGACCTCGGCCTCGATCATGCCCGGGTCAACGTCAACGGCGGCGCTTGCGCGCTGGGACACCCCATCGGGGCGACCGGTGCCCGCATCGTTACGACACTGATCCACGCCCTGATCGAACGCGGCAAGAAGCGAGGCATCGCCTCGCTGTGCATCGGCGGCGGCGAAGCCACTGCCATCGCGATCGAACTCGTCTAAGCCATTCGATTGCCCTTGTCAGGCACATGGAATGTGCCTGACGGCACCTTGCCCGACACGTCGCCCAAGGACCTACCCCATTCGTGGAACGGCTTCTCGATCAGCCGATAGGCCAGCCAGGACACCAGGACGGTCGCCGGCATCACGATGACAAACAGCGCCAGCGCATGTGCATGCGGCTCGCGCACGGCCAGCAGCTCCAGCAACCGCAGGGCCAATACGATCACCAGCATATGCGACAGGTAGAGCGAATAGGCCATCTGGCCGAACCATTGCGCGAGCCTGGAACATAGCACCCCGGCCAGCCATGTTCCCGGACCCGGCCGCCGGCTCGAACTGGCCGCCGGCGGGCATTCCTCCCGCTTCGCGACGACCGCCACCATCACGGTGATCCACACCACGTACGGAATCACCTGAGCGGACGCCATGAACACACAGAACACGATCACCGCCACCCAGACCTGCCCCAGCGGCACGGCGCGAGCCCATGAGGCACCGCGGAAACGGGCTTTCAGGAAGTAGAAGCTGCCGATGCCGATGACGAACTCGTAGAGCCCGGCGCCGATAAACCCCGCCGGCATCACCGTTGCCAACAGCGTCAACCCCACTGCCACCAGGATCGCGGTCACTCCGCGCCGCATCGTAAGCGGCTGCCGCAGCCACGCTATCAGGAACGGCGCGATCAGATAGAACTGCCATTCGAGCGAAATACTCCACGCCTGGCTCAGAAACGCGAAATCGGTGTCCGGCAGCCAACGCGGCGGCACCAATCCGTGCAACGCGGTCACATGCGCCATCACATGCGCAGTGAAGTAATCGATGCTGGACTGGGCGATCTCGATCCGGCGCTCCTTCATGAAGGCGGCGGGCGAGTTCTGCCAGGTCTCCAGCGCCAGATGCGCCAGCAACACCGACAAGCACAGAAAGAACAGGTAAACGGGAAAGATGCGCAGCAGGCGCCTGGTGATGTACAGCCGGTAGGCTTCCGGCCGCTTGTCGAGCAACGCCGTGATGGCGAAGCCGCTCAGGATGATGAAAACGTCGACGGCGTAGGTGTTGTACAGCTTGGTGTGCAGGAAGCCGTAGGGCAGCGCCACCGTGGTGGCCCAATGCCCGAGAATCACCCAGAGCGCCATCAGGCCCCGCAATCCCTCCAATTCGCGCACGTACTTCATGCGAGGCCCGGCATCCTTCAGCATCTCAACCCGACGGCCATGCTAGGACCGCGGCTCGCGGGGCTCCAATCGTCGCCCAGCGGCTACGTCTGGATGCACGGACAGTGCGTGGACAGGCTGCGGACCTGGGCGGGGGGCCGTGTCAGATCGAGAGCGGGGTCAGATCGAGACCGCGGCGTCGGGGGAAATACCCGCGACTTCGTAGCCGCGCTTGAAATCGCGCACGTGCTTTGCCATCCATTTGCGCGCCTCGTCCGTGTCCCTGGCTTGCAGGGCGGCGATGATGTTGCGCTGCGCCGTGACGATACGCGAGCGCGCCTGGGAGACTCGATCCATCACCTGGGCCAGTGACGGTGCCAGCACCTGTGCCAAGGGGTATTTGGCGAGCACCAGCACCTGGTTGCGGGCGCACACCCCCAGCAGCTCGAAAAAATCTATGACCAGAGCCACGGCCTGCTGGCCATTGCCAGCCGCGGCCGCTTGTTCCGCAAAAGCCCGGTTGAGCTCCAGCAGCGTCTGGATTTCAGCCTGGGTGCGACGTGTCGCGGCCAACGCCGCCACCTCGGGCTCGATCACCATCATCGCCTCCCAGACCGCGACGAACGACACGTCGTGCAGTACCAACGCCTGGCGCATTCCCAATGCCAGCTTGTCGGCATGCGGGCGGCTCACCAGCAGGCGCTTGGCTCCCGGCGGGCGGGCCACCAGTCCGGCGTTCTCCAACTGCCGCAGGGCCTCGCGCACCGTCGAACGATGCACCCGGAATTGTTGCGCCAGGTCGGTCTCGGCCGGCAATGGGTCGCCGTCCTTGAGTTCCCGGGACAGGATCTTGGCTTCGATGGCCGCGGACACCCGCATGTAGGCGGGCTCCCGTTCCACCGGATCGAACAATGCCTTGATGCGGGTTGACATGATGTCGGATTGTCCGACAATAGGACAACATTCACAACACCCGTTCCCGCCCCCATCTATTTTCGGAGTGCCAGCGTGCAAGACTTCAACTTTGGCCTTGGCGAAGACATCGAGGCGCTGCGCACAAGCGTGGCCCAATTTGCCAGCGACCGCATTGCCCCGCTGGCGGCCGACATCGACCGCGACAACCACTTCCCGCGCGAACTGTGGCCCGAAATGGGCGAACTGGGCCTGCTGGGCCTGACCGTGGAAGAGGAATTCGGTGGCGCCGGCCTCGGCTACCTGGCCCACGTGGTGGCCATGGAGGAGATCAGCCGGGCCTCCGGGGCGATCGGTTTGTCATACGGCGCGCATTCCAACTTGTGCGTGAACCAGCTGCGTCGCTGGGGCACGCCGGCGCAGAAGCAGAAATACCTGCCGAAGCTGATCAGCGGCGAACACCTCGGCGCCCTGGCCATGAGCGAACCCGGCTCCGGCTCCGACGTGGTCAGCATGCGCACGCGCGCCGAGAAACGCGGCGATACTTACGTCCTGAACGGTTCCAAGATGTGGATCACCAATGGCCCCACCGCCGAGGTGCTGGTGGTGTACGCCACGCTGGACGTCGAGCTGGGCTCGCGTGGCATCACCGCATTCATCATCGAGCGCGACATGCCCGGCTTCAGCAGTGCGCAGAAACTCGACAAGCTCGGCATGCGCGGCTCCGACACCGGTGAACTGGTTTTCCAGAACTGCGTGGTGCCGGCCGCCAATGTGCTGCACCAGGAAGGCAAAGGTGTCGAGGTGCTCATGAGCGGCCTCGACTACGAACGCGTCGTGCTGGCGGGCGGACCGCTCGGCATCATGCGCGCCTGCCTCGACAACGTCCTGCCGTACCTGCACGAGCGCCGGCAGTTCGGCCGGCCCATCGGCAGCTTCCAGCTCATGCAGGCCAAGCTGGCCGACATGTACACCACCATGAATGCCATGCGTGCCTACGTGTACGCCGTGGCCAGTGCCTGCGATCGCGGCCAGGTCACACGTTTCGATGCGGCGGGCTGCATCCTGCAGGCCTCCGAACGCGCCACCTGGATGGCGCTGGAAGCCATCCAGGCATTGGGCGGCAACGGTTACATCAACGACTACCCCACCGGCCGGCTGTTGCGGGATGCCAAACTGTACGAGATCGGCGCCGGCACCAGCGAAATCCGCCGCATGCTGATCGGCCGCGAACTGTTCGACGCCACGACCTGAAGTGCCACGATTCTAAAAGCCCCACGATCTCAAGTCTTGGAGTTGCGAGGTTCGAGACCATGCCACTAGTCACCTGTACCAGCGACGCGCGCGGCGTTGCGACTCTGACGCTCAACCGTCCCGACAAGCACAACGCCCTGGATGGCGACACGCTGCGCCAACTGCACGAGGTGCTGGTCGAGATCGCCAACGATCCGACGATCCGGGTGGTGGTGCTGACCGGCGCCGGCGCGAGCTTCTGTGCCGGCGCCGACATCGCCCACATGCGCTCCATGATGAACGCCACCGAACAGGAGAACATCGCCGACGCCATGCTGCTGGCGCGCTGCTTGAGAGCGCTCGATGAGCTGCCGCAGCCGGTGGTTGCCCGCGTCAACGGCAACGTGTTCGGCGGCGGTGTCGGCCTGGTGGCCTGCGCCGACGTGGCCGTTGCCGTCGCCACCGCCAAGTTCGCCTTGACCGAAGTCCGGCTGGGCATCGTACCGGCGGTCATTTCGCCTTATGTGGTGGCCGCCATCGGCGCCCGCCAGGCACGCCGCCTGTTCGTCACCGCCACCCCATTCGACGCCGCCGAAGCCAAGTCGATCGAGCTGGTCCATCTCACCGCCGTCGCGGAAGCCCTCGACCAGGCGGTACAGACCCAGGTCGAGCTCATCTTGCGGGGCGGGCCCGCCGCGCTACGCGCGGCCAAGGCCCTGGTGCGAACCGTGGCACCGCAGATCGATCGCGACGCGCTGGCAGCAAGCACCGCCGAGCTGCTCGCCAAGCTGCGCGTCACCCCCGAAGGCAAGGAAGGGCTGTCGGCCTTCCTGGAGAAGCGCAAGGCCGACTGGCTCAGCTGACCGCGGCGCGCCAGTTTCGAGATGCAGAACCAGCCGGGTCCCCCGGTCAATAGTCTCAGCTGCCCTTTGTGCATCGCAAAAGAAGCAGCTAACATCCGGCGCCCTGCAGCTCGCAGGTCATCCGTTGGGGAACGACAATGCAGCTCGAAGGCAAGCTGGTCGTCATCACAGGCAGCGGTCGCGGCATCGGCCGGGCAATGGCCCTCGCGTTCGCGCAAAAGCGCGCCAACCTGGCGCTGCTGGACCTGAATTCCACCGATCTCGAACAGACGCGCGCACTGTGCGAAGCCCAGGGCGTACGCGCCCGCCCCTACCTTTGCAACGTGGCGGATGAAGACCAGGTCGGCAGTGTGCTCGATGCCGTGGTGCAGGACTTCGGCCGGCTCGATGTCATGATCAACAATGCCGGCATCACCAAGGATGCCCTGCTGATCAAGGTCCAGGACGGTGCGGTGGTGAACAAGATGTCGCTGCAACAATGGCAGGCCGTCGTGGACGTCAATCTCACCGGGGTGTTCCTCGGCGCCCGCGAAGCCGCGGCTCGCATGATTCCCCTGATCCAGGGCGGCGTGAGCGACGGCGGCGTCATCATCAGTACCTCCAGCATTTCGCGCGCCGGCACTATCGGCCAGACCAATTACTCGGCCGCCAAAGCCGGCGTCGCCGCCATGACCGTGGTGTGGGCCAAGGAACTGGCTCGCCATGGCATCCGCGCCGGCGCCATCGCACCCGGCTTCACCCGCACGGAAATTCTCGATGCCATGAAGCCCGAAATGATCGAACGGGCCCTGGCCGCCGTGCCGCTCAAGCGCATGGCCGAGCCCGCCGAGATGGCGCACGCCGCAATCTTCATTGCCGAGAACGATTACTTCTCCGGCCGTGTCATCGAACTCGACGGCGCGCAGCGGCTTTAGAGGAACCAAACCATGAAGTTGAATCAGATCCGCGCCGTCATCACAGGCGGAGCATCGGGGCTCGGCCACGCGGTGGCCAGTCGATTGGTCGGCGCAGGCGCGCAAGTCACCCTGCTGGACGTCAACCAGGCCGCGGGCGTTGCCGCCGCCGCCGAACTTGGCAAGGCCGCCCACTTCCAGATCGCCGATGTCAGCAATGAAGCCGCGGTCGACACGGCCATCGAGGCCGCGGTGGCCCGGATGGGCGGCATCAACCTGGCGGTGAACTGCGCCGGGGTCGCGTGGGCCCGTCGCACCGTCAACAAGGAAGGTCCCATCCCGGGCGATTTTTTCCGTAAAGTCGTCGAGATCAACCTGCTCGGCACGCTACTGGTGGCCAAGGCCGCCGCCGCGGCCATGCAGCGCAACGAGCCCAACGAGGAAGGCGAGCGTGGCGTCATCGTCATGACCGCGTCGGTCGCCGCCTTCGACGGCCAGATCGGCCAGGTGGCCTATGCCGCCTCCAAGGCCGGCGTGGTCGGCATGACCCTGCCGATGGCCCGCGACCTGTCCGCCACCGGCATTCGGGTCATGACCATCGCGCCGGGTATTTTCAAGACCCCGATGATGGCCAGCCTGCCGCAGGAAGCGCAGGACTCGCTCGGCCGCCAGGTTCCGTTCCCGCCGCGGCTCGGCCACCCGGACGAATATGCTGCGCTGGTGGCTCATATCTGCGAGAACTCCATGCTCAACGGCGAATGCATCCGTCTCGACGGCGCCATCCGCATGGCGCCGAAATAGTCACTGCCGGCGGCAACCCCGGAAGACGGCCCCAGAAAACAGCCCCAGAAAACCGCCCAGGTCAAGTGGAGAGCGCGAGAATGAATCAACGAGTCACCGGATCCACCGTGCTGGCGTGCCTGCTGTGGGCGCTGCAAGGGCTGCACCCGGTGGCAGCGGCGGCAAACGCAACGGCCCCCGCTGCCTCGGCCGCGCCGGTGAGCGCATTGAACGTGCCCGTCGAGTACTACAAGCTCGACAACGGCCTGCGGGTGGTGCTGTCGGCGGACCGCACGGTGCCGGTCGCCACCGTCGGGGTCTACTACAACATCGGCTTCCGCCTCGAACCCAGAAACCGCACCGGCTTCGCCCACCTGTTCGAGCACTTGATGTTCCAGGGCTCCAAGCATCTGCCCAAGGGCGAGTACTTCAAGCTGGTGCAGGGCCTGGGCGGCCAGCTCAACGGTTCGACCCGCTTCGATTTCACCAACTACTACGAGGCGTTCCCGTCCAACGCCCTGGAAACCATGCTGTGGGCCGAAGCCGATCGGATGCGCAGCCTGGACATTACCCAGGAAAACCTGGTCAACCAGCAAGGCGTGGTCAAGGAGGAAGTGAAGGTCAATGTCCTGAACCAGCCTTATGGCGGCTTCCCCTGGCTGCAGCTGCCGCAATACGCCAACGAGAACTGGTACAACGCCCACAACTTCTACGGCGATCTGCATGACATCGATTCGGCCACGCTGGAGGAAGCCCGCGCGTTCTTCACTACCTATTACTCACCGGGTAACGCGGTACTGGTGGTCTCGGGCGATTTCGACACCGCGCAAACCAAACAATGGATCGACCGGAATTTCGGCAGCATCGCGGCGCGCCCGACACCGCCGCTGCCGGACATTGCCGAACCCCGGCAAACCAAGGAAAGACACGCCAAGCTGCAGGATGCGTTGGCGCCGCGCCCGGCGCTTGCGCTCGGTTATCATGTGCCGCCGCGCTGGACTGCCGAGTACTTCGCGTTCGGCCTGATCGATGAAATTCTGCTGCAAGGCGATGCCTCGCGCCTGCATCGCGACCTGGTGCAGAAGCGCGGCTACACCGACAGCGTCTCCGGCGGCATCAATCTGCTGGGCAACATGTTCAACTATCGCGGCCCCATGCTGTGGTCGGCTTCGTTGATCCATGACGCCGACACCAGTGAAGCGAAAATCCTCGCCGCCTTCGACGAGAACATCGAGCGCTTGCGCACCGAACCGGTCACGCAGCAGGAACTGGATCGAGCCCGTCGCACCATCCGCTCCCAACTCTACGACTTGCTCGGATCCAGCACCCGCTTGGGGCTGGTGGACTTGCTGGCCTGCTTCGCGCTGTTCGACGACGACCCGGGTCGCATCAACCGGATCGAAGCCGAGTTCGCCAAAGTCACCCCCGAACTGGTGCTGCGCACCGCGCAGGAATACCTGCGGCGTGAGAACCGCACCGTACTGAGCCTGGAACCGGCCGCCCCCAAAACGCCGCCGGCGACGACTCCGGAAACCCAGACACCAGGAGCCAGGAAATGAGTGCGCTGCAACGAACTTTGCTCGGCTGTTTCGCCACGGCGCTGCTGGGCGGCGTCTCCACCTACGCCGCGGCGTCTGAAGCGTCATCCGCACCCGATTCGATCCAATCCGGCCCGCCGCAACCCGGCCCGCCCCGGCCGTTCCAGTTGCCCAGCCCGGTCAGCATTTCGCTCCCCAACGGCCTGCAGGCCACCTTCATCGACTTCGGCGTGGTTCCCAAGGTCAGCATCGCCATCAGCGTGCGCACCGGCAACCTGAACGAGGGCAGCCAGACCTGGTTGTCGGATCTGACCACCGACCTGCTCAAGGAAGGCACGCAAAGCCGCAGCGCGGAGCAGATCGCCGAGGCGGCCACTCTCATGGGTGGCGAAGTCAATGTCGGCGTGGGCGCCGATACTTCATCGCTGTCGCTCGACGTGTTGTCTGAGTTCGCTCCGGACGCCGTCGCCTTGCTGGCGGAACTGCTGACCCAGCCCAAGCTGCCGGCGAGTGAACTGCCCCGCATCCGCCAGAATTATTTGCGCAACTTGAGCGTGGCGCTCACACAGCCCCAGGCCCTGGCCAGTGCCGCCATGGCCGAACTGCTCTATCCGGGACACCCCTACGGCAAGTCGTTCCCGACCCAGCAGCAACTCGAATCCTATCGGATCGAGGACGTGCGCAAATACTACGAGGCCAACTTCGGTGCGCGCCGCACCCACCTCTACATCGCCGGCAAATTCGATCGTGCCGCCGTCGAACAGGCCATCCGCGACAGGCTTGGCAACTGGCGCGCGGGACCCGAACCGCTGCAGCTGCCTCCCCCGGCCAGCGCGCCGCGAGCGGTGAAACTGATCGAACGCCCCAACGCGCCTCAGTCGACGCTGCGCATCGGCCTGCGCGTCAGCGACCCCACCCAGCCTGACTTCATGTCGCTGTCGGTGGCCAACACGCTGCTCGGCGGTGTACTCACTTCACGCATCACCATGAACCTGCGTGAGGACAAAGGCTGGGCCTATTCCCCGGGCAGCACGCTGGCCACCCATTATCATCAGGCGGCCTGGATCGAGAACGCCGACGTCAAGGCGGCGGTCACCGGGCCGGCGATCGGCGAAGTGTTCAAGGAAATCGACCGGTTGCGCGCCGAGCCGCCGAGCACGGCCGAACTCACCGCCATCAAGAACTATCGCAACGGCATTTTCGTGATGTCGAATGCGACGCGCGGCGGCTTGATCGGCCAACTGGCCTTCATGGACCTGCAGGGGCTGTCCGCCGACTGGCTGACCACGTTTGTGGCGCGACTGTATGCCGTCACGCCGGATCAGGTCATGCAGGCCGCGAAGCAGCACCTGGATCCGGCCCGCATGTCGGTGGTCGTGGTCGGTGACCAGGCTACGGTGCAGCCGCAGATCGAAGCCCTTGCCCCGCTGCGCGATGCCCATGCTGGCGGCGCTGCTGCCAAGCAATAGCTCGGACGCGCCACGGCAGGCCATTTCCCAGCCATACCAGCTAAACTAGCGACGTCAGCCCGCACAGCCAGCGAAAGCACAGCCATGACCGAACGAGAAGTGATGCAGTACGATCTGGTAATCGTCGGCGCCGGCCCTGCGGGGCTGGCCTGCGCGATCCGGCTCAAGCAGCTCAAGCCCGAGCTCAATGTTTGCGTTCTCGAAAAGGCCTCGGCGGTGGGGGCGCACTCCCTGTCCGGCGCGGTGCTGGAATCGGCGGTGCTGGAACAATTGCTGCCGAACTGGCGCACCGACTACAAGGGCATGCGGGTACCGGCCGTCGAGGACGACGTGCGACTCATGACCAGGACCGGTTCCTACAAGCTGCCGAACTGGGCGGTGAACCTGTCGCCCATGAACAATCATGGCAACGTGATCATTTCGCTGGGCCAGCTCACTCCCTGGCTGGCCGAACAGGCCGAAGCGCTGGGCGTGGATGTTTTCCCCGGCTATGCCGCGGCCGAGGCCGTGTTCGACGAGCACGGCGGCGTCAAAGGCGTGCGCATCGGCGACATGGGCCTGGAGCGCAACGGCGAACCGGGGCCGAACTACACCCCTGGAATCGAAATCCACGCCGGCACCACCCTCCTCGCCGAGGGCTGCCGCGGCTCCATCAGCAAGCAGTTGATCAAGAAATTCAACCTGGCCGCGGGCATCGATCCGCCCACCTTCGGCATCGGCTACAAGGAACTGTGGCAGTTGCCGCCGGGCCGGGTGAAGCCGGGACGCATCGAGCATGCCTTCGGCTGGCCGCTGGACCCCAAGACGTATGGCGGCAGCTTCCTGTACCACCTCGACAATGACCGGGTGTACGTGGGCTACGTGGTCGGCCTCAACTACCAGGACCCCCGGCTCAAGCCATTCGAGGCATTCCAGCAGTTCAAGAATCATCCCCGCATCAAGCCTCTGCTCGAAGGCGGCGAGATCCTGTCGGCGGGAGCGCGCACCATCGCAGCCGGCGGCTACCAATCGCTGCCCAAGCTGGAGATGCCGGGCGCGCTGCTGATCGGCGATGCCGGCGGCACCCTGAACGTCTTCAAGATCAAGGGCATTCACCAGGCCATCCGCAGCGGTGTGCTCGCTGCCGAGCATCTGGCCGAACGCGGCACCGCCGCTGGCTTCGACGCACGCTGGCGCGCCTCCCCGGGCCACGCCGAGTTGCGTGCGGTGCGCAACTTCAAGCCAGCGTTCAAGCAAGGACTGTATGTCGCCATGATCAACGGCGGCCTCGAATCGCTGCTCAGGGGCAAGACTCCCTGGACACTGCGCAACAGCGCCGATTGGGCGGCGCTCGAAAAGCTGAGCGATTACACGTCCCCAGATCGTGGCTGGGGCGAGCGTTCGCTGCCGCCGCGCGACCGGCTGGCCTCGGTGTTTTTCGCCGGCAACGTGCATGACGAAGCCCAGCCCATTCACTTGAAGGTGGCCGATACCAACATCTGCGCCACCCGCTGCGTCACGGAATACGGCAACCCGTGCGAGAACTTCTGCCCCGCCGGCGTATACGAGATGGTGCCGGACGGCGCCGGCGGCAAACGCCTGCAGATCAACGCCGCGAATTGCGTCCATTGCAAGGCGTGCGACATCAAGGACCCGTACGAGATCATCACCTGGACCACGCCGGAAGGCGGTTCGGGTCCGAACTACCAGAACCTGTAGTTCGAAGGACCCGCGTGAGCCTTACCGTTGCCGCGCTCTACGAGCGCGAGTGCCAGCGCAATCAGTACCAGCCCGACCCAGCGCAGCAGCACCTGGTCGCGCTGCTGGACGAACTGCGGACCCGGCTGATCAAACCGCGCTCCAATGGCTTGTCGGGACTGTTGGAGGGCTTGCTCGGTTCCAGGAAGCGCCCGCCGGAACGCGGCCTGTACATCTGGGGCGGTGTCGGCCGGGGCAAGACCTGGCTGATGGACCTGTTCTTCGCCAGCCTGCCGTTCAAGGACAAACAGCGCAGCCATTTCCACCGCTTCATGCAGTCGGTGCACGACGAGTTGAAGAAACAGGCCGAGCAAGCCGACCCGCTCGAGCGCGTGGCGGACAAGATCGCCGGCAAAACCCGTGTCCTGTGCTTCGATGAGTTCTTCGTCGCCGATATCGCCGATGCCATGATCCTGGGTAACCTGTTCCGCGCCCTGTTCGAGCGCGGCGTCACGCTGGTCGCCACTTCCAACGTGCCGCCCAAGAACCTGTACCAGGACGGCCTGCAGCGCGCACGCTTCTTGCCGGCGATCGCCATGCTGGAACAGAACACCGAAGTGGTGCAAATGGACGGCGGCACCGACTACCGGCTGCGCCTGCTGGAACGCGCCAGGACCGCGTTCGATTCCAACGATCCCGCCACCGGGCCGGCCCTGGAAAAACTGTTCGAGGCGGTCGCCGGCGAGCCAGGGACCGCCAACTCCACGCTGACGCTGAACCATCGGCGCCTGCGCACGCGACGCCTGGCCAAAAACGTCGTCTGGTTCGAATTCAAGGAGCTGTGCGACGGCCCGCGCGGCCAGGCCGATTACATCGAAATCGCCCATTGCTTCCACACCGTGGTGTTGAGCGATATCCCCGCCCTGGACACGCCGCAGAACGACCAGACCCGCCGCCTGGTCACCTTGGTGGACGAGTTCTACGACCGCGGCGTCAAGCTGATCGTCGCCAGCGCCGTGCCGGTCAACCAGCTGTACCGTGGCGACAAGCTGGCCTTCGAGTTCGAGCGCACCAGCAGCCGCCTGATCGAAATGCAGTCGCAGGAATACCTGGCCCGGCCCCACCGGCCGTAGGCGGTTGCAGGCCCCGCGGTGGGTCTATCACGGCACCTTCAGCCGTGAATGCACCATCTTGTCGACGGTCTGCAGATGCTTGCGGAACTGCGTTGTCGCACGGGCCTTGTCCCGCTTCAGCAACGGCACGATGAACTTGTCATGCTCGGTCATGGAAGGATCGCGAGCCTCTCCCTCGATGCCGTACAGATTCTGGATACGGATGAGCTGCCGCGCCGCCATCTCATGGTACTTGGCGAGCGGCGCATTGTTGCTGGCCTCGACGATGGCGCGATGAACCCGGTTATTGAGTTCGTAGAAGGTGTGACCATCCTTGGCCTCGAGCGCCTGGTGCATGGCGCGATGGAGTTTGCCGATCTCATCGAGCTGCGCCTTGGTGGCATTGTCGCAGGCCAGCTCCAGCGCATGACTCTCCAGCAATCTGATCACGCTCAGGTGCTGCTCGGCGTCCGCAAGCGTAGGCGAGGTCACCACCGCGCCGCGGTTGGGCAACAGCTGCAACAAGTTCTCACCTACCAACACATGAAAGGCCTCGCGCAACGGCGAACGCGACACTCCGTATCGTTCGCAAAGCACCCGCTCCTGCAGTCGAGCGCCGGGCCGCCATAAGCCGCTCACGATTTCATCGCGCAACCGGCTGACGACCTCGAACTGCAACGACTGCCGTGGAATGATGTTGAGCGTATGGGACTTTTGCATGGTACGAATACGTGGTGCGCTGTGGCCTCAATGATATACGGACCAGAATCTTCAGTTGAAGCAGAAACGAAGACCGGCTTGCCTGGCCGGTGCCGACTTTGATAAAGTATTTTGTCGACAAAATATAGACTCAGGCCTATTATCGAAAGACAATTTGGTATCGGGGGACAGACCGTGACAGGAGATCATCTTGCCTCCGGGTTGGGCTCGGGACTGGACTCGGGGTTCGGCGCCGCGCGCTTCGGAGTGTTTCACGCCGAGCTGCTCGCGCTTTGCTTCCTGATCGCGGCAGCGGACGGATTCGACACTCAATGCATCTCATTCGTCGCTCCCACCCTGCTCCGGGAATGGAACGTGCCACGCGCGGAGTTCGGCCCTCTGTTCAGTGCCGGTCTGTTCGGTGCCATGCTCGGAGCCGCGGTACTCGGCTCCATGGCCGACCGGCTGGGTCGCAAGCCTACGGTGCTCGGTTGCGTCCTGCTGTTTGCGGTGATGTCGCTGCTCAGCACGACCGTCACCTCCGTGGGAATGCTGGGGATCTACCGTTTCCTGGGCGGGGTCGGGCTCGGCGGGGCCATACCGAACATCATAGCCCTGGTCTCCGAGTATTCACCGACCCGCCATCGGGCCATGATGATGGTCACCATGTTCTGCGGCTTTCCACTCGGGGCAATGGCCGGCGGCGCGCTGAGCCACGACCTGATCTCGAACCATGGCTGGCAAGCCGTATTCATGCTCGGTGGCATCACACCGCTGGTATTGGTGGGCGCGGCATGGTGGCGACTACCCGAATCGGCACGCTATCTCGCTGAGCGCGGCCAGGACGCGGCGCTGCAAAAGATTCTTGCACGAATCGGCCATGGCGTACGGTATGTATCCCCGGCAGTTGCGCCAACGGTCGGCGCATCAGCGCGATCGGTGCTACCGGCAAGCGTACTGTTCGAGCACGGGCGTGCGCCGTGGACACTGCTGCTGTGGACGCTGTGCTTCCTGGGCATGTTCCTTACCTACTTCCTCATCAACTGGACGCCGCTCCTGCTGGTCAGTGTGGGAATTCCTCAGGAGAAGGCCATCCTCGCCGTGGTGCTCCTCAACGGCGGCGGTGTCGCAGGCGGACTCATCCTTGGCCGATTGATGGACCGATTCAGCGTGTTCGGAATGTTGACGGGTACCTTCATCCTCGGCGCAGCCTGTCTCTATGCTCTGGGAATCGGCATCGAGGCCTCACTGACCACCACGCTCCTGATGACCTGCGCGACCGGCATGACTCTGTTCGGCGGCCAACTCAATTTTCCCGGACTGACAGCCAACTATTATCCGGTGCAGATGCGCAGCACTGGAGCGGGCTGGGCGATGGCGGCAGGCCGTCTGGGCTCCGTGGCCGGTCCGCTGGTCGGCGGCGTGTTGGTGGCGGCGGATTTTGGCACCCGCGACCTGCTCTGCCTGGCGGCGTTTCCAGCGGCGCTCGTGGCTGTCGTCGTGGCCGTCATGGCAAAGACATCGCGTGGCCTGGACACGCAAAAAGCACAGCCCTCCATCGCTACTGAAAGTCGATGACGATCTTGCCGCGCGCCTGGCGGGTTTCACAATACACGTGAGCATCGGCAATCTGGCGCAGCGGGTAGACGCGATCCACGAGTGGCCTGATCGCCTCCGCCTCCACCAGCGCCGCCACTTCGGTCAACGCAGCACCATCGGATCGCATGAAGCCCCAGAAGTAACGCCGCCCCAGCGCGGCTTGCTGTGCCGCACGTTCGTTGAAGAGCGCGTTCGCCCGCCTCAACCCCTCTTCCGGTCCGAACTCGTCGATGAGGCGAATCTTGGGTGAGACGATCGTAATGTAGCTGGCATCCGCTCCCGTACGCAGCGTCGCGAGCATATCCCGCTCCAGATCGAAAGCACCGTCGAGCACGACGTCATAGTCTTTGAGCACCTCGCTCACATTCTGTCGCGTATAGTCCACAGCCACGTCGGCCCCCAGCCGCGTGACGAGATCGAGATTGCGGGTGCTGCAGGTAGTGGCGACATGCGCACCCCAAGCCTTCATGAGCTGAATCGCAAAACTGCCGACGCCGCCGGCGCCGCGCGTGACAACCACCCGTTTGCCGCGGGCCAGCTGAGGACCGAGCCCGACCTGGTGCACCAGCGCGGTCCAGGCAGTAAGGGCGACGAAGGGTAACGAGGCGGCCGCGATGAAATCGAGGTTGACGGGCATGCGCGCCACCTCCTTCGCATCGACATTGATGAATTCAGCCATCGTGGCGCGCGTGGGCGCTGTAAAGACCTTGTCGCCCGGAGCAAAGCCTTTCACCGCCTGCCCGACCGCGCTTACGATACCTGCGGCATCGCGCCCCAGGCGCTGGGGGAAGGGACTCTGGCCAACCTGCCCCTTGTGCCGAAACACTTCTCTGCCATAGCCGCTGCGAATGGCGCAATCGGATGGATTGACCGATGCGGCCAACACGCGAATCTGCACCTCGTCCGGCGCCGGTGCCGAGATCCTGGCGTCGTCGACGACTTCAAGAACGTCCGCAGCGGCGCCAAAGCTGTTGAATTCGACCGCGCGCATGGTGCTGACCCCATCGTGACTGGAAGAGCGCGTGCTCATGTGCGAAGCATGTCCCACGGCGTCATGCCGGCTGGCAGCTTGGGACGGCGCACGATCTGCGACACCGGCTCCCCAGCCTCGTAACGGGCGATGACCTCCTCCGGATCGAAGATGATGCCCATGGGATTCTCCAAGTAGGCGCCCGAGGCGAAAAACGCCTGAATCTCCGCGACACCGTTGAAGGTGTCGATCATGAGCTCGACCTTGTTGCCATCCGGGTCCTTGTAATAGCAGGACATCGACGGCCCATGATTGATGGACCAGAACGGCTCGATGCCGAGCGCCTTGAGCCTGCGGTAGGTCGCCAGCAGTTCGCCGAGGTCGTGATAGCTGAAGGACAGATGATCGAGCCCGTAGCAGCCCGGCGGCCTGTCGCTCAGCCCGGGCGGACACACCAGCGCCAGGCGATGGTGCTCATCGTCATAGGTGATGAAGCCCATGTGCTGGTCGCGAAAAGCGATCTGGGCCTCGAGCAACTTACAGTAGAAATCGAGCATGGCATCCAGGCGGCCGGTGCTGATTGCCACATGCCCCATCTTGTACGGCGCCAGCTTGCCGCGCTCGCGGGCGGTGGCGGGCATGCCGGTGTACTCAGTCTTAGGCGCTGTCATGGGCGTTCGCTGACGATGAAAGTTTACTGGGTGGTTGACCGGGTGGTTGACTGTCTATTGTCGTTTGTCGACAATATTACTATGAAACTCGCAACATTCACACATGCAGGCCGCACCCGCATAGGCGTCGTGCGCGATGCGGCCATCGTCGACCTGGCGGCTCATGCCGCGGACCTGCCCACCAACATGCTGGATCTGCTCGAAGCAGGCCCAGCGGCGCTGGCGGCGGCACGACAAGTGGTCGCCAGTACCGCGCCCGGCATTCCGCTTGCGCAAGTCCGGCTCGAAGCACCGGTGCCGAATCCGCGCAAGTTCCTCGGCATCGGTGGCAACACCCACTCCCACCTGGAGGAAGTACGGGCCGCCGGCGTTCCCATCCGTCACTCCCCGCACCAGACCTGGTTCAACAAACAGGTCACCTGCATCAACGGCCCCTATGGCGACATCCACCTGCCGGCAATCTCGCAGCAGCTCGACTACGAAGGAGAACTGGCCATCGTCATCGGCCGTCGCTGCCGCAATGTCCCGCGGCAGTCCGCTGCGGAAGTCATCGCCGGCTACACCGTGTGCAATGACGTCAGCGTGCGCGACTGGCAACTGCGGGCGCCGACCGCCACGCTCGGCAAGTCGTTCGATACGCACGGGCCAACCGGACCATGGATCGTGACCGCGGATGAAATCCCTGACCCGCACGACCTGTCGCTGCGCACCTGGGTGAACGGTGAGTTGCGCATGGACGGGCGGACCGACGAATTCCTTCACAGCTGCTTCGAGATGATCGAGGAACTATCCAGTGTCTTCACGCTCGAGCCCGGCGACCTGCTGGCCACTGGCTCTCCCGCCGGTGTCGGCGCGCTCATGCAACCGCCACGTTTCCTCACCGAAGGCGACGTAGTGAGAGTCGAGGTCGAGCATGTCGGCGTGATCGAGAACCGCGTCATCCGCGCGCCGGCTGGCTACCTGGCGCCACATGCCGGTCGGCCTCGACCTTGAACGCAACCTGCAACCTGCGCTCGACGAATCGCCACGAACCGTCACTCTGCCGCTCCACCACATCGAGCGAATCGCCGACCATCACATGATCGGGCCGGATGGGCCCGCCTTCGCCCCCGCCTGCGCCACGCGTGCCGAGATGCGTGTGCACGATCATTTCAGCCCGAACGCGGTCATCTCCCAGCACCGTCAACTTCAGATTCGACCATTGGTGACGCGACACCACGGTGCCCGGTGCATCACGCCGGGCGAAATGCGCCTCGATCTGCCGCCTGCCTTCCAGAGTATGCATGGGCGTCGCCAGCACCCCGTCCTCCACGAACAATTCACTGACCGTCGCGGCGCGCCCGTGATCGACCCGCAGCCCGAATTCAGTCAACAGGTCCTGAATCGCGAAGCGCTCCTCGGCACTCAATCCACTGTCACGCGGGCTCACCATGCTTCACCTCAATCGTCCAGACGCCAGCGCCCGGGATCTCCGGGCAGATAGGAACCGTCATCCCCTCCGGCCTCCTCCACCAGCAGTGAATTCAATCTCGCATTCAGCCGCAGCAGCAGCTCACGCTGCGCCGGCCCAGCGATGTTGTCGCGCTCGTATGGGTCGGTACGCGTGTCGTACAGCTCGAGGTCGTTGTAATGCGTGAGCATGTTCCAATCCGTCGGAAGATGATGCTGCGACGGCGCGAAGTAGCGCCCAAACTTGTAACGCCCATCGAAGACAGCGCGCAGAAAGGTGCGGTCTTCGACTTGAACGAAATCCTCCGGAAAGCTGCGTGGCGGCGGCTTCTGCCCGGGCTTGGCCGCGTACAGGCGGGCAATCGTCTCGGCCTTCTTGATCGGGTTGCAACAATGCACGATGCTCGAGTTGAACAGTAGAGCGTCCCGCACCGCACCCGCAGGTGCCGTCAACAATGGCAGCAAATCGCGTCCCTTGAGCGCCGGATAGCGATCGGCGCGGGCGTGCTCATCCAACCCGATGGCGGAGAGCAATGTCGGGACCAGATCCACCGCCGACGCCAACGCGTGCGTCTGTGAGGCCGGATTGCGCACATCGGGGTGCACCATCACGAAGGGAACGCGAAAATTCTCCTTGTAGATAAACGGGCCTTTGAGCCTGAGCCCTTGCGCTCCACCCATCTCGCCGTGATCCGAGCTGAATATGATGATGGTCTCATCCAGAGCACCGCTGCGCTCCAGCGCGGCAAACACCGTCCCGATGTCGCGATCGACGTCCCGCAGACAGTTGAAGTAATAGTTCTGGTAGCGCGACCAGGCCGCCGTATCCGATAGCGGCAGGTCGCCGTAGAAAAAGCGCGCATCCTCGACATAGGCACGATGCGCCGCGATGGTCCGTACGCGCGGCCCTGGAAAGCTCGGCGGCAGAGCGAACCCCAAATTATCAGTATAAGGCGCGCGGTCCGGCACAGAAGACATCTCTGCGGCGAAACGCGGATGCACCTCGGAGCGCTGCTTGCCGGTCGCGTCCAGATACTGGATGTCGTGAGGGTTGATCAGATTGACCGCCAGGAACCAGGGCCGGTCCTCGCCCTTGATGCGCGTATTCTCGGCAAACCACCGTTCCACGCCCGTAGCGATCGCCGGATCGTCATGCAACCCTTCCAGTCCGCTGTCCATCGTGTCGCCGCTTTGCAGCGCGGGCACGAACTGCTCGAATCCGAATGGACGCAGCGCGCCCGCGTGATCGATGTCCGCACCGCGCGGCAGCACACTCATGTGCCATTTGCCAATGTATGCCGTGCGGTAGCCGTTCTGCTGCAGCATCGTTCCCAGTGTCGGCGTCGCCTGCGGATCGAGGTCCTTGCGACCCGGCGTCTTGCCCGGATTATCGAATACCGCGGTACGTTGAATGTGCTGCCCCGTGTAAATGACCGAACGCGACGGTGCGCACGCCACCGCGTTGGCATGGTACTCATTGAATGACAGGCCACGCGCCGCCAATGATTGCCGCTGTGGCAGCTCGAGCCCCGTCGGCAAGTCCGACCAGGATCTTTCCTGATCGGTCAGCAGCAGCAATATATTGGGTCGCCGCCGACGCACGATCGCCGCGGACTGCGCGGCGCGAGACCCTTCGCTCGATGGCAGCACTGCCGCCGCCACGGCAGCCGCCGACAACCGCAGGAATTGCGCACGGGACACCTTTTTCATCTTCAGAACCTCAGCATCACGCTGACTCCGTAGCTGCGCGGATCGCTGATCAAGCCCAGGCGGATGATATCGGTGTTGTATTTCGCCAGCGGCCCGCCGCCTCGATAGTAGAACTCGTCGGTCACGTTGTTCACCCAGCCAGTCAGCGTCCAGGATCCGTTGAGCGGCTCCCAGATCACGCGCACATCCCCCTTCGTATACGAAGGCGCCCACAGGGTCGAGCCGAACTCGGTGGTGATATCTCCGGAATGAATCACGTCAGCCTGAAAACTCAGCGTGCCATGCGCGGCAACTGGCAGGCGATAATCCAGCATGAAATTGGCATCGCGCGATGGCATGCCGCCGATCCGCTTGCCCGACATGTCGAAGGTATGTGCGGGATCGCTGAAACCAGGCTGCTGGCTGATGTAGCGCACGTACTCGGGATCGGTGATCGACGCCCCGCCGCGTACCGTCAGCCGGTCGGTCAAACGCGCCATGATTTCCATCTCGATACCACGGTTGCGGGCGTCCGCCGTGGCCGTCGCCGGCAGTCCATTCAGGTCGAAGCTCTGCAGTTGCAGATCCTGGTACTGGCTGTAGAACAGCGCCATGTTGACACGCAGCCGCTGCTGCAGGAATTCACCCTTCAGGCCGATTTCGTAGTTCGTCACGAGTTCGGGCTCGAATTGCGGTATGGGCGGTCCCGGCGGCTGGCCGGCGAAGCCGCCGCTCTTGAACCCCCTGGCCACCGAAACGTAGCCGAGCACGTCCGGGTTGAACTGATACTCCAGCACGCCTTTGGGAGAAACATTACTCCAGGTTTCGGAGATCTGTGCCGAGAAATCGGCGTCGATGAACGGCGTGATCGGCCCGGCCGCCGGAATGCCCGGGATGCGCGTCGCATAGGCGTCGACACGAAAATCCTTCTCCTCGCGGGTGTAGCGCAACCCGGCGGTCAGACTGAGCTGGTCGGTAAGCCGATAGCGCCCCTCACCGAAGACCGCATAGGAATCGGTGTCGATGTCCTGCCGGAACGTGGCGATGCCGCTGAAAGGCCGGACGTCGCGGTAGGTGGCCATGGTGCGCCAGCCTTCCTGGTGAAAGAAATACAGCCCCGTGGTCCACGAGAACCGATGCTCCGGGCCGGACGGCGAGACCAGACGAAATTCCTGGCTCACCGACCAGGTGTCCTGCGACGAGTCTCCATACGAGGTGATTTCCTGCGCACGCCCGTTATCCTCCAGACTATAGCTTTCCTCGCCGCGCGCACTGGTGATAGAGACAAAGTCGAAGTTTGCGGCATCGTAGTGGGCGCTCAGCACTGCTCCGCGCGTCTCCAACCCTTGCCTGCCGTTGATGGCTGACCGCGACGAGCGCACGTCGGATTCCTGCGTCGGCGGCGTAACCCCCGGGCGCGGCGCACCGGTCACGGGATTATGGGTGAAGAACTCGTAGAGCGTTCCTGGCACATCCGCAATCACGCTCTTCAGCACACCATCCTGCTCACTGCGCTCCCAATCGGCAATCAGGTCCACCGTCAGCGCGTCAGTAGCTTTCAGCCGCAGCGTGCCGCGCACTCCGCGCGCATCGATATTGTTGGCGGATTGCCCCGTGGTGAGATTTCGGTACAGGCCATCGCGGGACTCATAGGTGAATGCCAGGCGCCCGCTGAGACGGTCCGGCAGTAGAGCACCACTCAATGCCCCCTTGGCATTGAAACGCCCGAAGTTGCCGATATCGACCCCCACATAACCCGATAGCTCCTCCGTCGGCGCGCGCGTGATGATGTTGATCGCACCGGCCGAAGCATTCTTGCCATAGAGAGTACCCTGCGGCCCCTTCAGCACCTCCACGCGCTCGACATCGTACATGCCCATATTGGCCACACCCTGCCGCGGCAGGTAGGCGTCGTTGAGGAACACGGCAACGCCGGGGTCGGCGCTCAGGTCTTCGGTGGTCCGGCCAAGTCCACGGATCGTATAGCGCTCGGAACCGACAGCTTCGGCATAGATATACAAGCTCGGCGTGAACTGCGACAAACCTTCAGTGGTCGCGATCTGCAGCTTATCGACCATGTCGCCGGTCAAGGCCGTGATCGACAGTGGTACCGACTGCAGGTTCTCCGCGCGGCGCTGCGATGTCACGACGACCTCCTCCAACACCACCGCCGTCGGCGCAGCTTGTTGGGCATTGGCGGTACTGGAAAATGCGGTCACTGCGCACGCCGCGAGCGTGGCGCGTCGGCTAATAGTTATTCTCACGAGCTGTTCCCCCTAGAACTTCGTGGCGGCCTGAGCATTGATACCAAGCCGACGATATGCCGATTGTCGACAATATTCAATAGACGAAATAGTGGGATTTATGCCACACCCGGGCCGCAGCGCCGCGGTCACAATGCGATGCCGCTATGGGTGACCGCACCCAGATGCGCAGAACCGACGGTGGCCGCGTATTTCTCCAGCACACCGCCAACACGCCGCGCTGGCGGCGCCCAGGCACGGCGTCGAGCCTGCATATCCTCGGCCGCAACCAGTAGATTCATCACTCCGGTTTGCGCATCGATCTCGATCTCGTCGCCGTCCCGCACCAAGGCAAGCGGCCCGCCGACCGCCGCCTCCGGCGACACGTGGCCGACGCACATCCCGCGTGTGGCGCCGGAAAAGCGTCCATCGGTGATCAAGGCCACCCGCTCCCCCATGCCCTGCCCATAGATGAGCGCAGTCACGCCCAGCATTTCCCGCATGCCCGGACCACCACGCGGCCCCTCATTGCGGATCACGATCACCGTACCAGCGGAATAGTCGCGGGCGCGAACCGCCGCAGCCGCTGCCTCTTCGCTTTCGAACACGCGTGCGACACCCTTGAACCGTAGCGATTGCAGTCCGGCGGTTTTCACGATCGCACCGTCCGGACAAAGGCTGCCGCGCAGTACCACCAAGCCACCGCTTGCGGATAGCGCCTTGGCCGCCGGCCAAACCACCGGCCCTTGCGGAGGAGCATGGTGCCGCAGCGTCGCAGCCATGGTGCGGCCATCGAGCGTCAGGCAGTCGCCATGCAGCAGACCCGCATCGAGCAACGCCCGCAGGACGACCGGCACCCCGCCACATTCGTCCAGATGAACGGCCAGATATTTGCCGCCGGGCTTCATGTCGGCCAGCAACGGCGTGCGCGCAAACACCTGTCCGATGTCGTCCAATGCAAAACGCACACCCGCCTCGTGCGCAATCGCCGCAAGATGCAACGCCGCGTTGGTCGATCCACCCGTCGCCGCCACTGCGGCCGCCGCGTTCTCCAAGCTCTTGCGGGTAACTAGATCGCGAGGCAACGGGCCGCCATCGCGCAGTATGCGGACTACCCGCTCACCGGCCGCGCGTGCCAAAGCGGCCCGCTGTGCATGAACCGCCGGAACGGTGGAGGAACCGAGTGGCGCCAAACCAAGCGCTTCGGCAACCATACCCATGGTATTAGCCGTGAACTGCCCCGGACAGGAACCGGCGGTAGGCACAGCAACACGCTCCAATTCGGCGAGTTGCACCGCCGACTTCGTGCCTGCCTGCACCGCTCCGACTGCTTCATAGACATCGAGAATGCTGACTTCACGCCCCTGCAAGCGCCCCGGAAGCGTACTACCGCCGTAGAGGAACACGGCCGGCACGTTCAGACGCACCATGGCCATCATCGTCCCGGGCAGGGTCTTGTCACAGCCGGCGATGCCGAGCAAGCCGTCGTATGCGTGTCCGCGCACCACCGCTTCGATCGCATCGGCGATGATTTCCCGTCCAACCAGGGAAAAGCGCATGCCCGGGTGATTCATCGACAGGCTGTCGGCCACCGAAGCGCAGGCAAAGGTGAAGGCGACGCCGCCGGCGGCCCTGACCCCCTCCGCACCGAACGCAGCTGACGCTCCGAGCAGCATATTGCACGGAGTATTGTTCGCAGCTGCCGAAACGACACCGATAAAAGGCTTGGCCAGATCCTCGTCCGCCAGCCCCAGCCCGCGCAGAAACGCGCGATGCGGTGCCCGATCCAGGCCTTCGACCGTGACTCGGGACGGCCAGGCAGCCTCGGCCGGGGTTGGCGCAATGGCGTGATCAGGTTCCTGGTTCGTCATTTTGTAGACAATAATCTTGTCTACAAACTTCCACAAGAGCGCACCGAATCGCGATCGGACCGATTCGCAAAGCGGGCACCCCAAATCTGAGTTCAGGCTTCCGGTTTACCGGGTAGATTCGTCAGCTCCGCCCGCTTCGTATCGCTCGCGCGGCGCCTCAGCTTGCGCACGTAGCGCAATACCAGCCAACAGAAAAGCAACACCATGACGAGAGCAATGACAGGCGCGAGCAGCGCCAGTATCGACAGTAGTGTGGCTGCGCCTAGCTCTCCCGTCGCGATGACTGCATTGCCCGTCCCGCCGGTGAACGCGGTCGACTTGGCCCGCAGCACAGCAGTTGCCGTCTGTGTAATACCGGCAGCACCACCACCCGCGATGATTGCCGTGGTCCATTTCACGAGGGGCGGCAGATCCGTCATCATGGCGGCGGAAACCAATGTCCCGGCTATGAGCGCGCAGGGCGTGGTAATCGTATCGAGCAGGTTGTCGACCGCCGGGATGTAATAGGCCAGCACTTCGGCGACCGCCGCGACCGCAAGCATGATCATGGCCGGCAGGGACGCGAGCCACGCAAAGCTCTCACCAAGCTGAAGGTGGCCCGTATGCGCGGCAATGCTCACCACCAGCAGTGGCAGAAAGACCCGGAACCCCACCGCCGCGGCCAGGGCAATCCCAAGCGCAATCGAAAGAGCCAGTTCGAGCGACGACATGACGGGAGGATTAGGTGCTCATTTCCGCCTACGACGACATAGTCGCCGCTATCGCCTTATATATCTGGAGCCCCGAGAGCAAGGTGCTGAGCAGAGCGCCTATACCTATAAAGACGATCGCGCCGTATGCATTCCCCCACCAAGCCTTATCGTGCGAAAACATGAGCCAGAAAACTATCACACCTGACGCAAGGCCGGAGGCGCCTACCGCGAGGTTGACCAAAGCGTCTTGCACCTTGCTCACGTCCGGTGTCGCACCAGACAGGAGGACCACGGCGAGCGCCCCTAGGACAACCGCAATAACGATTAGAACGAAGATGCGGGCCTGGTGCTTATCAATCACCTTTTCTTCGACTACAGCGCTCATCCGCCTACTCCTTATTGTTGTCCAGCACAGTCCCAGCAATCGCGCCCACGATTGTGAAAGCGATGATCCAGAACCAACTATCGGAGAACCAACTAGCAAGAAGCAGAGCGCCGATGGCAACAACTATTGCCAATGGGTGCTTCCGGAAAAGCTCTTCCATTTCCATCCCCCTCTATTTCTTCTTCCGATAAGGCTCAGCGAATCGAACGGGTCGCTGCCACCCAACCAACCCCGAGGATGACGCGGCCGCCGAAGATAGCCTACGCCGACTGACGAAGCCGCGAAAGGGCATCACGGCCAGCCGCGGATTAATCCGATCCTTCTCCACCTTCCGGTCCCCAAAAGACCACCCACGCAGCAAAGTCGGCACTGAAGTCTTCGAAGCGGTGGATGGCTCGGGCTGGAACCAAAACGGCATCACCCGCGGACAGGCTCAACCTGTCGTTACCCAGAACAAAGGAACTGCTACCGGATTGAACGATGTAAATTTCGTCTCTTTGGTGAGGCGTTTGAGGGTCTGCGCCAACGGGTGCATAAAATCCCAAAGACATCGTTCCGTGCTCGAAAGCAAGGGCGTACCGCTCCCCTTGCGGCCATTGCGGCGATGGCTCGCCAGGTATCCGAGCCAGCAAATCAGCAAGCGAGGCTTTCATGTTCCGCATAGATGCTTTATCAGAAGCTGGAGCCGGGCTGCGTCAAAAACTCGAGTTCGCCCGGGGTTGAGGCACGACCCAGGACGGCGTTTCGATGCGGGTAGCGTCCAAATCGATCAACAATGACTTTATGCCGTAGTTCAAACTGGAAATTCTCAGCCGGGGAAAACTCCCGGAACAGCGCCTCCGCCTGGACATGAATTAGCCTGGATTCACTGTGCATGTAAGGAAGGAGCAGGAAGACGCGCTCAACCTCGCTGAGCTGCAGGTGCGCCCGCATTGCAACAGCCTCCTGGGCCAACACCAGCGCAGCGGGATCTTGCGCAAACGCTTTCGCGGTACCCCGATGGATATTCCTGGAGAATTGGTCCAGTACAATGATTTCGGCGAGACGCCCCTGGGGACTTGAGCGCCACTCGTACAATTCACCTTGCATTGCACTCTGCAACAGCTCGGCGTAACGCTGACGAAGCAACTCATCCAGCGCAGGGTCCACCGACCACCACTTTTGAGGTTCGATTTCTTCGAACCAGAACGCTAAGACACCTTCGTACATATTCGCCCCTATATCCTCCGCAAGAAGCTTAACGCGCAGACTTCACCGACATCATGTCGTGGCCTGCACGACGACAACCAGCCAGCATCAAGATCCCTCTTGGCGCAATCGGATCTTGGCCATCAGCTGAGCCAAGCCGATCGCTGGTAAGGCAAGAACCGAGAATAGAACCAAGCCCAGGGGCAAGAGACTGAAATCGGAGCCGCTCACCGCCAGCACGACTGCTTGCACAAGCATCACAGCCAAGCCCCACCGCCATGGTCTTTCAGGAGCCCGATAGCCAAGATAGCCCGCAAAGCCAATGGCCAGCGGATAGGCCGCGGCCCAGTACAGCGACGAGTCCCAAGCCTCTGCCTTACCACTGACTCCAACCGTTACAAGCCACAAGATCGCTCCGCCGCCAATCGCGGCCGCGTATGACGACGTTGCCTTGTCTCTCATCGCATGCAACTCTCAGCTCTCGATTCTCAGAATATTCAAGCTCGGATTCATAACTCAGCAGGATGTTTTCCTTTATGTCGAGCGCGAATAATTCCAACCACACCTACTCTGATCATTCCTTCGAGCACAGCGACGACGAACAGCGCTGACGCCATGCCCGTATTGCCAGCGACCAAACAAATGACCCCGGCAGACAGAACCAGCCCGACGGCGACACCCCATGCTTTCCAGGTGAAGACTCGGTTCATGACCTTCTCCCATAGCTCATTCGGCATCTATGGCATCTGAATTGGGCTGCCATGCGGAGCGACGTCCGCTTGAATGAATTCCCGGGCAATCCCGAGGCGATCAAAAGTGAACCTTGCCAAACCTGGCCACGCCCTTGTTCTGGCCTGGTGGGTCCATAACGGACAGATCCAGCGGGAGTGGCGTACCGATCCATTCGGCAAGCGTAGTGTGATCCGCGAGATCGTCATCAGTTAGCGGGTGGACCAAAGCAGTTAGTCCTGCCTCTTTGATAAGGCGCACGATGCTCGGCAATATGGAAGCAAGGAACTGGACCTCGTATTGGGGCTTGGGATGGGGCCCAACCGCCTTCTCATGCATCTTCCCAACAAGAACCAGGCCGGTCATTGCGTCATTCGCCCGCAGGTCCCTGAGTTGTTGGTGCAGCTGCTGTGCCGCAGCAAGACTGTCGGAATCGAAATAGACATGAGCGTGATACGGTGCAGTGGGATTTGTCATCTTTGTCCTCTTTCTAGCGAGTCGCATGCACGCACACGCTGATTTTCGCGCTCAAACATACGCCGGATACTTGCGCCATCGGATGGCTCCCTTGCCAAGGTCTCTGGATTCCACTGACTCCGTGTCGTGTCGAAGAAATCTCCACCATAGATGTGAATTCCGCCAGTGAAGCGCGGCAGCGGATTGGTAACAGAGTGAATAACATCGACTGGAAGAGCAACCGCATCACCGGCAAACAAAGCGTTGGCACCATAGGCATCGATACGGCCACCCGTTTGGCGCCACAGGATATTATCTTCGCGTCCGGTATAGATCCCGATGTTTGCCCACATCAAATGGTTGTGCGGCATGAGGTTCATCTGCGGCGTCCAAGCCGCGCTGAATATCGTCAGGGAAGCGGAGCGGTGGAGAACGATGATTCCCGCCTCAATGGGGTCGCCGAGCGCGGCAAGCATGGCGCCCGGATTGTGGACCGCCCTGGAAAGCACCTCCAGCACATTGGCCTGAGCATCCTTGCCGCTGTTCGCAGTAATGCAATCAGCAACGAAGCGCTCAATAACCATATTTCCTCCCACTTGCGCTGCGCCTGACCGGGCAGCAGCCAGAACGAATCGTGGAAGAACCGCCTGGCTCATGATCGTGGCAGCGGCGATCGACACGTGGCGCCGGGATTCCTGGAATTGACGAGTGGTCTTACCCTTGTTCATGGCTACCCCCACCGTCAGAAGAAGCGCCTCATGTGAGGCTACTCCTGTAGCAGCATCGTTCCAAGGGGAAGTTCCACACCGGCACCTGTATCCCTTCATTTCCGAGGCCTACGCAGCTTGCGTCCGGTCGGGCGTCAGAACTAACGTGGGGTTGCCCGCTCCATCATTGTATCAGCGTGGCGGTGAACTACGCGCCAATTACTTGCTTCACGGCGCAGCACCGTGGTCACCCTGTAGTGACGCTCCGATTCCTTGTCCCGTCCCGGAGAATGGAACCAGATATGCTCGTACTGAACCACCAGGGCCAGGTCGCCGCTGGTCGTGATGCGAATCCGCTCATTGACCTGGCGACCCCGGGAGTACTGGGCACTCGCCCATTCAAGTCGCGGACGCACTTTGTCCCAACCCTTCTCGATGGCCCCGCCCGCACCACCCGTGAGGGTGACATCAGCGGCATGCGACCAAATCGCCTTGGAGGGCCCCGGATTTCCGTTATGAAACGCGACGTGGGCAGCATCCATACGCTCGAGAGTCGCTTGTAGCTCAGGGTCGTCGGCTATGACGCCTTGTGCCACACTTGATGCTGGAGAAGCAAAAACACCGAGGACCACGGCCACCGCCAGGACCAAGCCCGGAAAATCGATAGGTCTCATTGGCTCCCCCTAGGCTGAAACACGAGCACCAGAGCTTCACCTGAGCCACCTGGAGTGCAGCGCCTTGGTCGGCGACATCACTTGCAGGTGACCAGCGAGGTAGCATCCAAGTCATGACTGGCGGGCCGCGCGGAATCATACAGAACGAGTGCCAAAGCCCACCTCGCGCCGGGCCCTATCACCCGTCCACGGTGAATGACACCGGTCGGCAAGACGAAGGAATGGCCGCCGCGAAGTCGATGCCCGGCCTTCTGCGTCTCCAGACACTGCTCACCGGCGATAACATAGAACACCTCGGGGCCGGAATGAGTATGGATCGGCGTGGTAGCACCAGGATCAAGCAGTGATGACTGCACTCGCATCGTGTATTCGTCCGCGGCCGGCAACGAAAGAGGACCTATCGAAGCCACATGATGTCCGCCATGATGCGCTTCGATTCCGGCTTCAACAGTCATCAGCCACGCGGTCCCGTGTGCCTCGGCCGCAACACTGTCCGGGGCAGCCACCTTTTGCGCCGCATCAAGCGAATCGAAGCGATCTATATGCCAATACAATGGCTTGTCTGTAGACCCAGTCAGTGGCCTGCTCGCCAGAATCGAGCAACCCTCTTCGCCATTTCGTTCCGGAGAATTTACGGCGCACTTCACAGGCGCCCGATCTGCTGCGTTGGCCAACGGAAAGACGGCCAATACGACGAGAAGCATTCGCCTCATATGCTCTCCGCCTCCCCGAACAACCCTGGCGCCACGGGTAGCCTACGCCAGCGAACGAGACGGCGAAAGAGGTGCCGCAGACAACCTCCGTCCGGGAAGCCCTCTTACTACGATTGCAATCGACCTGAGTGAATTGTCAAACCTGCGACCCAGAGGAGCGGGTTTTGCGCCTCAATCTAATTACTGATTGCCATGTAATAGTGAGTCCAACGACCACAGTTGCGATTCCTGCAACAAGCCATGTCATGGAGAACCCTTCAAGGGGCTCGCAATCAGCCACACAGGCAACTGGTTCGATGTGCACCAAGTTGGCGCCCTGCAGAGCCCAAAGTAGACCAAGGGCTGTCAGCAACACCCCGAACGCCGCAGCCAATCCCCACAGAATCTTTGGCATCTCCATCTTCCCCCATGCTCTATCCTGGAGCCCAAATGGTTACCGGGCATCGATCGTCGGCTCCGCCCGATGGTTCATACGCAGCAGGCTCCAGCTCAAACCGCCTGTTGCGCCAGAGTTCAAGCAAGCGCGATCTCCGCCACGACTTGCCTCGTTTTTCCATCAAACATTATGGCCTTACCCCCAACCTCAACCATGTAGTGATGGCCCTTATCCGTTATGAAGTACCACGCAAGCACGTTTTGTCCCTTGTATTCGTTTGTCGGGTCTCCACCTGTAATAGTTTCTAACGTATGCCCGGCGGCGTCACACAGAGTTCGAATGCATTTCGCATAATGCGGCTCCCTTGAGCGGGCTTCCGCAATACGCACGTCGCGATCCCCAACACGAGATGCTCTGATAGAGATCTGCTGCCTCATCTCCGATTTAGGTACCACACATAGTCCAGGTCTAGATTTCAGCCACGCGGCGTTCAATAGGTCAAGATCCTCAATCTTTTGAATCTCAAAGAACCGCATCGTGATTGAGTCAAAGCGGTCTCGTTCATCGTTCTTGCCAAAGAAGGCGCTCGCCAAGAATTTTGACAGCTTGGACGGCTCGCGCTCGGCGACCCTCTCGCCTCGTTCGAAGAGCTCGAGATGCCGCGATGCCTCTATTGCCGTCAGGCCGCTCTTTACAGCCTCCACTACCACTGGCTGCCAGCCCGTGTTGTAAACGAACTGAGAAAACCCGCCGTTGGTTACCTGCGCTAGATAGTAGTCGACATAGTAACCAAGTAACGCATCTTGCGATATTTCCTCTGGCCTCAAATATTCCTCGAATAAAGCGTTCACGAAGTCGACATTCGATGCGATTATCGAGCGCGGGTCGCTGTCACCCACACTTTCTCGGGAAACCACAACGACGTCTTGAGAACCTATAAAAACTGACATTCGTCTATTTTTTTCCTGTGCTGCAACGCAGCACGTTGCCGAGCGGGCTTAGAGCCGGCTGGCAGACCTGGAGCGACCCACTTCGATCTTACCGCCAACATCGATGGTCATCAGGTCTTCGCCGAGTAGCATGCGCCCCTGGTAAGTCGTGTGTGCACGGCGCATGACATCGTCGCCTGTTGGAGGTGGAAAATTGCGATCGGTCGTCAATAGCACGACATGCGTGAACACCGCGAGCTTGGGTTTAACGCGCGCGAATATCGTGCCAGCATCTTCCGGCGATGTGTGAAAACCAAGGATGCGGCGCGCAATCGCCGCCGTCGGCGACTTCGTCAGTAGCTCCGGCCGTACCGCCGCCACTTCGTGCACCAGTACGTCGACGCCCGTGGCGTGCCGAACCAGATTGTCATTCGGCCGCGTGTCACCGGAGATTGCGACCGAATGTCCGGCGTAATCCACTCGATAACCAAACGCGGGCTCCAGCAAGCCGCCATGATCGACAAGGAATGCCGTCACTTTCACGCCGTTGTGCTCGTAAACCGTTCCCTCGGTGATGTCATGCGCAGCGACTTCGACACCGGTCGGCGGCAGCTGCTCGCCGTCTCCACGCACTCGGATATCCCACTGATAGGCCTTGCCAAGCCCAGCCATCATTGCTTTGGTGCCCTCGGGACCCCATACCTTGAGCGGTGCGTTACGCCCACCGAATGGTGTCGGCAACCAACCGGTGAGCCAGACATCCGGGAGGCCGACCGTGTGATCGGAATGCAGGTGGGTCAGGAACACCGCGTCGATCTGGCCCAGCGGAGTTTTCAGCTGCCACAAGCGCTGACTGGCGCCGCGGCCTGCATCGAACAAGAGCTTCTGGCCCCCAGCTTCAACCAACGTAGCCGGACCAAAGCGATCAATGGCGGGGTCGGGCCGCCCGGTTCCCAACAAGACAATCCGGATGGCAGACGAGGGCGTGTCCGCCGATGCAGTGCCAATCAGAAGCATCGCGCTGAGCAAACCAGGGATGATCATACGGTTCATAGCTCAACCCCGTAGAGTCAGGATCAACCCAGTGCACCGGCTGAGCAGCGGAATATTCGCCGTCAGGTCCGACGCCAGCGGTAGCTCCGTCACCCGAAGCCGATGTTGATCTTTTCATCGTCGGCTGCAACGCGTGGCTGGGCTGGAACTGCATGCGAACCCGCGCCGTCAGCCTTCGGAAATTTGATAACGAGGTAGCCCATCAAGATAGCACTGGCCAAGACACCGAACGCAGAAGAGGCCAGAATAGGGTCAAGGATTGCCTGGAACAGGCCGCCATACAACAGCAGCAAACCGACCCCCATGACCAGAGCCGAAAGCTGGTGCAGGTAAAACTGCACTTTCGCCGTGACGACACTCTCGGCTGAGATCCAAAGCCTGTGGATCAGGCCATAGATGAATGAAACCACGAAGCCCACCAGCAGGATATGTGCATGGGCGACGAACTGGCCGTGGTTCTTCGACGCGGCCATGTAGATGCCTACGCACATGCCGACGACCGCGTAGATGAGACTGCACAGCAGGAATTTCCTGTCAAGTTTCATAGTGAACCCCCATTAGAGACACCCAGGAGCGATTTCGGATCGGCTGCGGCCCAACGCCACAGGTGAGCCGAGACGAGTTCGCCACCGCTCCGACACCCAATGACGGCTCTACCCGATGGCTCGGTAGGCACTACCCACCCCACGCGCCGATCAAAGCGCGCCAAGAGCAGTCCTTACGTCAGGAATAGCCTACACCCGCGAAAGAAGCCGCGAAAGGTGCTGCAGACAGCTTCGGACCGAGAAGCACACGCCGAATGACCGTCCCTCCCCCACCGCGGGCAACGACCGTTCAAGCCACGTTCCTGAGACTGGGACCTTCCCCGAAATTGCGGACGTAACTGGTCATGCCATCGGGAACTCTCCAGAACTGCGTGGCATCTCGCTCCGTTAGCAGGTGAGACACCCGCTCAAGGGGGAGCAGCAAATGGATGTTCGTCGCGACGGATGACAAGCGCGTCTGGGTTGTCTATATCTATAGCCTCGACACGACGGTTTAGCGCGCGCCCCTGCTCGGTTTCGTTACCGGCAAGTGGACGACTTTCGCCGAAACCACGGGCGCCGACCTGCGCAGGCGACACGCTGTGTCCCAGCAGGTAATCGCGCACCGCGGCGACGCGACGATTGGATAGCTGGAGGTTGTAAGCCTGGCGACCGCTGCTGTCCGCGTGTCCCTGCAACTCGATCTTCAGCCGCGGCTGTGATCGCAGAATCTCGGCCAAGCGATCGAGTATGGAGCGCGCATCGTCGCGCAGTGCTGCGGAATCGTGTTCGAACCACACCGTAGGCAGCATGACGATTGCCTGCCGCTCCGACGCCGCAGGCGCAGCGGTCTGCGGAACTGGGGGCGCTGACGGCAAAGGCGCGACAGACGCGGCCGATGCCACGCTCGCCGGCTCGCTGGCTGTTTCTATTCCTGACGACGGCGCACCGAACGCGAACTGAAAACCGAGCTGGGCAATGTAGTCCAGCATCGAGCCGCCGATCGAATCGCTCCAACGCAGCTTCAGCTCGGGCCGCAGACTGAACGAGCCGGAGTTGCGGCGATTCACACCGAGACGCCATTTCAGGCCGGCGCCCACCTGCGCCATTCGATCTGTATCCGCGGCACCCGTAGCAGGGTCACTGCGCACGGCACCCGCCCCGAACGTCAGATACGGGGCGAGTGCTCGTTCACGCCCGAAGAAGCGCAGCGCATCCACGGAAGCACCGTATAGATGAATCGCTGGATTCGCATCACGCGCCAGGCTCGTGCCATTCGCAGTCAGCTCTACCGCCCAGTGCTCGCCGAAGTAACGCCCGGCCGCGATCCCGGCAAGTACATCAGAGGACTCCACGCCTCGCTCGTCATCCACGTAGATGCCGCCTGCCTGCGGCACGAAGTACCAGCGTCCAGCATCGCTCCCGGCTGCGGGCAATCCAGGCGCGAATCCCATGACCGCCGCCAGTCCAAGCGCAGCAGCGTTCGCACGTGTCATCACCTTCTCCCTCACTAACGTTCTCCTTATCAATATTTACCATGCGATCTGCGCGCGCACGTTGAACTGATGCTGCGCAAAGTTCTCCGCCAGCTCTCCACCATATCCGATGGACACGGATGCCGATCGGCCGAGAGACATGGCCAGCTCCGCCTTGAGCGCAAGCGAGGTGCGCTCGAGCGCGACACCACGTACTCGCAGCGGCATCTGTCCGCCCAGGCGAACGTCCATCTCACTGTAGGTGTCTAGAAACTGATGCGCGACGCCCACCTGCAACGAAGGCCGGAATACGTGCCCGTAACCCTCGTAGTCATCCGCCACCAGCACACCAAGCGTGCCACGCAGTCCTTCGCGCGCTCGTGCGTGTACGGCGAGATTCATCGCGGCTCCAGACTCCACAAACGAAGCGCTGCCGGTACGATCGTAGAAGGCTTCCAGATAGGGCTGCACCAGCGGACCTGTTTCGCCGCCAAAGCGCCAGTCCAGGCGCCCGCCAGCTCCGATGGTGCCACTGCTGAAGCTGGCTCTTGCACTCCGAACGTCGCTGCCAACCGTGGCGCGACGCGTCACGTCATTCTCGACGTCGGAATACAGCGCGATAACACTCGCATTCAGCCTCTCACCGGAGAACTGCGCGTACAGCCCGCCCGTCGGCGCACGCAACTGTGCGTAACTGTCGTTTGCATCATGGATATCGGCGCTGCCGTAGCCGAACGTCACCCCGACGGCCCAACCGCTCGCCAGCCGACGCTCGAATCCCAGCTGCGTGCCGTCGATGGTCCAGTCGTGCCGCGGACCGAATGCATCGCCGTCTGCACCGCCCCATTGCCGTAACCCCGCCGTCCAGCCGCAATTGAGCGCTTCGCTGGCGACGCTCGCGAGCGCACAACGGGCGCCCTCGGCGGCAAAACGGTCCAGCACCGAGCCGGCAAACGAGGAAGCGACTACCGAGGCAGTGCCCTGAGTGGCGCTGGCGGGAGGATCGGCAAGTTCACCTAGCAGCGCTTCGACCTGTGCATCGGTAGTCTGCTGGATCAACGTGTCTAGGTAGGTCTCGAGTTCAGGCGTTACCAGCCCGCCTGAGATCTGCCCGTCGAGCCACGCAGCAAAACGTCCGCGATTGCTGTCCGGTGTCGTCACGGACACCGTCGGACGCAGCGTAAACGTGACCGTTTCGCTATTGGTGTCGACACTCCGTTGGTACGGCAGCAACGCGCTGGCGTTCGCTTCGATGGTCGTGAAATCTCCGCTGACCCCACCGGCGGCAGAGATCAGCGTGTGAGTTGTGCCCGCGAGATAGTAGCCGTACTCGATCTGCAATCGCTGTGTACCGCCGAGCGTCGCGATTTTGGTTACGTCCAGCCTGTCATCCCCCGCGCGGCTGATCTCTGAAACCAGCACGCCCGTGGCTGTCTGCATATAGTTGCCACCGATGGCGAGTGTTCCTGGACTGTGACCGGGCGCCAGCAAGCCCGCATTCGTCAGATCGCCGCTCAGCGTGCCGGCACCGCGCAAGGCGGCCGGCTGTTCGATCGTGAACTGCGCCGTCTGAACGATCGCGTTCTGAAGATCGACGGCGCCCGTAGCAACGACTACGGACTGCGCAAACGCATCGAGCGTGCCCGCGATCGCGAGCGTTCCCGTGCCTTCCTTCCGCAGCGACTCGAATGTAGAGAATGCGGTGTTCTGGAATGCCCGATCGGTGTCATGCGCGTAGGCCACGGTATCCGTGCCGGCACTGCCGTTGAAGATCGCGTCGTCCAGATCTGCGACATCGGCGTGCACGCGTAGCAGATCGTCCCCATCCAACAGATCGATGGAACCGACGACGGTCCCTTTCGTCTCGAACAGGTCTTCCACAGCACTACCCTGATACGTGCCCGCCACATTCAGCGTCGCGCCGGTCGCGATCATGGTGGTACGTACGCCGCTGACATTGCCCGCGGCGCCAACACTGAGCACGCCACCGTTCACGGTGACGGCGGCGAGATCCGAGGCTGCCGGGCCGTCGATGTGCAGGGTGCCGCTATTCTCTTTCACTAGTGTCTCGAACGCACCGACGCCACCAAGCGTGGCGCTGCCCGTGATATCGACCGTCACCGTATCGTTGCCGGCACCGCCACTCAGCGGCGTCGCCAGACCGTCCAGGTTCGCGCCATCGTTCAGAACCAGCAGGTCGTCGCCGGCGTCCAGCGAAATACTGCCGGCGCCACTAATCACGCCGGCCACACTGAACGTATCCGCGCCCGTCGTACCGGTATATAGGCCGTCGATCTGCAAGGTCGCGCCGGAGCGCACGCTCGTGGTATTCACGCCGAGAACGCTGGCCGCCGCGCCGACGTTCAAGATACCGCCCTCTACACCGACCACCTCCAGATCGGTGGTGGCAGCAGGACCGTTGATGTTCAGGATGCCGCTGTTGCGCTTGATGAGCCCCTCGAACTCCTGCAACGCCCCGACATTGACCAGACCGGTGATGTCATAGACGCGTGTATCCAACCCGGTGCCGCCAATCACGGCACCGAGGACGCTCGTACCGTCGTGCACGATGAATGTGTCGTCACCGGCGCCGAGGTTGAAGCCGATGGCGGTATCGAGAGTGCCCGCGACATCCAGTGTGTCGCTGGCGTCGCCGAGATCGCCGCTCGCAAGCAGCGTCGCTCCGGCATTGACGACGACGGTGTTGCTGCCGCTGCTTCCCGTCAGCGTGACCTGCCCTGCTCCGGCCGCCTGCACGGTGCCGTCGATGCTCAGGCGGGTGCCGTCACCCAGCGCCACAGTGGGCGTTTCGAGGAGATCATCGACCTGCAGCGTGCCGCCATCGATGATCGTGCCGGCAGTGAACACATGAGAGCCGACCAGCGTGGCAATACCCGTGCCTTCCTTTCTCAGCGATTCGTAGTTCGTCACCGTGCTGGCCGCGAACGTCAGCGCGCTCGTCGCATTCAACGCGACCGTGTCACCGGCTGAGTTCGTGCCGCCATCGATCGCACCGACGAAGCCGCTCAGATCGGCCGTATCCGTCAGCGTCAGCGTGTCGTCGCCGCCGCATTGAGAGATCGTGCCCGTGCCGACGACGCTACCAGACACAGCGATGCTGTCGTTCGCGGTACCGCAGCCGAAAGCGCCGTCCACCTGTAGCGTCGCGCCTGTGGCAATCATCGCAGTCAATGTGCCACCGGCCGCTGCGGCGATCTCGCCCCCCGCACCGACGTTCAGGGTGCCTGCGTTCACGAAGACGTTCGAGAAATCCGATACCGGCGGCCCAATCACATTGAGCACACCCGCGCCGCTCTTCGTCAGCGTCTCGAATGTCTGTATGCGGCCCAGTGCGGCCGTACCAGCGATGTTCGCATTGAGCGTATCGATGCCGGCACCGCCATCCACGGTGCCATTGATGAGGGTGTTGTCGTGAATCGTCAGGGTGTCATTGCCCGCACCGAGCAACAGCGCACCGGCGCCCGTATCGAGCGTGCCACCGACGTCCAGCACGTCGGCGCCATCGCCGAGATCGCCGTTCGCGAGCAATGTGGCGCCGCCAGCAACCACGATCGCGTTCGCCCCTGCGCTGCCGGTGATGACCGCCTGTGTCGGACCGGCGGCACGTACCTGGCCGTCGACGTGCAACGTCGCACCGTCCGAGACCGTGATCGTGGGAGTCTCGAGTGCGCCGTTGACGTCGAGCGTGCCGCCGGCGATGGCCGTACCCCCTGCATATATATGTGTGCCGTTGAGCGTCGCCGTGCCGGCGTTCGTCTTGCTGAGCCGTTCGTAGTCGGTGACGATGCCGGCGGCGAAATTGAGCGCCCCGGTCGGGTTGAGGTTCACCGTGTCGCCAAGCGTGTGCGCGCCGCCGCTGAACGTACCGGTGAAGCCACTCACGTCTGCCGCATCGTTCAGCGTCAGGACATCGTCGCCGCCGCATTGATCTATCGTGCCCGCACCGACGATGTTGCCGGAGACGCTGATGCTGTCGCTCGCCGCGCCACAGCCGAAAGCCCCGTCCACGCGCAGCGTGGCACCAGTAGCGATCGTCGTGGTCAGTGTGCCGCCTGCCGCCGCGGCGATCTCGCCGCCAGCGCCGACGTTCAGCGTGCCGGCATTCACGTTCACTGTCGCGAAGTCGGAAATGGGCGGACCGACCACGTTGAGCACGCCCACGCCGCTTTTCGCCAGCGTCTCGAATGTCTGTATGCGTTCGAGTGTCGCCGTACCGGCGATATTGGCATTCAGGGTGTCGATGCCGACACCGCCGAGCACGGTACCTATCAGGCTCGTGTTGTCGCGCACCGTAAAGGTGTCGTTGCCGGCGCCGAGATCGAAGCTGCCCGCGCCGATGTCCAAGGTGCCGGCCACGTCGAGCGTATCAGCGCCGTCGCCAAGACCGCCGGCCGCTTTTACCACACCACCGGCAGCCACGACGAAGGCGTCGTTCGACAGCCCACCGGTGACCAGCGTTGCCGTACCGAGATCGGTTTCGAGCGTACCCGTCACTCGCAGCGTCGCACCGCCGTCGTCAGTGAAGGTGACGTCATCGGTCAACAGCGTGGTCGGCGCCACCAGCGTGCCACGCTCAAGCACCACATGATCGATGTCGCTGTTCGTGGTCATCGTCGTGATGCCGGCACCACTCTGCACGAGCGTACCGTCGCCGATGATGTTCTGGCTCAGCGTGTAGCCATTGGAACGGTTCGCCACGAGCGTGGCACCGGCCGCAACGACGGCCTGCGCACCGCTGCCCAGCGTACCCGTAGTGCCGCCATTGCCAATCTCCAGCGTGCCGGCACTCACGTTGGTCACGCCGGTATAGGTGTTGTTCGCGGTCAGCGTGAGGGTGCCGGCGCCGGTCTTGACCAGGCCGCCGAATACGTTGGTACTGCGTAACACCCCGCTCACGACTGCATCGCGAGCGGCGAGACCATCATTCACATGGATGTTGCGAGCCCCGCTGCCGAAATTGATGCCATTGCGGAAATCGACCGTGCCGTCGGCGGTCACGTAGCCGAACACGAGCTGCTGGTTGGTCGGCACGAAGCCGCCGGCGCCCCAGGTCAGCTCGCGGCCATCGCCGAACAAATTGACGATCTGCGTACCGTCCCAGGCAGCGAAACCGCCGGAGTTGATCCAGCGCACGCCCTGCACGTAATTGTCGTCGTCGAGCGCCTCGATGCCGTACGCCGGCAACGGCCCGGCGCCGTCCGGATCGGCACCGACCACGGTGCCGTTATTGTTCTGAAAGGCGTCGGCCGCGGCCGTCACGCCACGGAAGAAGCCGCCGCTGGCGGCGGTGAGACCGAGCACGCCGCCGCTGCCGTCAGCGGCGCCTTCGAAGCGGATCAGGCTGCTGCGCTGGGACGAGCCGGTGGCGCCGTGCGAGGACGTCACTCCCAGTCCACCCGTGATGGCGCCGGCATGATCCAGCCGCAACGCGCCGCCGAAAATACGCGTCATTCCGGCGTAGGCGTTCGCCTGCGCGTTGTTGTCAGTGACGAGGGCCCAGAGGCCCGGGCCTTCCTTGCCCAGGCGGAACCAACTGGCCGTGAATTCCACGGGCGTGGGACCGTCGACCAATGTCGCCGCGAGCGTGTTGTCGCCTGTGTTGCTACCGCCCAGCCAGTGCGTGAAGCCGCCGTTGCGATCCACGACCAGGCCGGTATTGGTCAGCGCGAGCGGACCGGTCCCGGAAGACTCGAGATGGGAATCGGCCCAGACCCAAAACGACCGGTCGCTGGTGTCCCCGCTGCCGATGTAGCGCAAGGTGCCGTTCGAGCCACGGTAGTCAGCAACCAGGTTCCCACCGCCGACTGCGGAAGCCACGCCAGCATTGCCGATCGTGGTGACTTCGATGACGCAATTGTCCGGCACTATTTCGCCGGTGAAAGTGTTGGCCCCTGTCAGGCGCCAGACGCCACCGGTCGTGCAGGAGCCGCTGTTCCACCCTCTGATGCGCGTCACACCACTGCCGTCCGAAATCACGCCGGAGATCACATTGGGCGCGACGGCGACGCCGTTGGCGTCGGTGGTCGTGGCATAGGTTCCGCCCAGCCGCAGGTCGTTCAGACCGGAACCAGTCGTCGTGACGTCGCCGGCCCAGGTGAGGGCTCCGCTGCCGTAGTTGAGCAAATGATGGACGGCGGTGTTGGTCCGGTTCAACGCCAGCGTGCGATTGGTGCTCGTGGTACCGCCGTTGTAGATCAGCCCCCCTGCGTGGGAGTTGAGCACCACGGTCGAACCGGCGCCGAGCGAACTGGCTACGCCGATATCGGCCAGGCTGTTGGCCCACACCCACATGTTGCCACCCTCAGTGATATCGCTTCCGCCGATCCAGGTGGTGCCGCCGTAGCTATTCAGACCGTTCAGAGCGACATCGCCCGCGCCGCGCAGGATCAATCCGCCGCTGCCCTGGATCACGCCGTTGAGGTTGACCTCCAGCTCGCTTGTATTCTGCCAACCGGTGCCCACGCCCTCGTTGGCGTTGATCACGCGGTCGACCGCGCCCAGCTCAATGCCGTTCTCCCAGTTGATGGTGGAATTCGCGTAGTTGCCGCCAAAACGCAGCGCGTGTCCGGTCGGCACGAAGCCGCCGCTGCCCCAGGCAAGCGTCGCGCCCGCACCGCCGATGTTGACGGTTTGTGGCCCACCGATGGCGCCGAAGCCACCGGACGCTGTCCACTGCACTTGCCCAGCGCCGGACCCCAGCGCTCTGGTGAAAGGGCCACTGGCCCCGTTCAGCAGTACATAACCGCCGTTCTGCACCAGACTGCCGGTCCCGAAGCCGTTGATTTGCAGATTCGAGTTGGGCGAAGGCATCCCGCCAGCGCCGAGCAGCAGGTTGCCTACCCCGTTGGTCGCATTGTCGCCGACAACCGTGGCGCCGCTGTAGTTGTTGCTGGAATGGGTCAGCTCCAGCAGGCCACCGCCGATGACATGCAGTCCGCCGGTGCCGGTGAGCACGCCGCTCATCACGGCATGGTCGTTGATGTTGCCGTTGTCCGCGCGCACGTCGCGCAGACCGCCGCTCAGGTCGATGCCGTTCTGGAAATCCACTTGGCGTGCGGCACTGCTGGTGGAGCTGGTACCGAGGATCAGCGCATGGCCGTCGGGTACGAACAGGCCATCGTTCCACGTCAGCATCGCTCCGGTGCCGCCCAGGTTGACGGTCACGTCCGACTGACTGTCCAGGGCGTAGAAGCCGCCGGTGCCGTTCCAGCGCAGTTCGCCGCCGCCGGTGCCGGTGAGCATGGTGATGCTGGGTTGGGCATTCGTGCCATAGATGATGGTGGCATGACCGTTGTTCTGGCCTTCGAAGCGGATATTGCTGTTGGGCGACAGGCTGGTGCTGTTCAACAGCAGCCGCGCGTTGCTCTCGATGACAGTGTCGCCGGTGTAGGTGTAGTTGCCGCCGTCGAACCAGGTGTTGACGCCACCAATCCTCAGGCCGCCGGTGAAACTGAGGTCGCCGCTGAAGCGCACGGTGCTGCCCACGGTTCGCAGCGACAGCACGGCACCGTTGTCGAAGAGGTCGCCGGTGATGCTGATGGCGTGGTTGCCGACACCGAGATTGAGCAGCGTGTCCGCGGTCAGCACACCGATGCCGTTCCACGTGGCGTTGCCGATCCCGTCGATGTTGGCAGTACCGCCGGTCAGCGTGACGTCGTGCGTCACATTGAGGTTGCTGCCGACCCGGAAGCGGCCGCCATCGTTGAGGATGAGCCGGGAGGCGGCAGTATCGCCGCCGAACGCGTTGTTGTTCTCCGCCCGCAGGATACCGCCGTTGATCGTGATGATGTTGCCGGCAGCAGCAGCGGCAGAGTCGTTACCGGATAGCAAAAGTTGGCCGTTGTCCACCGTGATGCCGCCGGTAAAGCTGTTGGTGCCGCTCAGGAACATGCTGCTGTTGAGAGCGCCGCCTTCGTTGAGCACCAGGCTCAGGCGGTTGGCGCCGGTATCGGTGAGATTGCCGGCGAAATACAGGTTGTCACCATCGCCGGTATTGGTCACACGCACCGTCGTATCGGCCGTGAGGGTCAGGTTACCGGTCCATGTGCTGTGGCCGCCGCCGGCCACATCGGCGATGACGATGCTGCCGCCGGTCGCGGTGATGTTGTGGGTGAGGTTCTGGTTGGCGAACCAAAGGTTGGCGCCATTGTTCAGCACCAGGTTGGCGGCACTGGTGTTCCCGCCGAATGCGTTGGAATTGTTGATCTGCAGCGCACCGCCGCTGTTGACGGTGACGACGTTAGCGGCGCCGTTGAGGCTGTTGTTCCCGCTCGCGATGAGGCGCGCACCGGCATCGACGGTGATGCCGCCGGTGAGCGTGTTGCTGCCGCCAAGCTGGATATAGCCGTTGGTCGAGCCGCCGCTGACGCTCAAACCGTTGCTGCCCGCGAGCACCGAGTTGATCGTGGCTTGGTTTCCACCGGTATAGCTGATCTGCGGACTGACGCCGCCCAGAGTCAGCGTGCCGCCGGTGAGCACGTAGCCGTTCGCTTGAAACGCGAGGCCGTGGAGCGTTATCGGCGCGGCCAACGTCACCGTCCCCGCGGTACCGCTGAAGATGGCGGTATCCAGCGCGAGATTGTTCCAGGCGCTGTAGGGTGCGGTGGTGCCATCGCTGTTCAGGCCCCAGAACAGATTCGACAGATTCCAGATGCCGGTGCCACCGAGCCCCGCCATCGAACCGTTCACGTCCCAGTACAGATCGACCGCGGAACCCTGCGACGAGGCAAGCAGTGCACCTGCAGCCAGCAACACCGACGCGCTCGCGCTACGTCCAGACCTGCTCCGCCCCTTGCCATTCGCGTGGGCAATTTCACTGGCGACGACCCAAGCGCCGATCCCGGCTCTCCAGACGACACGAAAGACACGATTCATCCTGATTCCCCCGAGCGAAGAGACACGACTGCGCGTGGCACCGGCTGGGATGGACAGCGCCTTCATTGAACATTGAAGAACACCACGCGTATGCACACCGGTATTCAGGCATGATAGAGAAGTGACGTGAAATCGATGGCGGTGCGATGCCGCAAGTGTGAACCAGGCCACAGTTTCCAGCCGTGGCGCCTGCAGGCCTGCTCACTACACCATTGCGTCTAGCTTCGTACCGGCGCAGGTCACCACCTTACGCGCAAGCTACTCGGCATTCCGGCGTAAATGTCGACCCGCGAAGCGGGGTGAATCTTCTCGCCTTTTCCCGCTTCAATGGCGGTCATCCCCTCGCGGGATGGCACACGCATGCGCTGAGTCGAAGAAACGCGGGGCACAACGTCCCTTGGACAAACGAAATCAAGGGGGCGGTAGTGCGCCCGCCCCTCTTTCCTAGCGCTAGATAAAGCTCGCCCCAGTCCGAGCCCGGACATCGTCGGCGCTGACGTCGGGCGCGGTCTCGATCAGCTTGAAGGGCGACTTGCGATCGGGGCGCGAGAACACAGCCAGATCGGTGATGATCATGTCAACGACATTGGCGCCGGTCAGCGGCAGTTCGCAGCTCGGCTTGAACTTGGCGCCACCATCTTTGGAATTGTGCTCCATCACCACCACCACGCGCTTGACGCCCGCCACCAGATCCATGGCGCCGCCCATGCCCTTGACCATCTTGCCGGGCACCATCCAGTTGGCCAGATCGCCGTGCTCACTCACTTCCATGCCGCCCAGGATGGACAGGTCGATATGGCCGCCGCGGATCATGCCGAAGCTGTCGGCGGACGAGAAGTACGACGACATGGGTAGTTCGGTGATGGTCTGCTTGCCGGCATTGATGAGATCCGGGTCCTCCTCACCCTCATAGGGAAACGGTCCCATGCCCAGCATGCCGTTCTCCGATTGCAGCACCACCTTCATCCCGTCCGGAATGTAGTTGGCCACCAGCGTCGGGATGCCGATACCGAGGTTTACATAGAAGCCATCGCGCAGTTCGCGTGCCGCACGCGCGGCCATTTGATCTCGAGTCCAGGGCATGACTACTCCGGATAGTTAAGCGGTGATGGACGATTGCGGCTTCACGCCGCGGTGCGCTTGCGCACGGTGCGCTGTTCGATGGGCTTGCGGTAGTTCGTGCCCTGGAAAATGCGCTGCACGAAAATGCCCGGCGTATGAATCTGGTTCGGATCCAGCGTGCCGACCTCGACCAGTTCCTCCACTTCCGCCACCGTGACCCGGCCGGCAGTGGCCATCATCGGGTTGAAGTTGCGCGCGGTCTTGCGGTAGATCAGATTGCCCTCGGCATCGCCCTTCCAGGCCTTGACCAGCGCCACGTCCGCGGTCAGCCCGGTCTCCAGTACGAAGGTCTCGCCATTGACCACCCGCTGTTCCTTGCCCTCGGCGACCAGGGTGCCGGCGCCGGTGCGGGTGTAGAACCCATAGATGCCTGCACCACCAGCCCGGATGCGTTCGGCCAGTGTGCCCTGTGGATTGAATTCCAGCTCCAGCTCGCCCGCCAGGAACTGGCGTTCGAACTCCTTGTTCTCACCCACGTAGGAGGAAATCATTTTCTTGATCTGGCGTGTCTTGAGCAGCAGCCCCAGGCCGAACTCGTCCACCCCGGCGTTGTTGGAAATCACCGTCAGGCCGCTGACTCCGGAATCGCGCAGCGCGTGGATCAGGTTCTCGGGGATGCCGCACAGACCGAAGCCGCCGGACATGACGCTCTGGCCGTCGCGCACCACGCCAGCCAGCGCCTGCTGGGCGTCCGGATAAACCTTGGAAGAGGGCCGGGAGGAGTTCGTCATAGCTGTGCAATCACCACTGGCCTATGGAAGACCTGGGATTGTACAGCTCTGCGCAGCGGAATTCAGTTCGATTGTGCAGACAACCGTCCGTGGATTCTGGATATGGGGTTCTGGATATGGCTGGCCGCTTTCCCGCATATCGCTCGCCAGCCGACGCTCATACTCATGCCAATGCCAGCACCAACACCGGCGCCAGGATCCCTGGCGCCGGCCGCCTCGTCAGGCCGCGTCGGCGTCGGAGTCCGGGTCGTAGCCCAGGTTCGGCGCCAGCCAGCGCTGCGCCTCGTCCAACGACATTTTCTTGCGTGCCGCGTAGTTGCGCACCTGGTCCAGGTCGATCTTGCCGAGCGGGAAATAATGCGAGCCGGGATGCGAGAGATACCAGCCGCTCACCGCCGCGGTCGGCACCATCGCAAAGGACTCGGTCAAGGTGATGCCGGCAGCGTTCTGCGCATCGAGCAGCTCCCACAACGTCGCCTTCTCGGTGTGGTCCGGACAGGCTGGATAGCCGGGAGCGGGCCGAATACCCCGATACTCTTCCCGGATGAGCTGATCGTTGGCGAAGCGCTCGTCCGGCGCGTAGCCCCAGAACTCGCGTCGCACCCGCTCATGCAGCCGCTCGGCGAACGCCTCGGCCAGGCGGTCCGCCAGCGCCTTGAGCGTGATGCTCGAATAATCGTCATGAGTCTTGGCGAAACGCTCCAGGTGCGTCTCGATACCGATGCCGGCGGTCACCGCGAAAGCCCCGATGTAGTCGCGGCGCCCGGATTCGCAGGGCGCAATGAAGTCCGCCAATGAATCGTGCGACTGGCCCGCAGGCTTGCCCTTTTGCTGGCGCAGGAAATGCAGCCGCTGCACCACGTGGCTGCGCGATTCATCGGAATAGACTTCCACGACATCGTCATCGACGCTGTTGGCCGGGAACAGCCCGATTACCGCACGCGCCGTCAGCCAGCGCTCGCGAATGATCTGCTTGAGCATGCGACGCGCATCGGCATACAAACTGCTGGCCTGCTCCCCCACCACCGGGTCGGTGAGGATGTCCGGGAACTTGCCGCGGAATTCCCAGGCACTGAAGAACGGCATCCAGTCGATGTAGCGCGTCAGATCCTCCAGCGAGTAATCGTCGAAGGCGCGTACGCCGAGGAAGCGCGGCACCGGCGGCTCATAGGTATCCCAGCCGCCCTTGAACTTGTTGGCGCGCGCCTGCGCGATGGTCACCTGCGGGCTCTTGGTCTTCTTGCCCGCGTGCTGTTCCCTTCGGGTGGCATGCTCGGCTTTGAGCTGCTGCACGTACTGTTCCTTGGACGCACTCAACAGTTGTTGGCACACACCCACCGAACGCGACGCGTCCTTCACATAGACCACCGGCCCCTTGTACTGCGGATCGATCTTCACCGAAGTGTGCGCCGGCGAGGTGGTGGCGCCACCGATCAGCAGCGGCCTGTCGAAGCCCTGGCGCTGCATCTCGCGCGCCACGTGCACCATTTCGTCCAGCGACGGAGTGATCAGGCCGGACAGCCCGATCATGTCGGCGCCTTCACGCCGCGCCGTCTCCAGAATGCGCTCGCACGGCACCATGACCCCGAGGTCCACCACCTCGAAGTTGTTGCACTGGAGCACCACGCCGACGATGTTCTTGCCGATGTCGTGCACGTCGCCCTTCACCGTGGCCATGACGATCTTGCCGTTCGAACGCGACACCGTGCCGCTGGCCGCCTTCTCCTGCTCGATGAACGGAATCAGGTGCGCCACCGCCTTCTTCATCACGCGCGCCGATTTCACCACCTGCGGCAGGAACATCTTGCCGGCGCCGAACAGGTCGCCCACCACGTTCATGCCGTCCATCAGCGGTCCTTCGATGACCTGCAGCGGCCGGTCGAACTGCAGGCGCGCTTCCTCGGTGTCCTCGATGACGAACTCGTCCAGGCCCTTGACCAGCGCATGCTCCAGCCGCTTGACCACCGGCCAGCCGCGCCAGGCCAGATCCTCGGCCTTCTTGACCCCCGCTTCGCCTTTGTACTTGCCGGCGATCTCCAGCAGGCGCTCCGTAGCATCCGCGCGGCGGTTCAGGATCACGTCCTCCACCCGCTCGCGCAGTTCGGCATCGATGTCTTCGTAGATCGCCAGCTGACCGGCGTTGACGATGCCCATGGTCATGCCGGCCTTGATGGCGTGATACAGGAACACCGAGTGCATGGCTTCGCGCACCGGGTCGTTGCCGCGGAACGAGAACGACACATTGCTCACGCCACCGCTGATATGCGCATGCGGACATTCCTTGCGGATGGCCGCCGTGGCCTGGATGAAGTCCACCGAGTAGTTGTTGTGCTCCTCGATGCCGGTGGCCACCGCGAAAATATTAGGGTCGAAAATAATATCTTCGGGCGGGAATCCGAGCTGCTCGGTCAACAGCCGGTAGGAGCGCTTGCAGATCTCCACCTTGCGGGTCACCGTGTCGGCCTGGCCGGTTTCGTCGAAGGCCATCACCACCACGGCCGCACCATAGTCACGCACCTTGCGCGCGTGCGCGAGGAACGACTCCTCGCCTTCCTTGAGGCTGATGGAGTTGACCACGCCCTTGCCCTGGATGCGCTTCAGGCCGGCTTCGATCACCGTCCACTTGGACGAGTCGATCATGATGGGTACGCGCGAAATATCCGGCTCGGAGGCCACCAGGTTCAGGAACCGGACCATGGCCGCTTCCGAATCCAGCATGCCCTCGTCCATGTTGATGTCGATGACCTGGGCGCCGCTCACCACCTGCTGGCGAGCGATGTCCAGCGCCGCGTTGTAATCGTCGGCCTCGATCAGCTTGCGGAACTTGGCCGAGCCGGTGACGTTGGTACGCTCGCCCACGTTCACGAACAGGCTGTCGGGACCGATGTTGAAGGGCTCCAGGCCCGACAGGCGGCAGCGCGGCTCCAGCTTCGGGGGTTTACGGGGTGCCAGGCCTTGCACCGCTTCACGAATATGCTGGATGTGATCCGGCGTGGTGCCGCAGCAGCCGCCCACGATGTTCACGAAGCCGCTGGCCGCGAACTCGCGAATCATGTCCGCGGTCTCGCAAGCCGTCTCGTCATACTCGCCGAAGGCGTTCGGCAAGCCGGCGTTGGGGTACGCCGAGACATACGTATCGGCGATGCGCGACAGCTCCTCGATGTACGGCCGCAGTTGTTTGGCGCCCAGCGCGCAGTTCAAGCCAATGGCAATCGGCCGCGCATGGCGCACCGAATTCCAGAAGCCTTCCGTGGTCTGGCCGGACAAGGTACGCCCGGACGCGTCGGTGATGGTGCCCGAGATGATGATGGGCAGTTCGACGCCCGTCTCCTCGATGGCTTGGCGCACCGCGAAAATGGCGGCCTTGGCGTTCAGGGTGTCGAAAATGGTTTCGATCAGGAACAGGTCCGCACCGCCCTCGATCAGGCCGCGCGCCGCGATCAAATACGTGCCGGCGAGCTGATCGAAATCGATGTTGCGGAACGCCGGATCGGTCACGCTGGGCGACAGCGAGGCCGTACGATTGGTGGGGCCCAGGGCACCGGCCACGAAGCGCATCTCGCCCGTCTTGGCGAAGAACTCATCGGCGGCCTGGCGGGCCACCCGTGCACCGGCGATATTGATCTCGCTCACCAGGTCCTCCATGCCGTAATCGGCCTGCGAGGAATAGTTCGCCGTGAACGTATTGGTCTCGATGATGTCCGCGCCCGCTTCCAGGTAGCCGGTATGAATCGAGCCGATGATGTCCGGCCGCGTCAGCACCAGCACGTCGCTGTTGCCCTTGAGGTCGCATTTCCAGTCCTTGAAACGCTCACCGCGATAGTCGGCTTCGGTGAGCGAACGCTTCTGGATCATGGTGCCCATGGCGCCATCGATCACCAGGATGCGTTCGGTGAGCAGGCGATGCAGCGCGGCAATTCGGTCGGAACGGGACATGATGGGCCTGTGGTGAAAGGATAGTTGTGGACTTTGCACTGGGAGTGACGGCGCTCGCGTCAGCCGGCGGCGGCCAGCGTCGACGTCGGCCGTACCCCCAGGGCGTGACAGATCGCAAAGGTGAGTTCGGAACGGTTCAGCGTATAGAAATGAAATTCCTCCACCCCGTGACGCTGCAGTTCCTGTACCTGTTCGATGGCCACCGCGGCGGCAATCAGCCGCCGCGTATCGGGATCCTCCTCCAGACCATCGAAGCGATGCGACAGCCAGTCCGGAACACTCGCGCCGCAGGTACGCGCCATGCGCTGCAACTGCGGGAACCGGGTGATGGGCAGAATCCCCGGTACGATGGCCGCCGTGATGCCCGCCGCCGCGCACTGATCGCGGAAGCGCACGAAGCGCTGCGTATCGAAAAAGAACTGGGTAATGGCCCGCTCGGCGCCGGCATCGAGCTTCGCCTTGAGATTATCCAGATCGAACGTCGGGCTGGGCGCTTCCGGGTGCACTTCGGGATAGCTGGCCACCGAAATCTCGAAGTCGGCCACCGACTTCAATCCCTTCACCAGGTCGGCCGCATAGGCGAAGCCGCCCGGGTGGGGTACGTAGGACGCCGCGCCCTGCGGCGGGTCGCCCCGCAACGCCACGATGTGCCGGATGCCATGCGCCCAATAGTTACGCGCGATATCCAATATCTCCTCGCGCGGCGCACCCACACAGGTCAGGTGCGGAGCGGCAGTCAGCGTGGTGGTCTGCTGAATCTTGGTCACGATGTTGTGGGTGCGCGAGCGCGTCGAACCATCGGCCCCATAAGTCACCGACACGAAGCGCGGCTGCAACGGTGTCAGCCGCTCGACCGACGCCCATAGCGTCTGCTCCATCTGCTCGTCCTTGGGCGGGAAAAACTCGAACGACACCCGGGGGCGCCCGCGCAGGTTCGCCACCGCATTGCCGATCCGTTCTTTGAGCTGTTCCACTGACACGTTGCCTACTCCTGCATATTCTTTCGGTGACGGCCGTCGATAACCGCCGCGGCGCCCATCGCTTCGACTCGCGTCACGCCGCCACCGTCACGGGCGAAACTCGCCTTGCCACCGCCACTAATAAATGCCCTTGCTCGGTGTCGACGGGGTGCACCCGGTCGCACACCAGCCCCGCCTGTACGAACCAGCCCCGCAAGGTCGCAATGGGATTGGCCGCGCCGGTCTCGAACAACAGGTCGAAATCCTCGACGACCGCCAGTCGCGCGCCAGGCCGCAGCGTGCGCGCCATCTCCGCCAACGCAGCCACCGGGCGCTCGGCTCTCGCCAACACTCGATCGACGACCGCGGTATCAAATTGCCCCGCTTCGAACGGCAGGTCGTACATGTCGCCGCGCTGCAGTTCGCAGTGGCTCAGCCCCGCGCCATGGACCTTGGCCCGCGCCAGCCGCAGCGCCTCGCTCGAAATATCGATGCCGATCGCCCGCTTGGCGTTGGCGCCCAACAGCTCCAGCAAATGTCCCGAGCCCGTCCCCACATCCAGCAGCGCGCCCACCGGCCCGCTCGCCATCTCATTCAATAGAATCTGATCCACCTCGGTGGGCAGATCGACCCAGTCCGCCGCACTGGCCGACGCCTGCCGGCCGCGCTCCGCCACCACCAATTCCAGCTTGCGTCGGTCCCGGCGCAGCACCTCGTCGCCCGGATCCACCAGCGCCACCAAGCTATCCACCGCCTCCCGTCCAGCCCCGCTCGCCGGCGCCCGGTAATACACCCAGTGCTGCTCGCGAAACCGGTCCAGCAGCCCCGCGTCCGACAACACCTTGAGGTGACGTGAAATCCTGGGCTGGCTCTGCCCCACGATGCCGCAGATCTCACCCACCGTGAGCTCCCCATGCGCCAGCAACGCCAACAGCCGCAGCCGGGTAGGCTCGGCGGCAGCGCGCAAGGCAGCGACGGTGGTCAGAAACTCCATGGACATGGCGTTGGGTGCGGCGATCCTATTTAAAGACATAAAGAAGTCTTTATACGCACCGACACTATGCCTCGGGCCGCTCGATGGCAAGTTGCCAAAGGTTCACGCCCTGTTGCCGGTTGGGAAACACCAGGCACGGCCATCCCGCGCGTGATTCCACACAGGACAACGAATCGACACCAACAAATTGATTTTATTGAAAATAACGCTGCGCCCATCCAGGGGCAGCAGGCCGCCGCCAACCAGCCCGCCTAATGAACCGTCCCGCTCGACTCCGCCGCCGTTGCGGCGGCAAAGATTTGTTCCACGTCCACGGCGTCGAACCGGTAAGCCCGGTTGCAGAAGTCACAGACGACTTCCACGTGACCGCGTTCGGCCAACACCCCCCGCGCCTCCTCTACGCCAATCCCCCGCAGCATGGCCACCACCCGCTCCCGGGAACACCGGCACCTGAACGACACCGGCGCCGACTCGAACACCCTCACATCATCTTCGGCGAACAGCCGGTGCAGGATCTCCCGGTCCGTCAACGTACGCAGCTCACCGGGCGTCAACGTATCGGCCAGCAACTGCACCCGCCGCCAGGCGTCGTCGACCGCGGCACGATCGGGGCCGACGATCCGCTGCGCCCCCGTCGGTACCCGCAGATTATCGGCGCCCGTACGCTGCGCCACGCTGTCATCCGATAACCGCTGCAACAGAATGCCAGATACGCCCCGCTCATCGGCGTGCAGCCACAATCGCGTCGGCAACTGCTCCGACTCCTCGAAATACCTCTGCAGGCAGCCCGCCAGCCTGGACTGGTCGAGCGCAACGATGCCCTGGTAACGCTGCGACAAGTCCTCGTTCTCCAGCGTCACCATCAACCTGCCCGTCCCCGCCAGCACTGGCAGGGTGGACCGTGCGTCGTGAATTTCGGGCGCTTCCTGGTAGCGCGCCACGGCGCGTACCGCCAGTTCGTTGGTGCATTGCGCGAGCAGCAAGTGCACGGGGCCGTCGCCCTGCAGTTGCAGGCTCAAGGTGCCGTCGAACTTCAACGTGGCCGACAGCAACACCGAGGCCGCCACCGCCTCGCCCAGCATGTCGCGCACCGCGACCGGGTAATCGCGATGTTCGAGCAAAGCTCGCCAGGCCGCGTCCAGGTGGACGATGTGCCCGCGAATCGGCAAATGCTCGAACAGAAAGCGATGCAGACAGTCGCGATCGTGCATGACGGGAGGTGGCGCGGCTCAGCCGGCCAGCTTGGCCTTGAGGAGGTCGTTGACCTGCGCCGGGTTGGCCTTGCCGCCCGTGACCTTCATCACCTGGCCGACGAAGAAACCGAACAGCTTGTCCTTGCCCGAGCGATAGTCGGCCAGTTGCTTGGGATTGGCCGCCATCACTTCTTCGATGACCTTCTCGATGGCGCCGGTGTCGGTGATCTGCCGCAGCCCCTTGGCCTCGATGAGGGCGTCCGCGTCCTGGCCTTCGGCCCACATCTGTTCGAACACTTCCTTGGCGATCTTGCCCGAAATCGTTGCATCCACCAGCCGCTTGAGCAGGCCCGCCAGGCGGCGCGCATCGATGCGCGACTCGGTGACCTCGACGCCGTCCTTGTTCAAGGCGCCGGACAGCTCGCCCATCACCCAGTTGGCGGCCAGCTTTTCGTTGCCACCCATGCCGGCGGCGGCCAATTCGGCCAGCACCGCCTCGTAATAATCGCCCATCTCGCGGCTGGCGGTCAGCACGCCGGCGTCATAGGCCGACAAGCCGAAGGTCTCGACATAGCGTGCCGCCTTCTGGTCCGGCAGCTCCGGCAGCGTGGCCCGCACCGCCTCGACGAACGCGCTGTCGATCACCACCGGCAGCAAGTCCGGATCGGGGAAGTAGCGATAGTCGTTGGCCTCCTCCTTGGAGCGCAGGGCGCGCGTTTCGCCCTTCTCCGGGTCGTACAGGCGGGTCTCCTGCTTGATGGTGCCGCCGCCCTCGATGATGTCGATCTGGCGCGCCACCTCGTAGTTGATGGCCTTCTCGATGTAGCGGAACGAATTCAGGTTCTTGATCTCGCAGCGCGTGCCGAACTTGGCCTGGCCCGCCGGGCGCACCGACACGTTGGCGTCGCAGCGGAACGAGCCTTCCTGCATGTTGCCGTCGCAGATCTCCAGGTAGCGCACCAGGGTGTGGATCTTCTTCATGTACGCCACCGCTTCCTTGGCCGAGCGCATGTCCGGCTCGGACACGATCTCCAGCAGCGGCGTGCCGGCGCGGTTCAGGTCGATGCCGGTCAGGCCCTGGAAATCCTCGTGCAGCGACTTGCCCGCGTCCTCTTCCAGGTGCGCGCGGGTGATGCCGATGGTCTTGCGGGTGCCGTCCTCCAGCAGGATGTCCAGCGTGCCCTTGGCCACGATCGGCAGTTCGAACTGGCTGATCTGATAGCCCTTGGGCAGATCCGGATAAAAGTAATTTTTGCGCGCGAACACCGAACGCTGTGCCACGGTGGCGCCGACCGCCAGGCCGAACTTGGCCGCCATCTGCACCGCGACGCGGTTCAGCACCGGCAGCACGCCGGGATAACCCAGGTCGACCAGGTTGGCCTGGGTGTTGGGAGCCGCGCCGTACGCGGTGGCGGAGCTGGAGAAGATCTTGGTCCGGGTCGCCAGCTGGGCGTGGATTTCCAGACCGATGACGGTTTCAAAGGACATGGTCATAGTCACTCGTAATCGGCGGGGATCTGCTGGTGCCACTGGGTCTCGCGCTGGTAGCCGTGCGCGACGTTCAGCAGCCGGTCTTCCGAGAAATGCGGTCCGATGATCTGCAGTCCCACCGGCAAGCCGCCGAGGAAGCCGCAAGGAATGGACATGCCGGGCAGACCCGCCAGATTGGCGCTGACGGTATAGATGTCGTTCAGATACATGGTGACCGGATCGTCGACGTTGGCACCCAGGTCGAAGGCCGGCGTGGGCGTGGTCGGCCCCATCAGCACATCCACCTCGGCGAACGCCCTGGCGAAATCGTCGGCGATCAGCCGGCGCACCTTCTGCGCCTGCAGATAATAGGCATCGTAGTAGCCCGCCGACAGCACATAGGTACCGGTCATGATGCGCCGCTTCACCTCGTCGCCGAAGCCCTCGCCGCGCGAACGCTTGTACAGGTCGAGCAGGTCCTGCGGGTTCTCACAGCGATAGCCAAAGCGTACGCCGTCGAAGCGTGACAGATTGGACGAACACTCGGCCGGCGCCACCACATAATAAGTGGGCACCGACAGCGGCAGGTTGGGCAGGCTCACCTCCACCAGCTTGGCGCCCAATGACTCGTATACTTTGAGAGCGTCGCGCACCAGCTTGGCGGTGCCCGCCTCCAAGCCCTCGAAGAACTCCTTGGGCAGACCGATCTTGAGCCCCGCCAACGACTGCTCCAGGCCCGCGAGGTAGTCGGGCACCGGGACGTCGACGCTGGTGGAATCGCGCGGATCGAATCCCGCCATGGCCCCCATCAGCAGCGCCGAGTCGCGCGCCGACAAGGTCAAGGTGCCGGCCTGATCCAGGCTCGAAGCGAAGGCGATCATGCCGTAGCGCGACACCCGGCCGTAGGTGGGCTTCAGGCCGGTCAATGACGACAGCGCGGCCGGCTGCCGGATCGACCCGCCGGTGTCGGTTCCGGTGGCCGCCGGCGCCAGGCGCGCCGCGACCGCGGCGGCCGAGCCGCCCGAAGAGCCGCCCGGCACCTTCTGGAGATTCCAGGGATTCTTCACCGGGCCGTACCAGCTGGACTCGTTGGACGAGCCCATGGCGAATTCGTCCATGTTGGCCTTGCCGAGGTTGATGACGCCAGCCTGCGACAGGCGCTGCACCACGGTGGCGTCGTAGGGCGCCACGAAGTTGGCCAGCATGCGCGAGCCACAGGTGGTCAGCACGCCGTCGGTACAGAAAATGTCCTTGTGCACGATGGGCAGGCCGGTCAGGGCGCCGGCCGTGCCGGCCGCCAGCTGCTGGTCGGCCCTGGCCGCCGCCGTCAACGCCTGATCGGCCGTGACGGTGATCAACGCATTGAGCTCCGGATTGAGCCGCTCGATGCGCGTCAGGAAATGCCGGGTCAATTCGACACTGGAGAAGCGGCGGGCCTTGAGGCCGGCCGCCAGCTCACTCAGCGTCTGTCGATGAAGGTCGGTCATGCTTGAGTGGATTCAGCTACAAAATTAGGGGGCTACAGCGTGGTGGGGCGCGACTGGTCGTGTCGGGGCGTGTCAGGACTGGGCGGTGACATGGCCGGGCAGCATGCGGGCAACGCGATCGGGCGGGCGGCCCGGCGCTACTCGATGACCTTGGGCACCAGGTACAGGCCGGCTTCGACGCGGGCCGCGTTGCGCTGGTACTTGGCGTGCTGGTCCTGCTCGGTCACCTCGTCGGCACGCATGCGTTGCACCTGTTCCTTCAACGGGTGCGCCATCGGCTCGACCGCCGCCGTGTCGGCCGCGTTGAGCTGTTCGACCAGGCCGAGGATTTTCCCCAGGCCGTCGGCATACGATGCGGCCTGCTGCTCGGTGATCGCCAGCCGCGCCAGATGAGCGATGTTCTCGACGTCTTTGTGGGTCAGACTCATGGCAATGAAAGTGTGAAAAAAGCCTGAAAAAAGCGGGCGCAATCATACACCTCGCCTTGTACAATGTCCTACCCGTTGCTAGAGTACCGCAACTTTTTTGCCCCCCCGTCGTTCGACCCATAACAACACCCATGTTCAAGAACCTGCGCGGCTATTTCTCGAACGACCTGTCCATCGATCTCGGCACCGCGAACACTCTGATCTATGTCCGGGGTCGCGGCATCGTCTTGAACGAACCCTCGGTGGTGGCGATCCGCGAAGAGCCGGGCCGGGCCGGCAAGAAGATCGAAGCGGTGGGTCAGGAAGCCAAGAACATGCTGGGCCGCACCCCCGGCCACATCACCGCCATCCGTCCGATGAAGGACGGCGTGATCGCCGACTTCACCGTCACCGAGAAGATGCTGCAGTACTTCATCGAGAAGGTGCACGGCAATCGCCTGATGCGTCCCAGCCCGCGCGTACTGATCTGCGTGCCCTATGGCTCGACCCAGGTGGAACGCCGTGCCATCCAGGAATCGGCCGAAGGCGCCGGAGCCCGTTGGGTCCGCCTGATCGAAGAACCCATGGCCGCCGCGGTGGGCGCCGGCCTGCCGGTGAACGAGGCGCGCGGCTCGATGGTTCTGGACATCGGTGGCGGCACCTCCGAGGTGGCGGTCATTTCCTTGAACGGCATCGTGTACGCCTCCTCGGTCCGCATCGGCGGCGACCGGTTCGACGACGCCATCATCAATTACGTGCGCCGCAACTACGGCATCCTGATCGGCGAGGCCACCGCCGAACGGGTCAAGATCGAGATCGGCTCGGCCTACCCGGGCCAGCAGGTCAATGAAATCTCGGTCAAGGGCCGCAACCTGTCCGAGGGCGTGCCCCGCAGTTTCACCCTGAACTCGAACGAAATTCTCGAAGCGCTGCAGGAACCGCTGGCCGGCATCGTCGGCGCGGTCAAAGTCGCGCTGGAGCAGACCCCCCCGGAACTGGGCGCGGACGTGGCCGAGCGCGGCATCGTACTCACCGGCGGTGGCGCCCTGCTACGTGACATCGACAAGCTGCTGATGGAAGAAACCGGCCTGCCGGTGGTGGTCTCGGAAGATCCGTTGACCTGCGTCGCCCGTGGCGGCGGCCGCATGCTCGAGCTGATCGACGAGCACGGTCCGGCCCTGTTCAATTTGGAATAAGTGGTCACCCTCAGCTCCGACAGTCGCCCCATCATCGGCCGCGGGCCGCCGCTCGGACTACGGTTTTTCGTTCTCGCGATCATTTCCATCGCCGTGATGACCTTCGATCATCGCGGCAGCTACCTGGAAACCACGCGCTACTGGCTGCAAACCGCCGTCCACCCGCTCTACTCGGTGGTCGAGGCCCCATTCCAGGCCTGGGAATGGATCACCGGCAGCTTTGCCGACCGATCGCGGCTGCGCGCCGAAAACATCCGGCTCAGTAATGAATTGCGCGACGAGCGCGTCAAGTTGTTGCGCTTCGACTCCCTGGTCGAGGAAAACCGGCGCCTGCGCGCCATCCGCACCGCCTCGCAGGGCATCCACGCCCGGACCCTGATCGCCGAAATCATTCGCGTGGACGTCGACCCCTACCGGCATCGGGTGCGCATCAACAAAGGCAGCAACGACGGCGTGTACAAGGGCCAGCCGGTGCTGGACGCCTTCGGCATCGTCGGCCAGGTCACCCGCATCGATCGCGAGGGCTCGGAAATCATCCTGATCAGCGATACCGAGCACGCCATTCCGGTACAGGTCAACCGCAATGGCATCCGCTCCATCGCAGTGGGCACGGGTGACATTCATCGCCTGAGCCTGCCGTTTCTGACCATCGAATCCGACGTCAAGCCCGGCGATCTGCTGGTGTCCTCGGGCCTGGATGGCATCTTCCCGGCCGGCTATCCGGTGGCGCGCATTTCCAAGGTGGAGCGCGATCCGTCGGAAACCTTCGCGGTGGTCGAGGCCAAGCCGCTGGCGCAACTGGATCGTTCGCGCGAAGTGCTGCTGTTGTGGTACGAAGACTCCACGGAGAAGCCCTCGCTGAGCGCACCGCCCATCAATGTGGCGCCTCCCGCGGCTGCCCCCAGCAATGACACCGGCACGACTCCGGCCACCGTCCCCGCGTCACAACCTGCACCGCAACCGGCATCACAGCCAGCGCCACAACCTGGCGCCACGCCCGCCAGCTCCGCACCCGCATCGAGCCCGTCTGCCTCCAGCCAAGCCGCACGCAAATCAGACGCGTCAGACAACCCGGGCGCGGCAGCCCCTCCCGCCGGGACGGCACGCTCGACCCCGACACCCGCCCGCCCAACGACACAACCGGCCCCGGTAACGCCCCGTCCGGCGCCGAACGTAACGCCGCAATAAACCTTCATGCATAGGAAGCCCAGTCATGCCGGCTGACGGACGCTCCAGCGGCCTGCGCATCACGCTCACCGTCCTGGCGGGCCTGATCTTCGCCGTCGTACCGCTGCCCGAAGCGATCCGGCCGGCCCGGCCGCACCTGCTGCTGCTGCTGATCATCTACTGGTCGCTGACCGCTCCGCGCATCGTCGGCCTCATGTTCGCCTGGCTGTGCGGCCTGGCCATCGACGTGCTGAAGGGCACGCTGCTCGGCCAGCACGCCGCCGTGTTCCTGCTGGTGGCCTATCTGACTCACAAGTTCCAGCTGCGCATGCGCATTTTCCCGCTCACCCACCAGACCCTGACCGTATTCATGCTGCTGGCGGTGTATGAGTTCTTCGTGTTCTGGATCGACGGCATCATCGGCTCCGCCGCCGTCACCTGGCTGCGTTGGCTGCCGGTGGTCTCCAGCACCCTGCTGTGGCCACTACTGAAGGAACTGCTGGACGCCTGGAACCGGGGGCGCAGGTAGGCTGCCAGCCGCGCCCGCTCATCTGTCATGGCCCGCGCCGCACGCATCAAGGACCACACCGCCGAACAACGCCTGTTCGATCAGCGAGCGGTGGCTGCCGCCATCGTCATGACGCTGGCGGTAGGCGCTGTCATCGCGCGCCTGGTGTGGCTGCAGGTCGTCAAGTACGAGTATTTCTTCGATCTGTCGCAGGGCAACCGGATCAAGATCGAGCCCATCCCGCCCAATCGCGGCCTGATCCTCGATCGCAACGGCGTGCCCATGGCCACCAATGCCCCCTCCTACCAACTGGAACTGCGGCGCGAGCAGGTCCCGGACCTGGACCAGACCCTGGCCGAGCTGGCCGCCATCGGCCTGATCGAGACCGACGACATCCCGGCGCTCAAGAAAGACATCCGCAGCCGACGCAGCTTCGATGCGGTGCCGATCAAACTGCAGCTCAACGAAGTGGAACTGGCAAGGTTCGCGGCGCGGCGCCACGACTTTCCCGGCGTCGACATCCGGCCGCGCCTGACGCGTTACTACCCGTTCGGCGACAGCAGCGTGCACGCCACCGGCTATGTCGGCGCCATCAGCGAAGACGACAAGAAGACCCTGAACATCGATGACTACGCCGGCACCACGCTGACCGGCAAGAGCGGCGTCGAGAAGGCCTACGAAAAGGAACTGCACGGCACCGCCGGCCTGCAGCAGTTGCTGGTGAATGCCCAGGGCCGCAGCGTCGAACGCATCGGCCGCACCAAGGTCGAGCTGGTGCGCAAGGAGCCGGTGGCCGGCAACGATCTGTTCCTGACCATCGACCATCGCGTGCAGCAGACAGCCGAAGAAGCGCTGCGTGGCCAGCGTGCCTCGGCGGTCGCGATCGATCCCGCCAACGGCGACATCATCGCCTTCGTCAGCACGCCGGGTTTCGACCCCAACCTGTTCGCACGCGGCCTGACCCGCCAGCAGTACCTGGCGCTGACCGAGGATCCGAACCGGCCCATGTTCGACCGCGCGCTGCGCGGCGTCTACCCGCCAGGCTCCACCATCAAGCCGCTGATGGCGCTGGCGGCATTGGACTACGGCGTGGTCACCCCCGAACACACGGAATTCTGCCGCGGCCTGTTCCGCCTACCGCGAGTCAGCCGCCCCTGGCGCGACTGGAACTTCAACCGGGGCGGCCACGGCAGCGTGAACATGCGCAAGGCCATCGCCACCTCCTGCGACGTCTATTTCTACGACGTCGCCAATCTGATGGGCATCGACCGCATCCACGACTTCCTGCAACAGTTCGGTCTGGGCGCCAACACCGGCATCGACATCCCGGGCGAGAAGACCGGCATCCTGCCCTCGACCCAATGGAAGCGTAATGCGTTCCGCCAGCCCGCCATGAAGATCTGGTATCCCGGCGACACCATCAGCGTGGGCATCGGCCAGGGCTACATGTCCGTGACGCCGTTGCAGGTAGCCCATTTCGTGGCAACCATCGCGGCACGCGGCCATCGCTTCCGGCCCCGCCTGGTCAAGTCGATACGCAACGTGACCACCGGCGAGGTGCGCGAGCTGCCGCCGGTGGCGTTGCCCGATGTGAAGGAAACCAACCCCGCCGCCTGGGACGTGGTGATCGGCGGCATGATCGATGTTGCCAACGCACCGTACGGCACGGCGCGTGCCGCCACGGCCAACGCTCCTTACCTGATCGCGGGCAAGAGCGGCACCGCGCAAGTGTTCAAGGCCGCCGCGGGCGAACGTGTACGCAAGGCGCACGAACTGCAGGAGCATTTGCGCGACCACGCCTTATTCATTGCCTTCGCACCCGCCGATGCCCCCATCCCCAAGCTGGCCGTGGCGGTGGTCGTGGAGAACGCCCCAGGAGGCGGCTCGGCCTTTGCGGCACCGATCGTGCGGCGTATCCTCGACTCGTATCTGCTCAGCCCCGAACAATGGGCGGAGCAGGAGGCGAAGCGCGCCGAGCTGGAGGCCAAGAAACAGGCCGCGCAATCCACCACGGCCCCCCGGCCGCAACCTGCCCCACCCACCCCGCGCAGCGAGTGATCGCGACATAGACTCATGGAATACGGCGTACTCGACAGCTCACGCACTCAGCGCACCCTGACCGGCTCGGCCCGCGTGCTGATGGCGTTGCACATCGACGGCCCGCTGTTCGTGGCCCTGTGCTTGCTCGCGGGTGTCGGCATCACCGTGGTGTTCAGCGCCTCCGGACGCAGCATCGACGTACTGGAGGCGCAGTTGATGCGCTTCGCCCTGGCCGTGGTCTCCATGGTCATGCTGGCCCAGATCCCACCACGCTTGATCCGCGGCGCCACGCCCTGGATCTATCTGCTCGGCCTGGCCCTGTTGCTGGTGGTGATGGTCACCGGCGACATCGCCATGGGCGCGCAACGCTGGCTCGATCTCGGAGTGCTGCGTTTTCAGCCGTCGGAAATCATGAAACTGGCCGTGCCGCTGGCCTGCGCCTGGTACCTGAACGACCGGCCGCTGCCGCCCAGCGCACTGTCCCTGATCGTGCTGGCACTGATCATCCTGATCCCCACCATCATCATCGCCGAGCAACCGGACCTGGGCACGGCGCTGCTGGTCGCCGCCGCCGGCGGCATGGTGGTGCTGCTGGCCGGCCTGCCGATGCGCTTCATCCTGGCCGTGATCGGCCTGCTGATTCCCACCGCCTACGGGGCCTGGACCTTTCTGCTGCACGACTATCAGCGTCAGCGCGTGCTGACCTTCCTCGATCCGCAGACCGATCCGCTCGGCGCGGGCTATCACATCATTCAATCCCAGATCGCCATCGGCTCGGGCGGCGTGTTCGGCAAAGGCTATTTGAACGGCAGCCAGGCCCAGCTCGAATTCCTGCCGGAGCGCTCCACCGATTTCATTTTCGCGGTGATCGGCGAGGAATGGGGACTGATCGGCCTGGTCACGGTGCTGGCGTTGTACATGTTCGTCATCGGGCGGGCCCTGTTCCTGGCCACGCAGTCGCAAGATACGTTCGCGCGTCTGGCGGCCGGCAGCCTGGCGCTCACGTTCTGTGTCTATCTCATCGTCAACACCGGCATGGTCACCGGCCTGTTGCCGGTGGTCGGCGTGCCACTGCCGCTGATCAGCTACGGTGGCACCGCGATGGTGACCCTCATGGCCGGTTTCGGTATTCTCATGTCGCTGTGCGCGAAGAAGCGGCTGGTGAGTCATTGATCGACGCGAGATCGGACTGCCTGTCACGAGTCTCTCCCGCTGGAAAAACGGAGCCTGATCCGAACCGATGATTCGATCGTTACGCCGCCTCACTGATTCGCCGCTCTCGTGGTCGCCGCCTGCCGGACTGATGCTCGCGATCACCCTGTCTGCGTCAGCCATCCTACTGGGTGCGCCAGCCGCCGGCGCGAGCAAACAGACCGCCAAGGCGCGCGCCGCCAATCACTCGCTCGAAATGAGCCCGCAGGTGCGCCAGTTCATCGACGAGATGAGCCGCGATCATGCGTTCGAGCGCGCCGCACTGCGCAAGCTGCTGCGCCAGGCCAAGACCCAGCAGAGCATTCTCGATGCCATCAGCCGGCCGGCCGAGCGGGTCGTTCCGTGGTACGAGTATCGCCTGCAGTTTCTCAATGCCACTCGTATCCAGCGGGGTACCGAATTCTGGCGTGATCGGCAGGCACTGCTGGCGCCACTGGAAGACCCGGTCCTGGCCGCGACCATCGCCGGCATCCTCGGCGTCGAGACTTCCTATGGCAGGATCGTCGGGAGATATCGCGTGCTGGATGCGCTGGCCACCCTGGCATTCGGCTATCCCCCGCGCGCCGACTTTTTCCGCAAGGAGCTGCAGCAGTTCCTGATCCTCTCGCGCGAGGAGGCGGTGGACCCGCGCAAGGCGCAGGGCTCGTACGCGGGAGCGATGGGCGTCCCGCAATTCATGCCGAGCAGCTATCGCAATTTCGCCGTGGATGCCGGCGGCGACGGCCATCGCGATCTATGGCAGAACTGGGCCGACGTGGTCGGCAGCGTCGCCAACTACCTGCGCCAGCACGGCTGGCGCGCCAACGAGCCCGTGCTGGCCGAAGCGACGCTGGAGAACCAGGACCTCACGCGCTTCGACACTTCCAAGCTGGCGTTGAACGAGACCGTGCAGTCGTTGCGTGACAAGGGAGTTCGCTTCGACACCCATCTGCCGCCCGAAGCGCCCGCCATGCTGATCCTGGCGCAGGCCGAGAACGGCCCGCTGTACCGGGTGGGTTTCAATAATTTCTACGCCATCACCCGCTACAACCGCAGCACCATGTACGCCATGGCCGTCCATGAACTCGGCACCGCGGTGCGGGAACAGCCATGAGCAAATATTCCGCGGTACGGCTATCGCTGCTGGGCATCGCGGTGGCCATGGTCATCGCAGGCTGCAGCAGCGCACCCCGGCGCTCCAGCCCCGCATCGACACCCGCCACGCCACCGAAAGATGTCGCGGCGATTCCAGACGCGGTGCCTCAGGCGGAGCCACGCTCGAAACGCGGCAACCCGCCCTTCTATGAAGTCTTCGGCAAGCGTTACTTCGTCATGGACAGCGCCGCGGGCTACGTCGAACGCGGCATCGCCTCCTGGTATGGTCCCGGCTTCCACGCCGCCAGCACTTCCAACGGCGAGCGCTACGACATGTATGGCATGACGGCCGCGCACAAGACTCTGCCGCTGCCCACCTATGTGCAGGTCACCAACCTCAGCAACGGCCGCAGCGTGGTGGTGCGGGTCAACGACCGCGGGCCGTTCAAGGATGGCCGCATCATCGACCTCTCCTACACCGCGGCGGCCAAGCTCGATCTGTTGCGTGCCGGCACGGCACAGGTGGAAGTACGGGCGCTGGCCCCGGGACAGACCTCGCCCGCCGCAACAGCCGTGGCCTCCACCCAGCCCGTGGATGCTCAGCCTGTCGTGACAGCGACCCCCGCGGGCGCCGCGGCGTCCCAGGCGGCAGACGCCGGCGCAGCCAATGAAATGTTCATCCAGGCGGGCTCGTTCGGCAGCGAGTCCAATGCCACCAAGCTGGCATCGCAGTTGCGCGCGCAAGGGGTGAACAACAGTTTCGTGCGCCAGGACACGGTCAACGGCCAGGTCCGCTACCGCGTCAGGGTCGGTCCTATGCCTTCAGTAGCCGAATTCGACCGCGTGCTCGCGCGCCTCAAAGCCCTGGGAATCGGCGATGCGCGCCTGGCCTCCGATTGAATTCATGTGCCCCGCTGTTTAGATTGTCTGGTTTCCCGCTTCCCCGTATCTGGTGATGCCGCTCATGACCCAACTCCCCGCTCCGCTTACCCGTTCTCCGCTCGCCTGGCCCGTCATTGCGCTCGCCGGCACTTTCGCCCTCGCCGGCCTGAGCGGCTGTTCCAATTCCGCCACGCCGTCGCAGATGGTCAGCATCGCGGCAGTCATTCCCGGCGTGACTCCGCCAGCAGCGGCAGCCACGGCGGAAGGCGCCTCCGGCGCCGCAGCCGCGCCTGCGATCAAAGCGATCCCCATCCCCGCGCCGCCTCAGGTGCAGGCCAAGGGGTACTTCCTGATCGACTATGCCAGCGGCCAGGTGCTGGCCGCGAGCAACGAGAACGAACGGCTCGAACCCGCCAGCCTCACCAAGCTCATGTCCGCCTATGCGGTGTTTCATGCCCTGAAGGACGGCCGCATCAAGCTCACCGACATGGTCACCATCAGCCCGCACGCACGCGACCAGAACGGCTCGCGCATGTTCGTGAACGTGGGCACCCAGGTGAGCGTGGAGAACCTGGTCCAGGGCATGATCGTGCAATCCGGCAATGACGCCACCGTGGCCCTGGCGGAGCACGTGGCCGGCAGCGAGCCGGTGTTCGTCGACCTGATGAACCAGTACGCCAAGCAGCTCGGCATGACCAGCAGTCATTTCACCAACTCGCCGGGCATGCCCGACCCCGAGCACTACACCACCGCGCGCGACATAGGACTGCTGTCGGCGGCGCTGATCCGCGACTATCCGCACAATTACAAGTGGTACTCGCAGCGTTCGTTCACCTGGAACAACATCACGCAGCACAACCGTAACGGTCTGCTGGACCGCGATCCCACCGTCGACGGCATGAAAACCGGTCACACCGACAGCGCGGGTTACTGCCTGGTGACCTCCGCCAATCGCGACAACATGCGGCTGGTGTCGGTGGTCATGGGCTCGCCCAGCATCCGCGCCCGCGAAGACGCCAGCTCGGCACTGTTGAACTTCGGCTTCCGCTTCTACGAGAACCGCCGCATATTCGCCGCCGGCACGCCAGTGGTCAGCACTCGCATCTGGAAGGGCGAGACCGAGGAAGCGCAGTTCGGCGTCACCAAGGACGTCTTCGTCACGATACCGCGCGGCCAGGAGAACACGCTGACCGCCTCGGCCGATCTGCCGGATCCGCTGTTCGCCCCCATGCTGACCGGCAAGTCGCTCGGCAAACTGCACATCCTGCAGGCCGGGCAGCCGCTTGGCACCTATGACCTGCAGCCGCTCGCCGATGTGCCGGAAGCCGGCATCTTCGGCCGCATGAGCGACAGCGTGAGACTCTGGCTGCACTAAAGGCCGCTACTGGGCTAATGGACTGGGGGGCCTGTGAGCGACATCTTGTGATCGCCGCTCCCGCCCCCATTCTGCTGACATGACCCAGACGCTATCCGCTCCCGCCTCGCTGCTGCATAATCCAGCCATGGCTGAATCCGAGACTTTGTTCGAATTCCCCTGCGACTTTCCGCTCAAGGTGATGGGGCGGCGCAGCGACGATTTCCGTAGCCTGGTGCTCGGCATCGTGCAGAAGCACGCCGGCCCCCTCGAAGCGTCACGCATCGAGGAACGCCCCAGCAAGGACGGCAACTACCTGAGCCTCACCTGCACGTTGCGCGCCGAGAGCAAGGCGCAGCTCGACGCTCTGTACCGCGAACTCACTTCGTGCGAGCGCGTACTGATCGTTTTGTAACCAGCGCTGACGCGAAGATCCAGAGCCCGGACGCGGATTCAGGAATCGCGCGTGATCGCTGCACATGCCTTCGGCTTTATTTTTACCAGTGTCTGGTTACCGTAAGAGGGTGCGTTGCGAATTCCGCCTGGGCGCCGGTCGGGGTTTCCGCCGCGGCCTCCCTGCGCATCAGTTCAGGCGGATGTCAGACTCAGCAAGATTGCCAGCGCGCCACGCGGTAGCCGCCTTTGATCAGCTAGTACGCCAGTGCACGGGAGGCCGCGGCGGAAACCCCGACCGGCGCCCGGGCTCTTGGCTCCGGCTCTTAACTCCGGTTGTTTCAACACCAACTCGTTTGCTGAGGTAACTGCAACGTCCGCAGCAGGTGGGGCGCGAAGGCGTGCGCTACCGCCGCCACTTCAGGCGAGGCTCCGTGCGTCTCCCGTAAACCCTCCGGCTCGGCGCCAGCCAGCAAAGCCGGGCGCCCCACCAAAGTGGCCAGGTCCACCACTTCGAGGCCCTGGTAGCCGCAGGGATTGATGCGCTGGAACGGTTCCAGGTCCATGGCGACGTTGAACGCCAGGCCGTGATAACTGCTGCCGCGCCGGATTCGCAGGCCGATGCTCCCGAGTTTACGGCCCTCCACGTAGATGCCAGGCGCTTCACGGCGGCCATAAGCGGTAACGCCCCACTGTGCAGCCAGGGCGATGACGGCGTCCTCCAGGGCGACGACCAACTGCCGCACCCCGAGCGGATGTCGGCGCACGTCGATCAAGGGATAGACCACCAGCTGGCCCGGCCCGTGATAGGTGACCTGGCCGCCGCGGTCGATCTGCACCACTGGGATGTCGCCCGGCGCCAGCACATGTTCCGGCTTGGCGTTCAGCCCGAGAGTGAATACCGGCGGGTGTTCGAGGAACCAGATTTCATCGGGAGTCTGCGCGTCACGGGTTTCCGTGAGCGCCTGCATGGCACGCCAGGTCGGCTCGTAGTCGACCCGGCCCAGCCAGCGCAGCCGCGGAAGGTTCAACTGCGCTTCAGCCCCGCGTTGTTGCGCTCCAGGGCGCGTTCGGCCCGGTAGCTGGAGCGCACCAGGGGGCCGGAAACGCACTCCAGGAAGCCCTTGGCCAGGGCTTGGTCCCGATAGGCTTCGAATTGCTCGGGCGTCACCCAGCGCTCGATGGGCAGGTGATTCGGCGTAGGCCGCAAGTACTGGCCCAAGGTCAGGATGTCCACCCCGGCGGCGCGGATGTCGTCCATGGCCTGTTCGAGCTCGGCGTCGGTCTCGCCCAGGCCCAGCATCAGGCTGGTCTTGGTCAGCACGTCCGGGCGAAACCGCTTGGCATGCGCCAGCACCTCGAGCGTCTGCTCGTAGCTGGCACGGGGATCGCGTACCGGGTGCGTCAGGCGCCGCACCGTCTCGACGTTCTGCGCAAACACCTCGAGACCGCTGGCGACCACCGTCTCGACATCCGCCAGGTTGCCCTGGAAATCCGGCGTCAGCGCCTCGACGGCGGTGCCTGGATTGAGCGCCTTGATCTCCCGGACGCAGGCGGCGAAATGACCGGCGCCGCCATCGGGCAGGTCGTCACGGTTGACCGAAGTCAGCACCACATACTTCAGACGCATCAGCTCGACCGTGCGGGCGCTGTTACGCGGCTCGTCCTGATCCAGCCAGCCATGCGGGTTACCGGTGTCCACCGAGCAGAAGCGGCAGGCGCGGGTACAAACCGCCCCCATCAGCATCAAGGTGGCGGTGCCGGCGTTCCAGCACTCCCCTATGTTCGGGCACTTGGCTTCCTCGCATACCGTCGCCAGGCGGTGCTCCTTCACCAGGGCGCGGACCGCATCGAAGCTCTGACCGGCGGGCATGGGCGCCCGCAACCACTGCGGTTTGCGCGCCAGCACCATCGGGTCGGCCCCATGGGAAGCCTTGACGCCATCCTTGATGGCAGCGAACCCCTGGGGGGTGCGGTACTTCTCGCCGCTGCGAACGATGGGGATGCCTTTGAACTGATTCATGGGTTGCGTCACGGGGTCCATGATAGCGAAAAGCCCGGCGAATGCCGGGCTTTTGCAGTCACTACTGTCGTTCCCCGGCAGCAACCGGGGAAATGACGGCTAGCTGTTGTAGGTGCGGATGGTCCAGAGGCTGGCCAGGTCGGCCCACTTGCTGTCCGCCTTGACCGCCTTGAACGCCTGCCGGGCCTGGTCCTTCTGGCCCTTCTTCAGGTATGCCAGGCCCAGGCTGATCTGCGCATCGTCGATGTCAGTGACACCGCCCTTCTTGATGCCTTCCTGCAGCGCGGCGATGCCTTCATCCAGCATGCCGTAGCTGACGTAGGCCTGACCCAGGCCGACCAATGCCTGGCCCTGCGGCGCCTTCTCGGCGTCCTTGGCCAACTGCCCCAGCGAGGCGCGGTCGGCGGTAGCCTGTTTCTTGGTGGCGGCCAGCAGGCGCTCGTAGCGGCCCTGCTCGGTCTTGTCGTCGCTCTTCAGGGTCCCGGCGGCCATCGCCTTTTCCACCACGCTCTGACCCTCGCCGGGCACGCCGGCCTCGATGGTCAGCTGCGCATATTCCATGAAATCGTTCTTGTCCTTCAGCACGCCCACGTCGTTCATCAACCGGTAGTAGCCCAGGTTGACGCGGTCGCCATTGTTCTTGCGCCGATAAATATCGGTCAGGTTTTCCCAGTACTCGGGTTTCGGGTAGTAACGCACCATCTTCTTGAGGGCGTCGGCCACACCGTCCTTGTTGTCCTGTTTGAACTGCGAGCTCAGCACGATCTGGATGTAGTTTTCCTTCGGCGTGCCGCCGGACTTCTCGATCTGCGACACCAGGCCGGCCATGGTGCTGGCGGCACCCTTGAAGTCATTCAGCAGGTAGTACGACTGGCCCAGCAGCACGGCCATGTCTTCGTTGTTCGGGTGCTTGTCGAGCCATTTCTTGGCCCATTGGGCGGACTTCTTGTACTCCTTTTCCTGGAAGTACATCTGCGCCACCGCTTTGGTGCGGTCGTCGACCTGGTCGGCCGGCACCTGGCCGGAGTCCAGCATGCGCTCGAACACCACGGCCGCTTCCTTGTATTGCTTCTTCTGCAACAGGATATAGCCCAGGAACTCGTCGATCTGATACGACTCGACCGGGGTCTTGTTCTCGACCGCCTGCGCCTTCTTCAATTCGCCCAGCGCCGTGTCCCATTGCTTGGCCTGCATGGCCTTCTGTGCAGCCTGCAGCGGCACCGCCACTGCCTTGCTGAACTTGGGTTTGGCCTTCTCCGCGGCCTGCACCGTCACGGGCGTCACGACCGCGGCCATGGACACCATACCAAGCGCGACACTCAATGCAGCCGCAACACTTCTGACTCGGGTCATAGTACTTCCCAAAAAAGTAAACGGGCCTGGCCCATATTCGCGATCTGAAACTGAATAGGCACTTAAGACGACGGGGTGAACTGGCTCACCCCGCCGGCGACAATCCAAAGGAAATCATTGAGTTGAGACCAACTCACTCCATGAATTGTTCATTGCCTACGAAACCGATGCGCTGCATGCCGCTGCGTTGCGCCAGCGCCAGGACCTTGGCTACGGTGTCATAGTCGGCACGGCGGTCGGGCCGCACGTGCAATTCCGGTTGTGGGTTCTTGGCCGCCTCGACCCGGAAGTAGCCCTCCAGATCGCTCAGCTGGACCACGTTGCCGTTCCAGATGATGGTGCCGTCGAAATCGATGCCGATCCGCACCGGCTCGGTGATCTGGTCCGCCGGCGGCGGATTGGAGTTTGGCCGGGGCATGTCCAGCTTCACGGCGTGAGTCATCACCGGCAGCGTGATGATGAACATGATCAGCAGCACCAACATGACGTCGATCAACGGCGTCGTGTTGATCTCCATCATGGGTTCGCCTTCGCTCCCCCCGCCTACATTCATTGACATATCGTCACCTCAACAAATCTTGTTCGCCCGTGCGAAACCTTGCCGCGGATGGGGCGGCCTAACGGCCGCCCGAATCCGGTTCGGTGATGAAGCCCACCTTCTGGATACCGGCACGCTGCGCGTCGAGAATGACCCGGCCGACATACTCGTACTTGGTGTGCTCGTCGGCACGCACGTGCAACTCGGGCTGCGGCTTGATCTGCGCAGCGGTTTTCAGGCGCTCCAGCAGATCATTGTTGTCGCGCAACTGGCCCTGGTTCCAGAACACCTGACCTTCCTTGTTCACCGAAAGATTGATGTTTTCCGGCTTGGTCTTGGTCGGCTCATTACGCACCTTCGGCAGATCGAGAGGCACGGTCTGGGTGATCACGGGCACGGTGATCATGAACACGATGAGCAGCACCAACATGACGTCGACCAGCGGCGTCGTGTTGATCTCGTTCATCGGGCGATCACCACCCTCGCCCACACCCGTATTCATATCCAGGAAACTACTCATCGTCGCTGCTCCGCAGGTGGCGCGGGATTACTTGCGCACCGCGGCGCCGGCGGCGGCCGCACCGGCAGCCGGACGAGCGGGCTGCTGGCCTTCGACGCGCGCGCCGCTGACCAGGAACGAATGCAGGTCGGCGGTGAAGTACTTGAGCTTTTCCTGGATGTCCTTGTTGCGATTCAACAGCCAGTTGTAACCCATGACCGCCGGTACGGCGACGAACAGACCGATGGCGGTCATGATCAGCGCTTCACCGATGGGACCGGCGATCTTGTCCAGGCTGGCCTGACCGGCCAAGCTGATCGAGATCAGCGCGTTATAGATGCCCCACACCGTGCCGAACAGACCGACGAACGGCGACACCGAGCCGGTGGTGGCCAGAATGGACAGGCCCTTGGACAGGCGGCTGCTGATGCTCTCGGACGAGCGATACAGCGACACGGTGATCCACTCGTGCAGCGGGATCTGGTCGGTCAGGCGGCCTTCGTGGTGCTGCGCGGCGCGCAGGCCATCTTCGGTCACCATCTTGAACACATTGTCCTTGCTCAGCTTGGCCACGCCGTCACGCAGGCTGCCGGCAGTCCAGAAACCCTTCTGCACTTCGCGGTAGTCCTTGCGGACGCGGCGCTGATCCCACAGCTTGGTGAAGATCACGTACCAGGAGGCCAGGGACATCACCAGCAGAATGATCAGCACGCCCATGGCGACAGCGTCGGCCTGTTTCAGGAACGCTTCAAAACCAAAAGGATTTTCTACGGGTTGGGTGGTGGGGTTCGGAGCCATGGAACTAAGTCCTCTACTATTAAAGCTATGACTTCAATCTTGAAAGAATCGTCTTAAGAGTCAGGTTCGGTAAGAACGCCTTATGCCCGATGTATCAATCCGTGAGCTTGAATGTGACGGCAAACTGCCCCCACATCGGAACGGGCTTGCCGTTCTCGGTTCCCGGTTCGAGACGCCACGAGCGTTTGACCTCGCGTACCGCTGCCTCGTCAAGCTTGGGATAACCGCTTGACTTCTTGACGCGCACATCGCCTGCGCGTCCGTTCTCAAGTACATAAACCTCGAGAATGACGGTGCCAGCCTCGCCCGCGCGGCGCGACGAAGGTGGGTATTCGGGCTGTGTCAGCGGACGGCGCGGATTCGAACGCGGCGCGGTGCTGGCAATCTTGGGCGCCGGAGGAGCGGCCACTGGCGGCGTGCTCGGCGGAGCTTGGGTGGTGGTCTGCCGGATCGCCGTGGCGGGCGCGGCCTCGACCGGAATGTCGATGGCGACTTCGGGCGGCGGCACGAACGGCGGCGGAGTCTCGATCTTCGGCGGCGGCGGCGGCGGCGGCTCCTCGTCCTTCGGCATCTCTTCGATCACGCGGGTCTCGATCGGCCCGAGCACGACTTCCACGATGCGATGCGACATGCCGGTCGCCAGCGCATAGAAGAAGCCCACGTGCAGCGCCACGATGAAAAGGAAAATGAGACCGCGCTTGGTGAAGAAGGAAGGAGAATCTGATGGTGCGTAGGCCATGCTTTGCCGCTCGAGTGTAACCGGGGACTTGAGGTCAGCCCCGTACTTCTACTGAATGCGTAACCTTAGTCTGGTCGTTCGCTGCATTGCTTGTAAGTATGCGTCGTGCGCATACCATCCCCGTTTCCTCGGGCCGAACCAGTGAAGGTGGCGTCCCGTCTCGTCCAGTCCTCTCACCGTTCACCCATACAGTCAAGTATGGAGGCGCCGTGAGGCAGGGTCTTGACGTAACGCTTTTCACACAGACCGCAGAAACGCCGCGCAAGGTATAAAGTTTCGGCGTGGAAGGCAAGCACTCCGGGGGAGAATGTCCGATGCGTTCTATGCAATGGCGCATGGTCCCTAGTCTTTAAAGATCTCTTTAAAGTCGTGACTGTCGCCGACACCTATGCGTATCCGCCGACCGACACCCCCCGCGAAAGCTCGTCACCTGCCGCGCCACCGCAGCATACCCTGCATTCGCTTGATTGTAGACGGTTGATTCGTGCCACTGGTTCCCACGATCTGCCACGAAAGCTGCGCGACGCAGGTCAGCCGGTGTCGCGGGCCGCGGCGATGCGTGTTGACTGTCGGGCCTTTTGACAACAGTCGGGGCACGAACGCTGCCGCAGTGCGCCATTTTCCAGGACTTCAGCCCACGCCACTACATTTATTAGTGCCGCATCGGCTTTTTGCAGTGCTTTCAAGCGCTGCCGCGGTTGAGCGAGAACTCGATTGGAATAAGTACCAGCGCGCGCCGTGGCAGGCCGTCTTCGACATAAGGACGGAACGCGGCACGGGCCACCGCTTCGCGTGCCGCAAGATCGAGCCGCGCATGACCACTTGAACTTTCAACTTCTATGCGGCTGGCGGCGCCGCGTTCGTCGATCAGCACGCGCAACACCACGAGCCCCTGCTCCCGTAGCTTGCGAGACTGCGGTGGATAGCGTGGCATCGGCTGTCGCAGGTACTCCACACTCGAAATCAGCCGCGGAGTGCTGTCGCTCGCAACATGTTCTGCGGCCGCAACAACCGGGGTCGGCGCCGGCAAGCTAATGGCATGCGCGGCGGGCGCCATAGGAGCGCTCTCCAGGACCGGCACTTCAGGGATCGGGTTGGCGATGGCGGGTGGCGAGGTCAACACGACCGGCGGCTGCCAGTGCCGGCTTGGCAGGGCCTGCGACTCGGCGATCAGCCGTACCGCCAGCGGCAGCTCCGGTTCCGTCGGCGTACGCAGCGGCCCCGCTGTCAGCAGGCCGTAGATGGCCAACACATGCGCGAGCGCAATACCTCCCGCCACCAGCCGGTGGCGTGATCGAGCAGCGACAAACACAGTAAATCCCTCAAAAACACCTGAAGACCGACTCTGATAATGCACTCATCCAAATTCGCTTGCAAATGAGAATCTTTCTTATTTATAGTCGCATTCAGCCTATATAACTATAGCAACCCAGCCAAAGCTCATTCCGGGCCAGCCAGGTTCTTGAGCCAAATCAAAACGGAGAACCGACTCGAATGCGCTCTACCCTCGTATCGCGGCGCGTGCCGCTGACCGCCGCCGTCCTGGCAACCCTGCAGGCCGCCGCCGCCAACGGCCAGGCCGCCCCTCACGGCGACACCCATACCAGCGACAGGACGCCAGCCGCGGAGACAGCCCAGGAGGCAACCCAGGCGCTGCCCAAGATTTCCGTCGATGCCGGCGTCGAGGAGTCGTACAAACCCGAGCTGTTGTCCTCTCCCAAGTACACGGAGCCGCTGCGCGACGTGCCGCAGAGCGTGACCGTCATCCCCAAAAAGCTGCTCGAGGATCAGAAATTACTGACCATGCGCGACATCCTCAGCACCGTGCCGGGGATCACTTTCGGCGCGGGCGAAGGCGGCGGCGGCTATGGCGACAGCATCACGCTGCGCGGCTTCTCCGGCAGTAACGACATCACCATCGACGGCGTGCGCGACAGCGCTCAGTACACGCGCTCGGATTCGTTCAACCTCGAACAGGTTGAAATCGTCAACGGTGCCAGCTCAGTGTACTCCGGCGCCGGTTCGGTGGGCGGCAGCGTCAACCTGGTCAGCAAGACGGCCCGGCTGGGTAATCAGGCGGTGTTCGGCGCCAGTGTCGGCAGCGACCAGTACGGCCGGGTCACCGGCGACCTCAATCGACAACTGGGGGAGCACAGTGCGCTGCGTCTGAACCTGATGGGCCATCGCAACGACGTGCCGGGCAGGGACTACGAACAGTTCAAGCGGTGGGGCATCGCGCCCTCGTTCGCCATCGGCCTGGGCACCGACACCACGCTGACGCTGAGCTATCTGCATCAACGCGACGAGAATCTGCCGCAGTACGGCATGCCGTTCTTCAACGGCAAAGCGCTGCCCGGCCTGGACAGCGGCAATTATTATGGCTATCGCAACGTCGATCGGCAGGAAATCGACACCGATTCGTTCACCGTGGTGCTGGACCACCGCTTCAACGACAATGTATCGGTACGCAGTTTGTCGCGCGCCCAACGCGTCGCGCAGCTCTCCGTGATCGATGCGGTACAGGGGACATGGTGCTTGCCGAACGGGCTGACACCCACTGGCGGCGCCTGCGCCGCCACGGTGGGCACCGGCCCCAACCAGGTCACCATTCCGGTTCCCGTCGGGCAGTATCTGCCAAGCGGACCACGTGGTTACGCGCGCGACACCTCCAACAAGCTGCTCTACAACCAGACCGATCTGACCAGCCAGTTCAGCACCGGCGCGATCGGCCACACCCTGGTGACCGGCTTCTCGATCGCGCATGAAAGCTACGAGATCGACACCAGCAGCTACTTCCGCAATCCCGACGGCACCAATCCCTTCGTCGCCGGCCCGGGACGGCCGGACGCGCACCTGCCCTTCATGGACATCTTCAATCCCGACTCACGCTACACCGGCCCGCGCAACCGCACGCTCACCGGCAAGACCGACGGCAACCTGGACAACGCCGCGCTCTACGTCTTCGACACCCTGAAGTTCGACCAGCACTGGCAGCTGAACGCGGGACTGCGTTATGAAAGCGTCGATGGCAGCAGCACCCAGTACAACGTGCAGCAGGCCGGCGCCACCGGCGGCTTGCCGCCGGCGGGCTCGCCCGCCATCGGTACCATCACTGGAGCCAACGCCCCGGCCAGCAATCGCGACGATCTGCTTTCCTATCGCGCCGGGTTGATCTACAAGCCGCTCGAGGCCGGCACCGTCTACCTGTCCTACGGCAATTCCAAGACGCCCTCCAAGGCGTCGGTCAACGGCTCATGCGCGGCGGCGCAGAGTTTCAACGCCGCCGGTGCGCCACAGGGCAACGCCAACTGCAACGTTGCGCCCGAGACCGCGGTCAACTACGAGTTGGGAGTGAAATGGGATCTGTTCGACGCACAGCTGGCACTCACCGCGGCTGCGTTCCGCAACGAGCGCCAGAACTATCGCGTCAACGACCCAAACCCGGCCAACATCAGCGGCGAACAGGCCCTGGACGGCAAGGCGCGGGTCGACGGCCTGCTGCTGGGCATCGCCGGCAATATCACCCCCGAGTGGGCCCTCTCGGCGCTCTACTCGTACCTGGACAGCGAAGTGCTGCAGGGCGCCTCCGATTACTCGGCCAGCCAGGGTCAGGACTACACCCGGGGCGACCCGCTGCTGAACGTGCCCGAGCAGGCCTTCAACGTTTGGACCACCTATACCTTGCCGTTCGGCTTGCAACTCGGCTACGGCGCCACCTATCAAGGCCGGATGTACCTGTCCCAGCACTCCTCCAGCAACCAGGGCGGGCCGCTGGTCAAGTCGCCGGACTACTGGGTACACCGCGCCATGGCGGCCTACCGGCTGGGCGCGTGCGACCTGCAGCTCAACATCAACAACCTGTTCGATGAGGAGTACTACACGCGCATCCGCAACAACGGCTGGGCCACACCGGGCGACGGCCGCAGTGTCGTGTTGAGCGCCACTTACAGTTTCTAAGGTCCATGATCATCGCGATTCCCAACGTACTCAGCGCCGAGCGGGTCGCCCAGGCCCGCCGGCAGCTCGATGGCGCCGACTGGATCGACGGACGCGTTACCGCCGGACATCAGTCGGCGCGCGCCAAGGACAACACACAGCTGCCGGAAGATTCGCCGCTGGCCCGCCAACTCGGCGCAACCATCGTCGCCGCGCTGGAATGCAACCCGCTGTTCGTGTCCGCCGCCTTGCCCGCCAGGATATTTCCACCGCTGTTCAATCGGTATCAGGCCGGGCATCGCTTCGGCCTGCATGTCGACAACGCCGTGCGCCAGATTCGCGGCACGCCGCATCGGGTGCGTACCGACTTGTCGGCCACGCTGTTCCTGGCAGCGCCCGAAGAGTACGACGGCGGTGAGCTGGTGATCGAGGACACCTACGGTCCGCAGACCATCAAGCTGCCGGCCGGTCACATGGTCCTGTACCCCGCCAGCAGCCTGCACAAGGTACAACCCATCACGCGCGGCTGCCGCACCGCGTCGTTCTTCTGGATTCAAAGCATGGTGCGCGATGACGGCGAACGCACGCTGCTGTTCGACATGGACATGGCCATTCAGCGGTTGACTCGCGAGGCGCCCGAGCATCCCAGCCTGGTGCAGCTGACCGGCGTGTATCACAACCTGCTGCGGCGTTGGGCGGAGACGTGAAGTACGGTGCCCCGGGAAGCATCAGCTCCCGCGTGCGGCGCGGAGTTCCTGGTCGAGCTGGGCGAGTTGCGTGGGGGTACCGATGTTGTGCCAGCGCCCCTGGTACAGCTCGCCACCGACGCGCTGCTTGGCGATCCACTCGAACATCAGCGGCGCCAGTGCGAAACGTCCGCCGCTGCAGCCCGCAAAGAAGTCGGAGCGGAACACACCCAGATTGGCGTAGGTATATCGCTCACCGTCCGACTGCATGCGCCCGCCGCGCAGGCCAAAGTCGCCGCGGGTGTGAAACTCGGGGTTGGGCACCACCACGAAATGCGCCACGTCGTCGACCGCCGATGAAGCATCGAGCCTGGTGAGCAATTGCGCCAGCGGATAGTCGGTCCAGATGTCGCCGCTCACCACCAGAAAGGGCGCCGGCCCCAGCAAGGGCAGCGCCTTGAAGATGCCGCCACCGGTTTCGAGCGCTTGCGAGCCTTCATCGCTGTAGACCAGCTCGACGCCGAAGCGTGCACCGTTTCCCAAGGCATGGCGCAGCATGTCGCCATGCCAGGCCAGGTTGATGACGATGTCGCGGACCCCGGCCGCGGCCAGCGCCTCGATGTGATACTGGATCAGCGGCTTGCCGCCCACCGGCAACAGAGGCTTGGGCACGGTATCAGTGAGCGGCCGCATGCGTTCGCCGCGACCGGCCGCGAGGATCATTGCTTTCATTGCGGGGCTTTCATTGCTGGCGAACCGACCCGGCTGACGCGGCCGGCGGCGTCGCGGCAACTGCCCGCTCCAGCGCCGGCAGCAAGCGTGTTTCGATGAGCTGACGCAGCGGCAGCAGTTGTGGATACGCCGCACAGACCACGCGCACATAGTTGAGTGTGCGGGGGATGTCCTTCAGATAACCCGGTTTGCCGTCGCGATGCCAAAGGCGCGCGAAAATACCGATGGCCTTGAGGTGGCGCTGCACCCCCATCCAATCGAACCAGCGCTGGAACACCGTCAGGTCCGGCCCGACATCGACACCGGCGGCCCGGGCCGTTTCATGAAAGCGCAGCAGCCAGCCCTGCACGCGCTCGACCGGCCACGCCACATAGCAATCACGCAGCAACGACACCAGGTCGTAGGTCACCGGACCCTGCACCGCGTCCTGGAAGTCCAGAATGCCCGGATTGGGGCCCAGGCGCGTGCCATCGGTGACCATCAGATTGCGCGAATGATAGTCGCGATGTACGAACACCCTGGGCTGGGCCAGGGCCTCGCCCACCAGTAGCTCCGCGACTTGTTGCAATCCCGCGCTTTCCCCCTCGTTCAGCGTGAGCTGCAGATGCCGGCCACAGAACCATTCGGGAAACAAGGCCATTTCACGACGCAGCAGCGCTCCGTCATAGTCCGGCAGCTGCCTGGCGTGCGGCTGGCCATTGGCCTGCATCTGCACCAATGCCGCCACCGCGTCGCGATATAGACGGTCGGCATCCGCACCGGCGTCGATCTGCGCCAGATAGGTCTGGTGGCCCAGATCCGAGTTGAGCAGGAAGCCTTCCGCCAGGTTGGTTTCGAGAATGTGGGGCGCGTTGACCCCCACCGCCACCAGCATGTTGGCGATCCGGATGTAGGGCTCGATGTTCTCCTTGTCCGGCGGAGCGTCCATGGCGATCCAGCTCTGTCCAGCGCGGCTGACGCGGAAATAGCGACGGAAACTGGCATCGGCCGAGGCCGGCGCGAGACTGAAAGCGGTGTCGCCGAACAGCCGGCCGAGCCAGCGTTCGAGTTGCGCCAACCGTGCATCTGTATGTGGAACCGCCGGATCGCCGCTGGCGTCGGTGCTCGAAATGACTGTCACGCGAATCTCATTGTTTGAAGTTGTGGGGCACACCCGGCACGCGCTCATTATAATCGCAGCCGATGCCAGACCAGTTCATCCCAACAATGACTGTGCGTGACTGCGTTCGCGCCTTCGCTGCGCTTTCGAGCACGCTCGCCGCCGGAGTCGGCGGCTTTGCTGGCGGCGCGCTGGCGGACTGCCCCGCACCCAGTACCGTTCAGGCGGCTGGCGTCACCGGCCAGCCGCCTCAGGCTCAGGCCCAGACACAATCCCAGGCCGCCGGCGCACAGTCCTCCGCAGCCCAGCCGGCGCAGTCGCCACCGGCGCAGCCGGATATTCACCTGCAGATGGACACTTTCGAGGGCACCCCCGAAGGACTCTGGAATCTGAAAGGCCCGGTCACCGTCAAGCAGGGTGACCGGGAGCTGCGCACCCGGGACGCCGTCTACGATCCCAAGACCCAGACGCTCACGACGCAGCATGAGGTGGAGTACAGCGACCCCACCATGAAGGTCCGCGGCAGGGCCGCCGAAATGGCGCCGGCGGGAGGCGCCACTTTCGAGGGCGCGCAGTTCGAACTGCCGGCACGCCCGGCGCGGGGCTCGGCCGAGCGCATCAGCGCCACCACCGAGGGCAACCTGAGCATGGATGAGGTGCGCTACACCTCGTGCCCGCTGGGCAACGACGACTGGGTATTCCGCGCCTCGGACATCGACATCGACCAGCAGGCCGGCATGGGCACCGCCCGGCGGGTGCGGCTGGACTTCAAGGGGGTGCCGATCCTGTACGCACCGTTCCTGACGTTTCCGGCCAGCACCCAGCGCAAGAGCGGCCTTCTCTACCCGGTCTTCGGCACCTCCTCGCGCAGCGGCACCCAGATCGGCGCACCCTGGTACTGGAACATCGCCCCGGAATACGACGCCACCGTGCTGCCGACCTGGTACTCCAAGCGGGGCGCGCGACTGGACACCGAGTTCCGTTATCTGTCCCCGCTCGGCCACGGCCTGCTGTCGGCCAGCTATCTGCCGGACGACAAGGCTTTCGGCGGCTCGCGCAACCTGGTGCGCTTCGTCGACCAGTCGGATTTCTCCTCCCACCTGCGTCTGACCACCGACGCGCAACAAAGCAGCGACACCCGCTGGTTCGAGGATTTCGGCCTGGGACCGGAGGGGACCAGCCAGAGCTACCTGAGCCGCTCCATGGGACTGACCTACCTGGACGACACCTGGCTGGCTACGGCACGGCTGCAGAACTTCCAGACCATGGACACTCGCATCGACCGGCTGGATCGACCCTATACGCTGCTGCCGCAGATCGGCGTGCATGCCAACCTGCCCAACCAGGCCTATGGGCTGACCATGCGTTTCGACGGCGAGTTCAGCAATTTCCAGCGCAACGACGGGGTCACCGGCATGCGCCTGGACCTGGCACCGGAATTCCGCATGCCGCTGCGCGGCGCGGGCGTGTACGTGGAGCCGGCTGCCAGCTGGCGCTTCACCACCTATGACCTGAGCGACACCGCGCCCGGTGCCGACCGCCGGATGTCGCGCTCGCTGCCTATTTTCAGCCTGGATGCCGGGATCGGCTTCGAGCGCAACTGGGGCTCGCACAATCAGCGGCTGCTGACCTTCGAGCCGCGCTTCATGTATCTGTACGTGCCCTATCGCAACCAGGACGACCTGCCGGTCTTCGACACCACCCAGGCCGATCTGAATCTGGTGCAATTGTTCCGGGACAACCGCTACGTGGGCACCGACCGCATCAGCAACGCCAACCAGGTCAGTGTCGGCGTGACCTCGCGGCTGCTGGACACCAAGAGCGGCCAGCAGTTCATCTCGGCCACGGTGGGCCAGGCGTTCTACTTCGAGCAGCCCCGCGTGACGCTGCCCGGCCTGCCGCTCAACGACACCAACGCGTCGGACATCGTGGCCGAACTGGGGCTGACCGCCTACCGCAACTGGAACGTGCGCATGGGCGTGCAATGGGATCCGGGCGATAAACGCTCGGAGAAGGGCGACGTCAGCATCCAGTACCGCCCGGCCAACGACCGGGTGGTCAATTTCGGCTACCGCTTCCGCCGCGACAACCTGGAACAGCTGGACGGCTCGGTGGCCTGGCCGATCACTGACAAATGGAGCGCTTACGGCCGCATGGTGTATTCGCTGGAGGACAAGGCCACCCTCGACCGGTTCGTCGGCTTCGAATACCGGGCCTGCTGCTGGCGGCTGCGCTTCGTGACCCGCCGTTACGTGAGCAACCGCGAAGGCACGGTCGACAGCAGCTACATGCTGCAGCTTGAACTTAACGGGCTGGCCAGTGTCGGAGTCAGCGCCGACGCCTTCCTGCAGCGCGCCATCCGGGGCTACTCGACCGACCCCACCTCGCCGTAGAATCCCTGTTCACCATAGAATTCAAGCGCCCGCCGCGGGCGCCCGCCCTTTCACCGCTTGCAGGCTATCGCATATGAAACCGCATCGCTCCCCGCCGGCCCGGCCCTGCCTGGCCTCTCGTCCGGCCTGGTCCCGCCTGGCCGGGGTAGTGCTGCTCGGCGCCAGTTTGCTGGCCGCGGCCTTGACGCCGCCCGTCAGCGTCGCCCAGACCCGCGATCTGTCCACCAGCGGTACCCTGCTCGACCGGATCGCCGCCGTGGTCAATGACGGCGTGGTGCTGAGCAGCCAGCTCGATACCCAGACCGAGGAAATCACCGCCCGCCTGCGGCAACAGAACACCGAGCTGCCGCCCCGCAACGTGCTGCGCAAGCAGATCCTGGAACGGCTGGTGGTCGAGGAAATCCAGTTGCAGCGCGCCGAAAAGCTCGGCATCCAGATTTCCGACGAAATGCTCAACGGCGCGCTGGAAAACGTGGCGCGCAACAACGGCATCAACTTCGCCGACCTGCCGCAGGCGCTGCAGCAGCAGGGGGTCGACTACCGCACCTATCGCGATGAAATCCGCCGCCAGATGACTCTGCAGATGCTGCGGCAGCGCGACGTCATCGCCCGCATCAACGTCTCGCCGCGCGAATTGGAGCTGGCCATGGCCCGCGCCAAGGACTCGCCCAACCAGAACAGCGAATACAATGTCTCGCACATCCTGATCTCGGTGCCGGTGACCGCCAGCCCCGAACAGCTGGCGGCCCGTGAAACCCGCGCCAAGGAAGCCTACGACAAGGCCAAGGCCGGCGAGGACTTCGCGCAGCTGGCGCTCACCTATTCCGACAGCACCACCAACATCGAAGGCGGCTCGCTCGGCTGGCGCAAAGGCTCGCAGTTGCCGTCGATCGTCGCCGACCTGGTCGGCAAGATGAAAGCCGGCGATGTGTCCGAGCCGGTGCGCACCCCGAGCGGCTTCCATATTTTCCGCCTGAACGAAGTGCGCGGCGCCGCGCAGCAATCGGTGGTCTCCCAGGTGCATGCGCGCCACATTCTGCTCACCACCAATGAGCTGGAAGACGATCAGACGGTGGAACAGAAACTGAACGAGATCCGTGACCGCGTGCTCAGCGGCAAAGAGGATTTCGCCGCGGTCGCCGCCGTGACCTCCAAGGACCCGGGTTCGGCCGCCGATGGTGGCGACCTGGGCTGGACCGGCCCCGGCACCTTCGTGCCCGAGTTCGAGCGCCAGCTCAACGCGCTGAAGGAGAACGAGATCAGCAAGCCGTTCAAGAGCCAGTACGGCTGGCACATCGTGCAGCTGCTCGGGCGCCGCCAGCACGATGCCACCGAGGACAAGCTGCGCCAGCAGGTGTTCGCGCAGCTGCGCGAATCCAAGGCCGAGGAAGAAACCGAACTGTGGCTGCGACGGCTGCGCGACGAGGCGTTCGTCGAGTACCGCATGTAACCGGCGCCCGGTGTCGCTCCTGGCCATGTCCCTGACCCGCATCATTCTCACGTCGGGTGAACCCGCGGGCATCGGCCCCGACCTGTGCATCGACATCGCCGCGCGCAGCTGGCCTTGCGATCTGGTGGTGATCGGGGACCGCCGCCTGCTGGGTAGCCGTATCCGACGCCTGAATGCGCAAATCGAACTCGACATCATCGAGCGGTTGGGCGAGCGCCGGCCGCACCAGCCGGGCAAGCTGCGCCTGCTGCACCGTCCGACCCGGGAGACGGTACAGCCGGGCGTGCTGAATGCCGCCAACGCGCGCTATGTATTGGACTTGCTGGATCTGGCGGTGGACAGCTGCCGCAGCGGCGACTGCGATGCCATGGTCACCGCGCCGGTCCAGAAAAGCATCATCAACGAGGGCGGCATTCCGTTCTCGGGCCACACCGAGTATCTGGCCGCGCGCACCCAGGCCGAGCTGCCCGTCATGATGCTGACGGCGGGCACGCTGCGCGTGGCGTTGGCAACGACGCATCTACCCTTGTCGGCGGTCAGCGCGGCCGTCACGCGCCCGCTGCTGGAACAGGTGCTGCGCATCCTGGATCAGGACCTGCGCATGCGCTTCAACCTGCGCGAGCCACGCATCATGGTATGCGGCCTGAATCCGCACGCCGGCGAGGGGGGGCATCTGGGACGCGAGGAGATCGAAACCATCGCGCCGACCATCGCCGCGCTGCGCAAACAAGGACTGAACCTGATCGGCCCGGTACCGGCGGACACCGCGTTCACCCCGCACCAGCTCGAACAGACCGATGCCGTGCTCGCCATGTATCACGACCAGGGACTGCCGGTGCTCAAACATGCGGGCTTCGGCCACGCGGTAAACATCACACTCGGCCTGCCCGTCATTCGCACCTCGGTCGACCACGGCACCGCGTTGACGCTGGCCGGCACCGGCAAGGCTGAATCAGGCAGCCTCGCCAGCGCGCTGGCCATGGCACTGGAAATGACGCGCCAGACCGTGCGTGCACGCCAATAATTACGCATGCACGTTGCCCGCAAGCGCTTCGGCCAGCATTTTCTGCACGACCGCGCCATCATCGGCAGGATCATCGACGCCATCGCCCCCCGTGCGAGCGACCACATGGTGGAGATCGGTCCGGGCTTGGGCGCCATCACCGTGCCGCTGCTGCAGCAGCTGTCGCAACTTGACGCGGTGGAGATCGACCGGGACGCGATCCGGCATCTGACCGAGCTCACCGCCGGGCAATCCCTGCGTATCCACAATGCCGACGTACTGGAGTTCGACTTCGGCACCCTGCGCGCCGGCGGGCAGCCATTGCGCCTGGTCGGCAACCTGCCCTACAACATTTCCACGCCGCTGCTGTTCCGGCTGATCGCCCAGCGCCAGCACATCCTGGACCTGCACTTCATGCTGCAAAAGGAAGTGGTGGACCGGATGGCGGCCGGCGCAGGGACCGAGCATTACGGCCGGCTGTCAGTGATGCTGGCGCCGTGGCTGCGGGTCGAGCCGCTGTTCGATATCGGCCCCGGAGCGTTCCGGCCACCGCCCCGCGTGGTTTCGACGTTCGTGCGCCTGATTCCCCATGCCAGTGCGCCGTTCGAGCTCGCCGATCCGGGCCGGTTCGCGGCGGTGGTTGCCGCGGCGTTCTCGCAGCGGCGCAAAACCCTGCGCAATTCGCTCAAGGCGCTGCTCGACGAGCGGCAGATTCGCGCAGCGGGCATCGACCCGGGAGCCCGCGCCGAAGTCATCGGACCCGCCGGTTTCGCCGCCCTCGCCAATCTCGCCCACCTCGCCCACCTCGCCAATCTCGAATGACCCGCCCCTGGTTGGTTCCCTCGGGTTGGTCCTATAATGAATTCAAGGACCCCAATTCAAGGACTTGGGTCGCTGCAGAGCACTGTCATGGTCGAATATCGCAAGATACTGCTAGCCGTCGATCTGTCGGAAGACAGCAAACTGGTGGGCGAACGCGCCAAAGTGGTGGCCAAGTGCTACCAGTCGGACATAACGCTGCTGCACGTCGTGGAATACGTGCCGGTCGAACCCATGGGCGAGGCGCTGCTGCCCACAGTGCAGATCGAGACCGAATTGGTGGACCGGGCACGCACCAAGCTGGCCGAACTGGCCCAGCAACTGGGCCTCGAACAGTGCCCGCAGCTGATCGAAACCGGCAGCATAAAAACCGAAATCATCCGCGCCGCACAACGCATCGGCGCCAACTTGATCGTGCTGGGCAGCCGCGAACGCCATGGCCTGGCCATCCTGGTGAATTTCACCGAGGACACGGTGCTGCACGCCGCTCCATGCGACGTACTGGCGGTGCGGCTCGGCAAATAACGCGAACCGGACGCGGCCCAGCTGCCCTTGCCGCACGGCGCTGACGTAAGGGCGTGGCCGAATGGGATTTCGGGCTTGTCCATGCCGGGTCGCTGTTACAATCGTCACCGCCGCCAGGCATTGTCGCCCGTAGCCAGTTCATGACCGAAATCCGCCACAAGATCCGCATCGACGTCAGCACCAACTACGTCGATGATCAATCCAAACCCGACGAGAGCCATTATGTGTTCTCGTACACCATCACCATCCGCAACGAAGGTGAGGTGCCGGCTCGCCTGCTGACCCGCCACTGGGTATTCACCGACGCCAACGGCAAGGTCAAGGAAGTGCGGGGTGAAGGCGTGGTGGGCGAACAGCCCTACCTCCTGCCGGGTCAGGGCTTTCGCTATTCCAGCGGCGCCGTGCTCGAAACGCCAGTCGGCGCCATGCAGGGCAGCTATCAAATGGTGGCCGACGATGGCGCGCACTTCGACGCGCTCATTGCACCCATCACGCTGGCCATGCCGGGGTTGTTGCACTAGCCCCCAAGCCCACCCGCCCCTGCCCCCGCCCCCCGCCAAATTCGCGGCCGACCCCAACCCATGCCCACCTTTGCCATTGGCGACCTGCAGGGCTGCTGCGACGAGTTCGAACGGCTGCTGGAGCTACTGCGCTTCGATCCGGCCCGTGATCGCCTGTGGCTGGTCGGGGACCTGGTGAACCGGGGGCCGCGTTCGCTGGACGTACTGCGAAAAGTACGGGCCCTGGGATCCGCCGCGGTGACGGTGCTCGGCAACCACGATCTGCATCTGCTGGCACTTGCGGCGTCGCAACGCCCGCCCAAGCGGCAGGACACGCTGGATGAAATCCTGGCGGCACCGGATCGCGATGAGTTGCTCCACTGGCTGAGTCAGCGGCCCATGCTGCACCACGATTCGCAGTTGGGCTACACCATGATCCATGCCGGACTGCCGCCGCAGTGGGACTTCGACACCGCAAGCGCTTGCGCGCGCGAATTGGAGACTGCGCTGCGCGATGATGCTTCGCGCCGCGAATTGTTTGCTCACATGTATGGCGACGAGCCCAGACACTGGTCACCCGGACTGCGCGGCCTGGAACGGCTGCGCTTCATCACCAACTGCCTGACCCGGCTGCGCTTCTGCCGCAGCGACGGCCGCCTGGAGCTGAAATACAAAGGCACCTTGGCCGACGCCCCCCAGGGCCTGGTGCCCTGGTTCCGCGCGCCAGGACGCCTGTCTCGCTCCATACGCATCGTTTGCGGCCATTGGTCGGCGCTGGGCTATCACGATGGCGATGGCATTCTGAGCATCGACACTGGCTGCGTATGGGGCAGCACCCTGTGCGCGGTGCGCCTGGATGCGCCGGCCATCCCAATATTCGTCCCTTGCAGTTCGTCCGGTTTGACTCACGAAGGATGAGCCACCCGGCTATTGCGGCAGGGTCGGGTCGTCCGCCGGATTCTTGCGCACCGCGTCCGCATCCTGCCTGGGAACCTGGACCAGGGCTTCGACTTCGAGTTGCGGCTGCCCCCAGGTCAATTGATTGGGCATGCAGCTCAGGTCGTCCTTGGTGATGCGCACCGCCAGCTTGGGCAGCACGTTGCGCTTGAGCTGTTCGATCAGCTCGCAATCGCCCGGCTCCAGGTTCAGTTTGCCACGCGTCAACGCCACCTTGCGCCACTGGGCCGGAAATGGCTCGCTGTCCTGCAGCGGCCGCTTGGGATTCACTCGCGCCACCAGCTCCCTCTGACTGCGCGTGGTACTCAGCTCGGCCCGCACCTCTGGCGTAACCTCTACCGGTGAGACCAGATCGATACGCAAATACGGCGCACGCGCGATATGGCTGCCTTCGCAGCCACTGACCCGCACCTTGGTTCCCTTGGTCGCGCCGAGTGCCGCCAACAGGCCCTCGACCTTGTCCTCCAGACCCTGGCACGAATAGAACACGCTGAAACTCTGGAAATAGAAGGTAACGTCCTGCGTCTTCCAGATGGCAGGTACGGCCTTGGCTGCCTGAAGACCTGCGACCGCCGGATCGGCGGCCGGGGGTTGTTCAGGCGGTTCAGCCGCCGCAGCGGCGGCGATCCCAACGGCAGCCAGCCACACCACGGGGCCCGGGGTTATGAGTCTCAGGGCCGCTGAACGAGGCGAAAGCTTCGGCTTGCGAATCATGACAGCCCTCCAGCGGCCCAGTGTCTCCATCCGCACGCGCCGATGCAAGTGCCTATGAGGCGCGTCGCGTGGCTATACTGGTCACGTGGTTATACTGGGCGGGTGGCCGGCCCCCGTTCGCCGGAGACCCGAGCATGCAAGCACTCACCGCATTCAATTTTCGCCACTGGATCGATCAGCACCGCGAGCACCTCAAACCGCCCGTGGGTAACCGGCAGGTGTTCCACGACTCCGAGTTCATCATCATGGTGGTGGGCGGCCCCAACGCGCGTACCGACTACCACGACAATCCGGGCGAGGAGTTTTTCTACCAATTGGAAGGCGACATGGTGCTGCGGACCATGCAGGACGGCGCGCGGGTGGACATTCCGATACGCGAAGGCGAGATCCTGTTGCTGCCGGCGCGCGTGCCGCATTCTCCACAGCGCTACGCCAATACCGTCGGCCTGGTGATCGAGCGCCAGCGCCGCCCGGAGGAGGAAGACGGCTTCCTTTGGTATTGCGAGCACTGCCAGTACCCGCTGTACGCCAAGTACCAGCACATCAGCAACATCGAAACCCAGCTGCCGCCGATCTTCGAGCTGTTCTACAGCTCGCTGACCAACCGCACCTGCCAGGCGTGCGGCGCGGTGGCCCACAAGCGCTGACTATCGACATGACACATTTCCAGCTCGAGCGCGCCGGCGCCGAGCAGCTCGATGCCGGCGACGCGCTGGCGCCGCTGCGCCACGAATTCCTGATCCCGCCGCGACCGGATGGCAGCCCCTGCCATTACTTCTGCGGCCACTCGCTCGGCCTGGCCAGCCGGCAGGCCGTGACCCTGGTCAACGAGGAACTGCAAAGCTGGGCTCGGCAGGCCGTCGACGGCCACTTCGAATCGGCTCGTCCCTGGCTCTCCTATCACGAGCGCTTCGCGGACGGCCTGGCGCTCCTGGCTGGCGCACGGCCGCAGGAAGTGGTGGCGATGAACTCGCTCAGCGTCAATCTGCATCTGATGCTGATCAGCTTCTACCGGCCGACCCGCGAACGCTACAAGCTGCTGATCGAACAGAATGCGTTCTCTTCCGATCGCTATGCGGCCGCGACCCAGATCCAGCAGCGCGGCTTCGACCCCGCGACCGCCTTGCTCGAAATCGCACCGCGACCGGGCGAGACCGCCATTCGCACCGACGATGTATGTGAACTGCTGGAACGCGAAGGCTCCTCCATCGCCACCGTGCTGCTGCCAGGCGTGCAGTACTTGAGCGGACAATGTTTCGACATGGCGCGGCTGGCCGCGTGCGCCCGTGCACAAGGCTGCCAGGTCGGCTTCGACCTGGCGCATGCCATCGGCAACATGCCGTTGTCATTGCACGATTGGCAGGCGGACTTCGCCGTCTGGTGCAGCTACAAGTACCTGAATGGCGGCCCCGGTGCGCTGGGCGGGTGCTTCATCCATGAGCGTCACGCACATTCCTTCGACCTACCACGCCTGGCAGGCTGGTGGGGACACGACAAGGAATCGCGCTTCGGCATGCCGCACGCCTTCCAGCCGTTGCCGGGAGCCGAGGGCTGGCAGATTTCCAATCCACCGATTCTGGCAGCGGCCCCGCTGCTCGCCTCCCTGGATTGCTTCAGCCGTGCCGGCCTGCCGCGCCTGCGCGACAAGTCGATTGCCCTGACCGGCTACCTCGAAGCACTGCTGCAGGCCCGGCTGCGGGATTCGGTAACCATCATCACCCCCGCCGATCCAGCGGCGCGCGGCTGCCAGTTGTCGCTGCGTCTGCACCGCTCGCCGGCCCAGGCCCGCCGCATCCATGCCACCCTGACGCAGGGTGGTTATATTTGCGATTGGCGCGAGCCGGATGTCATCCGCGTGGCGCCCGTGCCGCTGTACAACACCTTTGCTGAAGTCTGGGACCTGGTCGCAGCGCTGCACCGGGCCTTGCATGCCGAATCCTGCATGCCAGATCCTTGAAGCCGATTCTGTTCCTCATGAGTCCTGAGTCCACGTCATGCCCATAGAGTCCCAGGCGTCCGTGCCTGCCGCCGTCTCCCCCGCCACACCGCCGGTCATGGTCATCGGTGCCGGCCTGGCCGGCGCCATGATCGCCATCGTATTGGCCCGCCACGGCTATCGGGTCCAGCTCTGCGATCGCCAGCCCGACATGCGCAGCGAGAACATTCCCGCCGGCCGTTCGATCAACATGGCGTTGGCCGCGCGCGGCATCCGTACGCTGGAATTCGCCGGCGTGATGGACCAGGTGCTGCCGCTGCTGATCCCCATGGCGGGGCGTCTGCTGCACGCCGTCGACGGCACGTTGACTTTCGTGCCCTACGGCCAGCGCAAGCACGAAGTCATCTACTCGGTATCACGGCCGGGGCTGAACAAGGTGCTGCTGGATGCCGCAGAGGCCGCCGGCGTCCAGCTGCGGTTCCGCCAAAGTGCGCTCGGCGCCGACTTCCAGCGGCGGTGCGTGAACATGCGGGACGAAACCACCGGGCGCAGCTACGAGTTGCCACTCGATCACGTGATCGCAGCCGACGGTGCGGGCTCGGCGCTGCGGCGCGCACTGGTGGCCGAGACCGGTGCGCACTGCAGCGAGGACCTGCTCGACCACGGTTACAAGGAACTCACCATCCCCGCCGACGCCAACGGCAAGCACCGTATTCGCGAAAATGCCCTGCATATCTGGCCGCGCGGCGGCTTCATGCTGATCGCCTTGCCGAACACGGATGGCAGCTTCACCGCCACGCTGTTTCTGGCGAACCAGGGTCCCGAGAGTTTCGCCACACTGCGCGACCGCGCCAGCGTCGAGACGTTCTTCGCCAACTATTTCCCGGACGCGGCGGCGCTCATGCCGGATCTGAGCACGGAGTTCCTGGAAAATCCCATCGGCATCATGGGCACCATCCGCTGTGAACGGTGGTCGTTCGGCGATCAACTGTTGCTGATGGGCGATGCGGCCCACGCCATCACCCCGTTTCACGGCCAGGGCATGAACTGTATTTTCGAGGATTGCCGCGAACTCGATAAGCTGCTGCGGCAACAACCCGACTGGCGCGCGGCCTGGAGCTGTTTCGAGCAGCGGCGCCGGCCGAACACCAACGCCATCGCGGACATGGCCATCGAGAACTATCTGGAGATGCGCGACACGGTGCGCGATCCCAAATTCCAATTGCAGAAGGCGCTGTCGCTGGAGCTGGAGCGACGCTTTCCCCGCCGTTTCGTGCCGCGTTACTCAATGGTCATGTTCCATGACGAAATCCCCTACACGGTGGCCTACCAGCGTGGTCGCATCCAGAGCGAGATCCTCGCGGAACTGACTCGCGACGCGGTTTCACTGGACCAGGTGGACTACCAGGCCGCCACGCGACTGATCGAAGCGCGGTTGTCTCCCGTGCCCGCGCCCGTGCCCGTCTAGCCGGAAATTTGGCCGGAAGTTTTGGCGTCACCACACCTCGCAGCAGGAATCCCATGCCTTCCCTGACCTTCCGCATCCTCAACGTGTTCACCCAGGATGGGGGTACGTTCACCGGCAACCCACTATGCGTGTTCGAGGATGGCACGGCACTCGACGGCTCGACCATGCAGAAGCTGGCGCGGCAGTTCAACTTGTCGGAGACCACCTTCATCCTGCCCTCCTCGCGCGCCAACGCGCGAGTGCGCATTTTCACACCTGACTATGAGATGCCGTTCGCGGGTCATCCCACGCTCGGCACCGCCTTCGTCTGCCGCGCTCTCGGTCTTGGCGGCGATACGCTGACCCTGGAAATGCAGGCGGGCATCATTCCCGTCCATGCGGTCGCAGCCCACTGGACGCTGCAGGCCACTCCAGCCACCTGGCGCCCGGTCGACACTCCAGTGGCGACACTGGCCAGGATGCTTGGTCTGGCCGCGGCTGACATCGGCGCGCCACCGTTGTGGGTCAAGGCCGGCAAGGAGCAGTTGGTCATTCCGCTGCGCTCGGCGGATGCCGTGCGGCGCATCAGGGTGGATGGCGAAACATTCGCCGCGGTGCGCAGCGAAGACGGGGTCAGCATGGCTTACGTATTCGCCGAGACGGCTCCCGGCCAAGTGCTGGCACGCTTCTTCTTCACCAACGGCGGCATTGCCGAAGACCCGGCAACCGGCTCCGCCACCGCCAACTTCGGTGGCTGGCTGCTGGCTCAGAACCGCGCACTGCCCTTGAGCTATGAAATCTCCCAGGGCGAGTACACTCGCCGCCCTTCGACCCTGCTGCTGAACGTGACCGAGGATCGCCGCATTCTGGTCAGTGGCGAAGTCATCGAAATAGGACGCGGCACGCTGCAAACATGATTCAGGCGCCGACCTGCGGCGCTGCCGGGCTCAGATTGCGGCGCTGACCTGATTGCGCCCGGCGCGCTTGGCCCGATAGAGCATTTCATCGGCATTCTTGTACAACTGATCGGCCTGCATGTCCCGCGCCAGGGTGGCGGCACCGATGGAGACAGTGATACGCACCTCGCGACCATCGACGGCAAACGGATGCGCCGCGACCTGCTGACGCAGTTCCTCGGCGATTTTCACCGCGCTCGGTAAATCGGTTTCCGGCAGCACCGCGCAAAACTCTTCGCCGCCATATCGGCCAATGGTGTCGTGCGGGCGCAGGCGCTTGCGCAACAACGCGGCGAGGCTGCGGAGCACCGCATCGCCGATCAGATGGCCGTGCGTATCGTTGATGGCCTTGAAATGATCGATATCCAGCATCAGCAGCGACAGCTTTCGCCCATGGCGCGCCGCGCGCGGCACCTCGTCCTGCAGCAGCGAGTCGAGCCGCTTGCGGTTGGCCACGTCGGTCAATCCGTCGGTGATCGTCATGCGGAAAACGATGTCGTGATATTCCGTCTCCACGTCCGACCCGGACAGAAACTTGAGAATCAGGTCGCCGATCTTGAGCTGGTCACCCCGCTCCAGCCGATGTTCGTCCACCGGGCGAACCGAATCGTTGACATGAGTGCCGTTGGTGGAGCCCAGGTCGATGGCATACAGCCCGTTCGGGCGCCGCTCCAGACGCAGATGGCGCCGTGAAACGCAATCGCTGGCCAGCACGATGTCGTTGTCACGGCCGCGACCGATGGTGACGACCGGCCCCTCGAGCGGGTAACGCCGTCCCAGATCGGCGCTGTTGGGCGAATGAATGACCACCAGACAGTCGGCCGCGCCTGGCGCGCTTGCCGGCCCCCCACGCTTGGTCACCCGGGTGTCGATTTCGTACTGGGAATCCACGCGATGTCTGCGGCAGACGTAAAATGCCGGCAAGCCTACTGCCTGGCGCCGGGGACGTCCAGCGTCCCCAGGGGCACTTCGATCTCTAAAGAGCCGCGTCGCGCAGCAGCTCCTCCACTTCACCGCGGGTCAGATCCCGCCATTGACCGGTCTTCAGCCCATCGAGCCGGATGTGCATGATGCGCACGCGCTGCAGGCGCAGCACCTGGTAGCCGAAGAACGAGCACATGCGCCGGATCTGCCGATTCAAGCCTTGCGTCAGCACGATGCGAAAGGTGCTCGGATCGATGCGCGTCACGCGACACGGCTTGGTCACGGTGCCGAGGATCCGCACTCCACTGGCCATGCCGTTCAGGAAAATCCGGGTAACCGGACGATCGACGGTGACCAGGTACTCCTTCTCGTGCTCGTTCTCCGAGCGCAGCACTTCGTTGACGATGTCGCCGTGATTGGTCAGCAGGATCAGTCCTTCTGAATCCTTGTCGAGCCGCCCGATGGGAAAAATGCGCTCGCGGTGCCGCACGAAGTCGACGATATTGCCCTGCACCTCATGTTCGGTGGTGCAAGTGATGCCCACCGGCTTGTTCAGCGCAATGTAGACGTGCCGTTTGGCCGCACCGACCGGGCGTCCATCGACGCAAACCTCGTCGCCGGGCTCGACCTTGGTCCCCAGCACCGCCGGTTGGCCGTTGACGGTCACCCGGCCGGCGTCGATCCAGCCGTCCGCTGCGCGGCGCGAACAGATGCCGGTCTCGCTGATGAACTTGTTCAGGCGCATGAGGGGCCCTACGCCGAAGGAATGAACTCCGGATCGTCCTGGTGTTCGCGCTCGAACTTCAGGAACTCGTAGTAGCCGCAGCGATTGCCGTAGGGATACTTTCGACACACATTGGGCCGCGCCTCATACACGGTGCAGCGACGCTCGTCGGTGTCGAAGAAGCGGCAGATGGTCTTGTAGACGTGATCGCGCTGGTGGCGGAGGATCTGCTCGTCCGCCTCCTTGGTCTTGTAGCGGTAGGTGAAGCGCCGCTTGGCCTCGGCTTTCGACAGGCCAAAATGCCGGGCCAGCCGCGCTATGTCGAAATCGCTCACCGCGATGCGTGAATGGCTGCAGCAATAACCCGGGCATTGCGAGCAGTCGAAGCGCGGCTTGGTGGTCTGAGAAGTCATGCGAGGTCCTGGGAGCGCAGCCGCTCGAGAGTCACGAAGGTAAAGGCATGGGCATGTCGTTCATCGGCGGCGTGCCTGGCCACGACGGTTTCGCGCCATTGCGCGGCGGGCAACTCCGGCAGAAAAGCGTCTCCCGGGATTTGCGCATGCACACGAGTGAGATGAATTCTGTCCACCGCCGGCAACGCCTCTCGATAAAGCTGTGCGCCGCCGATCAACACGGCCTCCGGTACCGGCCCGGCGGCTGCGAGCGCGGCCGCCATGGAGTCTACGACCTGGCAGCCCGGAATACTGAGCCCGGGCTGCCGTGACACCACCAGATTGAGGCGGCTCGGCAAGGGACGGCCGATGGACTCATGGGTCTTGCGCCCCATGATGACGGGCTTGCCCAGGGTCAACGCCTTGAAATACTTCAAGTCGTCGGGCAGGTGCCAGGGCAAGGCATTGCCCTGTCCGATGACGCCGTTCTCCGCGGCGGCCACGACCATGGACAGCAGCACGGCACGAACCCGCTAGCGTCGCGACCGCTTGGCCGACTTGCCGGCCGGGCGCTTGGCGGGCTTGCGGGCTGCTTTCCGGCCGTTGTTCCGCGCGGTCTTGCTGGTCGTGGTCTTGCTGGTCTTGGTCTTGCTGTTTCGGCGACTCGACTTGCCGGCCGGCCCGGCAGCGCGCGATTTGCCGCCGGCCTGGTTCCGGGACGGCTTCTTCTCGGGCTTTTTCTTGTCCAGCGGTTCCCGGTCCAGCATGGTGCCACGACACCGTTTCGCTCCACAGCGGCATTGGTACAACGCCAATTCGGCCGGGTCGTCGGTGCTTTCCCAGGTCAGCTGGTAGTCGTAACCCAGTTCTTCGCCCACCTTGATGTTGCGGATGGCATCGATGAACACCCGGCTGTTCTCGATCACGGTCTCGCAATTGGGATTGCAATGATGGTTGATGAAGCGCGCATCGTTGCCACCGATACCGGCATCGATGACCGTGCGATTGCTGGCGATGAACAGGAAGGTGTGACCGTCGTCATCTTCCTTCAACTCATAGCGGCGGTCGGCTTCCGCGTGCGAAATACGGTCACCGAGATATTCGATGATGCGGGTGCCCTTGCGGATCGGCGCAAGCGCATACACCCCCTGGCCATGGATCGGTGAATTACGCGCTTCAACCAATGCCGCCGCCGGTGTGGCTGCTGCTCTGGAAGTGGCGGATTTACGGCCGGGCCGTGTGGAACGCGAGGCTTCTGCGGGCTTGCGACGTGACTGCTTGGGCATGAATTTGCACTGCGAACAGGGTTTAAAGGGATTACCAACGAACACGATCGGGGCGCTGCCGCGCCCATGGGCGGGTGCTCAGGCCCCGCTTCATACAGCAATGGGAGCCTTGATGCCGGGGTGGGCCTGATAATCGAGCACTTCGACGTCCTGGTACTCGTACTCGAAGATGGAAGGCGGCTTGCGTTTGAGCACCAGCCGCGGCGGCGCATAGGGCTCACGCGCCAGTTGCTGGTCGGCCTGTTCCAGATGATTCTGATACAGATGACAATCGCCGCCGGTCCACACGAACTCGCCCACCGCCAGGTCGCATTGCTGAGCGAACAGATGGGTCAGCAGCGCATACGAGGCGATGTTGAACGGCACGCCCAGGAAAATGTCGGCACTGCGCTGATAGAGCTGGCAGGACAACTTGGCGGGTTCGCCGTCGCGGGACGGCGCGACCCAGAATTGGAACAGGGCATGGCAGGGGGTGAGCGCCATGCGCTCCAGTTCGCCCACGTTCCAGGCATTGACGATGATGCGGCGCGAATCCGGGTTGCGCCGGATCAGGTCCACGGTGCGGCTGATCTGGTCGATGGCCTTGCCGTCCGGCGCCGGCCAGGAGCGCCATTGCCGGCCATAGATCGGCCCCAGCTCGCCCTGCTCGTCGGCCCACTCGTCCCAGATGGTCACGCCGTGGTCGTGCAGATATTTGACGTTGGTGTCCCCTTTCAGGAACCACAGCAATTCATGGACGATGGAGCGCAGATGCAGCTTCTTGGTGGTCAGCAGCGGAAAACCCTGCGCCAGGTCGAAGCGCATCTGATGCCCGAACACCGACAAGGTGCCGGTGCCGGTGCGGTCGTCCTTGCGCACCCCGTGGTGACGCACTTGACGCAAAAGGTCGAGATACTGGCGGCTCATCTGGACTTCAGGCAGCAGTGGGGGTGGCCGTCACGAAATTACCGCTGGGCTGGTTGCGCCGGTACGCGAGCAGCAGCAGGCCCAGTCCGGCGATGATCATGGGCGTGGACAGGATCTGGCCCATGGTCACCCAGTCGAACATCAAGTAGCCGCGATTCTCGTCCGGCACACGCACGAATTCCACCATGAAACGGAACACACCGTAGCACAGCAGGAACAAGCCCGCAGGTGCAAACCGCGGCCGGGGCCTGGCCGTGAAGATCCATAGAATGGCGAACACCACCAGGCCCTCCAACACCCCTTCGTAGAGCTGCGAGGCGTGCACGTGCAGCACGCAAGGATTGATATTGAACCGGCCGCACATGCTCATGGCCTCGGCGGCCTGCGAGGGATGCAGCTTGGCCGGATCGACCACGAAGCCCCACGCCACCTGGGTAGGCTTGCCCCACAATTCGCCGTTGATGAAGTTGGCGCAGCGCACCGCGAAGATGCCCAGGCCAGGTAACGGCGCGAGAAAATCCAGCACGTCCACGATGCGCCGCTGCTGGCGGCGGGCAAACAGCAGCGCGCTGACGATCACCCCGAGCAGGCCGCCATGGAACGACATGCCGCCTTCCCAGATACGTACCGCCATCAGGGGGTCGTCCAACAGACGCTCGCTGCCGTAGAACAGCACCCAGCCGAGACGTCCTCCCAGGATCACGCCCAGCGCGCAATAAAAGATCAGGTCGTCCACATCGACCGGACGCCAGGACGAATGGGGTTGGGCGGCGCGCCGGCGCCCCAGCCACCAAGCAACGGCGAAGGCGATGACGTAGGTCAGGCCGTACCAGCGCATGGCCAGCGGCCCAAGGGAAACAATGATCGGATCGATGGCTGGATAGGGAATCATTGCTGGCTCGACTGCTGAACTGCGACTACTGTTTCGACGCCCACTGTTTCAACATCCTGGGCGCGGCAACCGGCCGGCGACTTCATTCCAGCACCGCACGGCAGAAATAGGCCTTGAGATAACGGGTTTCCGGAATCGCCGGATGAATCGGGTGATCCGCCGCCTGGCCGCCCACTTCGATGATTTGCGCGAAACGGCCGACATGCCGGCTGGCGCGCTGGATGGCGGCCACCAGGCTGTCCGGCTGCAGATGGTAGGAACACGAACTGGTCGCCAGGATGCCATCGCGCTCCAGCAACTGCATGGCGAGCTGATTGAGCCGTTTGTAGGCCGCCTCGCCCTTGGGAATGTCCTTGCGGCGCTTGATGAAGGCCGGCGGATCGATCACCACGACGTCGAAGCGGCGCCGCTGCGCGTGCAGCTCCTCCATGACGTCGAAGGCGTCGCCGCGGATCACCGATGGCTTGAGACCATTGGCGGCGGCAGTAGCCTGCAGCGCTTCCAGCGCGCTGGCCGAAGCGTCCACGCAGGTTACCTCGGTGGCCCCCGCACGCAGCGCCCCCAGCCCCCAGGCTCCCAGATAGCTGAACACGTCCAGTACCCGCGCGCCACCCACATATTTGCGCAAAGCCAGGCGGTTGGCTGCCTGATCGAAGAACCAGCCGGTCTTCTGACCCGCACCGATCGGCACCTGGTAGCCGATCCCGCCCTCCTCGACCGTGACCGACTGCGGCACCTCGCCGAACGCCGCTTCCACATAGTGCGGCAGCCCTTCCAGATCGCGCGCCGAGCTGTCGTTCTTCCACACCAGTGCCGCCGGTGCGATCACTTTGCGCACCGCCGCGGTAATCTCAGGCTTGAGACGCTCCATGCCCGCGGTGGCGATCTGTCCCACCACCACGTCGCCGAAGCGATCCAGCACCAGCCCCGGCAAACCGTCGCTCTCTCCATACACCAGGCGGTGAAACGGCTGCTCGAACAGCGCGTTGCGCAACGCCTTGGCCACCTGCAGGCGGTGCACCAGCAGCGACTTGCCCGGCGGGAACTGCGCATCACGCCCCAGCAGCCGCGCGCTGATCAACGAATGCGGATTCACATAGGCATAGCCCAGGAATTTGTCACGATCGCTCAGAACGCGGCACAGCGCCCCAGGCTCGAACTGGGTGAGCGGAGTACGGGCCGTGTCCACCTCGTTGGAGAACACCCACAGATGGCCGGAGGAAAGGCGGCGGTCCTCGCCGCGCCTCAAACGCAGTTCGGCCACCGGGGCGGCGGTGTCGTTACTGGCCTGGGTTGTGTCGTTGCTGGTGTTCATCGTTATATTGTGTGGATTCTATCCGAGCCGCGCACCCCCCATGCACTCTTCCAGTTCCACACCCCGCAACCCTCGTAACGGCCTGGCCAACGAGACCAGTCCCTACCTGCTGCAGCATGCCGGCAATCCCGTGGACTGGTATCCATGGGGACCGCAGGCCCTGGAGCTGGCGCGCCGGCAAAACAAGCCCATTCTGCTGTCCATCGGCTACTCGGCCTGCCACTGGTGCCACGTCATGGCCCATGAGTCCTTCGAGGACCCGGCCACTGCGCGGGTCATGAACGAGCTGTTCGTCAACATCAAGGTGGATCGCGAGGAACGCCCCGACCTGGACAAGATTTATCAGCTCGCCCACCAGATGCTGATTCAGCGCGGCGGCGGCTGGCCACTCACCATGTTCCTGTCACCGCACGACCAGCAACCGTTCTTCGGCGGCACGTACTTTCCCAACCAGGCGCGCCACGGCTTGCCGGCCTTCGAGGATCTGCTGCACCGGGTCGCGCAGTTCTACAGCGAGCGGTCCGCCGAGATTGCGCAACAAAGCGAGGCGCTGCAGCGCGCCTTCGCGGAAATGGCACCCCCGCCAGCCGGCGGCGAGGTTGCACTCACCGACCAGCCGCTGGAGGTGGCCCGCGAAATGCTGGCACGTGACTTCGATAACCAGTTCGGCGGTTTCGGTACGGCCCCGAAGTTCCCGCATCCGGCCAATCTGGCGTTTCTGCTCAGGTTCTGGCGCGCCACGGCTGCCAGCGACCAACCGGACCTGCAGGCGCTGTACATGGCCACCTTGACGCTGACCCGCATGTCCGAAGGCGGCTTGTACGACCAGCTCGGCGGCGGCTTCGCGCGCTACAGCGTCGATCAGTACTGGATGATTCCGCACTTCGAGAAAATGCTCTATGACAATGGCCAGTTGCTGAACATTGCGGCGCAGGCGGCTGTCGCCACCGGCGATCCGGTGTACCGCCGCGTCGCCGAGGAAACCGCGAACTGGATCATGCGTGACCTGCAGGCCCCGCAGGGCGGCTACTGGTCCACCCTCGATGCCGACTCCGAGGGTCACGAGGGCAAGTTCTATGTCTGGCAGCCCGACCAGGTCCGCCAGCTGCTCGCACCCGCCGCCTATGAAGTATTCGCGCGCCGCTTCGGCCTGGATCGCGCCGCCAACTTCGAAGGCCACTGGCATCTGCACGCCTATCGTCCCGTCGAGGACCTCGCCCAGGAACTGAATCTGCCCGCGGAACAGGCGGAACGTCTGCTGGACGAAGCACGCGCCACCCTGCTCACGGCACGCAATGCCAGGATCTGGCCCGGACGCGATGAAAAAATCCTGACCTCCTGGAATGGGCTGGCCATTGCCGGCATGGCGGTCGCGGCGCGGGTACTGCAACGGCCCGACCTGGCGGACTCGGCGACGCGCGCGGTCGATTTCATCTTCAGCCACCTATGGCGCGACGAACGCTTGCTGGCCGTGCACAAGGACGGCCAGGCGCGTTTTGCCGCCTACCTGGACGACTACGCATTCCTGCTCGACGGATTGCTCGAACTATTACAGACCCGCTGGCGCAGCTCGGATCTGCGCTTCGCCATGGCCCTGGCGGAGAATCTGCTGCGTCATTTCGAGGACCGCGAGCACGGCGGCTTCTATTTCACCGCGGACGACCATGAGGCGCTGATCCATCGCTCGCGTTCTTTCTCCGACGACGCCGTGCCCTCCGGCAACGCCGTGGCGGCGCAGGCACTGACTCGACTGGGGCTGCTGCTGGGCGAGACGCGTTACCTGGATGCGGCCGCACGGGTACTGCGCGCCGCCTGGCTGCCGCTGGAGCGTTACCCACATGGTCACGCCGCGATGCTGGTGGCGCTGGACGAGCATCTGGAGCCCCCTGAGATCATCATAGTGCGCGGCGCGGCTCAGGAAGCCGCCCTTTGGCGCGACGAGCTGACCAAGCTCTATGCTCCCAAGCGCCTGGTATTCGCCATTCCCGCAACGACCGCGGACCTGCCGCCCGCGCTGGCCGACAAACCCGCGCTCGACGGCACGGTGGCCTACATCTGTCGTGGCATGACCTGCTCGCCGCCGGTAAAAAGCCTGGAAGCGTTGGCTAAGGTGGCTGGCGGCTGATTACTTCGAGGGATCGTCGCCGGGATGCAGCCTGCGCCGCCGCGCCCGCTTGACGTCGCGCGCGCGCTGAATGCCGGCCAGCTGCTTGGCCCGCGCAGCTTCGATGGTGGCCTGCAGGGCGCGCTCACCCCAGATCTTGAGCTGCGCCACGTCATCGATCACATCCTGCGGCACCGCATGATGATCCGTCGTCAGGTCGAAAGCATTGGGATAGGGCTTGAACTGCCGGCAGCCGCGCGCGGCATAATCGGCCCGGTTCACCGGTCCGGTGTGCAGATACAAGCCATCGTCGGCCACTATGCCGAGCAGCCGGTCTTCGATGAAAATGCCAATCGCCCCGAAGATGGAGCGATTGGTGATCGGCCCGAGAAACCCTAGTTGCTCGGTCACATAGCCTGCCAGGCTCGATTGGTTCAGCATGTCGAGCGATTCACTCTTCTGATTTCGCTACTACGGGTGCGCGGCGGTCCAATTGCATTATTCCTTGAGGACCGTGCGCACCGACCCTTTCCCCCCTGCCAAAAGTTTACCTTTTCGAAGCTCGCTGTAAACCTCGGAAACAGGTGATCAATTCACCATTTACAAATTCGGCCGCCGCACTCGCCGAAAAGTGCAAACAGCTGCACGAAATTGCCAGGGCGATGGTCCCGGGGAAAGCTTGCCGACGCTTACCGTGCCAGCAGCCGAGCGATCGAATCACGCAGCGTGCCGTGTACCGCGGGATCGAACAGCGGTGCACGCGACCAGTCGTAACCCCATGGATTACCAGTCCGTTGGGCCTCGGGCTCAGCGACATAACGTGGATGCACATGCCCGTGCAACGCCGGCTCGAGATTGCCGAAAATGGCGTAGTTGATGCGTAACGCCCCGGTGACCGCCTGCACCGCCTCGCCAAGGCTTCCCAGGTCCGTCATGAACTGATCGCGCGCCGCCCGTGGCAGCGCATTCAGATGAGGCACCACTGGGTCGGGCAGCAGCAGGCAGTAGCCAGGCAGCACCTGCCGCTCCCCCATTACAGCCCAGCCTGAAGCCATGCGCGCCACCATGGCCACGTGGGCGCCCGCGCGGCAGGCATCTACCATCCGGTGAATCGCAGTGGGGGCGGTCTCGGCCGGCATGATCATTTCCTGAATACGAAATAGACCGCGCCGAGCATGCACAGCGCGGCCCAAAGATAGTCGAGCTTGAGCGGCTGGCGCATATAGATCAGCACGAAAGGCACGAACACCGTCAAGGTGATGACCTCCTGCAGAATCTTGAGCTGCGGCAATGACAGCATCGTATAGCCGATGCGATTGGCCGGCACCTGCAGCAGGTATTCGAACAGCGCGATCCCCCAGCTGGCCAGCGCCGCCACCAGCCATGGCTTCTGGCTCAGATGCTTGAGGTGCGCGTACCAGGCAAAGGTCATGAACACGTTGGACAAGGTCAGCAGCAACACCGTGCGGGCCAGGACCGACATGCCTCACTCCTTACGGCACATCCAGGCGCCGCAGCGCCGGGCGTGGCTGATCCGACTCGAGCCGCAACACGAAATCGAACGCATCCAGCTGGGTGCAGCGCTCGAAGTCGCCTTGCGGCGCCCAGTCGCAAGCCGGATCGAAGAACTTGGCGGCGCTGCTGGCCGCGCGCAGCCCATTTCTGATATCGGTCAGCTCCGGTTCGCCCCGTAACCGGCGCGCCAGCAGGTCGGCGCACAGATCGTCCTCCGGACAGTTCTCACGGGCCTCGTGCCCCATCCTCACCAGGGTAACGCGCCGTGGCGCCCGCGAACGGATGTAACGGACGATGGCAGCGGCGTTGACCAAAGCGCCGGTGATGACTTCATCGGCAGTGCTCGCCCTGGTCAATCCCTGGGTGCCGGAATGGGTAGTGTGAATCAGCGTTCGTCCCGCCAGTTCCAGCCGCAGCAGCTCGGTGGGTGAATTACCGCAATCGAAGCCCGGCAACGGCCGTGCATGGCGCTCGCCAATCAGCAGCGCATCGGGGTGCAGCGCCTTGAGCGCTCGCGCATCCGCCACCTCGCCGACCGGAATGATTTTCCTGGCACCGGCGGCAAAAGCGTATGCCGCTACCGAGAATGCGCGGAAGACATCGATGACCACCACCAGCCCACGTGCCGCCTGCGCACCAGCCACGAAGTCGGTCACTACGATGTCGGGAACGCCGGATGGCGCGGCACGAGGCGAAGTCGTCAAGGCTTGGGGCACCGTGTTCGAGGTGCCGCCAGGGTAGCAGACTCGGGGCTGATGGAGTCGGGGTCGCGGGCCAATCCGTTCGCGCAGAGCTACCAGCTGCGCACGCGCCCGGTGTCCAGGTGCACGAAGTCGGAGGTCGCGTAAAAGCCCACGCCGCCCCGCTTCATCGACAGCGCCAGATCGCGAAGCTTCTTGCAGGGGAACCCGCTCAGGCGCACATCGATGGCCTTGCCGTCCATGTGCAGGCTGCGGGTAGCCACTCCACTGGAGCGGTTATGCAGCATCGCATTGGTGCGCGGCGAGCGGTACCCGGAAATGATTTCGTAGCTGGCATCGCGATCGGCCAGCACCTGCAGGTCGTACAGCACGTCGAACAGGCGCGGATCGATGGGATGCACGTCCTGAGTGCGGAAATCGCGCAGCAGATGATTGAGTCGACCCAGACCGTCCGCCACATAGCCGCCCTGGTTGAAATAGGTGACCGACAGGGACTCGTCGATATGGGTGTGGACGAAAGACAGTTTGCGCGGTCCCGCCGTCTGCGAACCGGCCACGGCGGCCGAAGGCAGCACCGAAGCCCAGGCGCCAGTCACGGGGGCCGCCAAGGCGGCGGCCGAGAGTCCGAGGAAGCCGCGGCGGCTCAGACCCGACGTCGCCGGAGCGTTGGTGGAATCAGCAGAGTTCAGCCAGGACTGCGGTGTTTGGGGCATGAAGCGACTACCGTTCTGGAGGCCATTGCGACTCGTAGCCCATGACGGTCGGACATCGGCCGACCTGGGGGGACCATGGACGGTCGGACAACGGCCGACCTGGCTGGGTTCCCTCGGCCCAGGACGAGTCGGAGGGGCTCGCGGTCCGATCGAGCAGCGCCGAGCTTAGGCGACAGGCGGTGGAATTACCATTTGGGAAGCCGGGCCGGCCCATCCGGCTGTGACGCACGCACGGTCCGGCCGGACGGCCGGACCCCGAGTAGCTTCAGATGACTTCAGGCGGCGTTGCCACGCCCGCCGGCAGCCTTGCGCCGCAGTGTCACCACTCGCTGCGCATCCACCGGACGCTCGTGCATGACCACGACCTTGGCCCGCTTGAAGAAATTGAAGTCGGTGGCACTGGCCCAGGTATAGGCGCCCATCATGCGCCCCACCACCAGGTCCCCCACCTCCAGTTCCGGCAACGAAATGTCGTCGTCGATCACGTCGATGGAATCGCAGGTCGGGCCAGCCAGCACGCTCGGGAAACGCTCGCCGTCCTGACGCAGCGTGGTCACCGGGTACTTGGCATGGTCGAACAGCTGGCCGCTGTACGAGCCGTACAGGCCGTCATCCAGGTAGTACCACCAGCGGCCGTCGCGCTTGGCCTTGCCCATCACGCTGGAAATGGCAATGGCGGCCGGCGCGGCGATGAAGCGGCCCGGCTCGGCAATGACGCGCACGTGCGGCGGCAGCTTGGCCAGTTCGGCCCGGATCGGCCGGCAGAATTCATCGATGGGCATCACCGGATCGTTGTACGACACAGGGAAACCGCCGCCGATGTCCAGGATGTCGAGCGCCGGCAGACCGGCGAGCAAGGCTTCGCCGATCAGGCTGGTGCAGGCACGGATGGCCTCGATGTACTTGGTGGGCTCGGTGGCCTGCGATCCGACGTGGAATGACAAACCACGCACGCGGATGCCCAGGCGGCGGGCCTGTTCGATCATTTCGAGTACGGCGCCCGGCTCGCAACCGAACTTGCGCGACAGATCCACCACGGCGTCGGGGCTGCGGAACGAGACCCGCAGCAACAGCTCCGCGCGCCTGCGGTAGCGGGCGAACTTGCGGATTTCTTCCGGATTGTCGGCCACGAAAATCTTCACGCCGTAACGCATCGCGTCGCGGATGTCGCTGTCGCGCTTGATCGGATGGGTATGGATGCAGCGCTCAGCGGCAATGCCCTGGGCCTTCACCAATTCGACTTCGCCGGTGGTGGCCAGGTCGAAGAAGGCGCCCTCGTCGCGCAGGCAGGCGACCACCGCGGCATGCGGCAGCGGCTTCATGGCGTAGTGCAGATCGACCCCTGGCAGCGCGGCCCGCAGGGCGTGGTACTGGCGGCGGACCTGTTCACAGTCGACAACCAGCAGCGGCGAGCCGAAACGGGCCGCCAAGCCACGGATTTCGGTCTCCGTCAGCTCGGTGGAGTCGAACGAATGAGCGGGAGAAACAGCCAAATGCTGTCGGGCTGCGCGTGGCAACACTTAAGGCACCTCACGAAAGCTGCGAAATCAAGAACCGAACAACCGACCAACAAGAGCAATGGACATCTGAATTGGACGTCCGTCACTCTCACGAGTTCTGGTCGAGCGGCACTTGCAGCTTGCGCGATATCCCGTCTGCGACGGGACCCTTGTTCAACCGAGCGATGTCGGCTGTTCTCAAGGACTCTGAGTGCTCTCTTACACAGGCGGGGCGCAATGTACCAAAAACGCGCCGCGATGCAAGAACTACGTCATAGTTTTTAAAGCATTTCGCCTTCATCGCCGAAGTCGGCGACCCAGGCGGCGATGTCCTGGTCATAGGTGACGATGTTCTCGGCGGACGCGGCGCGCTTGATGCGATCGCGCACGGCGTCCCAGCGCTCACCGGGAGGCACCTCTTCGACCAGGATGACCTTGGCGCCGGCTTTGTCGAGCGTGCGCAGATTGGCGTACAGCTGCCGGCCATACACATCCGGCCGTGAACCGGCATTGACCCAGGTCATGAAGGAGTTGGTGATGCCGGGCGGACGCTGCGCCAGCACGGCCACCTTCTCATGATTGGCGGTGAACTCTTCCATCACTTGTTCGACGCGGCGGCTGGGCACGATATTGACCGGTGTCTGCGGCGAGTAGTGACGCGTGGTCGATCCAGGTACGCGTGGCGCGGCCGGATTCGGACCGACCTGGATGTTGGGCAGCACGGCGCGCAGCTGCGACAGGCTGATGCTGCCCGGACGCAACACCCTTGGACCGTCGCCCAGGCAGGAGATGATGGTCGATTCCAGACCGATCTTGCAGTCGCCGCCATCGAGCACGATCGGCAGTTCGTCGCCGAACTCCTCACGCACATGCTCCGCGCGAGTGGGGCTGACATGGCCGTAGCGATTGGCCGAGGGCGCGGCAATGCCGCCGCCGAAAGCATTCAACAGTTGCTGTGCCACCGGGTGATTGGGCACCCGGATCGCCACCGTATCCTGGCCGCCGGTAATGACATCATTGACGGCCAGCGCGCGCTTGGCCACGAGCGTCAGCGGGCCCGGCCAGAAGGCGTCGGCGAGTTTCTTGGCTTCCGGCGTCACGTCACGCACCCAGCGCTGCAGGTAGCGAGGATGGTCGATATGCACGATCACTGGATGGGTCGACGGCCGTCCCTTCAGCCGGAAAATCTTGCGCACAGCCTCCGGGTTGTTGGCGTTCGCTCCCAACCCATAGACCGTCTCCGTCGGGAAAGCGACCAGTTCGCCGCTGCGCAGCGCCTCGACCGCTTCCTGGACTTGCTCTTGCAGTACACGCCCTATGACCATGCCGCGCATCATAAGGCACGGCGGGTGATCCGCCAGCCCTTCCTGCCCCAACGCGCGAATCAGCGCACAAATTTGCAATAAAGCCTGCGGCAGCCCAGGCACGCCGCCGCAGGGATTGCCTCAGTCGAGCATGGTCCGGACCCAGCCTTGCGGCGTCAGGTTCAACTCATAGGTGGGCCAGTAGCGCTTGTCCAGCTTGAGGGTGATCACATCCACCGCCCCATTCCAGGCCATGGTCTTGAGCCGCACCGACGAACGATCCGGCCGGCCGGAGACCGCCTTGATGAAGGCATCCAGATTGGGCGTCGCCTGGCCGTCCACCTCGACGATGCGCCGGCCGGCCCACAGTTGATAGCGGGTGGCCGGAGAGCCGTAGGAGAAATAGCCGACGAACACTCCCTCGGGAGGAATGCCGCGCTGCGCAGCCAGGGCGCGATGCGGCTCCTGCAGGGCCGCGCCGGCCCACAACACGATCCTGGTCAGGTCACGTCCGCCCAACGCCACGGTAGGCACCGTGATGAGCTGCTCAAGCCCCTCACGCAGAACCGTCAGGCGCACCTCGGGCTTCTGCACCGCACGCTCCACCTCGCGGAAGCGGTTAACCACCGCTCCATCGATGTCGAGAATCAGGTCGCCCGAACGCAGCAACCGCGAAGCGGGAGAACCTCCCACCAGGCGCGCGATGCTGAGTACCTGGCGTCGATCCGGGCTGTGCTGCTCCATGCGCTGAATCCAGCCATCTGGCAGGCCCAGCTTGCGTGCCGAAGCCAGGGACACCGGCAACAACTCGGCTTCCAGCGAATGCAGCGTCTTGCCGTCGCGGACCACTTGCAGCATCTCGGCGATCAGCTCGGCCGGAATGCCCCGATTCTCCTGCGCGATGTCACGCCCCGCCTCGTAGGCGAAACTGGCCCAGGTGGCAATGACTTCGCCGTTCTTGTTGGCGAGCACGCCATCGTAGTCGCCCGGGCCGTTGACCAACTGGACGGTCTCCAGACTGGATTCGCGGAACTGCAAGGTGCGCGACAGCGGGAACGACACCGGATCGACGCTGGCCACGGTGGCCACACGTGACTGGGTACCGCCGTCGCTGCGCATGCCGACCGCCCAGACCTGTTCGCCGGAATGCAGTTCCACCGGCTTCAATACCGCGGACTTCACCGGCGTGGCGCCGATCAGCGCCGGGTCATAGGACACCATGGCGAGATTGTGCAGCGGATGGATGTACACCACCTTGCCGGGAATCTCGACGGTACCGGCAAAGGTCAGACGCACGTCGCCCAGCGCCACCGGCACGGTATTGCGGTCCACCACCACTAGGCCGCGCTGCGCGTCGACGATGACGCCGGTGCCGTAATAGTTGCGCTCGGTGATGCCGGAAACCGAATACGGCATGTCGAAATTCACCAGCACCAGCGACGGCGCCAGCTTGTTGATGAGCGGGTCGGCGGTCCTGGCAAAGCTGGTGGTGGCCGGTTTGGGAGGCTGCGCCGTGCCATCCTCCGGCCAGGTCCTGCAGGGCCATACGCCCTGAGCGTCGTCCCGTACGCACGAGCGCGCCGGAAACCATCGGCGATCCATGCGGATCACGCGCCATTGGGCACTGCGCGGATCGTCCACGGTGAAGAAACGAATGGTGACCCGCTCGCCGTCCTTGAGCTGGGTGACGATGTTCTCGAAGTCCTTCAGTTGCGGGGTCGGCTTGCCGCCCACTTCGGTGATTACCGCACCGCGCGGTACCGCCGCCGCTCCCAGCACATAGCCAGGATTGGCGACATAAATGCCGCTGATCGGGGTATTGATGTGCCGCGCCTGCTGCCACGACAAATTGTGAACCACCGCGTCACCGAACTCGAGGTACGCATCGGGCGTGATGGCATACAGATCCTCGATCTTGAGTTCACGCTCCAGCGCCTGCCCGCCGCGCTGAATGGACACCTTGACGGTCTGGCCCACGCCATCGTCCAGCACCTCGGCCAGCGCATCGAACCCGGCGATCAGCTCGCCATTGAGTCGCACCAGGATGTCGCCGGGCTCGAGCTGCTGTTCGGCGGCCGATCCGGTCTGCACTTCGGTGACCACCAGCATGCCGGTCTTGTTGGGGAATTTGCCGCGTACCTTGGTTTCGGTCTCGGTACGCAGACCGAGCCGATGCAATTCGTCGAACGGTGTATAGGCGAACACCGTTTCCAGGGTGCCGCGCGGCACGGGCTGGTTGTTCTGGATGAAACGCAGCGCGCGGGTAACGCGATCCAAGGGAAGGTAGAAGCTGGAAGCGGCCTGGGTACTGCCGCCGGCGTTCAAGGCCACCACCCGTCCCTCGACGTCGATCACCGGCGATCCCGAGGAGCCGCCGGAAGTGCCGGAAGCCGCCTGATAGTAGAACGTGTTGAAGTCGTTGTACTTGCCCAGACCATAGTTGGGGGCTTCACGGTCGAGCCGGGCCAGGGTGCCCGCCAGGATGGACAACTGCTCGCCGGCATCGTTGCCGATCACCCGGATCTCCCGGCCGACCTGCGCACCTTGTGGATACAGCTTCAGTTCGGCGGGCTTGATGAAACGCAGCTTGGACGGGTCGTAGCGATACAGGCCGAAATCATGGACCGGATCGCGATAAACCGGATACAGCGTGACTTCCTCGCGATTCAGGAATACGGCCTGCGCGGTGACCGGTCCCGGAGTCACCACGTACGGGTTGGTGAGAATCAAGCCGCGCTTGGCATCGACCACGAAGCCGGTGGCCTGGCTCGACATGTTCCATTCGGGGTCGAACGCCCGCGTCTGGTCGACCTGAATGGTCACCACACCGGTGGCCACGCGCTCCAGCGTCCGGGTCCAGCGCGAATCTTCGGCGGCATTCACCGGCACCAGCGGCGGGGTCGCGGCCTCGGTGGGCTCCACCTGGGCGGCCGACGCTCGTACGCCATTGCCCGAAGGTTGAGA
>Ga0182745_1000121_pt1 | contig 110002 bp, 107 predicted proteins | sample eDN3rd30CKraftBY_FD_128523 | JGI IMG/M metagenome (GOLD analysis project Ga0182745, IMG submission 128523) | Enriched backyard soil microbial communities from Emeryville, California, USA - eDNA 3rd pass 30_C Kraft BY (version 2) (version 2) | ecosystem: Environmental > Terrestrial > Soil >...
CGCGCGCAGACCGACATATATAATGAAGCCCATGCACTGCGCTGTCCCCACCTCTGCCGCCCCGGCCGACATCCGCCCGGACCGGGTACTTTCCCTGATGGACCGGCTGATCGAGCCCGCCGACCAGGCCCTCAAGGTCCTGTTCGGCACTCCCCGCTGCGCGCGCGCGTATCCGGCCGAAAACATCGAGGAAACGGTGCTGCTGCCGACCGAACGGCGCGAGGTCGCCGCCCTCATGCGGGTGAATCATTCCGGCGAGATTGCGGCCCAGGCCCTGTACCACGGACAGGCGTTCGTGGCCGGCAACGCCGCGACACGCGCGGCATTGCTGGAAGCAGGACTCGAGGAAACCGATCACCTGGCCTGGTGCGCGACGCGCGTCCAAGAGCTGGGCGGACGCACCAGCATGCTGGCCCCGGTGTGGTTTGCCGGCTCATTTACGATCGGCGCGCTCGCCGGTCTTGCCGGTGACAAGACCAGCCTCGGCTTCGTCGCGGAAACCGAACGGCAAGTGGTCGAGCATCTCGACGAGCACCTGCGACTGCTACCGCACGACGATGCACGCACGCGTGCGATCGTGCACCAGATGAGCGAAGACGAAGAGCGACATGGCAACAATGCGCGCCTCGCCGGCGGCACTGAACTGCCGAAGATTGCACGAGCGCTGATGAAGCTCACCGCGAAGGTCATGACGCGCAGCGCTTACTGGCTCTAGTGCCGCTGCACAATCAAACGCTTGCGGTGAAGGCATATACTGTATTAAAAGGCCGCAGAACAATTTGTCGCAATTTGCAGGCAATATAGCCCGCAAAGCCACAGCTAGGGGTAAGTAATGGAAGAGGGAGCAAGACCACTGAGCGACATTCCGGCGATCAACCGGTTTCTCAGCTACTGCCGGATTCGCACGGTGCCCTCCAAGACGGTGGTCATTCACGCCGGCGACCTGCCCGACGTGCTGTACTACATCGTCAGCGGCTCGGTGGAAGTGATGATCGAGGACGAGGAAGGCAACGAGATGGTGCTCGCCTACCTCAACAAGGGACAGTTCTTCGGTGAAATGGGCCTGTTCTACGAGCAGCCCACCCGCAGCGCCTGGGTGCGCACCCGCCAGCAGTGCGAGCTGGCCGAAATGACTTATCCCCGCTTCCGCCAGCTGGCCGCCGAAAGTCCGGGCCTGGTGTTCGAACTGGCCACGCAGCTGGCGACGCGCCTGGACCGCACCAATCGCAAGCTCGGCGATCTCGCTTTCGTCGACGTCACCGGTCGCGTGGCGCACGCGATCATGGACCTGTGCAGCGAGCCGGACGCCATGACGCACCCGGAAGGCATGCAGATCAAGGTCAGCCGGCAGGAGCTGTCACGCCTGGTCGGTTGCTCGCGCGAGATGGCTGGCCGCGTACTGAAGGTGCTCGAAGATCAGGGCCTGCTGCGCGCCACCGGCAAGACCATCGTGGTGTACGGCGCGCGGCCGAAGATGAAGACCAAGCCGCCGCTGGCCGCTGCCGCGACCACGGCAGGTCGTGGCGCTGCGGCCAACAGCCGCCAGGACGATGACGAGGATGATTTCGACGACGACGATGAAGATTGATCGCTAGCGTCGTCACCCGACGAGAAAAGCGCCCGGCCCTCTGCCGGGCGCTTTTTTTTTTACGCTCTCAGCCGGCTCGAGCCTGCTCGATCTGCGCCCGCATGGCTGCAATCGTCGCCTTGTAATCCTTCGCACCGAAGATCGCCGAGCCCGCGACGAACGTATCCGCCCCGGCGGCAGCGATCTCGCCAATGTTGTCCACCTTCACGCCGCCATCGATCTGCAGGCGGATCTGCCTGCCGCTGGCACGAATGCGCTCGCGCGCCTGGCGCAGCTTCGGCAGCGACGACGGAATGAACTTCTGGCCGCCGAAGCCCGGGTTCACCGACATGAGCAGGATCATGTCGACCTTGTCCATCACGTGATCCAGCCAATCGAGCGGCGTGGCCGGATTGAACACCAGCCCCGGCCGGCAGCCGTGCTCGCGGATCAGCTCCAGCGTACGGTCCACGTGCTCGCTGGCTTCCGGGTGAAAAGTGATCCAGGTGGCGCCGGCCCTGGCGAAGTCGGGAATGATGCGGTCCACCGGCTTCACCATCAGATGCACGTCGATCGGCGCCTGGATGCCGTGCTTGCGCAGCGCCTCGCACACCATCGGACCGATGGTGAGATTGGGTACGTAGTGATTGTCCATCACATCGAAGTGAATGCTGTCGGCACCGGCCTCGATGACGGCCTTCACTTCCTCACCCAGTCGCGCGAAGTCCGCGGACAGGATGGATGGCGCGATCCAGGGCGTGAGCCCGGACGGATTTGCAACGCTCATGCGCTTCTCCAGTATCGATGTCTATTTCAGTCCACGCGCCTCGCGCAGCACTTCGTAGGCCGCGCGGATCTGGCGGGTTTTCTCTTCCGCCACCTTCATCATGGATTCGGGCAGGCCCTTGGCGTGCAGCTTGTCGGGATGATTCTGATTCATCAGGCGCCGGTAGGCTTTGGTCACTTCGCTATCCGAGGCGCTGGCCGATACGCCGAGCACGGCGTACGCCTGCGCCACGCGATCCACCGACGCGCGCGTTTGCTGCGACTGGCGCGCTGACTGCTGCATACGTAGCAGTGCTTCCATCTGCACCAACTCATAGGCCGAGACATCCAGAGCGGCGCATACCCGCGTAAGCACTTTGCGGGCCGCGGCATTCAGACCACCGCCCCACAGCGCCGCCTGCACTTGGATCTGCACGAACATGCGGCACAGATCCGGCCGGCTGCGGCAGGTCCAGTACAGCTGGCGCAGCGTCTCGTCCAGAGGGAAATCCGCGGCCTTGCCCTGGGTGAACAGTTCGATCGCGAGTTTCACCTCGCGCTCGCCCAGCCGCAGTTCATTCATCATGTTGCGAGCCGCGCGGATCTCCTCTTCCGACACTCGCCCGTCAGCCTTCGCCAGGCGCCCCATGACCTGGAAGGTGGCGCGGAAAAATGCCTCCTGCACGCCGATGGAACTGGTACGCGGCCCGGCGCGGCGCACGCGGTTTTCCGCCTGCACATCGAAGAGGTGTCCGATGAACGTGCCGAACAGGGCGCCGACCGGCCCCGCGGTAAACACGCCCACCACCGCCCCCAATGCTTTGCCCTGCCAGATCATGCCGTTACAATCGCCCAACGATCAGTTGCGCCAATGGTAGCAGCGCCCGCCTGAGCCGACCGCGAATCTTCCCCTCAAGTTCTCTTCATCCAAGGCACGCAATGTCCGCCCTTCCCGCTTCGCCGCCCCTGCTTCAATCCGATCTGCGCAGCCTGAAGCGCATTCACCAAGGCAAGGTGCGCGACATCTACGAAGTCGATGCCGAGCACATGCTCATCGTCACCACCGACCGCCTGAGTGCCTTCGACGTGGTGCTGCCCGATCCGATTCCGGGCAAGGGCAGCGTCCTGACGCGCATCTCGCGCTTCTGGTTCGATCGGACCCGGCACATCATCGGCAATCACCTGACCGACTTTCCGCTGGAGCGCGCCGTACCGGATGCGGCTGAACGCGCGCTCATCGCCGATCGCAGCATGATCGTGAAGCGTCTGCGCGCGCTGCCGGTTGAGGCTGTGGTGCGCGGCTATCTCATCGGTTCGGGCTGGAAGGACTATCAGCAGACCGGCATGGTCTGCGGCATCCAGCTGCCCGCCGGATTGCAGCAGGCCGATCGGCTGCCGCAGCCGCTGTTCACGCCGTCGAGCAAGGCGCCGCAAGGTCAGCACGACGAGAACATCAGCTACGAGCAGGTGGCGGCCAGCATCGGCACAGGGCTCGCCGAGCAGGTACTCGCCTCAGCACTTGCGCTGTACCAATTTGCGGCAGAGCACGCGCTGGCGCGCGGCATCATCATCGCCGACACCAAGTTCGAGTTCGGCGTCGATGCCGCCGGCCATCTGACCCTCATCGACGAAGCATTGACGCCGGATTCGTCGCGCTTCTGGCCGGTGGACACCTATCGTCCGGGCATCAGCCCGCCGAGCTTCGACAAGCAGTTCGTGCGCGACTACCTCGAAACGCTGGATTGGAACAAGCGCGCTCCCGGCCCCGAACTGCCCGCCGACATCATTGCCAAGACGAGCGAGAAATATGCCGAGGCCTTGCGCCGGCTGACCGCGTAACGCCGAGGTGAGAACGCCGAGCGGCTGCCAGTGCTGGGCCGCATCGGCGCAAAAAGGGGCTCTGCACGAGACGGGCGCGATCCAGGGCTGCGGCGCGCGGTATCGACTCTACGACCCGGCACCGGGAAGTATCCTGTGCAGAGCTTGCCTGAGGGGTTCATGGACTGGCTTCATGAGGGCTGAACGTGAGCGAACCATCGACCGAGCCTGGACGCGAACTCCAACCTTTCACCATCGACACGCGGCGCGATCAGCACCACATGCCGCGCACGGTCGTGCTCCTGTACCTGACCGTCAGCGCCTTCTGGATCCTGCTGACCGATCGCCTGCTGGTGTGGCTGAACCTGGATGCGCGGCTGACTGCGCGTTTGCAGACGTTCAAGGGCTGGCTATTCGTACTGGGATCCGCCGCGTTGGCCTACGTGTTGCTCAGGCGCTATGAGCGCAGCCGTCAGGCTGGAACGCGCGCGCTGATCGAATCGCAGAATCAGGTTCGACGCATGAATGCGGAATTGGAGCAGCGCGTGGCAGCGCGCACGCTGCAATTGGAATCGGCGAACCGTGAGCTCGAGGCGTTCGCGTACGCCGTCTCACACGACCTTCGTGCTCCGTTGCGCAGCATGTCCGGCTTCAGCCAGGTCCTGCACGACAGCGCCCCTGCCGGGCTGGACGAAAAATCCCGCGACTACCTGCGACGCATTCGCGATGCCAGCCTGCGCATGTCGACGCTGATCGAGGACTTGCTCAGCCTGTCGCGCATCAGCCGCAGCGAGCTGATTCCGCGCCCGACCAATCTCAGCCAGATCTGTGTCGAAGCCGCCGCGACGGTGCGCGATCGCTATCCCGGACGCCAGGTGGAGCTGACCATCCAGTCCGGCATGACGGTCAACGGCGACACGCGGTTGCTGCGCATTGCGATGGAGAACCTGCTCGACAACGCCTGGAAGTACACGGCCAACGCGCCCGAGGCGCGGGTCAGCATCGGCGCCCAGGCGGGCGAGCAAGGGCCGATCTATTTCGTGCGGGACAACGGCGTGGGCTTCGACATGGCTTACTCGGCTCGGCTGTTCGGCCCGTTCCAGCGTCTGCACGCAGAATCGCAGTTCCCGGGCACCGGCATCGGGCTGGTCACGGTGCAGCGCATCGTCGCTCGCCACGGCGGCCACATCTGGGCGCAAGCGGAGCCGGATCGCGGCGCGACTTTCTATTTCACGCTGAATGCGGATGATTCACTGGCCGCAGCATCGGAGCAGCCCAAAGGATCGACATGATGGAGTCACTCGCCGCGCGCCTCGAGCGTTGGCTGTTCGAGCCGCCCGATACCCTGATCGGCAAACCGATCTGGCTGCTGACGCGCATCCTGCGCTATCCGTATGCACTGATCCGCGACGTCGCCCGCGGCGATCTCACGTTGCGCGCGATGAGCCTGATCTACACCACGCTGCTGTCCATCGTGCCGCTGCTGGCGCTGTCGTTCTCGGTACTCAAGGGCCTGGGCTTCCACAAGGAGCTCGAGCCGGTGCTGTACTCGTTTCTCGAGCCGCTGGGCGACAAGGCCTACGCCCTCACCGACCAGATCATGGGGTTCGTGGAGCGGGTGCGCGGCGGCGTGCTCGGCTCCTTCGGCCTGATCTTCCTGCTCTACACCGTGATCTCGATGGTGCAGAAAGTGGAGGAAGCCTTCAATTTCGTGTGGCGCGTCGACCAGCCGCGCAGCTTCGGCCGGCGCTTCAGTGAATATTTGAGCGTCATGGTGATCGGGCCGGCGCTGATCGTCGGCGCGCTCGGCCTGCTCGGCGCCATGAGCAGCAGCACGGTGGTGCAGGCAGTCTCGCAATACGAGCCGTTCGGCTCGATCCTGGTGGTGCTCGGCAAGCTCACGCCCTACCTGCTGGTGATCGGCGTGTTCACCTTCCTCTATGCCTTCGTGCCCAACACGCGCGTGCGGCTGCGGGCCGCGTTCATCGCCGGCATCACTGCCGGCATCGGCTGGCTCGCCACCGGCCTGTTCTTCGCCTCGTTCGTGAAAACCACCGGCGGCACCCTGGTGATCTACGCCGGCTTCGCCATCGTGATCGTCTCGCTGATCTGGCTGTACGCTTCATGGCTGGTGCTGTTGCTGGGCGCACAGCTGGCGTTCTACGTCCAGAACCCGCAATACCTGCGCCCCGGGCGTAGCGAAATCCACCTGAACACCAGCCTGCGCGAACGGGTGGCTCTGTCGATCATGTACTTGATCGTGCACGACTATGGCTCGGGGCGAGCGCGCTGGAGCACCAATCGGCTGGCCGAACACCTGGATCTGCCCGGAGCGGCGCTCGGGCCGATCCTGGCCGCACTGGAGCAGCGCGGCCTGCTGATCGTGGCGGAGGACGACACCTGGATACCGGCTCGCGATCCCGCCGTGATCGAGCTTGCAGACGTGCTCGATGCGATTCGTCACGAAACCGCCGGTCCGCGCCTCGCCCGTATCCGCGACATTGCGCCCGCGGTGGACGCAGCACGACGCGCCGAGGAATCGCTGAAGGAAAGCCTCAAAGGCCGCACGGTGCGCGACCTGGTGGACGGGAAGTAAGCGTGCTACTCGCCCGCTATCGTCATTTTCTCGAGCAGGATCGAGCCGGTCCGCACGCCGCCACGCGCGTCGACGTCGCTGCCCACGGCAACCACGTTCCGGAACATGTCCTTGAGATTGCCGGCGATGGTGATCTCGTGCACCGGATAGGCGATGGCGCCGTTCTCCACCCAGAAACCGGCAGCGCCGCGCGAATAGTCGCCGGTGACGCCGTTGACGCCCTGCCCCATCAGCTCGGTGACCACCAGGCCGCGGCCCATCCGGCGCAGCAATGCATCGAAGTCTTCGGCACCCGGTTTCACGATCAGATTGTGAACGCCGCCGGCATTGCCGGTGGTTTTCAAGCCGAGCTTGCGCGCGGAGTACGTGCTGAGCACGTAATTCTGCAACACACCGTGATCGATCACTTCGCGATCGCGCGTGACCACGCCTTCGCTGTCGAACGGCGCACTGCCCAGCGCCTTGCGAATGTGCGGACGCTCCGAAATCTGCATCCAGTCCGGAAACACCTGCTGGCCGGCCGCATCGAGCAGGAATGATGCGCGCCGATACTGGCTGCCGCCGCGAATGGCTCCAAGAAAATGTCCGACCAGTCCGCGGGCGAGCTCGGGCACGAACAACACCGGCGCGGTCGTCGTCGCGAGCTTGCGAGCATTCAGGCGACGCAGCGCGCGTTGCGCCGCCGTGCGTCCGATGTGCTCACCTTCTTCCAGCTCGCGCCAATCGCGGACCGAGCTGTACCAGTAGTCACGCTGCATCTCGCCGTTGTCCTGCGCGACGACTACGCAGCTCAGGCTATGAATGGTGCTGGCAAAGCCGCCGAGAAAGCCGAGCGAATTGCCGAACACTCGCACGCCCTGGTGACTGGACAGCGTGGCGCCTTCCGAATTGCCGATGCGCTTGTCCACTGCAAGAGCAGCCGCCTCGCAGGCGACTGCCAGATCCCGCGCCTGGTCCGGCTCGATCTGCCAGGGATGCGAGAGATCCAGATCCGGAATGTCGCGCGCCAGCGTGTCCGCATCCGGCAGGCCGGCGCATTCGTCCTCGGCGGTGAAGCCGGCGATGCTGAAGGCTTTCGCCACGGTCTCACGGATTGCTTTCGCGCTCAGGTCGGCGGTGCTGGCCGATCCCTTGCGCTTGCCGCGATAGACCGTCACGCCCATGCCGCGGTCGCGCTGATACTCGAGTGTCTCTACCGCCCCCAGGCGCGCCGTGACCGAAAGCCCGGTATCGACGCTGACCGCCGCCTCGGCGTCGGTCGCGCCCAGCTGCTTCGATTCTTCGAGGGCCAGCCGGACCAGGACCTGCAGATCGGCCTGGCTGGCCAGTGCGGCGGCGGAGCCGTTGGCGGTGAGTTGCGACATGGGCGGGATCTTAACAGGGTGGTTTCGGATGCGAAGGTTGCGCAAAGGATGCTTTTGGATTGCGACGCCGCCATCTATGCTGCATGGGTCCTTCGCATGCCGATCTCAATGACCGACCACGACTACGACGATCCCCCAAGCAAGAGCGCGCGCAAGCGCCACAGCGACGATCTGCAGGCGCTGGGCGAAGCGCTGATCGAGCTGTCCGACAACGAGCTGGATGCGCTACCGCTGCCGGAGAATCTGCGCGATGCCGTGCTGCTCGCGCGCCGCATCACTGCCCACGGCGGGCTGTACCGGCAAAAGCAGTACATCGGCAAGCTGATGCGCAAGATCGACGCCGAGCCGATCCGCGCGGCCATCGATGCGCGGCTCGAACGTCAGCGGATCGAAGCCATGCGCTTTCGGCGCCTGGAGCAATGGCGCGACCGCATCGTCCGCGAGGGCCGCCCCGCGGTCGAGCAATTCGCGGCAGATCATCCCGGCAAGGTCGATCCCGCCGCCCTGACGGACCTGGTCGCCCTGGCCGAGCGCGCCAGCCGGAAACACGGTGAAAAGCTGCCATTGCAGGCCTCGCGCGAATTGTTCCGCAAGCTGCGCGAAATCGTGCAGCCCGCGGCCGATGCCGAGGGCTGAGCGTCCAGCCGGCGCCCGCCCTCCTGCTGCTACAATCCGCCCCCTATGAAACCTCTCGTCGGCATCATCATGGGCTCCAAGTCGGACTGGGAGACCCTGCAACCCGCGGCAGACATGCTGCAACGCCTTGGCGTCGCCTGCGAAACGCGCGTGGTGTCCGCCCATCGGACCCCTGACCTGCTGTTCGACTACGCCGGCAGCGCCCGGGAGCGCGGCCTGGAAGTGATCATTGCGGGCGCCGGCGGCGCCGCCCATCTGCCGGGCATGACGGCCTCCAAGACCAGCCTGCCGGTGCTGGGCGTGCCGGTGCAGTCGAAAGCCCTCAACGGCATGGACTCGCTGCTTTCCATCGTGCAGATGCCGGCCGGCATTCCGGTGGGCACGCTGGCGATCGGTCAGGCCGGCGCCACCAACGCGGCCCTGCTGGCCGCGGCCATCCTGGCCAACAAGTACCCGCAGATCCGCGAAGCGCTCGACAAGTTCCGGCAGGAACAGACCAGCGGCGTGCTGGCGCACCCCGATCCGTCGCTCGCCAATCCCTCATGAGAATCGGCATCATCGGTGCAGGCCAGCTCGGACGGATGCTGGCACTGGCGGGCTATCCCCTGGGGCTGCGTTTTGCCTTCCTGGACCAGAGCGCGGATGCCCCTGGCGCCCAGGTGGGCAGCATCGTCACCGGCGCTTTCGACGATCCGGCGGGCCTGGCCAAGCTGGCGCGCGAAGTCGACGTGATCACCTTCGACGTGGAGAACGTGCCGGTCGACGCTGTTCGTGCCATCGCCGCGCAGCGTCCCTTCCTGCCGCCGGTGGATGCACTGGGTGCATCACAGGATCGTCTGCACGAGAAAACACTGTTCCGTTCGCTCAAGATTCCAACGCCGGAATTCGCCGCCGTGGACAGCTTGCAGGACCTGCAGGCCGCCGCGAAACGCATCGGCATTCCCGGTGTCCTCAAGACGCGCCGGCTCGGTTACGACGGCCGCGGCCAGTTCTACGTGCGTCACGAACGCGAGCTCGAAGCTGCCTGGCAGGCACTCGGCTCGGTGCCGCTGATCTACGAAGGGTTCGTGAATTTCAGCCGCGAAGTTTCGATCATCGGCGTGCGCAGCACACGCGGCGAAACACGTTGCTATCCGCTGTCGGCGAATACGCATTCCGCCGGCATCCTGCGCTACTCGGTCGCACCGTACAGCAACGCCGCGCTGCAGAAGCAGGCGGAAACGCACCTCAAGCGCATCCTGCGTCATTTCGACTACGCCGGCGTGCTGACCATCGAGTTCTTCGTGCAGCGGGGCAAGCTCATCGCCAACGAGATGGCGCCACGGGTGCACAACTCCGGGCATTGGACCATCGAGGGCGCGCAGACCAGCCAGTTCGAGAATCACATCCGCGCCATCCTGGGGCTGCCGCTGGGCAGCACGCGGCCGATCGGTCATTCCGCCATGCTGAATTTCATCGGCACCATTCCGACGCTGGAACAGATCCTGCGGGTGCCGGGCGTGCATTTCCACAGCTACGGCAAGGAGCCGCGGCCGAACCGCAAGCTGGGACACTGCACGGTGACGGCCACCTCCGCCGCGGCGCGCGATCGGGCGCTACGCGCCCTGTTGAAACTCAAGGTCCGGTAAGAGCGTTGCGCAGGAGTGCGGCGGGCGTGACGCAGTTCGTAGTCCGGCGTGGAAATGGTACGTTTTTTGTAACACCCTGGCGTTGCCCGTAAACTTGGGCGGCATCGCAGGATTTCCGTATTCCCCGCAGCCCCTAACCCCTCAAAGCCGTCCAGTCGCGCAAGAGCCCCGTCAGCGAACCCATGTATCTACAACTGTTCAAGCTGCATGAGTTGCCCTTCCGGCTGACGCCCGATCCGGCCTTCCTGTACCTGTCCAAGCACCATGCGCGCGCCAAGGCGTACATGGAGTCCACCATCTGGTTCACCGACGGCTTCGTGGTCATTACCGGCGAAATCGGCTCGGGCAAGACCACGCTGATCGAGACCTTCCTCAAGGAGCTGGAGAAGGACGTGGTGGTGGCGCAGATCAACCAGACCCAGGTCTCGGCCATCGAATTCCTGCAGACCGTGCTGGTGCAGTTCGGCTTCCAGCCGTTTCGCATGAAGAAGGCGGAGCTGCTGTCGACGCTGAACGAGTTCCTGGTCGAGCAGTACGCCAACGGCCGGCGCGTGCTGCTGATAGTGGACGAGGCGCAGAACCTGTCGAACAAGGTGCTGGAGGAGATCCGGCTGCTGTCCGGCATCGAGACCACCAAGGAGAAGGTGCTGCGCATCATCCTGGCCGGCCAGCCCGAGCTCAACGAGAAGCTGAACTCGCCCGGCCTGGTGCAGCTGGCGCAGCGCATCCGCCTGCGCTTCCATTTGACGCCGCTGTCCAAGAGCGACACCGTCGCCTACATCCAGCATCGCCTGGAAGTGGCCGGCTCGCAGGGGCGCGAGATCTTCGAGGCCGACACTTTCCCGTTGATCTACCGCTACACCGGCGGCATTCCGCGACTGGTCAACACGCTGTGCGACACCTCGATGATGGCCGCCTTCGGCCAGGACCGCGACGTGGTGAAAATCGAGGACATCCGGGCGGCGGTCGAGGAAATGCAGTGGATCGAATATGCCGAGCGCTCGGTGAAACTGCAGGCGCTCAGCGTCGACAGTCACGGTGAGCGGCGCGTGATCCTCGGGCGCATCCTGGTAGGCGTCAACGGCGCCACCGTGGCGGAGCGCGAGCTGACCGTCGGCCGCTTCATCATCGGCCGCACCAGCGACAACGACCTGCAGATCGACAGCAAGTACATCAGCCGCCATCACGCACAGATCATCACGACCGCGCATTCCTGCGTGCTCGAGGACCTGAACAGCACCAACGGCATCCACGTGCGCTCCAAGCGCGTGCGTCGTCGCATTCTCAACGACGGCGACGTGGTGCAGATCGGCCAGCACGAGATCATATATTTCGACGAGCGCCTCGCCCGCACACGCGCCGTGCCGGGCGACATCGAGGACGATGCGGTGCCGATGATGCGCAATGCACCACCATCGGGCCTTGCCGAGCCGCCGTCGGAAACGTCACAGGACGACGACATCGAAGACGATGCGGATTCCGTCCAGGCGCGCGAGAGCTGAGGAACGCGACGGGCGGCCGCATTGAAATGCAGCCGGACGGCCCCTCTCAGTCGTCGAGCGACTTGGCGTTGTACTGCGCCTGGCTGGTGCGATAGTCCTTGCGACGCAGCCACAGCACGATGCCGGCCAGCAGGCTGAGCGAGCCGACGCCCATGAATATGCCCGGCAATGTCTCGACGTTGAGCAGCCAGGCGGCACCCAACAGCAGCACCCCCACGATCATGTACAGGTAGGGCAGGAATTCGTAGATCGGGCGCGCGAGCCACATGATGCAGGGGTCATCCTCGAACCGGACGGAGCAGCCAGCATCCTAGAGGGACGCACTGCAAATGGCCACCGGGTCCGGGTCGCAGCGACCGGCCGCTGCGAGGCGACGCGCTGTGCGCGGAGTTGACTTATTCCGTCGCGGTGCCGCCCACGGTCAGCCCGTCGATGCGCAGCGTCGGTTGCCCCACGCCCACCGGCACGTCCTGCCCTTCCTTGCCACAGGTGCCTACGCCTTCGTCCAGCTTCAGGTCGTTGCCGACCATGACTACCCGCCGCAGCACGTCGGGGCCATTGCCGATCAGCGTGGCACCACGCACCGGCGCGGTCAGCTTGCCGTCCTCGATCAGGTAGGCCTCGCTGGCCGAGAACACGAACTTGCCCGAAGTGATGTCCACCTGCCCGCCGCCGAAATTCTGGCAATACAGGCCCTTCTTCACCGAGCCGATGATTTCCTGGGGATCGTGCGCGCCGGCCAGCATGTACGTATTGGTCATGCGCGGTAGCGTCATGTGCGCAAACGATTCGCGTCGACCATTGCCGGTAGGCTTCATGCCCATCAAGCGTGCATTGAGCTTGTCCTGCAAGTAGCCGCGCAGCACGCCGTTCTCGATCAGCGTCGTGCACTGCGTGGGCGTGCCTTCGTCATCGATGTTGAGCGAGCCGCGGCGCAGGCCCAACGTGCCGTCGTCGACCACCGTGCATTGCTCGGAGGCGACCTTCTCGCCGATGCGGCCGGAGAACGCCGAGGTGCCCTTGCGATTGAAATCGCCTTCCAGGCCGTGGCCGATGGCTTCGTGCAGCAGGATGCCCGGCCAGCCGGGTCCGAGCACCACCGTCATCGAGCCGGCGGGCGCAGGAATCGCGTCGAGATTCACCAGCGCGCCGCGCACCGCTTCACGCACCAGGTCCTTCCAGCGATCGTTCTCCAGGAAGCGGGCAAAGCCGTAGCGCCCGCCGGTGCCGGAATAACCCTGCTCGCGCCGCCCACTGTGCTCGACGATCACCGATACGTTCATGCGCACCAGCGGACGCACGTCCGCACCGACCGTGCCGTCGCTGGCCATGACCAGCACGACATCATGCGAACCGGACAGGCTCGCCATGACCTGCTTCACTCGCGGATCGATCCGCCGCGCCTCGATGTCGATGCGCTCCAGCAGCCGCACCTTCTCCGCGTCGCTCAAGCCTTCGATGGGATCGGTCGGCAGATAGAGCTGATGGCCTGCCGATGCACGCCACGCCTGCATGCGGGTGTTAGCGCCGCTGCGCGCGATCGCGCGTGCTGCGTGAGAGGCTTCGGTCAGGGCCGGTAGCAGAATCTCATCGGAGTACGCAAAGCCGGTCTTCTCGCCAGCGAGCGCACGCACGCCGACACCCTGCTCGATGCTGTGCGCGCCATCCTTCACGATGCCGTCTTCGAGCGACCAGGACTCGTCGCGGCTCAGCTGGAAATACAGGTCGGCGTAGTCGACGCTGTAACCCATGACGCTGCCGAGCACACTGGCAATGCGTTCATCGTCGAGCCCCGAGGGTGCCAGGATGATCTGCCGCGCCAGATCGAGCGGCTGGGCAGCGGCGCCGGGCGTGGGCAGGCCGAGATGCAGGCGGTTGGCGGCGGCGGTCTGGGTGTTGGACATGGAGGAATTCAACCTTGGCTTTGACCTTCAATATTCAGGTGTCGTGACGAGCGGCTGCGGCTGTCGGCATTTCGACGCCACTGGTTTCCCGAGAAGCGGCGGCTTCGATTGGTGGTGCTGCGGTTTCAGTGAGATAGCTCATTCGATAATTCTGCGAGGAGCGGACAAGAGCAGCTTCGATTGGCAGCGTGCGGTTGCGGAAGGGGAGTCTCGTTTCGGGACCGCCGTGAATCCGTCCCTGGAGGCTGCCACGAAAACATCCTGTTTTCGAGGCTCCCGAAACGAGACTCCCCTTCCGCAACCGCAGAGGCTTCAAGTGCCGTGACACTCGTCGAGCGCGCCTCCGGAAAAGAAGTTGGCACTCTCTTTCGGGCGTCGTTCTGGCCGGGGCCACTCATTTTCAGGATGAGAGGAGGAACAGGACGTTCCGAGTGAGCAAGCGCTACAGGGACGTATCTACGCGCGGTCCTGGAAATGAGTGGCCCCGGCCAGAACGGCGCCTGGCACCGCACTTCTGGCTCCGACCAGAGCGACGCTTGGCCCGACATCTCTGAACACTCCTTAACAGCGACAGCCCAGGTGCAGCGTCTCACAGCCCCAGCCGCCGATGACTCAACGCCGGGAACCTCGTCCGCAGCCCCTGTTGCAGAGTGTGGTCGATTTCCGCGACTGCAAGGCCAGGACCCGGAGCGCTGACGCGCTCGAGGACATGGCCCCACGGGTCGACGACCATTGAATCGCCGTAGGTTTCCCTGCCGCTGATGTGCGTGCCTCCCTGCGCCGGCGCAAGCAGATAGCAGAGATTCTCCACTGCACGCGCGCGCAGCAGGACTTCCCAGTGCGCACGGCCGGTGGGTGCGGTGAATGCCGACGGCAGGCTCAGTACTTCCGCACCTTGCGCTTGCAGCTGACGAAACAGCTCGGGAAAACGTACGTCGTAGCAGACGGCCAGGCCCAGCTTGCCGATCGGTGTGGCGACCACCACCGGAGATTTGCCTGCCGCCACTGTGGCGGATTCACGATAACGCTCCTCCCGATCGGGAATGTCGACGTCGAACAAGTGGATCTTGTCGTAGCGCGACGCGCAGCGTCCCTGGTCGTCGAACACCAGCGATGCTGCGGCGACCTTGCCGGGTTGCTCTGCAACGCGCAGCGGAATGGTGCCGCCGACGATCCACATGCGCAGCTCGCGCGCGCAATGGCTCAGGAAGGACTGGATCGGACCTTCGCCGAAATCCTCGGCGACTTCGAGCTTGGCCGACTCCTTGCGGCCCATGATGGCGAAGTTCTCCGGCAGCGCGGCGAAAACGGCGCCCTGCGCGTGCGCGCGCTCCAGGAGATTGCGGGTGGTTTCCAGATTGGCCTGGACGTCGGGACCGGAAGTCAGCTGGATGACGGCGGCGCGGGGCATGGGCGACAGGTTCTCTCTCAGCAATGGATCGATGGCCCTACGGGCTGCTCTTGGTGTTGGCGGCGGCTTCCTTGATCTCGGCCGCATCCACGCGTTCGACCACGGGGTCGTCCCAGGGACCGGTGATCCGATAGTAACCGCGGGCGATGCCTTTGAGCGGCTCTTTGAACACTTGCGAAAACAGCAACAGCGCGGCGCCGACAGCCGGGCCGCCTGCCAGTGCGCCGGCAACCGGCAACGACACACCGAGATTGCCCGTCACCACCGCAGTCTGATCGTAATCGCGCGTACCCAGACCGGTGCGACCCGCGATGCCGATCTCGGCCGCCGGGCCGCTCAGCAGCAGGTTGTTGGTGAAGGCATTGCCCGCGCGCATCTGGAAATCGCCGTGAATGCTGTCGAAGCTCAGGCCCTTGTCGATCAGGTCGCTGAAGTCCAGCGCCAGCCGGCGCGGCAACGCCGCAACGCTGAATAATCCGAGCACGCGGCCCGCGCCCGGCTGCACGTTGAGCAACTGTCCACGTTCGGCGGCGACCTTGACGGTGCCGGAGGCACGTCCGAGAAAGTCGCTGTCGAAGCCGCCCGGCCAGGACAGCTCGGCGCTGATTTCGCCATGCTCGGCTTCCATCACCGGCGAATAGCTCAAGGCCCGCAGGGTAGCCGCCACGTCGGTGCTGACCACGGTGGCGTTCAGGGCAGAGCGCTCACCCTCGCCGGTCTTGAACCATTGGCCGTGCGCTTCGGCGCGGACGGCATCCTGCGTCACGGTGAACGTATCGACCTTCAGCCCCTCGGCAACACGCGAGGCCTGCAGAGTCACCGCACCGATGGCGTGATCGTCGATACGCAGATCGGCGATCGACACGCGCAGATTGGGCCAGCTGTGCGGATCCTGTCCCGCCGACTTGCCGCTCTTACGGCCCTCGCGCGTAACGATGAGCCGATCGAGCGTCGCCGTGAGCGGCTGCGATCCGGTGAAGTCCTCTGGAATGGTCAGCTCGCCTTCTGCGTTGGGACCCGCTACGTCCACGCGCCAACCGGAATTCATGGCCTGCAGCACGCCGCGCACGTCCGCAAATTGATAGCCATACAGCTGCAGCATTCCCACGCGCAGATTCGCTGCGTCGAGGAAATCGGAGAGCCGACCGCCGTTGCCGGGCCCCTGCCCCCTCAGTGCAAACCAGTCATCGAGCTCCAGGCGGTCGAGCGATCCCTCGATGCGCAGGCCGCGATGCCCGGGCAGTGCCGCTGCAATCGCGTCGGCCCGAATGCCGCCACGATCGAATTCCCAGCTGTCGTCCGTCTGCTGCATGCGCACCAGAGCACGCACGTCGCCAAACGCGGCACGCGTGAGCAGTGAGCTTGTACCGTCGTACTCCAACTCGACGCGCAGCGGCCGGCTTTCGGTCTGCGACTTGCCCAGCGGATACGGCAGTTCAATGCCGAGACCCGCGAGATCCGAGTCGATGACGTACTTGCGCGCCTGATGCGACGGCCCCGGCTCGGGCGAGGCTTCCAGCCGCGTCGTCATCTGCCAATCGGTCGCGCCGCTGATCTTCGCGCTCGACGGCAGATGCAGCAGCGGCGTAATGCTATCTGCATCGGCACGACCCTTTGCCGTCAACAACGCGGCCTGTCTGCCGTCATCGGATGCTTCGGCAGGCTGGATCACCACATCCAGCGGTCCGCCGAGCCATTGGCCATGCAATGACGCGAGCTGCGGCAGCGACTGGCGCACTGTCAGCGAACCAGAAAGCGCGGTGACCGGCGCGCTCACCCCTTCAGCTGTCACGGTGGCGTTCTTGAGCTGCGTCTCCACCGTGATGCGGCGATTCGCGAGGTGCTTCAGCGGCAAACGCAGCTGTACTTTCGTCGTGGTCGCGCCCTGCCCGCTCAGCTTCTGGAATTGCTCACCGAGCGCGGCGCTGATGGGGCTGCCTTGCAGGAATTTGAGCGCATGTCCCAGATCGCCCGCCGCCTGGGCATCCACCGACAACTCGCCGGCCTTGAAATCAGGAAATTCGCCGCGGGCTGCGGTGATGCTGAGTCCACCGATTTTGCCGGTGGCGTGCGAGGCGCTCATACCCTGGTTACGGAATTCGACGTTGGCCGCCAATCCAGTGGCACGCTCCCAGCCCTGCTCATAGTCGAAGGTCAGGTCTTCGACCCGGCCGCGCGCCAGGAATTCTCCCTCCCCATGACGGAACGGGAACGAGCGTACCGGTCCTTTGAGAACCACATCGCCTTCGGTCACGTGGCCGCTGACGAAAGCACGATCCAGCCATTCGAGCGACTTGAGCGTGAGCCGGTCGGCCGGCAGGTATTTGGAAGTCGCGGCCGCATTCATGTCGCGTGTTCGCGCACTCAGGTCTATCACCGGCGAGGACCCGTCCGCAGGAATGGTCAACGCAACGTTGGCAACGGCGGCACCGTCTTCGCTGACCACGTCGAGTTCCTTGCTCACCAGTTGCGTTCCCTGCTGCGTGTGCTGCCAGCTGATGGCGCCACGAATCGACTGCGCGTGCAGCGGTGCACGAAACCTCCGCGGCAGATCGAACTGGACGTCCTGCGAATCGAGCTGCACCTCGCCGCTGGCCTGCGTGCCTTTGACGTGCGCGGTGAGGTTGGAGAATCCGGGCGCCCGCAGCACCGGCTGGAAGCCAGCGGCGCGCACGTCGGCTTGCAGCGAATATGTCATCGGCTCCTGCGAACCGGTGCGCTGCACGTCGAGTGACAGGTTCTCGATGGTCCCGGTCGCCTGCAATGCGCGCACACGGGCCAGGTTCTGGCTTTCAGGCAGATATGCCAGCAGCGGCCACAGGTTCTGCAGCACCAGGCGATCGGCGCTGGCCGAAAGACTCAGGCCGCCAGCCGGACTTTTCGTCCACTTCGCGACGAGCTTGCCGGCACGCCAGGGCGAAGTCTTGCGGGTCAGATCCACGTCGGAGGCCGTCAGCTCCCAGCCCTCGCCCTGCCGGGTGGCCTGCAGATCCAGCGCGACGCGGTCGTAGCTCAGCAGCTGCGGCGGCTGCGGCGAATACGAGGCAGCACCGGGATCGTCACCGACCGCTGCGGGCTCGGCCTGCACGGCGACCTCCTGCTTCGGCGCATCGTCGTCAGTCTTCATCACCAATGGGTCTGCCACCGGCAGCTGTGTCATCCACACCGGCGCCACCGCGGTGACATTGGCGAGATCCAGCTTGGCCGACAGCCCGGTGAGGCGACGCCCGGTGAGCGCACCGGCCACGCGGATCGAGCCATGACCGGTTTCCGCCACCATCCACTCGTCCGGCAGCACGTCGGCCCAGCCGGCCAGATCCAGGTCCCGACCTTCGATGGCGAAACCCGACGCCAGCGCCTCGACGTTCTGCAGCGGCCCGGCTACGTGTGCGGAAAATTCCAGCGACTGGCCCAGCGAGTGCGGCAGCGAAGCATCGCCGCGCAACTCCAGCGAAGCATCCTGCCGGTCCAGATTGAAGCTCACGCCAGACAGCGACCACGGCCCGCGCCCGGTCGCTTCGTCGCGAAAGCTCACCACGGCGTCGCGCACCCGGAATTGTCCAATCGGCAGCGACTCGACCGCGATCGGTCGATTGTCACGTTCCGGCAGCGCGCTTTGGCCGGCGAGCTGAATGCGGCCCTCGCGAGTGCGGATCAGGGCGATCTGCGGCGAATCGAGCGTGAAGCGCCCGGCAGTGAGCCGGCCGGCCCGGATGGAGTTCCACAGATCGAAGCCGACGCTGCCGCGACGCGCGGTCGCCAATACGCGGCTGCGATCCGGCGTGCTCACCACGGCATCGTTGAACACCAGCTCCGGCCCGTACAGCCGCAGGCGCGCGCCGAGCTTGCTGAACTCGATCGCAAGCCCGGTCTTGTCGCTGACCCAGTTCTGCAGCTGCACCCGATATTCGGGCACGCGTGTCACTGCGATCTGGAATGCGCCGATCGTCAGGCCCGCGAGTGCCAGCAACGCGGCGAGCGTTGCGAGGCAATACTTCACGGTCTTGGAACGCACGGCACTCATCGACTCTCGAAATCGGCTACATCAACACCACGTCGTACTGGTCCTGCTGGTACAGCGCTTCGGTCTGCAGCCGGATCGGCTTGCCGGTGTGCACTTCCAGCTCGGCCAGCGCCGCCGACTCCTCGTCCAGCAGTCGCTCGATCACGTCCTGGTGCGCCAGCACCATCAGTTCCTGGAACTGGAACTGGCGCGACTGTCGCAGAATCTCCCGGAAGATTTCGTAACAAACTGTTTCCGTGGTCTTGACGAAGCCGCGGCCCTCGCAGGTTGGACAGGAGCTGCACAACATGTGTTCCAGGCTCTCGCGGGTGCGCTTGCGGGTCATCTCCACCAGGCCCAGCGGCGACACCGAGGAAATGTGGTTCTTCGCGTGATCGCCCGCCAGCGCCTTCTCCAGCGCCTGCAGCACCTGCTTGCGGTGCTCCTCCTCCTCCATGTCGATGAAATCGATGATGATGATGCCGCCCAAGTTGCGCAGCCGTAATTGCCGAGCGATGGCCACCGCCGCCTCGAGGTTGGTGCGGAAAATCGTCTCCTCCAGGGTGCGGTGTCCTACATAGGCGCCGGTGTTGACGTCGATGGTGGTCATGGCCTCGGTCTGATCCAGCATCAGGTAGCCGCCGGACTTGAGCGGCACCTTGCGGTCCAGCGATTTGTGGATCTCCTCCTCGACGCCGTACAGGTCGAAGACGGGACGATCGCCGCTGTACAGCTCGATGCGCTCGGTCATGTCGGGCATGAAGGTGCGCGCGAACTCGGTCATGCGCTGGTAGGTTTCGGGCTGATCCACGCTCACTTTGTCGACACCGCTCGACACCACGTCGCGCAGCACGCGCACCGCCAGCGGCAGATCCTCGTGTACCAGGTTTCCCGGCTTGGTGAGCGCGGCCTTCTCGCACAGCACGGTCCAGAGTTTCTGCAGGAACAGCATGTCCGCTCGCAGCGCTTCCGGAGTCGCTCCCTCCGCCGCAGTGCGCACGATGTAACCACCCGACTCGTCGGGGCGCAGAAAGACGCTGGCAGCCTCGCGCAGCCGGTGCCGCTCGGCCTCGTCCTCGATACGGGCGGAGATGCCGATGCCGCGGCCTTTGGGCATGTAAACCAGGTAACGCGAGGGAATGGTGATGAAAGTGGTCAGGCGCGCGCCCTTGGTGCCCAGCGGGTCCTTCAGGACCTGCACCAGGATCTCGCCGCCCTCGGTGACCAGGGCCTGGATGTCCTCGGTGGTGCCGGGCGCTACCGGTTCATCCGGGTGGCCGTTCTCGCCTACCGCCGGATGCACGATGTCGGAGGCATGCAGGAAGGCCGTGCGCTCCAGTCCGATGTCGACGAAGGCCGCCTGCATGCCCGGCAGCACGCGCGACACCCGGCCTTTGTAAATATTACTGATCAGGCCGCGGCGATTGGACCGCTCGATGAATATCTCCTGCAACACCCCTTCTTCGACCAGCGCCGCCCGCACCTCGCGCGGGCTCACGTTCACCAGGATCTCGGCCGTCATGCGCCAGCCTCGACCGCAGCCGGCGGGCTCGCCAAAGTCCAACCTGTCATGCGCAGCAACTCCCCAGTTTCAAACAGCGGCAGTCCGACGATTCCCGAGTAACTGCCGGCGATGCGTTCGATGAACAATGCCGCCATGCCCTGGATGCCATAGGCGCCGGCCTTGTCGGCAGGCTCGCCAGTGCGCCAGTACGCGGCGATCTCCTCTGCCTGCAAGACCCGCATGGTCACGTCGCTGACGCTCAGGCGCGAATCGCAACCCTGCGCGTGACGCACGGCGACGGCCGTATAGACCTGATGTGTCTGCCCCGACAGGCGTCGCAGCATGTCGGTGGCATCGGCCTGGTCGCGGGGCTTGCCCAGGATCTGGTGCCCCAGGGCCACCGTGGTGTCCGAGCCCAGCACCGGCAGGCGCTCCTCGGCGCCGAGCTGGGACCAGAGCCGTTCGGCCTTGGCAACGGCCAGCCGGGTCACGTAGCGCGGCGGGGTCTCACCCGGCTGGACGGTCTCGTCCAGGGCCACCGGCCGCACCCGGTGCGGCACCCCGATCTGTTGCAGCAGGGTGCTGCGGCGAGGGGATGCGGAGGCTAGCCAGATCAATGGGTTGGGCGGGGTCGTCATCCCGGAAGGATACAGGCCCGGGCGGTCCGGTTGAATTCTTTGTGTCAGCGAATTGACGCTCGCAACGCACGGCTCGAGCGCACGCGCGCATCCCGCTCGAACATCTATCTTTTCGTGGACAGCGGGAGCCGCTGTCGCCGCACTGTCATCTTGGGAAATGCTGGTGCCGGATGAACAACTCGGCGTCGGCGGCGGCAAAGAACACGAGGTGGACACGCTCCACCGCAGCAGCACTCTGCAAGGCTGCGGCAACGGCCTGCGAAGCGACGGCAGCCGCCAGCTGCTTGGGGTAACCGTAGGCGCCCGTAGAGATGGCCGGAAAGGCGACCTGCCGCAGCCGATTGTCGACGGCCAGCTCGATCGAGCTGCGGTAGCAGGAAGCGAGCAACGCGGCCGCAGGCTCATCCCTGCCCCAGATCGGCCCGACGGTGTGGATCACGAATGCGGCTGGCAGCTCGCCACCGGTGGTGATGACCGCTTCGCCGGGCGGCAGACCATCGCGATATCGGGTGCGGCGGATCTCGCGACAGGCTTCGAGGATCGCCGGACCGCCGGCGCGATGAATGGCCCCGTCGACGCCACCGCCACCCAGCAGCGTGGAGTTCGCGGCATTCACCACCGCATCGACGGCGAGCTGCGTGATGTCGCCGGTGGCAATGACGATCCGCCCATCGAGGAATTCACGCACCATCGAGCCCTCCTCAATGACTGCGTCACGAAACCGGGCGTGCCTGACGCACGCCACGGCTCATTCGATCTCGCCCTGCACCCAGCGCAGCGCCATCTGCGGGTCCTCGAACATCTGCATGCGGATGCTTTCGCTCACCACTTCGCTGATGACGATCACCACGTGGCCCACCGCCGCCAGATCTCCCGGCTTGACCAGTGCGGCCCAGCGGCAGCGACGCTGCCCGGCAATGTGCACGATGTAGTCACGAAAGCGCTGGATCTCGGAATAGTCCCAGTTGCCGGTGGACTGGCGCAGGTCGCAGATGGCGCTCATCCCTAAACGGTAGTGCGGATCCAGCCCGACGCGGCGGATCAGATCGGTGAAGCCATCGACCGTGAGCTCGCCCCACACCTGTAGCCGCACCAGGTTGTCCACCGGCTGAATCGAGTAGCTCGACTCCATCATGCCGCCATCAGCCTCCCTACGCCCAAGCTCGCGCTGTGACGTCCATATCATAGCCGCAGCTCATGTCAGGCTGTGCAGCCAAAGTTGACCGGGACCGCCTGAAAACCAGCCGCCAACGCCATTCGGCGACCATGTAACGTGACACAGTCCGCGGCGCCCGCCCATGACCCTTTAGTACGGTGCGTTGTCCGGGGGAGCACCAGGCACGAGAGCTGCGGGCGTCAATGACGATGCGGGAAGCCGACAAATCTTCTACCAGCGGACGGTACCCGGCACCCGGCGCCTTCCCGGCCATTGCGGGCTACCGTTTCCTGCAGACCATCGCACGCTCCACCAAGTCCGAGATTCACGTCGCGCATTCCGACGAGCTCGGGCACAACGTCGCCATCAAGGTGCTACGCACCGGCCCGCTGTCCACCGCCGAAGCCGGCGAGGAAATACGCTTCGAGCGCGAACGCGAGCTGCTGATGCGCATCAGGCACCCGGCCATCGTCGATGTGTACGACTGGGGGCACGGCGAGGACTTCCGCTACCTCGTCACCGAATACTTCCCCAGCGGCAGCCTGGAGCTGCGTATCCGCAATTTGATGACACAGCGCGACTGCGTTGACATCTTCCTGCAGATCGCTGGCGCGCTGGTCGCGATCCACGCCGCCGGCCTGTGCCATCGCGACCTGAAACCAGCCAACGTGATGATGCGGCCGGACGGGCGCATCGTGCTGATCGACTTCGGTCTGGCCAAACGCATCGGCAACGAGTCGCAGCTGACCAGCGCCGGCGAGGTCCGCGGCTCGCCCTACTACATCAGCCCGGAGCAGGCGGAAGGCGCACCGGTGGACCAGCGCAGCGACCTGTACAGCCTGGGCGTGATCTTCTACGAGATGCTCACCGGCAAGCGGCCGTTTCGCGGCAGCACGGTGATCGCGATCCTGCTGTCGCATCGCAACGATCCCATTCCGGTGTTGCCGCCGGAGTTGGGGCAGTTCCAGCAGCTCATCGACGGGCTGCTGGCGAAGGATCCGGTGGACCGTTTTCCATCCGTGGCAGCGGCGGTGGCGGAGCTGGCGCGGCTGAAGGTGTAGCGGGCGGCAAAGATTAAGGACATGCAGCTGGAGAAGTTCGTCGCTCCGAGTGGATGCCCTGTAGGGTCCGCGAACGAGGGAACGGCAGCTTCGATTGCCAGCGTGGCGTCCTGGGTCAGGTGTCTCGTTTCGGGACCGCCGTGAACCCATCCCTGGGGGCTGCCACAAAAACATCCTGTTTTTGAGGCTCCCGAAACGAGACACCTGACCCAGGACGCCTGAATGGGTTGGTGCAGGGGCGCTCGATTGCCTCTCTGAGCATCTAAGCACTTGGAAGCGGCTGCGGCAGGGACGCTTTCTCCAGCGCGATCCGAACCGAGAACCCTCAATTGGCTGGTAGAGCGGCGTTGATCGCACCTGCCCGGACGAAGGTCTAGGCCCGGTGGTAGGGATGTCCCTTTACGATGCTCACCGCGCGATACAGCGCTTCGGCCACCATCACTCGCGCAAGGCCGTGCGGCAGGGTGAGCGCTGACAAGGACCAGCGCGTTTCGGCTTTTGCATCCACTTCCGCCGCGATGCCGTCGGGACCGCCGATCAGAAAAGCAACGTCACGGCCATCGCGCGCGCGGGCTTCGAGAAAGCGTGCGAGCTGCTCGCTCGTCATGGATTTGCCAGTGACTTGCAGCGCAACGATGTGCGCACGCGACGGCAGCGCCGCCAGCATCCGCTCGCCTTCCTTGGCCATCGCCTGACCGACATTGCCGCCGCTGCGCTGGCCGAGCGCGATTTCCTTCAGTTCGAGCCGGTAGTCGGAGGTCAGGCGGCCGGCATATTCCTCATAGCCCTCGTCGACCCAACGAGGCATGCGCGTGCCGACGGCGATCAGGCGCAGCAGCACTCACACCGCCACTTTTTCCAGGGCCGCTTCGCGGCGCGCGGCGCTCACATCCCAGAGATTCTCCAAGCGGTAAATCTCGCGCACGCGCGGCAGCATGACGTGAACGATCACGTCCTGTAGGTCCACCAATACCCATTCTCCATCGCGCTGGCCTTCGACACCCATCGCGCGAAAGCCCGCCTTCTTGGCGTGTTCCAGTACGCGCTCGGCGATCGAACGCACGTGACGATCGGAAGTACCGCTGGCGATGATGAGCGTGTCGGCAATGTCGGTGAGCTTGCGCACGTCGAGCACCTTGACCTGCAGCGCCTTCATCTCGTCGAGCGCGCCCTCGACCACTTTCACGATGCGGCTGAGAGAATCGGTCGGGGCGGCCTGTGCCGGCTTGGCGGCACGGGCCGTCTTGGCCTTGCGCACCGTTGCCGGCACTGCAGCTTTCTTTACCACGGCTTTTCTTGCCGCGGTTTTGCGTGCGGACGCAGCCGCAGCCTTGACCGTCTTCTTCTTCGCCCCTGGCCGCTTGGCGGACTTTGCCTTGGCAGTGGCGGAACCCGAACGTCGTGATGTGTTTGCGCGCTTGGCGGCCATGCTCACCTCTTGGGTCGATAACACCCGGTTTGCCCGATGATTGCCCGCACCGCGTCGGGCATCAGATAGCGGGGATCGCGCCCCGCTGCGATCGACTTGCGAACGTCGGTCGATGAAATTTCCAGCTGCGTGACGGCGTGGATGTAGATACAGCCGGCAAGCGTTTCATGCAGATCGTTGATGCGGCCGGTGCCGCGATCCACCAGCAGCTCGCCCAGCGGACCCATGCTCGGCGCCCGCCAGCCCGGACGGTGCGCCACCACCAGGTGGGCCAGGTCGAGCAACTCACGCCATTGATGCCATTTCGGCAGGCCAAGGAACGCATCCATGCCGACGATCAGACACAACGAGCGCTCCGGAAAATCCGCGCGCAGCGTGCGCATCGTATCCACCGAATATGAGAGCCCCTCGCGGCGAATCTCGCGATCGTCGACCACGAAGCCGGGCTGGCCTGCGGTGGCGGCCTGCACCATCGCCAGGCGCACTTCGGCGCTCGCCACCGTGGTGTCGCGATGCGGCGGATTGCCGGCCGGCATGAAACGCATCTCGGTGAGCCGCAGCGCCTGCAGCAATTCGAAGGCAGTGCGCAGATGACCGAAATGAATCGGATCGAATGTGCCGCCGAAAATTCCTATTGGGTTCACGCCGCCCTCGATCTTGCCAGCCGCACGCCGGCAAAGCGCGCCACCAATGCTTCCAGTTCGACCCACGGGTTGGTGCGCAGTACGCCTTTGGTGGCGCGATCCACGCGGGACGCGTCCAGCAGTAGGCCTCGCACCGCACCTGGTTTCAAACGCGCCAGTGCCTGTTTCATCGCAGCCTGCCGTGGCCGCCAGACATACACGGCGTTCATTGCCGAATCCGCGCTCTGTCCATTGCGCATCAAGTACTGCACCCGCGCCAGCCACTGCAGATCCTTGTTGACGGCCCACAGCGCCAGCACCGGCTCGACGCCTTCGCCGCGCAAGCCTTCCAGAATTCGCAGCGCCCTCGCGGTCTGCCCGCGCATTGCGGCTTCGCCGAGCTGCAACACGTCGAAGCGTGCGCTGTCGGCCACGGCTTCGAGCACGGTTTGCGTATCGAGCGGTCCCGGCGGCACCAGCAGCGCGAGCTTTTCGACTTCCTGATGCGCCGCCAGCAGATTGCCTTCGACCCTTTCGGCCAGCAGCGCGGCGGCAGCCGGCTCGGCCTGCAAGCCATGGCGCGCCAGTCGTTCGCGAATCCAGTTGGGCAGGCGCGCCAGGTCGACCGGCCAGACCTGGATCAGCACGCCCTGCTTGTCGATGGCGCTCGCCCACTTGGAGTTCTGGGTGCGCCCATCCAATTTGCCGGTGATGACCAGCACCACGTTGTCAGGCGAGCCTTGCTGCGCCAGCTCGACGATGGCACTGCCGCCCTGTTCGCCCGGGGTCGGATTGGTCATGCGGATCTCGACGATCTTGCGCTGCGCGAACAACGACATCGCCCGGCTATCGGCCAACAGCGCGTTCCAGTCGAAACCGCGCTCGACCACGTGCAGGTCGCGTTCGGTATAGCCCTCGGCGCGAGCCCGCGCGCGAATGGCGTCGGCCGCCTCGTTCACCAGCAGCGGCTCGTCTCCCGATACGAGATAAATCGGGCTCAGGCCGCGCGCCAGGCTGGCAGCCAGGTTATCGCCGGAAATTTTCACTGGAGATCGGGCTGACGAGTGCGGCGTCGCAGATGCGGGACGTTGGGCAGAAGCGACAACACGATCGGATTTTGGGCACTCGTAGCGAGCTGCAGCAGCGACAATGAGGATAGACGCGCCGGATTATGGCCCAAGCCCGGTTAAGCGGGAAGATGATCTTTACAGCCACGCCGCAGCACCGTAGCCTGCGGCTGTCGTCAATCGCTGCACCCCATGCGCATCTTCCAGCTAGCCCGCAAACCGCCGCAATGGTTGCGAGTCGTTCTCGCAGGCCTGCTGCTGGCTTTTGCGCTGGATTCCGTGGCGCACGCTGCGCACACGCACGATGCGACCAGCGTCACTGTCACCCACAGCGCCTGCGGTTACTGCGCCGCCTTCGGCGGCCTGGGCAACGCGCCGGTCTACGCACACACACTGCCGATTCCCGCCCTCACGCCGATCGAAGCACCCGATCCGCGCGAAATTGTCATCGCACGTCGTCCGACGTTCTCCGCGCAGCCACGCGCGCCGCCGATTCACTGAAAGCCACCCATCCATCCCTTCGCCGCGAAAACGGTGAAGGCGCCGCCGCGCTGCATGCAGCCGGCGTTGCCATTTGCTTTCAGGAATCGTTGCACCATGCATCCCAGTCATTGCCTGCGCATCGCCGTCGTTGCGATGCTTGCCGCCACCAGCGCACGCGCCCAGGAATCCAGGGTCGAAACCGTCGTCGTCACTTCCAGCGCCCTGCACGAAAACCCCTTGGAGGTCGCACAACCCACCAGCGTGGTCGCCGGTGACGCGCTGCGTCGCCAGATCGCCGCCAGCATCGGCGAGACCCTGGCGGGCGAGCTCGGCGTCAGCTCGACCTATTTCGGCCCGACCGCCAGCCAGCCGGTGATCCGCGGCCTGGGCGGCTACCGGGTCCAGGTGCTGCAGGACGGCGCCGCCGCGCTCGATGTTTCCAGCCTGAGCCAGGATCACGCCGTCAGTATCGAATCGGTGGTGTCGCAGCAGATCGAGATCATCAAGGGGCCGGCTGCCCTGCTTTACGGCAGCGGCGCGGCGGGCGGCCTGGTGAACGTGGTGACCAACCGCATTCCCAGGGAAACTGCGTCGGCACCCATCGCCGGCGCAGTCGAGTTGCGCAGCGACAGCGCCACCGGGGAACGCACCGGTGCATTGAGTCTCGATGGCGGCACCGGTCCGTTGGCATTCCACGCCGACTACTTCGATCGCAGCACCGACGACGTGAAGATTCCGGGCTTCGCGCAATCCGCCATCCTGCGCCGGCAGCTGCTCGAAGCCGGCGAGGAGCCCGACGACATCCGCGGCCGCCTGCGCAACTCGGCCAGCGACAGCAAAGGCGGTTCGCTCGGCGCATCGCTGGCCGGCGAGGCCGGGTTCGGTGGCATGTCCTGGAGCCGCTACGAATCGACCTACGGCATTCCCGCCGAGGAAGAGGCCTTCATCGACATGAAGCAGGACCGCTTCGATGCCAAAGGCGAATGGCGCGCTGCCGGCTCGTGGCTCGATACGCTGCATCTGAACGGCGCATACAGCGATTACACGCACACCGAGTTCGAAGCACCCGGCGTACCCGGCACGGTGTTCAACCAGAACTCGTACGAGCTGCGGGCCGCGGCCGATCACCACTGGAGCAACAACTGGCGCGGCACCATCGGCGCGCAGTACGTCGACATCGACTTCGAGGCCCTGGGCGAAGAGGCTTTCGTGCCGGCCTCGATCACCCGCTCCACCAGCGTGTTCGCCTTCGAGGAGCGACATTTCGACAAATGGACGCTGGAGCTGGGCGCGCGTGCCGAGAACCAGACCTTGAAGCCCGCGGCGGACTCTGGCCTGCCCGACTATGACAAGACGGTCTTCAATTTCTCGACCGGCCTGGTGTTCCAGCTCGCCGACGATCGCGCGCTGGCGCTCAATCTCACTCACACCGAGCGCCATCCGCAAGCGGCCGAACTGTACGCCGACGGCGCACACATCGCAGCGGGCCGCGTGGAGATCGGCAATCCCAATCTCAAAAAAGAGAAAGCGCTGACCGCCGATCTGTCGTTGCGCGCTACCGGCGACGGCGTGCGCTGGACGCTGAATGCGTTCTACAACGATTACAGCGATTACATCTATCTCAATCCCACCGGCGAGATGGCGCCAGGCGAGGAAGAAGACCTGCCGATCTTCGAGTACCTGCAGGCCGGCGCCAAGCTGTATGGCTACGAAGCCGAAGTCATCTTCCCGCTGCTGGCCGCGACCAGTGCCAACTCGCTGGAATTGCGGCTGGTGTCCGACTACGTGCGCGGCAAGCTCGACAACGGCCGCAATCTGCCGCAGATCCCGCCGCTGCGTGTCGGCGCCGGGCTGCACTACGAGAGCGGTGCGTGGCACGCCGGGCTGGAAGCCATGTACAACACCAAGCAGGACGACGTGATCCGCAACGAGTTGCCCACCGACGGCTTCACCATGCTGGATGCGGACGTGAGCTATCGACTGCCGTTGGGTAGCAAGCACCTGCTGCTGTTCGCGCGCGGCAGCAACTTGCTGGACAAGGACGCGCGGCTCGCAACCTCCCCGCTCAAGGACATCGCGCCACTGCCTGGCCGTTCCTTCCACATTGGAGCGCGCGCGGAGTTCTGAGGCTTCCCGGCGTAGTCGGAGATCTGGAGGAATAGTTCCTCCAACTTCAGCCCTGCCGGGAACTTGGGGGCCCGTAATTTCGGGATCGCATCCGAATAACTCGACAGAGCGCCAAGTTAAGGCACACCCAGCCCACTGAAGGGCGGTCAATATGGACCGCCCGCCCTGCCCGAACCGGGCAGCGGCTGTTCCCACAACCAACACCAATAGAACCATGCGCTATGCAGGCAAGGATGCATCGCGGCGCTGCTACGTGACCCGACGGTCGTCGGGCGCATGCTGCATGCGCTCTATACGTAACTTACGTATACTCTCATGAAAGCGGTTTTCGTCGAGCTGCCGGCTTTCGAGCGGCATCGTCAGGATTACTTCGATGACGACGGCTTCCGGCGGCTGCAAGACACGCTGATGGCCAATCCGCAGGCGGGTGACCCGATCGAAGGAACTGGCGGACTCCGGAAACTGCGCTTCGCAGATCCCCGGCGGTCCAAAGGCAAACGCGGCGGACTACGAGTGATCTACTACTACTGGACGGGCGCAGCCGAGTTCTGGCTGTTCACGTTGTACGGCAAGGACGAAATGTCCGATCTGACACCGAAACAACGGGTGGCCTTGAAGCAGCTCGTGAAAGAGGAGCTGAAAGTGAGGAACGTTACGTGAAAAAGAAGCGTGATCTGTTTGCCGAGTTGTCGGAAGGCTTCGACGCGCTTGCCGGACAACGCGCTGGCAAGCGCACCCTGCACACCCACACGGTAAAGGTCAAACCTGCCCCGAAGATCTCACCTCGCGAACTGGCCAGGCTGCGCAAGGAAATGAATCTGTCGCGCGGGCTGTTCGCTGGCTATTTGCGCACCAACGTGCGAACACTCGAAAACTGGGAACAGGGCCGGGCCAAACCCAATGCTCAGGCTGCATTGCTCATTCGCCTGGTACAGCGGTACCCGGATACCGTGTCCCGGCTGGCGGAGATTTGAGGGCTATCCGGCGGCCGGCACGCGAGCAGGAAACAGCCGCCGCTCAGAGAATCACGTCGCGCGTGGTGTCCGGCTGTTGCGGATCGTGCGGCTGCGAGCTGAACGACACGACCAGCATCGAGGACTGGCCGGTGTTCTGAAACGCGTGGGTCACGCCGGGCGGAAACGTGAAACGCCAGGCCTCGTCCGCCGGGACGTCCACGGTGGTGATCTCCTCTTCCTCTCGATAGCGCACTCGCGCCGGTCCGACGACGGTCGTCACTTCGTGCGCGACCGTGTGGAAATGATTGCCGCGTATGTGCCCCGGATGCGTGGTCACGACATGCACGTTGCGCCGATCGGCCAGTCCGGCCGCATCCAGCGGCTCGAAAACCTGGCCGCGCGCATCGGCAGCGCGCGGCAGAACATCGATGGTGACTCGACCCGTCATCTGTCCTGCTCCCAATGAAACTTGTGCAACAGGCGATGCACCAACGGCGCCGCCATGAGGCCGGCAGTTACGATGAAGACCAGCCCGGCGTACAGCGCATAACAACCAGCAAACAGCTTTCCGCCGTCGGTTCGCGGCGAGTCCACCGGTCCCATGCCGCCCAGCAGCATCGCCGCATTCAGGAATCCGTCACGCCATTTCAGCCCTTCGAAATACGCATAGCCGAGCATGCCGATGCCGATCGAGAAGGCCAACAGGCACAGGGTAACGGCCAGATGACGCAGCATCCGCCGCACGAAGAGCCGCCGCGACAGCGGCGGATGTCTGCGAGACTCGTACACGGCAGCACCTGCTCAACGATTTGCGTATACGGCGGCGCTCAGCGCACCACCGGCATCTCGATGAAGCTGGCCTGGGCGCCGCTGCGATAGACCCGCTGCGTCGCCTTCTTGTAGTCGCCCGGCTTGGCGAAAAAGATGTTGTCGACGTAGGTCTGCGGATTGCGGTCGTACAGCGGGAACCAGCTCGACTGGATCTGCACCATGACGCGATGCCCCGGCAGGAACACGTGGTTCGCATCCGGCAGTGCGAAGCGGTACTGCTGCACCTTGCCGGCGGGAATGGGCTCGGGCTTCTCCAGGCTGTTGCGGTAGCGCCCGCGGAAGATGTCCATGGCGATGCCGAGCTGGTAACCGCTCATCAGCGGCTGCGACGCCACTTCGGATGGATACACGTCGATCAGCTTCACCACCCAGTCGCTGTCGCTGCCGCTGGTGGATGCGAACAGATTGACCAGCGGCTGGCCGCTGATCTGCAGCGGACGATCGAGCACTTCGGAGACGTAGGTCAGCACGTCGGTGCGATCCGCCACTGCGCGCTGATCGCTCACCAGCCAGCGCCGCCAGGCGTCGCCGTCGGCGAAGCTCACCGGTCGGGGCATGTAGGGAACCGGTTTGGCGGGATCGGAAACGTACTCGTCGAACGCCGCGGCACCTTTCGCAGCTGCCTGCGCCGGCGTCTCGAAGCCCAACCCGAAGCCTGCCCGCAAATACAGGCGCTGCGAAGTCGAGGCGCAATCCTTCTCGCAAGAGACCGGCCAGTGCTGCAGCCGCTGCCACACATCCGCGCCAGTCTTGTAGACGAACACCGGCGGCGTATCCGCCTTGCGGCCGTCGTCGAGCAGGTACTGATCGAGAAACGGCTGCATCACGTCGCGACGGAATTCGAGCGCGGTATCGCCGGCGAACTGCAACTGCCCGAGACCGCGACCTTCGTAGTTCACGCCGCTGTGCCGCCACGGTCCAAGCACCAGGAAATTCTTGTCGTTGGCCGTGTCCTTGGGCTCGGTGGCACGGTATGTCGCCAGAGCGCCGTACATGTCTTCCTGGTCCCACAGCGACGCGACGTACATGGTCGGCGTCTTCAGCGGCTGCGCCGCCAGGATGCGGTCGAGCGCCTGTTCCTGCCAGTACGAGTCGTAGGCAGGATGTCCGGAAAGCTTCTGGAAGAACGGCAGCGCGTCGACGCCGAAACGGCGCGCAGCGTCGCCAGCCGAGCCGGTGTCGCGGAACAGTTCGTAGTCGTCGTACACGCCGCGCGCGATCGGATCGCCCATGCTCTTGGCCGTGGTCTGACCTTGTATGTAGTCGAAGTTGGTCTGGCGGAACGCGCCGTTGTGGAACCAGTCGTCGCCGCGCCAGCCGTCCACCATCGGGCTCATCGGCACCGCCGCCTTCAGCGCCGGATGCGGATTGACCAGCGCCATCAGCACGGTGAAACCCTCGTAGGAGGAACCGATCATGCCGACGCGGCCATTGCTCTCGGGCACGTTGTGGATCAGCCATTCGATGGTGTCGTAGGCGTCGGTCGAGTGATCCACCGGGGTGTCATTCAACGGCCCACGCAGCGGCCGGGTCATCACGTAGTCGCCTTCGGAGCCGTCCTTGCCGCGCACGTCCTGGAACACGCGGATGTAGCCCTTGGCGACGAACACCTCATCGCCCATCGGCAGGATGGACAGCATGTGGGTGCTGGACATGCGCTCGGCGCGCTTGGACGCGTTGTACGGCGTGCGGGTCAGGATGATCGGCGCGTGACTCGCACCCTTGGGCACGACGATGACAGTATGCAGCTTCGCGCCGTCACGCATCGGGATCATGACGTCGCGCTTGTCGTAATCGTTCGGCGCCGTCGGCCGTGCGAAGTGAGCGGGAATGTCCGGCGTCATGGGCAAGACGGCGGGCGGCGCATCGGCCCAGGTCCCGCAGCAAGCCAGCATCGAGGCCACCACGCATCCACGGATCAAGGCGTTCTTCTTCATGGAACACTCCCTTACTTCGAGCGGCGAGGCGATGCATGATGCACGCCACGCCGCCCGTACGGAAGTGAGTTTGCGATCGCTGGACGCTCAGTAGCGATAAATGGCCGTGACACCGACAGTCCGTGGTCGCACCGTCACATTCGAGTACAACGGCGAGCTGGAAGTCGAGTGGCTGCGAAACAGCTGCGGGTGCTCGTCGGTGGCGTTGTCCACGAACAATGCGATGTCTGCGTCCCCGAGCCGCACGCCCAGCTTCAACGACAGGTCGCTCACGTCCGGCGTGCCCGGCAGCGTCGCGTCGTAGCTGCCGTTGACGGGATTCTGCCAGGGCAGATCGTCGTCCAGGCCGGCGCGGTAGTCGTAGTTGAGACGGAAATACGCCTCGCGCGTCAGCATCTCGAAATCCCATTCGCCGGTGAACGAAACCGTCCAGGGATTGACCACGATGCGATCGCCCTTGGAGACCACCGCCTTGGTGCCGAGCGGCGGCGGCGTGGCGGCGCCGGAGGGCGCGAACACGGTCTCGTCGTACTTCGCATCGATGTAACCGATCGCCAGTCCCAGCGTCAGCGGATCGACCGGCCGCGCCTGCAACGCCAGCTCGAAGCCGCGGCTGGTCGCCGAGCCCGCGTTGGTGTTGAAGGTGAAACCACAGTGCGGCAGGTTGTAGCCGAACTGGATGTCGCTCCACTCGATCACGTAGGCGCTGGCATCCAGCTGCAGTCGTCCGCCGAGCATGCGCGACTTGCCGCCGACCTCGTAGGACCACACCGTGTCATCCTCGAACAGGGACGGCCGGTTGGTCAGGCCCATGTCGCCGAGGTCGGTACCCGGAATCGGCGCGCCCGTGGTCGAGACGCCGCAGGCGGAGGCCACCGGATTGTTGTAACCGCCGCTGCGAAAACCTTTGGCCGCGTTGGCATACAGCAAGGTGTCGTCGCTGGCCTGGTAGGAGATCGCGAACTTCGGCGTCACCGGATCGGCCGACTTGGTGCCGCTGTCATCCGCCACCGGCCCGACGATGGGTCCGGCGTAAACGGCGTGGATGCTGAAATCGGTCTGCGCGTAACGCACCCCGGCGGTGAGCTTGAGCTTGTCGGCGAGCTTGTAGTCGACCTGGCCGAAGAAGGCCAGCTGCTTGTCGACGGTATCGATGGGATCGATCTTCACGGTGTAGCGCCCTTCGTAGAGCCCGCCCGGAAACACATCGTCGAAATTCTCACCCGTGTTCTCGAAGAACAGATCCGGCAGGAACAAGTCCTCGACCCGCTCGTGGTGGTGCTGCTTGGCGCGCTGATAGAACGCGCCGACCAGCCACGTGAATCTCGCATCCTGATCCTGCGATTGCAGGCGCAGCTCCTGAGTGAAGCTCTTCTGCGAAGTGTCGTTGTACGAGGGCGCGTACATGCCCGGCGGGAAATAGGGATTGCCGGTCCACACCGCCGCTTCGAAGCTCGACAGGTCGCTGACGTTGTCCTGCGTGCGGTCGTAGTAGGACGTGTTGGAAGTGAGCAGCACCGGCCCGAAATCCCAGTCGACCTTCAACGCCGGCAGCGAGAAGCGTTCGCTGGTCTTGTTCGCCAGCAGCACGCCGCGATTGAACTCGTGCCTGCCGGGATTGGAGAACGCCTCCCAGTACACCGAGGAGTCGTTGAAATACTGGTCCTGGTAATAGAACGACGGCGTGATGGTCACGTTCTCGGTGGGCTTGTACGCCAGCGCCGCACGGAACACTTTGGTGTCGGCCCAGTTGGAGTCCTTCTCCAGGTAGTTGCCGGTGCGGAAGTCGATGCGGTTCACGTAGCCGCCGTCATGGCGATACGAACCGCTGATCCGCAGACCGAGCTTGTCCTGCACCAGCGGCGCATTGAAGGCGGCGCCTGCCTCGTAATTGGGCGTGCCGCCGGCAGTGAAGGATGCATCGGCGCGGGCGTAGCTGGCGTACTTCTGCGTGCTGGGCTGCGGCGTGATGAAACGCACCGTGCCGCCTTCCGAGCCCGCACCGAACAAAGTGCCCTGCGGACCGCGCAGCACTTCCACCCGCTCCAGATCGAAGATGGCAGGAAAGGCGCTGCTGCCGATACCGCCAACCACCGCGCGCGATTGAATCGGCGTGTCATCGATGTAGATGCCAGTGGCGCCGGAGCCGGCGTCGGAACTGATACCGCGAATGGAAATGTCGGCAACCGCACTGCTGGCGTTTTGAATACGGTTGAACGAGACGCCGGGAGTCAGGCGGGCGATGTCGTCCACGGTGCGCACGTCACGCTCGTCGAGTGCTTTCTGCGTGTAGGCGCTGACGCTGATCGGCACTTTGCTGAGATTCTCCTCGCGGCGCGCCGCCGTGACCACGACCTCTTCGAGCCCGCCGGCCGCCGGGCCGGTGTTTTCCTGCGCGTAGACTGCCCCTGAAAGGATCTGCAGGACCGCTGCGGACAGCAGCAAGGACGAGATTCGTCTCGAGTCGCTCATGCCTTCCCCCTTGTTGGCACTGTTGAGTTGTTCGCCGAACGGCGCTGCGAGCTGCAAGGCTTTGCGAGCCGCAGGGCTTGCGCAAAAAACTAGTCACCGGGGCGCGACGCCGCCCAACTCACAGCGAACAAAACAGCGACTGTGGAGCGCACTTCGCAGGCCCCCATTGCACGACCGCGTGGAAAGCGGGAATCTTGCATGCCCGCATCGCATGTCAGTCACGAGCAACAAAATGAAAGCAATGACCGCGCTGTCCGCGCTCACCCTCGGCGCCCTCGCCGCTTGTGGCGACGCGCCCGCACCAAGCCCGCAACCGCAGCCGCAGAGCGAGGCCGACGCCCCGAAGCTCCCGGCCAACGGCGCATTCGTCGGCAGAGTCTGGGTGTCGGCGACGCCGGGCGCGGCACTGGGAACCATCCTGGTGTTCCTGCCCGACGGCACCTTGTTGATGGATTCCTGTTTCGAGACCTTCCGGCTCTCGAAATGGGGGGTGGCCGGCGACCATCTGCGCTGGCTGGAAGACACCATCCCGATCGAGGCGGCGGTGTCAGTGCATGGCAGGGATGAACTGCGCCTGGAGGTGGCAGGTCAGGACGAGGAGCAGGTCTATATCTCGGCCTCCGTGCCGTACGTCTGCCCTGACATGCCGCGCTGAAACGCCGGCGCCGCAGCAGCTGGCGCAAGGCCGGCGTGCTGCGGCGCTCAAGCCGCGACTGCAGACGCGATGGCGAATCGCGGGTGGCCGATCAACGGGTCGCGACGGCAACGGCCGCGGTGGCCATCGCCACACCCGAACTCCGGTTGAGATTGCGGATGGCGCGTGGGCTCCTGAAGAATCGGCGAGCACGCGCCGCAGCCACCGCATAGGCGCCGAGCACCACTGGCAGCACGACAACGATCACCGCGACGATCTCGAGGAAGCCGACCAGGTTCAGTTTCTCCAGGCTGACCACGGTCGGCAGCAAGGCCAGGAAAAAGATCATGGTCTTGGGGTTCGCCAAGGTCAGCGCCAGGCTGCCGAGAAACAGCTGCGAGGGCCGGTCGCCCTGCTCCACCTTGCGCGCTTCCTCGCTTTGCTCATCCATGGCCTTGGGCGCGCTGGTCCACAGCCGATAGGCGAGATACAGCAGATACGCCACGCCGGCATATTTCACGGCAACGAACACCGCGTAGGCCGACTGCGCCAGTGCGGCGAGTCCGGTGGCTGCGAAGGTAAACCAGATCAGATCGCCGACCAGGAAGCCGGCAACGAATGCCGTCGCGCCGCGAGTACCCCGCGACAGCGAGCGGGCGATGATGGCAGCGACGCCCGGCCCGGGCGAAGCGACGGCCAGAAAATAAACCGCGGCAAATATCCACAAGCCATAGAGCGACATGCGACCCTCCCTTACGGTGCACCGTTTCCCGATTTCTTGCGCGGCTCGAGCCGCACGCCAATGTGCGACCGGTTGCTGCGCTTCGCCAGTTCGACCTGGCGCTGACGCTCGCGCAGACCGGCCTTCTTGGCCTCGGACTTCAGATCGTAACAAGCGGGGCAGCTCACCCCTTCGACGAACTGCGGCGAAGCCTTCTGCAGCGGGCCAATCGGATTGCGGCAGGAGCGGCACAGTTCATGCTGCCCCGGCGCCAGACCCGGCCCAACCGCCACGCGCTCGTCGAATACGAAGCACTCTCCCTGCCAGCGGTTCTCCTGCGGCGGCATGGTCTCCAGGTATTTCAGGATGCCACCCTGCAGGTGATACACCTCGTCGAAGCCCTGCGAGCGCAGATAGGCGGTCGATTTCTCGCAGCGGATGCCGCCGGTGCAGAACATGGCCACTTTCGCTTTGCCGCGCAGCGCGGTTTCCTGCTGCACCCATTGCGGCAGCTCGCGAAAGCTGCGGGTCTTCGGGTTGAGCGCGCCCGGAAAAGTGCCGAGCGCCACCTCGTAATCGTTGCGCACGTCGACCACCACCACTTCCGGGTCGTCGAGCAGCCGGTTCCAGTCCTGCGGCTTCACGTAGGTGCCGGCCATCTGCGCCGGATTCACGTCGGGCACCCCCATCGTGACGATCTCGCGCTTCAGGCGCACTTTCATCCGGTAGAACGGCTGGCGCACGGCGCCGGATTCCTTGTGCTCGAGGCTCGCCAGGCGCGGATCCTGGCGCAGCCAGCCCAGCACGGCGTGCACGTCGGCCGGTTCGCCGGCGATGGTGCCGTTGATGCCTTCGGCCGCCAGCAGAATGGTGCCCTTGACCGCCCGCTCCTCGCAGAGTGCGGCAAGCGGCGCCCTGAGCGCCGCGAAATCCGGCAGCTCGACGAACTTGTAGAAGGCGGCAGTCAGCAGGGTGCTCATGAGGGGGCGCAAGTATAGATCAGCGGATTTGAAAGCAAGAATCGGAGTGCCCCGGGGCGGCCACGGGCGCACCCTGCGCTCACCCTGAAAGCCCAGCCGCCGGGCCGGTCGTTCGGGAAAGCCTCGGCCCACCGCTCACTCACCTTGTCGCCCCGGGAGAAGCCGTCATGATGTATCCCACCGAACGCCGGCCCGAACACCGCCGGCCGCAACGGGTCTCGAATCCCATGAACACCACGCCACCCGTCTTCGATACCGACGAATCCCGCTGGGCCGCGGTCGCCCGGCGCGACCGCGCCGCCGACGGTCAGTTCTACTACTCGGTCAGCACCACCGGCGTCTATTGCCGCCCTTCCTGCGCCGCCCGCCTGGCCCTTCGTCAGAACGTCAGCTTTCACACTACGCAGGAGGAGGCCCGCCAGGCCGGCTTCCGGCCGTGCCGGCGTTGCAAGCCGGACCAGCCCTCGCTGGTCGAGCAATACGCCGCCAAGGTCGCCGAAGCGTGCCGGCTGATCGAAACCTGCGAGCAGGCGCCGTCGCTGGCCGCCCTGGCGCGGGCCGCCGGTCTGAGCAGCTATCACTTCCACCGCATTTTCAAGGCGGTCACCGGCGTCACGCCCAAGGCGTATGCCAGTGCCCATCGCAATCAACGAACCCGCGAGCAGCTGATGAACACCGATACCGTGACCGAAGCCATCTATGAAGGCGGCTTCAACTCCAACACCCGTTTCTACGCGCAGTCTTCCCAGCTCCTGGGGATGCAGCCCCGCGCCTTCCGCAAAGGTGGCGTCGACACGCAGATCCGTTTCGCCGTCGGCCAATGTTCGCTCGGTGCGATCCTGGTCGCCGCGACCGACAAGGGCGTGTGCGCGATTCTGTTCGGCGATGATCCGGACGCGCTGGTGCGCGATCTGCAGGATCGATTCGATCGCGCGCAGCTGATCGGCGGCGATGCCGAGTTCGAGCAGCTGGTGGCCAAGGTCGTGGGCTTCGTCGAGCATCCCTCGCTCGGCCTGGACCTGCCGCTGGACGTGCGTGGCACCGCCTTTCAGCAGCGTGTCTGGCAGGCACTGTGCGAAATTCCCGCCGGCTCGACCATGAGCTACACCGAAATCGCTGAACGCATTGGTGCGCCGAAGGCGGTGCGCGCGGTAGCCCAGGCGTGTGCGGCCAACGCAATCGCGGTGGCGATTCCGTGCCATCGTGTCGTACGCAATGACGGCAATCTCTCCGGCTATCGCTGGGGCGTCGAGCGCAAGCGCCAGCTGCTGGATCGCGAGCAAGCGGCATGAGATCGATCGCTGGATGTCGCGGGCTGCACGCATTGCCTGCGACATCCGGTCGATGGCGGCGCCCCAAGAGCGGCAAAGAGCACGACCGCTGCGATCCGGCACGGATTGCCTGATTCCGCCTGTGCGAGGCGGAATCAACCATCACCCGATGTTCACCTCGCCTCTCGTCAGCATCCGCCTGAAGCCGCGGCGCGTGGCCCGGATGCGTTGACACCCGCGGGATTTCGCGTACGGTTGCGCCGGTCGTCTACGGACCGATTCAGCCGAGCCATGCGCTTCGATCTCATCGATCTGAAACTGTTTCTGCATGTCGTTGAAGCCGGCAGCATCACTGCGGGCGCCGAGCGCATGCACCTGGCCGTCGCGGCCGCCAGCACGCGCATCCGCAACATGGAGCTGGAGCTTGGAACGCCGCTTCTGAACCGCGAGCGCCAGGGTGTGCACCCCACTCCCGCCGGACGTACGTTGGTGCATCACGCGCGTCTGCTGCTGCAGCAAGCGGAACGCATGCGCGGCGAACTGAGCGAATATGCCGATGGTCTCAAGGGACACATCCGCCTGCATTCCAACACCAACGCGCTCACCGAATTCCTGCCGGAGCCGCTGAGCAACTTTCTGGCGGCGCATCCACAGGTCAACATCGACCTGGAAGAGCGGCTGAGCGACGAGATCGTGGCGGCCGTGGCCGATGGCAAGGCGGACATCGGCATCGTCGCGGGCACCGAGGACATGACCGGGCTGGAGGCATTCCCGTTCCGGGTCGATCGCTTCGTGCTGGTGACGGCGCCGACGCACGAACTGGCGCGTGCCAGCCGCCTGGCGTTCGCCGACGTGCTGGATTACGACTTCGTGGGCCTGGACCGGGCCAGCTCGCTGCAACGCTTCCTGTCCGACAAGGCCGAACGCACCGGCCGCCGGCTCAAGCTGCGAGTGCAGCTGCGCAGCTTCGATGCCGTGTGTCGCCTGGTGGAGTGCAATGTCGGCATCGGTGTCGTGCCGGAGACGACAGTGGAACGCAACTCGAAGGCGTTGACGCTGCACCGTATCGAGTTGACGGACGACTGGGCGCCGCGGCGGTTGAGCATCTGCGTGCGCAAGCTGAGCGATCTGCCGACCTATGCGCAGGAGCTGGTCAAGCATCTCACCGCACCCGCCGAAACACCGCTCGCTTCAGCCAGCGCGAGCTGACGTGGTAATCCACACACCGACCATCACGATCGCACCACCGATCATCGCCTGCAGCGACAGCGGCTCGTTCAGCATGACCATGCCGGTGACGACGCCGACCACCGGAATCAGGTTGGCGAATACGCCGGCCTGGCTGGCATCCACGTCCTGCAGCGCCAGGTTGTACAGCAGGTAGGCCAGCCCCGAAGCGCCGGCGCCGAGATACACGACCTGCAGCCAGGCCTGCAGATCGAGCCGCGGCAGCGGCTGGCCGGCAAGCTCGAACGCAGCTATCGGCAGCAACATCAAGCTACCCGCGCCGAACACGCCGGCCGTAAGAATAACGGGATCGACGTCGGCCATGCGCCTTGCCAGCGAGGTATACACCCCCCAGGTAAACGCGCTGGCGAACATCAACGCGTTGCCGAGCACGGGCGAGGATGCCGCCCCACCCGCTGCGCTGCCCGAGAAGATCACCAGCACGCCGATCACGGACAACGCAATCCCGACCAGGCGCGCCGGTGATGCCGATTCACGTAACCACACCACCGCAACCAGCGCGGTGAGCGCAGGTATCGAGCTTTGCACCAGCGCTCCCTGCGACGCAGAGGTGTATACCAGCGCCAGGTTGAACGTGACGTAGTAGAGGACCACGCCGATGAACGCGATGAGACAGACCGTCGGCCACGACAGGCGACGGCCGCTGGCGGACTGACTCCTCCGACGTTGCCACGCAAATGGCAGCAGCAGCGCGAAGCCGATGAGCACGCGCATGAAAGCGAGTGTGAGCGGCGGCAGATCCTCGATGACACCTTTGGTCACCACAAAGGTGCTGCCCCACACTGTCATGACGCCGATCAGGATGAGAATCGCTCGGAGACGCCGGTTCATGCTCGGTGCTTTGTCGTGATGGAATCGTGCGCCACGATCCGCCGCGGCATAATCGCGCGGCGCGCCATTGTGGCCGAATTGCCAGCCGCAGGACAGATCCTCGAGGAGCCATTGCCATGCTCAGATCCTGGTCGTTGACGTTTCTGGCGAGTACCGTTTGCGTGCTCGGTCCCATTGCCGCAGCTGAAACGCTGATCGTGCACGACGCACGCGTATACACGCCGGCCGGAAACGAAATCCACGCGTACGCCGGCATGGTGATCGAAAACGGGCGTATCCAGCGCATGCTCTCGCAAGGCGAGAAGCCGCCGACCATTGCAGGCGCACGCACGCTCGACGCCGGCGGCAAAACCATACTGCCGGGATTGATCTACGCCCACGGCCACGTGCTGGGCCTGGGACAAGAGCGGTTGCAGCCTGACCTGCGCGGCAGCGCCAGCATCGCCGAGGCTCAGGAGCGGCTTCGGAAATTCGCAGCAGCCAACCCTGCCGCAGCGCGCTCCGCCTGGGTGGTCGGGCGCGGCTGGAATCAGGTGCTGTGGCCCGACAAGCAGTTCCCGACCGCCAAGGATCTCGATGCTGTCGTCGCCGATCGCCCCGCCGTGCTCTCGCGCGTCGACGGTCACGCCGCGTGGGTCAACACCCGGGCCCTGCAAATCGCAGGCATCACCCGCGCCACGCAGGATCCTCCGGGCGGCCAGATCATTCGCGATGCCAAGGGCGAGCCGACCGGTGTGCTGGTCGATGCCGCGACCGCGCTGGTTGAAAAGCACATACCGGCGCCCACCGACGACGACATCAAGCACGCCCTGAGCGCAGCGATGCAGGAACTCGCCGCGCTCGGACTGACCGGCGTACACGATGCGGGTATCGACGTTCGGGAATATCGCCAGTACCAGGCGCTGGGCGCGGCGAATGGCCTACCGATCCGTATCTACGCCATGCTCGCCGACAGCGAGGCAGCACGCTCGACCATGCAGGAAGGACCGAAGCCGGCGCAGTTCGATGATCGGCTGCAGATGCGCGCGGTCAAGGCATGGGTCGACGGCGCTCTTGGCAGCCGCGGCGCGGCGCTGCTGTCCGACTACAGCGACGAACCGCATCATCGCGGACTCACGCTCTATCGGCCCGAACAGATGCAAGCGCTCGCTACGCTGACCGCCAGCAAAGGCTGGCAGCTCAACGTCCATGCCATCGGCGACGCGGGCAATCGCCTGATCCTCGATACGTTCGAGCATCAGCTCAGCGCGGCACAACGTCATCAACTGCGCCCACGCGTGGAACATGCGCAGATCCTTTCATCGCAGGACATTCCGCGATTCGCCAAGCTAGAGGTCATCGCCTCGATCCAGCCCACGCATGCGACGTCGGACATGAACATGGCGGAAGACCGGCTCGGGCACGAGCGCATCAAGGGCGCCTACGCGTGGCGCTCACTGCTCGATGCCGGCGCGCGGCTGGCCGGTGGCAGCGACTTTCCGGTCGAGCTGCCGAATCCGTTCTTCGGGCTGTACGCAGCGGTGACCCGGCAGGATCGCAACGGTCAGCCGCCGGGCGGCTGGTATGCGCAGCAGAAGCTCACGCGCGAAGATGCGCTGCGCTTGTTCACCATTGACGCCGCATACGCGGCACACATGGAGAATGCGGTCGGCTCGCTGGCGCCCGGCAAGTGGGCCGATTTCATCCTGATCGATCGCGACTACTTCAAGGCACCGGCGGACCAGATCGACGATATCCGGGTCGAGGCCACGTACGTCGCGGGTCGCCAGGTGGCAAGCCGCGCCGGTGCAGAGAAATGAACGGCCAGTAAGACTTCCGCTCGATCCGTACTGCCCGCGGCTAGCCCAGCCAGCTGCAACACACCCGAAACCGGCCGGTTCGCCGCAGAGCGGCAGCCGGCGGCTTTCGATCGATCCTGCTGGCGCAGATCGCCCTCCCCGCCGCACTGCAACGCTTGACCTTCCCACCGTGGCAAGGTTGATCATGGCACCCATGAAACCACCTGCCGCAAGCCCCCGTTACACCATTGGCCGCGCCGCCGAGGTTTCCGGCGTCTCCGCCAAGATGATCCGGCACTACGAGGCCATCGGCCTGATCCCGAAAGCCGGACGCACCGCCGGCAACTACCGGACCTACGGCGAGAACGACGTGCACACGCTGCGCTTCATCCAGCGCGCCCGGACGATGGGCTTCTCGATGAAGCAGATCGCCATACTGGTCTCGCTGTGGCGCAACCGCTCGCGCTCCAGCGCCAGCGTGCAACGCCTGGCGCGCGAGCACATCGAAGAGTTGCAGGCCAAGATCGAATCGATGCAGGCGATGGTGCGCACGCTGAGCGATCTCGCCGACGCCTGCCATGGCGACGCCCGGCCCGACTGCCCGATCCTGGACGATCTCGCGAAGACGCCGGGTACGACCAAGAAACAGGAGAAGCGACGATGAACGACCCGGCCCACGGCCACAGCTGCTGCTCCACCCGCAATCGACAGGAATCCGCCACGAAGCACGGCGGCGCGCTGCTCGATCCGGTGTGCGGCATGACGGTCTCCGCCGATTCGCCGCATCGCGCCGAGCACGCTGGCCAACCGTACTTCTTCTGCTCGGCTGGTTGCCGCAGCAAGTTCGTCGCTGCGCCGGAGCGCTATCTGGCGAAGCGATCACCTGCCAAGGCCTGCCATGGCGGCGAGCAGCAGCGAGACCATGGTCACACCGGCCACGGACACGGTCATGAGCGTGGGCACAGCGGTGGAAGCCACGGCCACGACCATGCGCAGTGTCACAGTCACCCTCATTCCGCCCATCGCGCAGCTGCGGCGGCTGCGCTCAAGCCGTCAGCCGACGCCATCTACACCTGCCCCATGCACCCGGAAGTCCGCCAGGTTGGGCCGGGCAGCTGTCCGATCTGCGGCATGGCACTGGAGCCGGTGGCGATCTCGGTGCACGAAGAGGCGAATCCGGAACTCGAGGACATGACGCGGCGCCTGTGGGTATCGCTGCTGTTCAGCGTGCCGCTGTTCGCCATCGCCATGGGGCACATGATTCCGGCCCTGGCCCACGTGTTCGACTTCCCGGGCCGTGCCTGGGCCGAACTGGCACTGGCGCTGCCGGTGTGTACCTGGGCGGCATGGCCCTTCTACGAACGTGCCGTCGCCTCGTTGCGCACCCGCAATCTCAACATGTTCACGCTGATCGGCCTGGGCGTCAGCGTCGCCTTCCTCTACAGCCTCGTCGCCACCGCCTTCCCAGGGATTTTCCCGGACTCGGCGCGCAACGAGCACGGGCAGGTCGACGTCTACTTCGAAGCGGCAGCGGTGATTGTCACGCTGATCCTGCTTGGCCAGGTACTTGAACTGCGCGCGCGCAGCCGCACTGGCGCGGCGATTCGCGAGCTGCTGAAAATGGCGGCCACTTCGGCACGAAGGATCGATGACGACGGCAACGAAACCGACGTCGCACTGGAACAGGTCATGGTCGGCGACCGGCTGCGCGTGCGGCCGGGTGAAAAAGTACCGGTCGACGGCGTGGTGCTGGAAGGCTCGAGCACCGTCGACGAGTCGATGATCACCGGCGAGCCCATCCCTACGCATAAGCAGGCAGGCGAACGCGTGGTGGGCGCCACCATCAACGGCACCGGGACATTGATCATGCGCGCCGAAAAAGTCGGCTCGGAAACTCTGCTGGCGCGGATCGTGGCCATGGTCGCCGATGCGCAGCGCAGCCGCGCACCGGTTCAGAAACTCGCCGACACGGTGGCTGGGTATTTCGTGCCCGCAGTCATCGCTATCGCCGCCATAGCGTTCGCAGTGTGGTGGTTCTTCGGCCCCGAGCCGCAGCTCAGCCACGCCATCATCAACGCCGTGGCGGTTCTCATCATCGCCTGCCCCTGTGCGCTGGGATTGGCTACGCCGATTTCCATCATGGTCGCGACCGCGCGCGGCGCGCACTCCGGCGTGCTGTTCCGCAACGCCGAGGCCATCGAAGTGCTGCGCAAGGTCGACACATTGGTGGTAGACAAGACCGGCACGCTCACCCAGGGCAAGCCGCGACTCACTACCGTCATCGCCGACCAGGACGACAGCGCTCAGCTCTCCGCTGCACAAACGCAGCTGCTGCAATTCGCAGCGAGTCTGGAGCGCGGCAGCGAGCATCCGCTGGCGGCCGCAATCGTCAGCGGCGCGGAACAGCGCGATCTGTCATTGCTCAAGCCTGAGGGCTTTCAGTCGATCACCGGCAAAGGCGTCACCGGCCGCATCGAAGGCAAGCCAGTTGCCCTGGGTAACCAGGCGTTGATGACGGATCTGCACATCGACGTTGCGGACCTCAATGCCCGCGTCGAGCAGCTGCGTCGCGAAGGTCAAACAGTGATGTTCGTCGCCATCGACGGTCGCGCGGCCGGCCTGGTCGGCGTTGCCGATCCGATCAAGGACTCGACGCCGCAAGCTATCGCAGCCTTGCAGCGTGACGGCATCGAAGTCGTGATGATGACGGGCGACAGCGAAACCACCGCGCGCGCCGTAGCCGCCAAGTTGGGCATTCAATCAGTCCTGGCAGAAGTCCAGCCCGAGCAGAAGGCACTCAAGGTGCGCGAATTGCAGGCGCAGGGTCGCGTCGTAGCGATGGCTGGCGATGGCATCAACGACGCGCCAGCGCTCGCCCAAGCCACCGTCGGCATCGCCATGGGCACCGGCACCGACGTAGCGATGGAAAGCGCCGCCGTGACGCTGGTCAAAGGCGACCTGCTCGGCATCGTGCGCGCCCGTTCGCTCTCGCGCCACACCATGAAAAACATCGGCCAAAACCTGTTCTTCGCGTTCGTCTACAACGCCGCGGGCGTGCCGATCGCAGCCGGCGTGCTGTATCCGACGTTCGGCCTGCTGCTGAGCCCGATCATCGCAGCCGCAGCGATGAGCCTGAGCTCGGTGTCGGTCATTGGCAATGCGTTGCGGCTGCGTAACGTGCGGCTGTGAAGCGAATTCAGGAAGTCACGCGTCCGAACGTTGTCGCAGCATGGTTGGTCTAGCGTCTGATTCAAGCCGCACCCGAAGCGGTGTCGGCTTGAATGAGCTGTTGGTGTCAGCTCCAAATATTAGCCCTTTGAGCGAAACCGGCGCGATAAGGACTGCCGACGCAGAACCGATGCCCGCTGGGGGCCTGCATGACCACCCATTCATCCTTGCGGGACACGACCCTGGCCCCGATTTTCTCCAAGCGTGAAACTTCAGCCTCCATCGAGTCCGCCTCGATGTCGAGATGAGCACCTGCTGCGTGCCGAACCCGCTGGATAATGACCTGTACGTCACCCGATGGCGTTACGAGCTGGATGAAGTTGCTGGCTGCATCCAAATCTTGCGGCAACGGATAACCCAACGCGGCACTCCAGAACCGGGCGGCTGACAGAAGATCATCGCTCTGGCAGTCAATGACGATGTTGCCTAGCCTGCTTCTATGCATTGGCGCTCCTTTTGACGCCTAACGTCAGCGCTCACGCGCCACGCTTCACGCTGCCGCTTGCGACAGTTTGTTGGGCTCGAGTCCGGGTAAATTCAATGACTTTCTGAGCACCCTTGGCCCGGTGATAGCGGAGCGTCGAACCATCGGTCTCAACGTACGCCTGCCGGTCGAAATGCGACAGAATTTCCTCGGCCGACTTTCCGCTACAACCGGGCTTGCCGTTCTGGGAGAGAAGCCGTTCCTGCAAACGCCATCCTCCGCCGTCAGCGATTGGGACGACGTCTGTCGTGTAGCTGAGCTCTCCCGTCGTCCGGACGATCCGATTTCCATCCTTGAACTCCAGCGTCATGCCCCGGCAAGCAGGGGCGAAAGCGGCCCGAGCTTCGGCGGTCAGCACCCAGCGGCCTTGGAGCGTTGCTTCGCTCGCCTGGCCGGAGGCTGCAACCAACCCTAGCAGCACGTAACCGATCAGTGATTTCATGTTTCACCTCCTGCTTCTTACGTCCAACGCCACCTTTCAGGCACACGCGTTTCGCGTGTCGCGTGCATGGGTTTATTTGGGAAATCTCCGGGACGGATCTATTTCTCCGTGGCTCAGTTCAAACGAATGGAAGGTGGGGCGAAATCAACGAGAGTAAATAAATCTGTCACCTTTTTTGTCACCTTCTTTGCAGCAGTTTGGCCCTTGTGCATCAACGCGAGAACACGGCGCCGTGGGGCAGGCCTGGACCGGTCCAACCGTGCGGCCAGACACGCGAGGCAAAACTGAAGCCGACTTTGCCGTCGGTGTCGCGGAAGTCCTCGTCAAGGCTGAGAGCGCCCGTATCGGGATTGATCTTCAGCAGGTACATGCGATCGCTGGCATCGCTACCCATGGGGTTGGGTGTGATCACGATGCGCTTCGTCAACGGATCCCAGGCGGTCCAGTGCGGGTTGTAGTCCTCGCTGATCTTCAGGCGCGAAACCTCGACAGGACTCGCCGGGTCGGACAAATCGAGCGCGATGAATCCGTGCACCGCCGGCACGCTCTGGATGAAGTAGCGCCCGACGATGACTGGAACACCACACCAGTTTCCGGGAAAGGTGTGCACGAGCTTGGCTTTCGGCGCGTCGGTGGCGATGTCGGTAATGCGCTGGAGGCCGCAACCCAGTGATTGCACGAAGACCGAGCCATCGGGGCCGACCCGCGGCTCTTCAGGGCTGATATGCGCATAGCCCTGCACGCCCGGATCGAAGTACGCGGTCTTGAGCAGCTTCAGATCGGACAGGCGCCACACCTGGTAGGTGGTTCCGCTGAACACGTCGTCGTTATGCATGGACGAATTGGTGGATACCACCCGGTCCATCTCCGGCAGCACCACGAGACCATAGGGCATCAACAGGTTATCGGCGAAGGCCGGATCGGCATTGCTGGCCGCACGCACGACCTTGCCAGTATCGTCGATTTCGACCAAGCCGCCGCTCTTGCCCCTCGATCCGGAATGCATGGTCGCATGATCGTGCTGGAAGGTGGCCAGCACGTGACCGTTGGGCAGGCGCAGGTAGGAATGTGGATGCGCGAAGCCACCCATGTCATTGAAGGAGGTCACCACCTTGGGCTGCAACGGATTGCGCACATCCAGGATGAAGCTGCGCCCGGCATCGTGATCGTTGGCAAACAGCATACCGCTGGCCGGCATGGTGTATTCGGTGTGATGCGGCCGCACCGTTTTCTGATCGGTCTTGAGCGATGTCAGCATTCGCCCGAAGTTCGGTGAGTTCGGATCGGCGTCGATTACCAGCAGGAAGTCGTTGCCCTTCTTGTCGCGGTCGCCCGCCCAGACGAACAGTGAGTGCTTTGATACCTCGGCATTGCGTTCAGCCGCGAACGTCGGCGCGCTGATGAGCAATGATGCAAATACCAACCGGGCGATGAATTGCCGCATGACATGGACTCCAACGGAATGTCTCAAAATTTCAGGACTGAAAAACGCTTGTACAGCAAGGAGAATGCGCCTGAGCGGTCCGACGAAAGGTTGGGCGTCACGGGTAGATTTTCTCTTGCTTCGAGAGCATTTCGGCGAACTGCTTGATCCGTTTGGCACGGGTCTCGGCTTTCTTGGCGGTCTGAATCCTGAATAGCACTGCGTACCTGTTCCGACTGTCAAGGGTAGCGAAGAAGGCTTTTGCTCTCGGAATCTCGTTGAGTACGGCTTGGAAGTCCGCCGGTATCGTGGCGCCGCTCGGGGAATCGTACGCCCCATCCCAACGACCATCGCGCTTGGCTCGCTCGACCTCGCGAAGCCCGGCCGCGTTCATTTGCCCGAGTTCGATGAGCCGGGTTGCCTTTTCGCGATTGATCTTGGACCAAATGCTCCTCTCGGATCTCGGCGTGAAGCGCTGCAACCAGTAACTCTTGTCGTCGCTCTGCTTCTGGCCATCGATCCACCCGAAGCACAGAGCGGCATCTACGGCTTGCAGGTACGAAACCGAGCTTACGCTGGCGCCCTTCTTGGCGATTCGGAGCCACACGCCAGAGGACGTGGCGTGGTTCCTGCGCAGCCAAGAAAGCCACGTCTCCTGATCTTCGAACGAGAGCGGCGGCCCCGCGCCGGCGTCGGCAGTTGCGCTGGACTTGCCATCCGAAGACGTTCGCATTTTCATTGGTGAACCAGTGGTTTACCGGCGCGAGATCCGCATGACGCAGCGAGCGCCCGTTGACCAAGATGTATATGCGTCATGGCTCGCCCTTGTAGAGTGCGCGACGCGCGCGTGCTCCACGCTGCGTTAGGTGCGCTTCGCATACATTCCGAACTCTCAATGACATCCCGAGACCTAACGCTCGCGCTCACCGGTGGGCCGACCAACGTGAGACCCGTCCGTGTGCAGCGCGTTGTTAGGCGACATGACCCATCTCCGAGTCAGCCCGCGCGCCGGTAGTGCATGGCGACCGCGCCGCTGCGGAGCGGCTTCGCCGAGATCAACTCGAGCCGTCGCGTGCTGGGCAGCCCGCTCTCGTACAGAGTCGGGCCGTGGCCGGCGATCCTGGGGTGGACGAGCAACTTGTACTCGTCGATCAGATCCAGCCGATCGAGCTCGGTCGCGAGCTTGCCGCTACCGAGGAGCACGCCGTCCGGGGTCGCGTCCTTGACCTTCTGTACGCTCGTGCGCAGGTCGCCGGCGATGTGGTGGCTGTTGGTCCAAGGGAAGTCCTTTCGCGTCGAGGACACCACGTACTTCGGCTTGGCCTCCAGCTTGACCGCCCACTCGCGCATCGCCGGCGGTGCCTCCACGTCGCCGCGGGCGACCGCTGGCCAGTAGCTCTCCATCATCTCGTAGGTGACGCGGCCCCACAGCATCGCCCCGCTCTCGTCCATGAGACCGGTGAAGAAGGCGTGTGTCTCGTCGTCGGCGATTCCTTCCTGGTGGTCGACGCAGCCGTCCAGGGTGACATTGATGCTGAAGCTCAGGAGTCCCATGATGTCCTCCGCTCGAGATACGCGGCGAGCTGCCCGCCGTCTGGCTTCAAGGGCACGAACCCAATTCGCGAGGTACTCACCCTGTGTCGCCCAACGCTGCGCTTCAGGCGCGCGTGGCTTTACACGCATCGGCTGCAAACACTTGTTGGGCGTTTTTCACAGGCCAAGCTCTGACAGACCTGGATGTTCGTCGGGCCTTCGACCTAGAGGCCAGTGGTACCTGCGCTCAGCTTCGCGGATGGACAGATCGTTGATGCTGGCAATGCGTCGATGCATGAAGCCGCTCTGCGTAAACTCCCAGTTCTCATTTCCGTAGGAGCGGAACCAGTTCCCGGAATCATCATGCCACTCATACGCGAAGCGCACGGCAATGCGATCCTGGTGAAAAGCCCAAAGCTCCTTTACGAGCCGATAGTCTAGTTCCCTATCCCACTTTCGCCTGAGGAATTGCGCGATCGCCTCGCGGCCCCGCAGGAATTCAGCGCGATTGCGCCACACGCTATCTGGTGTATAGGCGAGCACTACTCGCTCCGGGTCACGTGTATTCCACGCATCCTCGGCAAGCCGCACTTTTAGCGCAGCCGATTCAGCGTTGAACGGAGGAAACGGCGGCCTTGGTTGTTCCAGCTGACTCATTTCGGTTCTCCCGTCTTTGCTGCACTCTCTTCCAACACCCAACGCCAATCATCAGGCGCGTGTATCCTCGCACGTCGTGTCGAATGGCTTGTTAGGAGCGTCAGTCTTGGCACATTGAATCTGCGACTTTGCCATCTTCGATCCTGCTGATACAGCCAAATGAATCATGCACGCTCGATCTGCCTTTCCTGCGCTAACGCCCCGGCTGAGCCGCGAGCAAAAGCGCTTCGCTTTTGCGAGTCGGGCGCGCGCAGCGCGCGTACTCGAGCCGGTTGTTAGAGCGCATCTCGGATCTCGCGGATGTAAAGGTCCTCAAGCTGGTACATTCGCTCCTCTACTTTCCCGAATGCAAGGTCCGATTTCGAGATGCCGAAACCAGGGTGGTAGGAACCAGGCAATGTTCCCGCTACGGCAGCATCGCGCCACCGACGCACGTTGCGCAACGCTACTTCAGCGCAGGGGTAGTCTCGTGACTCCGGACCATACATGCGGATCGCGGCCTCAAGCTCAGCAATCACGTCGTTCGCTAGGCGAATGAATCTTTCGATGGCGGACGTTCCCATGGTCTTGCGCTCTAACGCCGCCGCTGTGCCGCGAGCACCGGCGCCTCGCCGGTGCGAGTCGGAACCAGCCGCTTGTTATGCATTGCTCGTAACGCTGAGGACGCGACCACTACCAATCTCCCTTCCTTCCCAGACCGTGAAAGCTGCACCTACTTTGAAGTGCGGCAAAGCGACCTCGGGAAACAAGAACTGAATGCCGAATGTGCCTGCACGCCCGCCAGGGGAAAGCTCCTCACCGACAGGAACAACCCAGCGAGCCGAGAAGTGCTCGGAATCGATGCCGAGGACGCCCCGGTACTCTCCTGCACAGATGGACAAGAGCCGACCGTTCGCCTCGCTGGGATGCAGGCGGAGTTCAGCCACGATGTCTGGTACAGCCTCACTCATCGCCTAACGCATAACGCCATTGCTCACGCGCGTGCGTCCTCGCACGTCGGCTGGATGGCCTTGTTGGGCACTCCGGCGCCACTCATTGCTCTCTGCAAGTTGAACGCGAACCTGGAACCGCGTCGCGTCGGCTTGAATGAACTTTACGCATCTGTCCGTCTCGCTTGCTTATCCAGTTGCGGGAAGGGCCAGCGATAGTGGCACATGTACTCAAGTAACGGGCGACCAAGACGCATGCTATCGGAGCCGACTAGGAAGGCGCTCGGAAACGACAAGTGCTGGTTGAGCTGCAAGAACATGATGTACTGAGTCAATAGTTCACGAAGGAGGCCCCGGTGATTCTCGCTCATGCTGTGAACTTGCATAACAGTAAGATCCCCGTCACTCAGTAGCTCGAACAATCCATCTTGCGCGGTGTAGCGAGGTTGCTCGGTTGATTTTTGACCAACGAAGCACCGCTGAGTAAACGCGAAGAGAATTTCTTGGGCTTCACTGGCAGTGCTCATACTGCTTCTCCAGATGCCAAACGCCGCCGCTGTGCCGCGAGCACCGGCGCTTCGCCGTTGCGAGTCGGAACCAGCGGCTTGTTGGGCACACCCATTGAGCTCTCTTCAATCAATCCTTAGATCCTGGACAAATCGCGCTGCTGGCCCGACACGCTCCGATTCAGTTCCGAGCTGATCGCAAATTAGTTCGCGCAGTTCTCCAAAGACAATTCCAGGGTCCTGTGGACGTCCGCAACGATTCAACTCGGCAACCACGAAGCCATGCAGATCGCCGACGGTAAAGAGTGTCTCGGCCACATGATCTGGGATCTCGATACCGAAATGTTCCTCGGTATTCATCACCAGCTCAACTGAATCGAGTCCCACCTTTCTACACCTAACGCCGCAGTTCAGCGGCGGCGTGATGTCGTATGAAGCGCGGCGCACGTGCGACGCGCCCGCGATGCATTTTGAACCGTTCGCTGCAACTGCTTGTTAGGCGACGCATGTGCGTTCATTGTCATCGCGCTTGAACACGATGCAACGTGTTAAGAAACCGCGGTGCTCTGACTTCATGGAGCGCGTGGAACGTGTACTCCGTTTCCGGTAGCAGCGTCGACAGTTCCATAGACAAAGCCAAATCCTCGGATCCGTCATTGAATATCGCAACGCTGCGCACGGATGCTCTCTCTGCCCAGGCAGTAATTGCAGTTTCATAAGCGAGGCCACGAACTGCAGGCTTGTTCGCAGCATACATCGGGTCTACTGGCTCAACTATTTCCAACGTAGAGGAGAAGTGCCGGTATGTATATGTAACGGAATCACCAGTATCTCGCGATCGTGTTCGAAATATTGCACGAAACTGATTCACGCAGATCGTCGGATAGCCACGCGCGAAATCGATACCAAACTCTGAATGAGTGTCAGCCTCATGCTCTATAGTTGAGACAGTCTGCAGCCCATACTGGGGCGTCCATAAGAACACTTTCGAAAAAGGATGGCGGACCATCTTGCAGCCATGACGAAGCGCCCACTTGGTCCACTCGAGATCGCTAGATATGAATGCCTGATTCATTTCAACTGGAGAATGCAGCAGGAGCCACGCCTCCTTGGCTGCAGTGCTCTGCAAGTAGGAAGGCACTAACTTGGACTTCTTCTTTATTGCTTCGACCACCCACTGATGTGGCTCGTTAGGCCACACCATTGATAGGACGTCTTTACCACGCCACCGATCGGGAGACCCCCTCTTGTACATGTTCTGAAAAATATAGCTCGACGGCAATTGAGTGCACTCACAAGCGACCAAGAAGCCAGACACCTCCACCAGGAGATCCGGCTTGTCATGAAAATCGCGTGGCGGGAGATGAACCTCATGTCCGTCCGCCCGATAGGCGTCAAGCAGGGCCTCGATGGCCAGTCTTTCGGCTTGAGTTGGCGTCGGCCTCATCGCGATTCGTTGCCTACACGTGGCGGAGTGTCGCCTGATGCATTCTGCTTATTGACATGCCAACTCGAGGGCGTACAGTCGCCGACGGAGCGTGAAAACTCCTCAAGGCGGGCGAAACCGCACCCCGAAAGCTTGCGGTTTCTTTTTGCCCGAAATTCGGGATCTATGGTCGGGTGGCCCAGCGAATAAAACACCTGCTCGCAGGGAATAGCTGGGGCAGTACCTTGTGCTGTTTTCACCCTCCCGGCCGCCACTTCGGCTGCAACGTGAAAATTGCACAAGGAGATGTCATGAAGAACCGCAAGCTCAAGGTTCGAGCTGGGCATTACGACCGCCCGTACACGGGCCGGATCAATTACAAGCCTATTCCCCAAGTTCCTTTCGTCCTTCTCAAAGGCCATTGGCTTGAACAAGCCAACTTCCTCATCGGCCAGAACATCAATGTCGAGATTCGGGAGAATCAGCTGATTCTCACCACCGAGCCATCCTGAAGTCTACTTCGAGCCCTGGCAATAACTGCTGGGGCTCTTTCCCGCATAACGTCTGCGCTCAGGCGCGTGCGTTTCGCACGTCGCCTGCAGCGCGTTGTTGGGCAGCTTCATCTGAATTCTCCAGATGCACCGTGCTCCTACCCCGCAGGCCCCTGCTTGCGCTTACCTTTGATCAGGTAGTACAGACCGACTGCGAATAGAAGGCCACCAAACACGAATCCAATGCTTTGTCCGCGAGCATAGGCTTCTGATGCCTGCGGCGCGTCTCTAAGCAGACCGCTCACGAGGATTGCCCCACCCCAGAGAACGCCGACTGCACCGAAGATACGGTTTCGCATCTCTTCTGGCTCCCTATTTTCCTCTAGGCCCAACGCCGCGCATAAGCCGCGAGCAAAGGGCGTAGCTCTTTGCGAGTCGGGCGACCGAAGGGAGCGAACTTCATGCGCTTGTTATATCCGACTGCTACGTTACAGCGGCCAGTTTGTTGACACGTGGTTGTACAAACCAGACACCAAGTGGGAAAAACCACATCAGAAAAAAAGGTCCGGAATAATCGAAGAAAGAAACGGGCGCTTGTCTTTCTGCCATGATCAAGTTCTTGGAAGAAAACCCCAGGACATAGAAGATGGCAACCGTCGCCAATAGATGCATGGCGACGACGATCGCTGGCAGGTCGCGTTCTGTCTCGAGGAAGGCCACGAAGAAGTAACCCGCAAGGCCAATGTAGGCTACTGAGTAGATTGCCGCCGCAAAGTACCACCGTTTCCTGGGGCGGAGCGTAGCATCAACTCTATTGTTCGAGACCCAGCCGATGGAAATGAGCCAGGACAGGAATAGCGAGAACACCAGAAAGGTGACGATCATCATGCGCCGAGACAGCTCGGCCAGCGCCGCTGTGTCGGGGGGCTGCCCCATTCCCGAAGGTGATGAGATCGCTGCGGCCAAGTAGACCTGAGCGATAACCATGGGCGCGACCAGTGCGGCGAAAATCTGCCAAGCCTTGCGGCGCGAAATGAACTCGGCGAAACGCATCATGGGATATAACTCATATATCGACCGCCTAAGCGCGGTAATCGGATGCCGCTTCTCCCACACTGACCTTTCATTTTTATCGCCGGATCCACGGTCTTACACCTTCTTGCTCGGCGATTTCTCCGCAGGATAGGCCGAGACATTGTTCTGACGCCGACGATAGTCCCGCGAAGACGCCAGCGTCAACGACGGCCCAGAGCATACGTGAAGTGCCGCAAGTAGCGGCTCGGGCAACAATTGTGTGAACCTCGAACCAGCGTCGAACCGTCACTCCACAGCCTCTTGCACTCCCCCGTCCCAGCCGGGAAGAATGCACTCCGAGGCGATCCCCAAGGACTCTCCCATGCCCAGCAAGCGCAAAGTCGTCCGCCGCAGCGTTCGCAAGTCCTCGTCCGACAAGCAGCGCAGTCATGCACGTCACGCCGTTCTATCCAAGCGAAAGCGGCCGGCAAAAGCACTGCCGGGCCTGCGCGGCTTGTATCCCGCCATCAAGCCCTACAACACCGGCTACCTGCGCGTGTCCGACGTGCACGAGATCTATTACGAGGAATGCGGCAATCCTGAAGGCAAGCCCGCAGTCTTCGTTCACGGTGGCCCAGGTGCCGGCTGCGATGCTCGCGCACGCAGCTTTTTCGATCCGGAAGCGTACCGGATCGTCCTGTTCGATCAGCGTGGCTGCGGCCGTAGTCGGCCGCGCGCCAACCTGGTCGACAACACCACCTGGCACCTGATCGAGGACATGGAAAAGCTGCGCGAACTGCTGGGCATCGAGCGCTGGCTGGTATTCGGCGGCTCGTGGGGCTCGACGCTCGGCCTCGCCTATGCGCAGACCCATCCGCAACGCGTCAGCGAACTGGTGCTGCGAGGCATCTTCATGCTGACGCAATTCGAGTTCGACTGGTTCTACAAGCACGGCACCAACGCGCTGTTTCCGGACTATTGGCAAGGCTTCATCGGCGCGATCCCACCCGCCGAGCGCGACGATCCGATCAAGGCCTTCTACAAGCGCCTCACCAGCAACGATCGCAAAACCCAGGTCGATGCGGCGCGCGCCTGGTCGATCTGGGAGGCGGCGACCAGCTACCTGCACGTCAACGAGGACAACGTCCACAAATGGGGCGAGGAAGACTTCGCCATCACCGTGGCACGCATCGAGTGCCACTACTTCCTCAACCGCGGCTTCTTCGATTCGGAAGATCAGCTGCTACGCAACGTGGAGCGCATCCGGCACATTCCGGGCGTGATCGTGCAGGGTCGTTACGACGCGATCTGTCCCATGCAAACCGCCTGGAACCTGCACCGCGCCTGGCCGGAAGCCGAATTCCACATTACTGCCGACGCCGGCCATTCGGCATTCGAGCCCGGCAATACGCATGCGCTGGTCAGCGCCACCGACCGGTTCAGATAGCAGGCGAGAACTTCGACGCTACGCAGTCGCAACGGACGGTGAATTCGCGGCAATGACAAAGTCGCCGCAGCCTGCTCACGCTGCAGCGTCGGTTCGCGCGCACTGGAAGGTCGGCCGCCGCTCTTCGTCGATGACACCGTGCACTAGCAGCCAGCTGCGCGCATCCTCGGCATCGCGCTCGAACCACGCCCGCGCCGAACCCAGGCGGAAGGTGTAACCCCAGGCGTCCATGTCGGACCACATGCGTTCGCGCCCGAAGCCGGCAATCTCGCCGGCCAGCAGGATTTGCAGATAACAGACGGCGTTTTCTTCGTCGTAGTCGCCGCCTGCGTCACGCTCCAGTGCCACCCGGCGCGCCTCGTCCATGCAGATGAAATGACTGGCTTCGTGCAGCACCGAGTGCAGCGGCGTGTCCAGCCGCGCATAAAGTCTGTTGCCGACCAGTCCGGCCTCGCTCTCACCCCAATAGGAGCCCGGAATCTCGGCAGCAGCCGGAACCTGGATCAGCTCCATACCGTAACGTGCAAGCAGTCGGGCGATCAGCAGACCGTCGGTCTCGCCCAGACACAGAACGTTCACAAGGAAGCAAGCCGCCTGACCACCAGCCCGGCCAGATCGCGCGCCAGCGCTTCGCGCAATACGCCCTGCTCGCGCTGCTTGGCGAGCACCGCCCTTTCGTCATAGCTGTAGTCGCGGGTCAGCTCCAGCTGTTGCGGAGCGATCAGTTCGCCAGTGGGGCTTTCGACGGAATACTCCACCGAGTAGAAGACTTCGTATTCCTCGGGCGTATTGCGCGCGGAGACCGATAGCACGCGCTGACCACTTTCGTCCTTGCGGATACGTACTACCGCCGTGGCCTGTGATTTGTCCGCCGTCACGCGCGCGCCTGACGCTTCGAGGCTCTCGCGCAGTACCCGATTGAAGTCGGTGTAGCGATCGTCGCTTTCGATGTAGGTCACCGACATGATTTCCGGCAGCCGCGCCGTCCCCTGCAGACGCCAGCCGCAAGCACTGAGCAACGAGACCGCCGCCACGACCAGCACCATCCATCCGCAGCGACGCGAATCCGCTGCAACACGCTTCATCCAGCTCAATTCCGATAACTCCCGTCGATCTTGTCCATCTTGCGCAGCAGCGCCGGCCAGGTGAGCGCGCCGCCTCCGCCGCGAGTCGCTGCTTTCACGTAGCCCGGCACCGTGTCGAGCACGGACTGTGGAATATGAATCAACTCGGCACCCTGCCCCTGCGCCAACACCTGGATCTCGCAGGCGCGCTGGAACGTGAACATGGAGAGAAACGCATCCGCCACGCTGCGCCCGACCGTGAGCAAGCCGTGATTGCGCAGCATCAGATACAGCGTATTGCCGAGATCGGCTTGCAGCCTTTGCTTCTCGTCCGGGTTGAGCGCGATGCCTTCGTAATCGTGGTAGGACAACGAGCAGGCGACGATGCTGGCATGCTGCGAAATCGGCAGCAGCCCATCCTTCTGACACGACACTGCGATGCCCGCCGTGGTGTGCAGATGCAATACGCAGATGGCGTCCTCGCGCACCTCGTGGACCGCACTGTGAATGGTGTAGCCGGCCGGATTGATCTGGTACGGGCTTTCCAACGTCTTGTTGCCCTGCAGGTCGACGCGCACCAGGTTCGAAGCGGTGACCTCATCGAACATCAGCCCATAAGGATTGATCAGAAAATCGTGCGTACCCGGCACGCGCGCCGAGATGTGCGTGAACACCAGGTCGTCCCACCCGAAATGCGCCACCAGCCGATAACAAGCGGCCAGATCCACGCGCATGGCCCACTCCTCGGCGGACACCTGGCTGCGTACATCGGGAGTCGTGGGATTGGCGGGACGCGTTTGCATGGAGCACCTCGGAATGGGTGGCGGGCGCTGGCGCAAAGGCTAACCCGGATGAGGAATGAATGACAGTTGGGCGGGGTGGACGTGTGAAGGCTGTGACCAGAAAGAACCGGGAACCGGAGCCGCTTCGCGGCGCGCGCAGCCTGTCGGCTGAGTCGGCATCCGGGATGGGAGGTCTGTGTTTTGCTTTGGTTCTGCCAACAGCACTCCGGCTTCTTCGATGGCAACCGCAGGATTTGTGCATCTGGCACTCGGCACCATCGAACCGCGCCGCGACAGTGCCGCCTGAAAGCGGCAACGTGCTAGTCAGTGTAGGTCCGTGGCGAGTGAGCGTTCCGTGAGCAAAACACAGACCTCCCACCCGAACACCGACTCGAAGATGCGCTTGAAGAATTCACCGAACCCACTCTCCGAGCGCCACGACACCACAAACCTCTGCGGTTCCGGCGGGGGTGTCTCGTTTCGGGAGCCTCAAAAACAGGATGTTTTTGTGGCAGCCCCCAGGCAGGGGTTCACGGCGGTCCCGAAACGAGACACCCCGCCGGAACCGCAACACTGTCAATCGAGAGCCAGCTCTGCCTCCGACGCAGGCCTACCAGACCCGCACGCTACCAATGGAAGCCACCCTCCTCGCACACCACAAGGCTTCTCATACCACCACATTCACCAGCTTGCCCTTGACCACGATCACCTTGCGCACCGGCTTGCCCTCCACCCACTTCTGCACACCAGCATCCGCCAGAGCGGCCTGCTGAATCTGTGCGTCGTCGGCGGCGGCCGGCACGCTGACGCGGCCGCGCAGCTTGCCATTCACCTGCACCACGATCTCGACGCTGTCCTGCACCAGCGCCTGCGGGTCGGGCTGCGGCCAGGGACGGTCGATCAGCGCATCGGTATGGCCCAGCTCCTGCCACAGAACGTGCGTCATGTGCGGCACGATGGGCGACAGCATCTGCACGATCAGCTCCAGCGATTCCTGGACCACCGCGCGACCGCGCGGCGAGCGGTCTTCGAACTTCGCCAGCGTGTTCATGAATTCCATCACGGCAGCGATGGCGGTGTTGAAGATGCGGCGGCGACCGATGTCGTCAGTGACCTTGGCCAACGTCGCATGCGCAGCACGACGCACTGAGCGCTGCTCGTCGGTGAGGCCTTCACCCGTTACGGGAGCGGCGACTGAGCCCGCCGTCGCTACCGAAGCAACATGCTCGTACACCATGCGCCACAGTCGGCGCATGAAGCGCGCGGCGCCTTCGACACCGTCGTCGGACCATTCCAACGTGTCTTCCGGCGGCGCCTTGAACATCATGAACAGGCGGATGCTGTCGGCGCCGTATTCGGCCACCAGCTTCTGCGGATCGACGCCGTTGTTCTTGGACTTCGACATGGTGCGCATGCCTTCCCATTCCACCGGCTGTCCGTCCGCGATCAGGGTCGAGCCGATGCGGCTGCCCTTGGCATCGACCTGCACCGTCACGTCGGCGGGATTGAAGTACTGGATGCGCCCGTCGTCGCCTTTGCGAGAGTAGATGTCGTTCAGCACCATGCCCTGGGTCAGCAGGTTCTGGAACGGCTCACGCACCTTCACCAGCCCGAGATCGCTCATGACGCGCGTCCAGAAACGCGAATACAGCAAGTGCAGGATCGCGTGCTCGATGCCGCCGATGTATTGATCCACCGGCATCCAGTAGTCGGCGCGCTGGTCCACCATTGCCTGGTCGTTGCCGGCGCAGGCGAAGCGCATGAAGTACCAGGACGAGTCGACGAACGTGTCCATCGTGTCCGTTTCACGTCGCGCGTCGCCGCCGCACTTCGGACATTTGCACTGGTAGAACGACGCCGTCTTGTTGAGCGGATTGCCGCTGCCATCCGGCACCAGGCCTTCCGGCAACACCACCGGCAGATCTTTATCCGGCACCGGCACGTCGCCGCAGCTCGGGCAATGGATGAGCGGCACCGGACAGCCCCAGTAGCGCTGGCGCGAAATGCCCCAGTCGCGCAGGCGCCATTGCACCTGCTTCTCACCCAGACCGCGCGCCTGCAGGTCGGCGGCGATGGCATCGACCGCCTGCGGATACGTCATGCCGTCGTACTTGCCGGAATTGCAGACCAGGACTTCGCCCGGAGCCTTCGATCCGTACCATGTCTTCCAATGCTTGCTGTCGAAGTACAGATCCTTGTACTTCTCGCGCGGATGCTCCTGCTTGAGCGCCTCGGTGTACACCGAGGCGTTCTCGATGACCTGCTGGATCGACAGACCATAGCGATTGGCGAACTCGAAGTCGCGCTCGTCGTGCGCCGGCACGCCCATCACCGCGCCTTCGCCGTAGGTCATGAGCACGTAGTTGCCCACCCACACCGGAATCTCTTCGCCCGACAGCGGGTGCGTTACGGACAATCCGGTCGGCAGACCTTTCTTCTCCATGACCGCCAGCTCGGCTTCCATCGCCGTGCCCTGCTTGCACTCTTCGATGAATGCCGCGAGCTGCGGATTGTTGCGAGCCGCGTGAGTCGCCAGCGGGTGTTCCGGCGCGACGGCGCAGAACGTAACGCCCATGAGCGTGTCGGCGCGCGTCGTGAACACGTTGAGCGTGTGTTTCTCGCCATCCAGCTCGTAGGGGAATCCGACCCGCACGCCTTCGCTGCGGCCGATCCAGTTCGCCTGCATGGTGCGCACGCGCTCGGGCCAACCCGGCAGCGTGTCCAGCGCTTCCAACAGATCCTGCGAGTAGTCCGTGATGCGCAGGTAGTACATCGGGATCTCGCGCTTCTCCACCGGCGCGCCGGTGCGCCAGCCGCGGCCGTCGATCACCTGCTCGTTGGCGAGCACGGTCTGGTCGATCGGGTCCCAGTTCACCACGCCGGTCTTCTTGTAGGCGATGCCCTTTTCCAGCATGCGCAGGAACAGCCACTGGTTCCAGCGGTAGTACTCGGGCTGGCAGGTGGCCAGCTCGCGGCTCCAGTCGATGGCGAAGCCGAGCGAGCGCAGCTGGCCCTTCATGTAGGCGATGTTGTCGTAGGTCCACTTGGCCGGCGGCACGCCGTTGGCCATCGCGGCGTTCTCGGCCGGCAGGCCGAACGCGTCCCAGCCCATGGGCTGCAGCACGTTGTAGCCCTGCTTGCGCATGAAGCGCGTGATCACGTCGCCGATGGTGTAGTTGCGCACGTGTCCCATGTGCAGCCGGCCGCTGGGATACGGGAACATGGACAGGCAGTAGTACTTGGGCCGGGCCGGATCCTCGCCGACGGCAAAAGCGCCGGTGGTTTCCCAATGGGCCTGCGCCTGCGACTCGACGGTCGTAGGGTCGTAACGCTCTTGCATGGAAAAGAACTTCGCCAGAAATTTCAGAGATTTGAAGCGGCGAAGGATAACGTATGCGAGGCGCGCGCGGACAGGGGCGTGCCCGGTCGGGGGCGGTAGGAGGCGAATTTCAGCAACCCGCTCAGGCGTCGTCGACCGTCACCCGCGTTACGTGCGGCCTCTCCCTGCCTGATGCGTCCGGCTCAGGCTGAGCGGCCGTCGGTCTCGAATAACGCGCCCGATCCGGGCTCAGCGGCATCGACCCGCTTCAATCGCCCAGCGCCGAGCGCAGCGCGGCGATCTCTTCCTTGCAGTCCTGCATGACGTGCACACACTTGTCGTTGTCCAGGCCCAGCCGCCAGAACGCCTTGACGCCCTGCATGTTCAGCTCCAGGTCGGCCTCGTGCCCGACGAAGGTGGACATCATGACGGCGGCGGTCAGCACATCGGTCACGTCGGCCTGGCCGGCCGTGCGATCGATGTCTTCGTGCTCGGCGATGGCCTCGGCGATGTGCTCGGGGAAACCCCAGTTCTCGACGATGGCCTTGCCGACATTGGCGTGCCAGTCGCGCATCACCTGGCCGAGTGCGGCCGGATCCTTGAACAGGCGGCCGTGCCGGTTGGCGCGCGCCAGGATGTAGATCTTGCCGACGTTGTGCAGCAGGCCGGCCAGCATGGATTCATCGGCATTCATGCCGGGTGCGCGCGAAGCGATCGAGTAGCACAGCGCGGCCACCATGGTCGCTTCCTGCCACAGCTCCTCCAGCTCGCCGGCAATGTGCTTGAGCTCGCTGGCACGCCGCAGCTGTGCGATGGCGAAAGACACCGCCGCGGTGCGCACGTTGTTCTGGCCAATCCGGTTCACCGCGGTCTTGAGCTCGGAGATGGTCTTGCCGCCGCGATTCAGGGCAACCGAGTTGGCGAGCGTAAAGACGCGTGCGGCGAGCCCGGCATCGGAGCCCACCACCCGGGCGATCTGCTCGTTGGAAACCTGTTCGTCGGCCAGCACCTTGCGAACGCGCACCGCCACGTCGGGGAAGGACGGGAGCTCGACTCGTCCCTTGGAGACTTCCTCGGCCAGTTCGGCTACGAACTGGAAAGCCCCGGACGCACCGGCCGGTACGGTGGCCTCGTCGTTGGCCGCTGAATTGCTCGTGGTCATATTCTTGCCTATCGGCCGGCGCGACCGGGACTTGAGCGCCGCCGGGCTGGAGGCAAACGCAGCAACCGCTGGCGGCACTGTCGACCTGCCGGCGCCGGGGTTGGCGCACGTCCAAGCCCGGCCCAGCCTGCGATCGGTTCAGGTGTTCCCCGATCAGGACACGAGATGCACCACCGCTACATGGACCCGCCGGGAGCGGACCTCGTCCGATTCGAGCCGGGGCCCTCAACCGTTGGCGGCCTTGCCGCGGCCGCCGTCCGATACCAGCTGCAGGAGCAGCTCCGAGATGCGGTGCAGCGGCAGGACGTGCTCGGCGGCACCGAGTTTGACCGCAGCGCCCGGCATGCCCCAGACCACGCTGCTCGCCTCGTCCTGGGCGATGGTGTGGGCACCCGCCTCGAGCATTTCCTTCAGGCCGCGCGCGCCGTCGTCGCCCATGCCGGTCAGGATCACGCCGGTGGCATTGAGCCCCACGTTCTGCGCCACCGAGCGGAACATGACGTCGACGCTGGGCCGGTGACGATTGACGTGTGGCCCGTCGCTCAGCCGGCAGCGATAGCGGGCACCGTCGCGCTCCACCATGAGGTGCTGGTCGCCCGGCGCGATGTAGCAATGGCCGGGCAGGATGTACTGGCCGTCCTGCGCCTCGCACACCGACATGGCCGAGATGCGATTGATGCGCTCGGCGAACGGTTTGCTGAACGCCGCCGGGATGTGCTGCGAGATCACGATGGCCGGTGCATCCGGCGGCAGCACCTGCAGCACTTCCCGAATCGCTTCGGTGCCGCCGGTGGAAGCGCCGATGGCGATGATGCGATCCGTGGTGCGCAATACCCGACGCGCTGGAGCAGCAGGCAATACCGCGTCGGCGCTGCGGCGTTCATCGATGACACGTGTCACCGGTGCCGGCCGTGGAGCACCGGCACGAGGATTGACTCGTGCGGACGCCGCCATCTTCACCTTGGCGATGAGCTCGTCGGCATAGTTCGCCAGGCTGCCGGCCACGTCCACTTTCGGCTTGGGCACGAAATCGATGGCGCCCAGTTCCAACGCGCGCAGCGTGATGTCGGCACCGTGCTGGGTCAGCGACGACACCATCACCACCGGCATCGGCCGCAGCCGCATCAGGTTCTCCAGGAACGTGATGCCGTCCATGCGCGGCATTTCCACGTCGAGCGTGATCACGTCCGGGTTGAGCTGCTTGATGCGCTCGCGCGCGACGTAGGGATCCGCGGCCGTGCCGATCACTTCGATCTCGCGATCGCGACCCAGCATCTCCGTGAGCAGTTTGCGGACCAGGGCCGAGTCGTCAACGATGAGCAGTCGGATGGGCATGATGGTTCTTAGAACAGGTCGATCTCGCCGGCCACCGGTTTCTGGTCGAGGCCGCGCAGGTACTGCTGTTCGTGCGAAGCCACGTCGACGCCATGACGCGAAGTCAGGTGGCGCACGCGCACGCGCCCGCTCAGCGGAAAATACTGGACATGACGCGGACAAGTTTCGCCCACGTCTTCGGAAGACACTCGCAGTCCTTCCTGCTTGAGAAATTCGCGCACGAACTGCACGTTGTGATTGCCGACGTCGGTCAGGCTGGACAGCACCCGGCCGCCGCCAAAGATTTTCACTTCAAGATCGGCACGCGTGCCGCCGGCGCCGAGAATCCTGTTGATGAGCTGTTCCATCGATGCCGTGCCGTAACGCGTGGCGCGGCCGGCGACGCTGTCCCAGGTGTCGTTGCCATGACCGCTCGGCCGCGGCAGCATGAAATGATTCATGCCGCCGATGCGCAAGCGCGGATTGCGGATGCAGGCCGATACGCACGAGCCCAGCACCGTATCCAGCACCTCGTCCTGCGCGGTGACGTAGAAATCGCCGGGCAGCAGCTTGGCAATGATCTGGCCGGTGGCGTTGCGATAGCGACGCACGGACTCGAAGCCCGGCAGCGCCCGCGGCAGATGCTCGGTGCCGAAGCGTTCAGCTGCCACGCGCGCTGCTCCCTGTCTTGCGATAAATGGTCTTGCCGACCAGGCGGAAAGGCGCACTACCGGCATGGATGGATTCGGAATGACCCAGGCACAGGTAACCGTCCGGCGCCAGCATGGAGGCAAAGCGCGCCACCAGCTTCTCGCGCGTCGGCTGATCGAAATAGATCATCACGTTGCGACAGAAGATCACGTCGAACGGCCCGCTCATGGGCCAGTTGTGCAGCAGGTTCAAGGTGCGGAAGCTCACCAGCCGGGCGATGTCCGGGCGCACCAGCGCCTGGCCGTGATTGGTGCCGACCCCTTTCCTGAAAGCACGGCGCAACTGCTCCTGCGGCACGGCGGCAAGGCGATCGAGCGGATACATGCCCTGCTGTGCGAACGCGACCACGTCGCTGTCGATGTCGGTCGCGAGAATTTTCGCGTCCCAGCGGCTCGAAGCCGGCAGCGCCTCGGCCAGCGTCATGGCGATGCAGTACGGTTCCTCGCCGGTGGAGCAGCCGGCCGACCAGATGCGCAGGCGACGCGCCTGCTGGTTGCGCTGCATGGCTTCGGGGAGCATGTACGCGGCCAGCGCCTCGAAATGATGGTTTTCGCGGAAGAACGAGGTGACGTTGGTGGTGAGCGCGTTGATCAGTCCGACCAGCTCTTCCGGCCCGGAGTCGCGCACGTGATCGCAATACGCCTCGTAGCTGGGCAGACCCAGCTCGCGCAGGCGGCGCGCCAGGCGCCCTTGCACCAGCTGCCGCTTGTTCGGCCCCAGCACGATCCCGGCGTTCTCGCCGATCACGTGACGGATGAAATCGAACTCCTTGTCGCCCAGGATCGGTCCGAAGCTGGCATTGGCCGCTGCTTGAGCCGCCGGATTCGCACTCACGTCGGTGGTCCTGTCTCGTCCCTTCAGCCGTTGGCCACTTCGGGCAGCGGCGGCGCCACGCCGGTGACATCCCCGCCGATCAGCTGATCGATGTCGAGCAACATCACCATGCGTCCGGCCACGGCCGCCAAACCTTGGATGAACTCGGTGCTGACGTGCGCGCCCATCTCCGGAGCCGGCTTGATGTCGCCGCCGGCCACGTCGATCACGTCGGAGACGCCGTCCACCACCACACCGAAGTCGCGCCGGCCCACCGCCGACTCCACCGACAGCACGATGATGACGGTGAGCGGTGTGTATTCGGCGCGCTCCAGGTTGAAGCGCATGCGCATGTCGACGATGGGCACGATCGAGCCGCGCAGGTTCAGCACGCCCAGCACATGTGCCGGGGCCTGCGGAATGCGAGTAACCGTGGAATAACCGCGAATTTCCTGCACCCGCAGAATGTCCACGCCGTAGGTTTCCTCGCCCAGCGTGAACGTCAGTACCTGGTGCGAGCCGGCTTCGCCCGCTGCGTTGCTGGTCTGTGCTGCCTGCGTGCTCATAACTTGATCCTTACCTGCTGTCTCTCAATCTCGAAGCTCGAAAGCCGGCCTGCGCTACCGTTATCGGCGCAGCCGCCGTCGGCACGAGTAGGGCTTTCACTCTATCGGGCCTGCGCAATCCGCTGCCGCTTGGGCCCGTGCTCAGAACTCCTGCCAGGCGCTGTCGTCGCCCGCGGCGCGCGCCAGCGGCGCCGGAGTGGCGATAGCCGGCTTGGCTGCAGCAACCGGGCGGCGCGAAGTCGCGGGACGAACCGGCTTGCGCACGACCGTCGCGGCGGGACGCTCTGCGGCGGGCTGAGCCACGGGAGCCTGATGCGACACGACCGAATCGTGGGCACGGAAGTAGCCGATCTGCGTGACCAGCTTGGTCGACTGCTGCTCCATCGACTTGCTCGCAGCGGAGGCCTCCTCCACCAGCGCAGCGTTCTGCTGCGTGACGCTGTCCATCTGCGTGACTGCGTTGTTGACCTGCTCGATGCCGGTGGACTGCTCTTCGCTGGCGGCGGCGATCTCGGCCACGATGTCGGTGACCTTCTTGACGCTTTCCATGATCTCCGAGAGCGTCTTGCCGGACTCGTCGACCAGCTCCGAACCCACCTTGACCTTGTCGACCGAGTCCTTGATCAGGTCCTTGATCTCCTTGGCGGCGCTGGCGCTGCGCTGCGCCAGGTTGCGCACCTCGGTGGCGACCACGGCGAAGCCGCGGCCCTGCTCGCCGGCACGCGCCGCTTCCACGGCGGCGTTCAACGCCAGCAGGTTGGTCTGGAAAGCGATCTCGTCGATGACGCTGATGATGTCGGCGATCTTGCGGCTGGAGGCGTTGATCTCGCCCATGGCGCCGATGGCCCGGTGCACCACCGCCCCACCCTTCTCCGCCTGTTCACGCGCACCGACGGCCAGCTGATTGGCCTGGCGGGCGTTGTCCGCGTTCTGCTTCACGGTGGCCGTCATCTCTTCCATGCTCGATGCGGTCTCTTCGAGCGCGGCAGCCTGCTGCTGCGTGCGCTGCGACAGATCGTCATTACCGTGCGAGAGCTGGCGCGCCGCCGAGCCGACGGCCTCGGCGCTGCCGCGCACGCCGCCGACGATCTCCACCAGCTTGGAATCCATGCGACGCAGCGAGTCGAGCAGGCGGCCCAGCTCGTCGTTGTTCTCGATGTTGACCTGGTTGCCCAGCTCGCCGCTGGCGATGCGGTCGGCAATGTTCACTGCGGAATTGAGCGCGTTGACGATGGAGCGCACCAGCAGCACGCCCAGGACCGCCGCCAGGCCCATGCCGAGCGCAATCGCGCCGAAGATGATCGCGGTGTTGCGCTTGAACGCCTGTTCGGCGCCGGTGCGCATCTCCTGCGCCACGTCGATCTGCGTCTTGAGCAGCGCCTCGCTGGCGCCGGTCATCTTGTCGTAGGTCGGGCGGGCCTTCTCGATCAGCAGGCTCTCGGCCTTGTCGAAGGTGCCGGCCTGCGCCGCGACCAGCGCCTCCTGCACGAAGCCCAGCACTTCGGTGCCGTAGCGACCGAAATTGTCGGCGATCTGTCGCTCCTTCGCCGTCAGCTCCGTGGCCTGCAGCTTGGCGAACAGGGCTCTGACCTCGACTTCACGCTCCTTCAGATGCTCCAGCGCGGCGTTCACTGCGGTGGCGTCCTGGCGGATCACCACGTCCTCGGCGCCGGTCAGCAGTTCGCGATCGGCGGATTCCATCGCACCGACCCAGCCCGTGGGCATGAAGCGATTGGAGAAGATGGCGTCCAGGTTGCTGTTGCTCGAACGGGTGCCGGTGAGGCCGACGACGCCGACGCCGATCATGATGATGGCGGTCACCGCCAGGGTCGCGTACAGCTTGGCCTTCACAGTCAGGTTCAGACTCGTCATGACAATTCCTCTCGCTGCGAATCGTTGCTTCTTGAAAATTCGTCGTTGAAATCGTGGGGCGTCGGCTTCAGGCCGCCGCGCGCTGGGTGGCGCCGCGGATCAGCCCCGCCACGTCGAGAATCAGCGCTACCGAGCCGTCGCCGAGAATGGTGGCGCCGGAGACGCCGTCGACGCGCCGGAAATTCGTTTCCAGCGACTTGATGACCACCTGCTGCTGGCCGAGCAGGTCGTCGACGAACAGGCCGACGCGGCGGCCCTCGCCTTCCACCACCATGATCAAACCCTCGTGCAGCTGCGTGGTGCGCGGCTTGACGCCGAACACTTCGTGCACGCGCACGATCGGCAGGTAGCGGTCGCGGAACCAGAACACCTCACCCTGGCCGGCGACCCGGTTGACCATGCCGGCCTTGAGCTGCAGCGACTCGATGATGGTGATCAGCGGCACGATGTAGCTCTCGGTGCCGACCGAGACCGACTGGCCGTCGACGATCGCCAGGGTCAGCGGCAGCGTGATGATGAAACGCGAGCCCTTGCCGAGCTCCGAGCGCACCTCGATGGTGCCGCCCAGCTCCTTGATGTTCCGGCGCACCACGTCCATGCCGACGCCGCGGCCGGAGATGTCGGTGGTCTGCTCGGCGGTGGAGAAGCCGGCCATGAAGATCAGCTCGTAGATGGCTTCGTCGGTCAGCACCTCGGTGGGACCGATGAGGCCGCGCGAGCGCGCCTTGTCCAGGATGCGATCCTTGTTCAGGCCGCCGCCGTCGTCGCCCACTTCCACGGTGATGTTGCCGCCCTTGTGGTAGGCCTCCAGAAACACCGTGCCGGTCGCCGACTTGCCCGCGGCCGTGCGCACGTCCGGCATCTCGATGCCGTGATCGACGCTGTTGCGCACCAGGTGCACCAGCGGATCGCCGATCTTCTCCAGCACCGTCTTGTCGAGCTCGGTCTGATCGCCGGTCATCTTCAGGTCGACGTTCTTGCCCAACCGGCCGCTCAGGTCGCGCACCATGCGCGGAAAGCGGCTGAAGACGAAGCTGATCGGCAACATGCGCACGCGCATGACGCTTTCCTGCAGCTCGCGCACGTTGCGTTCCAGCTGCGCCAGCCCCGAGCGCAATTGCTCCACCAGGGTTCCTTCGAGCTTCGCACCCAGCTGCGTCAGCATGGACCGCGTGATGACCAGCTCGCCCACCGTGTTCATCAGCTCGTCGATCTTCTCGGTGCTGACACGGATGGAGCTGCCGTCGCCAAGCCCCTGCTTGGCCGGCGTGTCGTGAGGCGGCTCGTGCGCCGGCACTGCGGCCAGATGCGGCCGTGCCGGTTCGGACTGCTGCGGCTTGCTCTCGACGGCTTTCACCGGCTCCGCCACCGGCGATGCGGCAGCGGCAACGGGCTCGGCAGCGGCCTGCTCTTCGATCTTCAGCTCGCAGTCGCCTTCGGCCCAGTCGAAAACCTGTTCGATGACCTCGCGCGTGGCCTCGGTCTGCAACCGCAGATCCCACGCCAGGAAGCACGACTCCGGATCCAGCAGCGTCAGCGCCGGCAGGTTGCCGGCGTCCACCGTGACGTCGAGATCACCGAGCTCCGACAGCTCGCGCAACATGCGCAACGGATCGTTGCCATGCACGAACAGCTGCGGATAAGGACGGAACACGATATGCCACCGATGCGCTGCTGCCCCTGCGGGGGACGCTACCGGCGTCGACGGTTCGGCAACGGGCATCGCTGCCGCGGGAGCAGGCACGGACTCAGCCGCTGCCGCCGCATTCTTCTGCACGATCGCCAGCTCCAGGTCGAACTGCAGATCGGCGACCCGCTGGGCATCGATCGGCGTCTTGTGCTGGACCGCACGCAGCATCTCGCGCATGACGTCCACCGAGCGCAGCAGCAGATCGGTGATCGCACGGGTGACGTTCATGCGATTGCCGCGCAGCTCATCGAGCAGCGTCTCGCAGGTGTGGGTGAAGGACGCCACTTCCGAGAAGCCGAAGGTGGCGCTGCCGCCCTTGATCGAATGGGCGACACGGAAGATGGTGTTGATGAGCTCGGGCTCGGGCGCGCCGACGTTGAGCTTCAGCAGCGAAGCCTCCATCGTATCCAGCGCCTCGAAGCTCTCGTCGAAGAACGCATCGTGAAACTGTGCAAGATCGAGCGCCATAATTACCTCAGCACGCGCTGCATGGTGGCCACCAGCTGTTCGGGATCGAACGGTTTGACGATCCAGCCGGTGGCGCCGGCATCCTTGCCTGCGCGTTTGCGCTCGACCGAGGACTCGGTGGTCAACATCAGAATCGGGGTGTGCTTGTAGGCGCTCTCGGATCTGAGCGCGCGGATCAGGTCGATACCGTCCATGCCCGGCATGTTGACGTCCGACAGCACCAGGTCGAACGAACCCTGGCGGGCGAACTCGAGCGCCTCACGTCCATCGGTGGCCTGGGTGACCTCGTAGCCGGCGTCGGTGAGCGCGATGCGCACCATGTCGCGCATCGACGGCGAATCGTCCACGGCCAGGATGCGGATCATGCTGCTGCTCCGGAAGATTCGGACAGGGGCAAGCCAAGATGCGACTGCAGGCCGAGCAGGCGCGCAGCCTCGCTCAATGCAGAAGGAACGCCATGCCACACGACACCGCGGCTGTGAGCGGCGCGTTCGCGCACGAAGGCACACAGCAGCTGCATCGTGGCGGTATCCACTCGTTCGACGGCGGCCGCGTCGAGCACGACGCTGTCCGGCGTCTCCACGACCGCGCACAACGAGCTCTTGAGGGCGACGGCATCCTTCACACAGCAATGGGCACCCAGGGTGATGGTTGCCGCCGCATGCACAGGCGAGTCCGCAGTCACGCCGGACTCTTGCTGTAGATCGGTGGTCACGCTCGGCTGCCCGGATGAGCTGGCGGCCGCGACCGGCTGCTCGTTTGAATCCATGATCGTCGTCAGTTGCTCTTCTGATTCCATGATCGCCACGACCGGCTGGCTGGACGAGTTCGACAGCCCGGTCACCTGCTCACGCTTGCGGCGCGAGCGCGTCGCTGCGGACTCCTTTGTCTTCGCTCTCTTCGCCATCTTGCGCACCGATCCGCCGGCCAATTTCAATAAAACTGCCTGGCGTATCGGCATTTGCCGCAGGTGCTTTAGCTGTCATTGCGGCTGCGGGCGGGTTGCGGCCGCACCTCGTGTCGTAACAGTGAGCTGTGTCGCGGACAGGCCGTCCTTTCCCTCAAGCCGCGGCGGATGCGGCCGTTAAATGCTTGAAGTACGTCACAGTGGAGCGGTACAGCCAGGTCATGCGCGTCGATCTCCCCAGCATTCGCAGCCTGGGCTTTGCGGGACAGAGCCCCAGCCTGCTGTCGGATTGGCGCGTCGGCGCCATCCTGCAGGCGACTGCGCTGCGTGATGCGCGCACCGGCGAGCTGTGGCTGAAGATCGCGGACATCAAGTATCCGGCACGCATTGCCTCGGGCGACGGAGCCGGCCCGGCCGACGGCGAGCGCCTTACGTTGCGCGTGCTGCGCAACAGCCCGGTGCTGGCGCTGGAAACGCTGTCGTCGGAAAGAAATGTCAGTGACGACGTCGCCACCGATGCCTTGCGCAAGTACCTGCCGCGCCAGGCCAGCCCTGCCCCGCTGGTGTCGAACCTCGCATGGATCGCCAACGGCAAAGGTAGCGCCGAGCAGTTGCCGCCGTCGGTCACCCAGGCCGCCGCCAGGCTGTGGCAGGCGCTGCCCGATGCGGCGACGCTCACGGATCCCAAGGGACTGCAGAGCGCCATCGCTCGCTCCGGCACATTCCTGGAGTCGACCCTTGCCGCTGCCGACCGGCGCATGCTGGCTGCCGCTGTCGCCAACGACGTGAAAGCGTTGATGCTCAATCTCACCCGCGTCCTGCGCGACCACGGCGCGCGACCGAGCAGTGCGACGACGGATTCCGCGATGCACTCTCCGGTGCCGCTCACGCGCGGGCCGCTGACGTCGCTGCCCGCCGCTCCGGCAACGCTGGCAGTGCTGGATACGCCGGCCGAACAAATGAACGAGCTGGCCCGCCAGACCGATGGCGCGGTTTCGCGCATGACGGCACTGCAAGTCAGCAATGCTCCGCAAGACACACCGCCGCAATCGATACTGCTGGAACTGCCGATGCGCCACGGCGACCGGGCGAGCGTGATCCGGCTGCGCATCGAGCAGGATCGACCGCGACAGCACGAATCGGGTGGCGGCGATTCCTGGACGATGGAAGCGGCGCTCGATCTAGGCGCCATCGGCGCGCTGCACGCACGCGTCACCCTGGTGGGTCATCGCATCGGAGTGCAGCTACGCGCGGAATCGCCGACCGTCGTGAATACCCTGTCGGCTCGCTCGTCCGAGCTCGAATCGATGCTGCGCGAGGCGGGACTGGAGATCGATCGCGTCGTCTGCCTGCACGGCATGCCGGCCGGCGACGCCGGTATCCGCACCACCCGTTTGCTGGATGTACGCGCATGAGTGAGCGCACTCATTCGCCGCTCGCGGTCGCGCTGCACTACAACGGCAATGGCGCTCCACGCGTCGTCGCCAAAGGCGGAGGCCCGATCGCCGAGCGCATCATGGAGACGGCGCGTGAGCACAAGGTGCCGCTCGAAGAGGACGCCGCGCTGGCGGCAACGTTATCGCGATTGGATCTCGGTGCCGAGGTACCGCGCGAGCTTTACGTTGCGGTAGCGCACGTGCTGGCGTTCGCGTGGGCCGTTACGGGCAGAGGCAAGTGATCGGCTCGCCCCGAACCCGTCGCCCGTAAGCATCCGGCCTGCGAAGGCTACCCGACCACGCTCAGCAGCGATCCGCGCTTGCGCCCTGCGGCGCCCTGCGGCGGCTGCGCATGCGCACCTTGCTGTTCGACACCCAGGCCAGGCCTGCTCTCGTGCCGCATGGCTTCTTGTTGCCCGCGTTGCGTAGCCCTGGATGCAGCCGACGCCACTGTTTCGCGTGCGCTGTGCAGCCGAGCCAGCAGCTCCGCCTCGTGCCGTGAGATGCCGCAGTTTGCGATCAGCTCCTCGACGCCTGCACCGTTCTTGGCCAGACGCGCGGCCATGTCGTAGCCGCGGTGAGCGCTGGGCGAGCCAGCCGGCGCCAGCCGCGACTCCATTTCGCTGCGCTCGCACATGGCTTCCAGCCTGGCGCTCATCACCATGACGCTTTCGTGCAGGCTGCGCATTTCCACGAACGCACGTTCGAGCTGGGCCTGCAGCTGCGCATTGTCCCGCTCGTTGGCGCGGCGCCAACGGATGAAAGCCAGGGAAAACACCCAGAAGGCACCGACCAGCAGCATCGCGCGGCCGGCCAGCAGCAGGGTTTCCAGGGAAGGATTGGGCAGAATTTCGAACATCGGGCGACTCCTGTGACGTGGGTCACGTCGATCCGGACCGTCGGCACCGCCAGCGTCAAATCGCTGGCGGTGCACGGTCCGGTGCTACAGGAGTCAAGCAGGAAGCGTGCCAGTCGACCGGCAAAAGCCGGTCTCTCGCTCCTGCCCGCGCCGATACCATGCGGCGCGGATCGGCCGGATCGTCAGCTCATGCCCAGCAGCTGCAGGACTTCGGTGCCCTTGTCCTTGGCTTCCTGCGCCTTGGCCACGGCGTCCACCGGCTCGCCGGTGCTGAAATGGCTGCCGGCCTCGCTCCAGCTCGCCTTCATGGTCTCCAGCCCCTGCTTGGCGGCCTCGAACGATTCGGCACTGACGTTCTTCGGCAGCCGCTTCGACTTGCCGAGGATGTCGACGCGGCTCTGGATCGCCGCCACCATGTCCGGCACCTCGGTGCTCAGCGTCTTCCATTGCTCGGTGGCCGCCGCGAACGCGGCCTCGGCCTGCTGCTTCTTCTCGGCAACCGTCTGCTGCAGCGTCGACAGCTGCGTCGAGACTGCCGGCGCCGCCGCCAGCACCGACTTGTAGTCGCCGTTCGCCAGGCTCGCCTTGAGCGAAGCCAGGCCGTCTTCCACCGTCTCCAGCTCGGTGGCCGCGTACTTGGCTGCATCCTCGCGCAACGTGTTCACCGATGCTTCGATCTCGGTGACGGCCTTGGTGGCCGGCTCCTTCTGACCCGCGCAGGCGGCCACGAACAGCGTCACGACCAGCAGCGCCAGCCATTTCATCGTCGTTCTCATGAGCGTCACTCCTTCGTCCTCGTTGTCATGGGATGCGCAGCTTCTGCCCCGGCCGGATCTTGTTCGGATCGGTCAGCACATCGCGGTTGGCCTCGAAAATCTTGGTGTACAGACGCGCATCGCCGTAATACTCATCGGCGATCTTCGACAAGGTGTCGCCCTTGCGGACGACGTAGGTCTGCTGATAGGGATTGTCTTTGGTCGGCGGAGAGCCGGATTCTTCGGACGCCACGGTCGCAACCTCCTGCAACTGGGAAGGGCCGGCCGATCATAGCGACGCGCTGCGGCATCGCCATCGTGGAAAGTTGCAGCAGTCGAAGTTGCAGCAGCTACTGAGTGGACGCGGATTCAGCGGAGGCTGGCGACGCGACCAGCGCCGGAGCACTGCCCGCGGGTCCAGGCTCTGCGGCGGCGGGAACCGCTTCGACTGACTGGATCGGTGAAATCGGCAGGTCCGCCGGAAGGTCCGATGTCGCGATGACGGCTTGCTCTGCCGGCGCCTCCTGCGAATCCGGCCTGCCGCGGTCCTTGGCATAGGTGCCTTCGGGCGGTGCGTTGCCGCCGAGGATCACCAGCAGCACGCGCCGGTTGGCATTGCGCCCTTCCGGCGTGTCATTGGGTTGCGACGGCCGATATTCGCCCAGGCCGATGACGGCAAGCCGCGCCGGGTTGAGTCCCGCCTGCGTGAACAGATGCACGACGCTGGCAGCGCGTGCCGAGGAAAGCTCCCAGTTCGACGGAAACGCGGCCGTATTGATGGGACGGTCGTCGGTGTGGCCTTCGACCCGGATGGGATTGGGAAAAGGCTGGAGCGTTTCGGCAAGCTGCTTGAGCACGTCGACCGCCGCGGGCGAGAGCGTCGCAACGCCGCTCGGAAACAGGATGTCGGTGCGGATCTCCACCTCCACCCACAGCTGATGGCGCCGCACGGCGATCAGCTTCTTTTGCACCAGCCCCGACATGGCCTGCTCCACCTGCGCGGCCACCTCCTCCAGCTGCACCATGGCACTGTCGCTGCGTTCGGCCTCCGAGTCGTACGTGGTGTCGCTGGCGTGCAGCGCCTTGCGCCGCGGCTCGTTCATGTGGATCGGGCTGGGTTCGAGCATCGAGCGCGGCTGCCCTTCGAGCATGGCCTGCTGCACGATGGTCATCTGGATGTCGGCGCCCGAGCCCACGGCTTTCTCGCCCACCTGCACCGGCTCGAGCGTGCGCGGCGCGCCGCGGAACGCCGCGAACAGCGAATCCGACAGCACGCGATACTTGCCTTCGTTGACGGACGAGATCGCGTACATGACCACGAAGAACGCCAGCAGCAAAGTCACCAGGTCGCCATACGGAATGGCCCACGCTTCGTGGTTGACGTGCTCCTCGTGTTTGTGACGGCGGCGGGACATGGGCACAGCCCTAGGCTCCGGATGCCTGGCCAGCAGGCGCCCGGGACCTCAATGCAGGTACCCCTGCAGCTTGGACTCGATGCTGCGCGGGTTCTCGCCCTGCGCGATGGAGATCATGCCTTCGATCGCCATCTCGCGCGCTTCGCTCTGGCTGGCGATGACCACCTTGAGCTTGTTCGCCACCGGCAGCAGGAACAGGTTGGCAAGGCCAATGCCGTAGATGGTGGCGGTGAACGCCGCGGCGATGCCGTGACCTAGCTTGCTCGGATCGGCCAGGTTCTGCATCACCGCCATCAGGCCGAGCACCGCGCCGATGATGCCCAGCGTCGGTGAGTAGATGCCCATGCCTTCGAACACTTTCGCCGCGCGCATGTCGGCCTGTTCGCGCACGTGCAGATCGACTTCGAGCGTGGTGCGGATGATCTCGGGCTCGCTGCCGTCGACCACCAGCTGCAGGCCCTTGCGCAGGAAGTCGTCCGGCTCCTTCTCGATGAGCGGCTCCAGCCCCAGCAGGCCCTGCTTGCGCGCGGTGTTGCTCCACTCGACCATCTTCTTGATGAGTTCGGGCCGCTTGATCGAGGGCGGGCGGAACAGCCAGGGGAAGATGCGCATGGCGTGCTTCATCACCCCCAGCGGCGTCTGCACGCAGATGGCGGCGATGGTGCCGACCACGACGATCATGAAGGCCGCTGAGGACAGCAACGCTTGCAGGCCCGCGCCCTTGAGCACCGCGCCGACCAGCAAGGCGCCGGCGGCGAGAACCAGGCCGATGATGCTGAGAATATCCATGAGAAATTAGGGACGGCGCGCCGCCGCCTTACATTCCCAGACCGGACAACAACGCGTCCACGTCCTGCTGCCCGCTCACCGCCGGACCATTGTCGATTCCGGGCACGGCCGGACCGAAGCCGCGGCGCACATCGACGCTGACACTCTCCTCGCTCTTGCGGGTGCTGGAACCAGCCGACAGACGCAACAATTCGCTCAGCGCGGCTTCGAGCTCGCCGACCAGTTTCATGACGCCACGGATGATCTGGCCCGACAGATCCTGATAGCCCTGCGCCAGCAGCACTTCCGCCAGGTTGCCGCGCACCTTGTCCATGTCGACGCGCGTTGCTTCGAGAAATACGTCCATGCGCTGGATCATTTCGCGGAAGTCGTTGACGGCGATGCTGCGCGCACGGAACCGTCGCCACATCTCCACCAGCTCACCCGACTGCCTGGCCGTGCGCTCGGCCAGCGGGCCGGACTGCTCCACCAGATCCATGGTGCGATGCGCGGCCTCGTCGGTCAGCTTGATCACGTGATCGAGCCGGTGGCGCGCGTCGGGAATCTCTTTTTCTGCAAGGTCCACCAGGCGCGAGTCGATGCTGAAACGCACCAGCGCCGTCTGCAGCCCGGTGGCCAACTTGCGCAGCTCGCCGAACAGCTTCTTCTCGCGTCGCTCCATCAGCGCATCCAGCTCGCTCAGGAACAACTCTTCGTTGTCCGCAGCCAGCGCGCCGGCCAGCGCGGCGATCGAGGCGCCGAACTCTTCCTGCAGGGCTGTGATACCAGAACTCATGATGTGACCTTTGCTAAAGCGGCGCTGCCGTTTGCTCGAGGCGACCTGCGCTTGCCGCATCTTTCGATGCCGGCGTACGGGAAAATCGCTGCAGCCGGGCCGGCATGGACCCCTCAGGCAGCGCGTGCTTCCAGGATCTTGTCGATCTTTTCCTTGAGCGTGACCGCGGTGAACGGCTTGATCACGTAGCCGTTCACGCCGGCCTGCGCCGCCTCGATGATCTGCTCGCGCTTGGCTTCGGCGGTCAGCATCAGCACCGGCATTTTCGCCAGGCGCGGATCGGCGCGCACTGCCTTGAGCAGGTCCAGACCGGGCATGCCCGGCATGTTCCAGTCGGTCACCAGGAAATCGAAGTCGCCGGCCTGCAGCATCGGCAGCGCGGTGGCGCCGTCGTCGGCCTCGGTGACGTTGGCGTAGCCCAGATCGTTCAGCAGGTTCTTGATGATGCGGCGCATGGTCGAGAAGTCGTCGACCACCAGAAACTTCATGTCTTTGCTCACTGTCTCGATCTCCTGCAAAACTCAAAAGCGCAGCGCCACTTACTTGTCCGTGCGGTCGCGCCAATCGACGAGCCGCGCCTTCAATCTCACCAGCGCCTGGCCATGCAGCTGGCATACGCGCGACTCGGTCACCTTCAGAACCGCGCCGATCTCTTTCAGATTCAACTCGTCGTCGTAGTACAACGACATCACCAGCCGCTCACGCTCCGGCAGCTCGCGGATCGCCGCTGCCAGCGAGCGGCGAAAACCTTCGTCACTGGCGTCGAGGAACGGATCCGCGGTCTCGTCCTCCACCCGCCCGAGCAGCGAATCGTCCTCGCCGCTGGAGTCGTCCAGGCTCGCCATGCGGCAACTTGCCGCATCGTGCGTGATCCGGTGGTACTCCTCGAGCGAGACACCCATGCGATCTGCAATCTCGCCGTCGCGCGCTTCGCGCCCGAACTCCGCTTCCAACTCCCGCACCGCGGCTGCCGCCGCACGCGCCTTGCGATGCACCGAGCGCGGCGCCCAATCGAGCTTGCGCAGGGCATCGAGCATGGCGCCACGGATGCGGATACCCGCATACGTCTCGAAACTCGCACCGCGGCCGGACGTGTAGTTCGCCGCCGCCTCCAGCAGGCCCAGCATGCCGGCCTGGATCAGATCGGACACTTCCACCGACGCCGGCAAGCGTCCGGCGAGGTGATAGGCGATGCGCTTCACCAGTTCGGCGTGGCGCATCACCATCGCATCGACGTCCCGGCTCGCGGGCCGGGCGCTGTACGCCGCCACGCCGCTCACCGCACCACCTCCAGCCGCATCTGCGGCCGGCGCACCAGGCGCTCCATGAAGAATTCGAGATTCCCCCGCGGGCCGTCCGGTACAGGCCACTTATCGGCCTTGAGTGCCAATTTCTTGAATGCCCGCGTCGAAGGGCTGGCCGGAAAGGCGCCGACCACCGGACGCTGTTCACGGATTGCGCGGCGCAGGTACGGGTCCTCAGGGATTTCCCCGAGGTACTCCAGGGTGACATCCAGGAATTTCGACGTGACCCGCTCCAGCTTGCGGAACAGGGTCTCGCCCTCGCCCGGCGTGCGCACCATGTTCGCCACGACGCGGAAGCGGCTGACGCCGTGGTCGCGGCTGAGCACCTTGGCGAGCGCGTAAGCGTCGGTCATCGAGGCGGGCTCATCGCACACCACCAGCAGCACGTGCTGCGCCGCCTGCGAGAACTGCAACACGCTGTGCGACAGGCCCGCGGAAGTGTCGACGATCAGCACGTCCACGCGACTGCTCAGGCTGCTGAAGGCTTGCACCAGGCTCAGGTGCGCCGCCGCCGACAGGTTCGCCATGTTGGCGACGCCGGAGGCGCCGGGCACCACCTGCACCCCGTGCGGGGATTCGAGAATGATCTCCTCCAGGGCGCGCTCGCCCGACAGCACGTGCGCCATGGTGTGTCGCGGCGAAAGCCCCAGGAACACATCGACATTGGCCAGCCCCAGATCGCCGTCGAGCAGCATGACGCGCCGTCCGGTGGTGGCCAGCGCGGTGGCCAGATTGACCGCCACGCTGGTCTTACCGACTCCGCCCTTGCCGCCGGTCACGGCGATGACCTGCACCGGCCCGGGATTCGCGGCTCTGCGCAGGCCAGCGGTTTGCATTGATTCCATGAATTGACCTTGTCTCATCGTTGGTTCTTGATCACGCCAGCGCGTGCGCCACGTTGCCGAAGCGGCGTTGCAGCAGATCTTCGTCCGCTGTCGCTCCTGCCCTGCGCGACAGCTCCACCGCCCGCGCGATCAACTGATGCGCGCGTGCGGCAGACAAATCTTCGGGAACCCGCTGACCTTCGCTCAGGTAAGCGACCGGCAAGCGGGAACGAATCAGCATGGAGATGGCGCCGCCAAGACTGGTGGCCTCATCGAGCTTGGTCAGCACGCAGCTCGAAGCGCGCGCGGCAGCGAAGCGTTCGACCGTTTCCTCGATGGCACCGGCCTGCGCCGCTGCGGACAATACGAGCGAAACTTCCAGCTTCGGATGAGCGGCGGCGAGTGTTTCCAGTTCGTCCGTCAGGCGCGCATCGCGCTGGCTCAGTCCTGCCGTGTCGATCAGGATCAGGCGGCGATCCGTCAGGTGATCCAGCAGCTCAGGCAGTTCGCGTGCGCTTTCGATTGCATACGCCGGCGCGCCCAGCAGCCGGCCGAGCGTGTGGATCTGTTCCTGCGCGCCGATGCGCACGGAGTCAGCCGAGACCAGCGCCAACGAACGCGGGCCATGACGCATGACCCAGCGTGCCGCAAGCTTGGCGATCAAGGTCGTCTTGCCGACGCCGGTCGGACCGACCAGCGCGATCATGCCGCCCTGCTCGATCCACTGCTCTTCGACCACCTCGATGCGACGCGCCAGCAGCGCCAGCGCCAGGCGATGCGCTTCGGCCAGCTCGAGCTTGGACGGCAACTGCGCCACCAGCTCACCAGCCAGATCGTGCGCCAGACCCAGCACGGTCAGCTGCTTCAACAGCTCGACCTGCAACGGCGAACGCCGTGACAGATCGTTCCAAGCCAGCGTGGCAAGCTGCGTTTCCAGCATCTGACGCAACGTGCGCAGCTCTTCGTTGACGTCGGCCGCGCCAGCCGCGGGCCACATTCCCTCTGGAAGTGCGCCATACCCTTCTGCCGCAGCGAAAGGCGCTTCGCCTCTTCCGTCCCTGTTTCTCCGATCGCGTGCCGTCGTCGCTCCTTTCTCAGAAAGAGCGGAAGAATCGTCCTCACCTCTACCACCGCGGGAAAAGTCACGCGACGTGCGAGTGGGAGACGCATCTGCGGACGCCGTCTCCGCCTCGAAGTCCACGGCTGCCACGACCTCGACGCCGCCTTCGATGCGCTGGCTCGACAGAATGACCGCGTCCGGCCCCTGCGCCTCGCGCACCTGGCGCAGCGCCTGGCGCATGTCACTGGCTCGGTAGTGTCTGATTTTCATGATCCGTTAAGTCCTGTCACTCAGCGTCCGACGGCCGTCACCAGCCGCACCTTGCGGTTGTCGGGAATCTCGTTCCACGCCAGCACGTGCATGTTCGGCACGATGGTCCGCATGAAGCGCGCCAGCGTCTGTCGCAACTGCGGCGGCACCAGCAGCACTGCCGGTTCGCCCGTCATTTCCTGCCGCTGCGCGGCTTCGGCGAGGCGGCGCTGCATGCGCTCGGCCAGGCCCGGCTCCAAACCAGGCGTCGCAGCATTCGAACCGGCCAGCGAGCTGCTCAGCAGCTGTTCCAGATCCGGCTCCAGCGTGATCACCGGCAACTCGGTGGCCATGCCGGCGATGTCCTGCACGATCTGGCGGCCGAGCGCCACGCGCACCAGCGACTGCAACTGAGCCGGCTCTTGCGTACGCGGCGCGTGCTCGGCGAGGGTTTCGACGATCGTGCGCATGTTGCGAATCGGCACGCGCTCGGCCAGCAAGCCCTGCAGCACACGCACGACAGTGCCGAGCGGCAACAGACGCGGCGTGAGATCTTCGACGAGCTTCGGTGCGCTCTTGGCGAGGGCGTTGAGCAGGTGCTGCACTTCTTCGTGACCGAGCAGCTCGTGCGCATGGGTCTGAATCACATGGCTCAGATGCGTTGCGATCACAGTGCTGGCGTCGACGACGGTGTAGCCCAGCGTCTGCGCGTGATCGCGCGAGGAAGGCTCGATCCACACCGCTTCCATGCCGAATGCCGGATCGCGCGTCTCGATGCCGGTGAGCGTGCCGAACACCTTGCCCGGATTGATGGCGAGCTCGCGCTCCGGATAGATCGCGCCCTCGCCCACCGGCACGCCGGCGAGATTGATGCGGTAGGCGTTCGGCGACAGATCGAGGTTGTCGCGGATGTGGACCGCCTGCACCAGGAAGCCCAGATCCTGGGTCAGCTTGCGTCGCACGCCCTTGATGCGCGCCAGCAGATCGCCGCCCTGCGATTTGTCCACCAGCGGCACCAGCCGATAGCCGACTTCCAGGCCGATGATGTCGACCGGCTGCACGTCGTCCCAGGTCAGCTCGCGCGATTCGGACGCCGGCACCGGCGGCGGTGGCGCTTCGATCGGTGCAGGCGGCAGCTCCTGCGCTTTCTTGTGCAGCAGCCAGGCACCGCCGCCGCAGATCGCCGCCATCAGCAGGAACGGCACGTTCGGCATGCCCGGAATCAGCCCCATCGTGCCGAGCAGCGCGGCCGCAACCGCCAGCGCACGCGGATGACCGAACAGCTGCTTGGCCAGCTCGCCGCCCATGTCCTGCGAGCCCGACATGCGCGTGACGATGATTGCAACGGCCGTCGACAGCAGCAGCGCCGGGATCTGCGCCACCAGGCCGTCGCCGATGGTCAGCAAGGTATAAATGCGGGCGGCATCCTTGAAGCTCAGGTCGTGCCCCATCATGCCGATGGCGATGCCGCCGAGGATGTTGATCACCAGCACCAGGATGCCCGCCGTGGCATCGCCGCGGACGAACTTGCTGGCGCCGTCCATCGAGCCGTAGAAGTCCGCCTCGGCCCGCACTTCGCCACGACGCACGCGCGCTTCGTCCTGGTTGATGAGACCCGCATTGAGATCTGCGTCGATCGCCATCTGCTTGCCGGGCATGGCGTCCAAGGTGAAGCGCGCGCTCACTTCCGAGATGCGGCCTGCGCCCTTGGTCACGACCACGAAGTTGATGATGGTCAGGATGGCGAACACGATCACGCCGACGGCATAGTTGCCGCCGATCACGAACTCGCCGAAGGATTCGATGACCTTGCCGGCTGCGTGCGAGCCGGTGTGGCCATGCAGCAGCACCACGCGGGTCGAGGCGACGTTGAGCGCCAGGCGCAGCAACGTGGCCAGCAGCAATACGGTCGGGAACACGCCGAAGTCCAGCGGCCGCGCCACGTAGAACACGGCCATGACCACCACCAGCGACAGCGCGATGTTGAACGTGAACAGCACGTCCAGCGCCATCGGCGGCAGCGGCAGCACCACCATGGCCAGCACGGCCAGCACGCCCACGGGCACACCGATGCCGGAGCGCAGGATGGAACCGAGATTGAGGGCGGATGCCGCGGCCATTGCTTGCTGGTTGCTTCCAGGACGTCATCAAGTTGACACCCCGATCTATGTGCAACTCCCAAGCCATGCGGCCAGCGGCGGACCGGGATTCGTTCACACTTTGGAAAGGAGCCGGGTCGAGGTATCGCGGCCCGGTACGGTCGCCCCTTACGCATCCCTTTCCGGGCCGGACTACTCGGTCACCGACACGACCGGCCGCTGCGGCGGCTGCTGCCCGGAACGGCGGGCGGCACGGAGCTGGAAGATGTAGGTCAGAACCTGGGCGACGGCGACATAGAGCGAAGACGGCACTTCGCCACCGATATCCACGTTCTTGTAGAGCACGCGCGCCAGCGGCGGCGCCTCGAAGATCGGCACGGAATGCTCGTTCGCCACTTCGCGGATACGGGCGGCCACCAGGTCCACACCCTTGGCGACCACGATCGGCGCGCGCATGCGCTTCTCGTCGTAGCGCAGCGCCACTGCGAAGTGCGTCGGGTTGGTCACGATCACGTCCGCCGTGGGCACGTCCTGCATCATGCGCTGGCGCGCCATCTGCTGCTGCAACTGGCGGATCTTGCCCTTGACCTCCGGCGAGCCTTCGCTCTCTTTCATTTCGCGACGCACTTCCTCGCGCGTCATCTTCAGCTGCTTGGCGTATTGCCACAGCTGGTACGGCACGTCGAACCCTGCGATCAGCAGCATGCCGGCGGAGATGAGAATCAGGGCGCTGCCGCTGAGTTTTACCGCATGAATGATGGCCTGCGCCGTCGGTTCACGTCCCAGCGCAAGCAGCGCCGACGCGTTGTTCCACAGCACCAGCGTGGCAACCAGGGCCACGACCCCGAACTTCGCCAGCGCCTTCATCAGCTCGATGATGCTGCGCATCGCGAACATGCGCTTGATGCCGGAGAGCGGATTGAGGCGATTGAACTGCGGCATCAACGCTTCGGTGCTGAAGCTCCAGCCACCGAGCGCCAGCGGCGCTAGCAATGCGGCCAGCACGATCAGGCCGAACAGCGGCAGGCATGCCAGCAATGCGTCGAGGGCGGCGCTGCCAAACGCCGGCAACAACTGAGAAGCGTCGAGCGCCTGGTCGCGTGACAGCATCAGCGAGCGACGCATCAGAGCGTGCAGGTCGCCACCGAGCTGACTGCCGAGCGCGGACAAGGCGATGCCGGCCGTCATCAGCACCGCGGCGGCACTCAGATCGCGCGAGCGAGGAATCTGCCCTTTCTTGCGCGCCTCCTCGCGGCGTTTTGGAGTCGCGCTTTCAGTGCGTTCTTGACCGTCTTCGTTTTCAGCCATGGCGGCGGCCTACGCTGCGGTTCAGGTGGCTCGTTTCCGCAGCGTGCTGAACCCATCGGAGAAGAGGGGCAGCTTCGGTTGACGGTGTTGCGTTCCCGGCGGGGGTATCTCGTTTCGGGACCGCCGTGAACCCCTCCATGGGGGCTGCCACAAAAACATCCTGTTTTTGAGGCTCCCGAAACGAGATACCCCCGCCGGGAACGCGGGAACTCCTGGTGCAGTGACGCTCGTCGGGCGCGCTTCCGGAAAGGCAGTTGGCACTCTCTTTCGGGCGTCGTTCTGGCCGGGGCCACTCATTTTCAGGATGAGAGGAGAAACAGGGACGTTTCGAGTGAGCAAGCGCTACAGGGACGTATTTACGCGCGGTCCTGGAAATGAGTGGCCCCGGCCAGAACGGCGCCTGGCACGATAGCTCCAGGTACTCCGGCTGCGCTGCCAAGACTTTCCCTGACCGCGACATTACCCTGACACTCCCATCAACCCGCGAATCAATCCGAACGCCGCATCGAGCGAGTCGATGAACGTGCTCTGCACCGCGGGCAGGCCCACGTAGATGATCATCAGGCCGAAGATCAGCGAGATCGGAAAACCGACCGCGAACAGGTTCAGCGACGGTGCGGCGCGGCTCATCACGCCGAACGCCAGGTTCACGACCAGCAGTGCCGTCATGCCGGGCAGCGCCACCATCACTGCGCCGGTGAACAGCTGCGAGCCCCAGGCGGCGACGTTCCACAACTGTTCCGCACCGAGGCCGGCAGACCCGACCGGCAGCGTCGTAAAACCCTGCACCAACAGCTCGATCAGCAGCAGATGGCCATTGAGCGCCAGGAAAGTGAGCGTCACCAGGATCATGTAGAGCTGGCCCAGCACCGGTGTGCCCACTCCGCGCATCGGGTCTACGTTGTAGGCAAAGCCCAGGCCCATCGTGTTCGACAGGAGCTGTCCGCCCATGGAGAGCGCATCGAAAATGAGCTGCAGCACGAAAGCGACGGCCAGTCCGATGATGATCTGCTGGATCGTGACCACGACGCCTTCGATGGAGAGCGGCGTGATCGTCGGCACCGGCAAGAGCGGCGCGACGATGATGGTGACCGCGCCGGCGAGCAGCAGGCGCACCCGCGGCGGAATGAAATTGGCGGCAAAGACAGGTGCGGCCAGGAAGCAGGCGCCGATGCGGATGAACGGCCAGAAATACTGGATCAGCCAGGATTCGAGTTGACCGCTGGTGAGCGAGAGCATCGCTTGGGCTTCCGGCTAGCGGCTGCGCGCTGCGGCAGCGAGCGATCCCGAGATCGGCCGCGGCGCACGGCCTGCGACGAGCCGGCGCTTCATCCAATCAACCCCGGAATGCTCTCGAACAGCTCGCGCGTGTAGCTCACGATCACCTTGAGCATCCACGGACCGGCAATCACCAGGGTGGTGGCCATGCCGAGCAGCTTCGGAATGAACGACAGCGTCATCTCGTTGATCTGGGTCGCGGCCTGGAAGACACCGACCAGCAGGCCGATGGCGAGCGCGGCCAACAGCAGCGGCGCGGCCAGCAGCATGGTGATTTCGAGCGCCCGCTGGGCGATGGTCATTACGGTTTCGGGGGTCATGTGTAGAAGCTCGCAGCCAGGGTACCCATCACCAGCGACCAGCCGTCCACCAGCACGAACAGCATCAGCTTGAACGGCAGCGAGATCAGCACCGGCGAGAGCATCATCATGCCCATGGACATGAGCACGCTGGCCACCACCAGGTCGATGATGACGAAGGGAATGAAGATCAGGAACCCGATCTGGAAGGCCGACTTGAGCTCGCTGGTGGCGAACGCCGGCACCAGGATGCGCAGCGGCACGTCCTCGGGCTTGTCGAAGCCCTGCCCGCCCGAGATGCGCACGAAGGTGGCGATGTCGCTCTCGCGCGTCTGGTCGAGCATGAATTTCTTGAGCGGCTGCGCGCCCTTGTCGAGCGCCGCGGTCGCATCGATGGTGCCGGCCATGTACGGCTGCACCGCGTCGGTGTTGATGCGGTCGATCACCGGCCCCATCACGAACAGCGACAGGAACAGCGACAACCCGATGATGACCTGATTCGGCGGCGCCTGTCCGGCGCCCAGCGCCTGGCGCAGGATCGCCAGCACGATGACGATGCGCGTGAACGAAGTCATCATGAGCACGATGCCCGGCAGCAAGGTCACTGCCGTCATCAGGATCAGGATCTGCAGGGTCAGCGAATAGGTCTGGCCGCCGTTGGGATTGGTCGTGACCGTGACGGCGTCGAGCCCGGGCGCCGCGAATGCGACCACCGGCAGCAGCAGTGCGAGCAATGCGATCAGCCGCTTCACAGGCCGAGACTCCGCTTCAGGATGGCCTTGAAATCCACGGCGCCCTGTGGCGAGGTGGCCGGCGCGATGCCTTGTGACAGCGGATGGGCCGGGCTCACCGGCTCGGTCAGCACGTGCAGCGTATTGATGCGGCCAGGAGCAACGCCGAGCAGCAGCTGTTGCTGGCCCACCTGGATCAGGACCGCCCGCTCCTTCGTGCCCAGCGGCGCATCGGCGATGATCTGGATCGTGTTCGCGCCGAACCTGCCGAAGCCGCGCAGGCGCCGCATCATCCATGCCGCGGCAAACACGACCGCCAGCACGAGCAGCAGCGACAACGTCACCTGCGCAAGGCTGCCTGCCGTCGACGGCGGAACATGCTGAGCGACCTCGGGTGCAGCGAACGGCTTGTCGGCGGCCATCGCTGCCGACGCCAGCAACGCGAAGACCGCGCCGACGGCGAGCCGTCGCGCCCGCGACGCCCATGGTCCTGGTCTGGTCACTGAAGCACCCGTCACTTCAGCTTGCGAATCCGTTCCGCGGGCGAGATCACGTCGGTGAGGCGAATGCCGAACTTCTCATTGACCACCACCACCTCGCCGTGCGCCACCAGCGTGCCGTTGACGAACACGTCCAGCGGTTCGCCGGCAGCGCGGTCCAGCTCCACCACCGACCCCTGGTTCAACTGCAGCAGGTTGCGGATTGGAATGCGGGTGCGGCCGACTTCCATCGACAGCGTCACCGGCACGTCGAGAATGACTTCGAGATTGACGTCGCGTGCGCCTTCGGTAGAGCCCGCGTCTTGCAGGTCTCCGAACTCGGCGCGGGCCGCGGCATCAGAGGACTTGGCGTTCATGGTCGGGCTCCGTCAGATCTTGTGGGCCAGCAGGGTGTCGAGAATCTTGGGTTTGAAACGGGTGACGCGCTCCTCGATCTGCACGGCCTGCTGGCCGTGCGAGACGCCGAAGGTGCCGCGGAAGATCGGCACGTCCTCGGCAAGGATGGTGGCGCGGCCGCCGAAATCGCAGGGAATGATGTCGCCGGGCTGCATGTCCATGAGCTGTTGCATGGTGATGCGGCCGCGGCCGAGCGAGGTGCTGAGTTCCACCTCGGCGTCCTCGATCTCTTCCTTGAGCGCCAGCACCCAGCGCTCGTCGTGCTCGACGCGATCGCTCGCCACGCCCGCATCCAGCAGCTCGCGCATCGGTTCGATCATCGAGTACGGCATGGTGATGTGCACGTCGCCGCCGCCGCCGTCGAGCTCGACGTGGAAGCTGGTCACCACCACGATCTCGGTGGGACTGACGATGTTGGCGAAGTGCGGATTGATCTCGGAGTTCAGGTATTCGATGTCGAGCCGCGCCACGTGCGACCAGGCTTCCTTCAAGCCGGCGAAAATGTGCTTGAGCAGCATGTGGATCACGCGGGTCTCGGTCGCGGTGAACTCGCGGCCTTCGATCTTGGCGAAACGGCCATTGCCGCCGAAGAAATTGTCGACCACCGCGAACACGAACTTCGGATCGAGCACCACCAGGCCGGTGCCGCGCAGCGGCAGGATACGCACCAGGTTCAGGTTGGTGGGCACGTGCAGGGAGTGCACGTACTCGCTGAACTTCTGCATCTTGATCGGCGCCACCGCCACTTCGGGCGTGCGGCGCAGCATGTTGAACAGCGCGGTGCGGAACAGGCGCGCGAAGCGCTCGTTGATCATCTCCAGCGTGGGCATGCGTCCACGCACGATGCGCACCTGGTTGGTGAAATCGTAGGCGCGCGCTTCGCCCGGAGGCGCAGCGTCCTCCGTTTTCACGACACCGCTGTCGACGCCGTGCAATAGCGCGTCGATTTCGTCTTGGCTGAGTACGTCTTGACCGGACATGGTGCGGATTTCGAGTTATTGCATGACGAAGCTGGTGAAATACAACTGCTCGACCTTCCTGGCGTCGCCGCCTTCCTGGCCGATGATCTTCTTCACCGCCTCCAGCGCCTGGGCCCGCAGCCGGTCCTTGCCTTCGGAGGTGCTGATGTTCTCGTACTGCTGGTTGCCGAACAGCATCAGCAGGTCGTTGCGGATCATCGGATCGTGCTGCTTGAGCAGCTCGGAGGTGACTGGATCGCGCGTCATGATTTCCACCGAGACCTGCAGGAAGCGCACCAGGCCCTTGGCCTCGAAGTTGGCGACGAACGGCGGATCCATCTTGACGTACAGCGCCGGGCCCTTGGGCTTGGCAGGCACCTTCTCGGCGTCGGCCTTCTCGGCCGTCTCGGTGTCACCCTTGGCGGCCGCGAAGAAATACACGCCGCCGCCGGCGACGGCGGCCGCCAGCAGCGAGACAAGAACGATCACCAGCAGACTCGAGCCGGACTTTTTCTCGGCGACGGCATCGGCGGTGGCAGTGGCTTCCGACATATCGACTCATCCTCGGGACTTAGAGCGCTGCGATTCGAACTCGCGCTCGGTAACTAGCAAGGCGCGTGCCATGCCGGCCCGGAGATGACCAAATGCCTTTAAAACAAGGGTTTTATTGTGTTTCGACGAGTGTGAAATACAGCACACTCGCGACGCCGCGACGGAAAGTTGGCGCAGCGAATGTGACGTAGCGCACGGGCGGGAGTTAAAGGAGTTAAAGGGGACAGATTTATTTTCCCTAGAGGACAGGGAAAATAAATCTGTCCCCTTTAACGCTTTACTAGGCGTAGGCGTCGACCAGGCCCAGCCGGATCGGGCCGACCCGTGCGATGGCCTCGGACTCGGTCGAGCCGGCCTCGGCAGATGAAGACAACGACGGCGCGAGCCTGGGCTGATCGCGCGGCGGCTCGCGGAACACTCCGGCATCCGCCAGCGACAGGCCTTGGGAAGCGAACAACTCACGCAGCCGCGGCAACGCCTGTTCGAGCGCCGCGCGAGTATCGGCGTGACTGGCGCCGAACCAGACGGATGCCTGGTCGTCACGAACCGAGATGCGGACTTCCAGCGGCCCCAGATGCTCCGGCGACAGACGCAACGATGCCGTGTGCTGGCCACGATCGGCCATCAATGCCAGACGCGTTCCCAATTCGTCGGCCCACGCAGAACTGCCGACTGGATTGTGCAGCCCGCGCGGTACATCACCACCCAGAGCGACACGCGACGCGTGCTGATTGTCGACAGATTGTGGCGATTGAACGCCCGGATTCGTTGCCGCCGTGAGCGCATCGGCATCCTTGCCCATCGCTTCGAGCAGGGCGGGCGCCAGCTTCGCGTCACTCGCTTCAGACTTGGACGCCGTGCCAAGCGGCATCAGATCCAGAGACTTGAGAGCGTCGCCGGCGTCGGACGCCGCGTCCGCAGGCTGCAGGTTCGTCCAGGGGGTCGGCGGAGTGAACGGCACGCCAATCAGGGCAGCCGCATCGTCCGTCGCCTCGGAAATTTCCGTATCCGAATCGGTCGTTGCGGTCGCGGCCTTGGCCGATCCAGCCGCGGCGGCCTGTGCCGGCACGGCACCGCCGAGCAATTGGCCCAGCATCAGGAGAAAATCCGCGGGCGCGACATCGCCGGGGGATGTAGACGATGCCTGCGGCGCAGCCGCGGGCAGATTCGTTGCGATGGGGAGGCCGGTGGCTGCCATGGTCATCTCATCACTCCGTCCCGCCTGCCCCGCTGCGCTCTTTCGTCGGTATCGCGCTGCTCGCGGCGCTCGAGTGTGCGCCGCTCTTCCGCTTGCCATTGACCCACGACATGATCGAGCGCTTTCACTCGTCGCGCCGCATCTTGCCATCGCAATTTTTCGGCGTCGCGTTCCTGATGCGCTCTCTGTAGCAGATTGCGCTGCTGCCGTATGGCCTCACCAAGCCTCGCCAGAAATGCCTGGTAGTCGCGCAGATCCGTCACACCGATGCCTTGCGCTGCGCGCGCGTTGAGCTGGTGTTCGTATTCACCGCGATAGCGCTCGAGCTCCAGCAACTTGGCTTCCGCCTCGCTGACGCGCCGCTCGAATCCAGCGACGCTCTGGGCCAGCCGCTTCTCGGCGTCGTCGACCAGCTCCTGAACGGGTTGCAATCGTTTGGCGCGACTCATGAGCCGTCATCCTCGATCATTTCGCCCAGGGCGCGAAGACTGTCTGCGTATTCCACTTTCTCGTGCATGTCCTGCTGCAGAAAGCGCTGCATGGCCGGCCATTGTTCGATCGCGGCGTCGATGCGCGGATCGCTGCCCTTCTGATAAGCGCCGATCGCAATGAGGTCGCGGTTCTGCTGATAGGTCGAGAGCGTCTGGCGGAATCGCCGTGCCAGCGCACTGTGCTCGGGCGGCACGATCTCGTGCATGACGCGGCTGACCGAGGCTTCGACGTCGATCGCCGGATACTGGCCGGATTCGGCGATGCGCCGCGACAGCACGAAATGGCCGTCGAGAATGGCACGCGCGGAATCGGCAATCGGATCCTGCTGATCGTCGCCTTCGGTCAGCACTGTGTAGAAAGCGGTGATGGATCCACTGCCGGCAGCTCCATTGCCGGCGCGCTCGACGAGCTGTGGCAAACGAGCGAACACCGAGGGCGGATAACCCTTGGTGGCCGGAGCTTCGCCGATGGCGAGCCCGATCTCGCGCTGCGCCTGCGCGAAGCGCGTCAATGAATCCATGATGAGCAGGACACTCTTGCCCTGCTCGCGAAAATACTCAGCGATTGCCGTCGCCAGCCAGGCGCCGTGCAGGCGCATCAGCGGCGGATTGTCGGCGGGAGTCGCAACCACGACTGCGCGCCTGCGCCCTTCCGGTCCGAGAATGCGCTCCACGAACTCTTTCACCTCGCGACCGCGTTCGCCGATCAAGCCGACGACGATGATCTCCGCGCTGGTGTAACGCGCCATCATGCCCAGCAGCACGCTCTTGCCGACGCCGCTGCCGGCGAACAGGCCGATGCGCTGGCCGCGGCCGACCGTGAGGATGGAGTTGATGGTGCGCACGCCGACATCCAGCGGCTCGCTGATGGGCTGACGCGCCAGCGGATTGATGGGCGCGCCGGTGAGGCGCACGCGATCTTCGCAATTGAGCGGGCCGAGGCCGTCCAGAGGCTCGCCGGCTCCATCGATGATTCGCCCGAGGAGCTGCGATCCGACGGCTGCCGTTTCCGCGCCGACACGAGGAATCACCCGCGCATTCGGCTTCAGGCCATGAATGTCGCCGGTCGGCATGAGATACAGACGATCGCCCGAGAAGCCGACCACTTCCGCCGCAACGCGCGTGCCATCACCGGCCAGCACGTCGCAACGATCGCCGACCGCGGCCTGGCAGCCGGCGGCCTCCAGGGTCAGCCCGATCATGCGCGTCAGCACACCTTCCACCGGCGGCGGTGGCACTCGCTCCACGCGTCGCTGGCAAGACTCGATGTGCTTCAGCCAGCGCGGCGCGCCGGTGGTGTGTGCTCCAAGGTTCATCGAGTTTCCACCTGCTCCGCGCCCGGCTCTTCCACCCGGGCCGCAGCGCGCTCGTCACCCAGGATGGCGCTGATCACGCCACCGATGCGAGTCTCCAGCCGGGCATCGATCTGGGCCGTGTCGGTCGTCACTCGACAGCCGCCGCGGGTCATCACCGGGTCTTCGACGATGCTCCAGGCACGGTCGGCGCTCGGTGTCGCCAGCTTCTCGCGCACGACAGCAGCATCTTCCGGATGCAGATGCACCCGCACATCCCGCGCTGACGCGGGCAGCAGACCAACCGTTTCACGAACCACGGCGATCACCTGCGCCGGATCGGTTTTCAGCTCGCGCCGCACCAGCTGCTTCGCAATCGCCAACGCCAGGTTGACGAGCTGCTGTTCGACCTGCGCATCCATGTTTTCGAGCGGCCGGGCCAGCTGGTCGAAGATGGCGCTCATGCGCTGCACCTGCGCCTTGAGCTGCGTCAGCTGCGGCTCGCTCTCGGCGCGCGCGGCAGCAAGGCCTTCGGCACGCCCCGCGGCGTAGGCTTCCTGATGCGCCTTCTGCTCGATGGCTTCGAGCTCGCCCACGGTCGGACCGGTACGACGGACCTGCACGCTCTTGCCGGAAACCGTCGGAAGGTCCCAGAGCGCAACCTGGTCGGTGGCAGTAGCGGTTGTCGCGTTCATGCTCGGACGTTGCTCAAACAAATTCTTCGCCCTTGCCGCCGAGCTGCACGGTGCCGGCCTCGGCCATCTTGCGCACCAGCGTCAGGACTTCCTTCTGTGCCGCTTCCACTTCGCTCAGGCGCACCGGGCCGCGGGCCTCCAGGTCGTCCCGGAGCATTTCGGCCGCGCGCTGCGACATGTTCTTGAAGATCTTCTCCTTGAGATCGTCCTCCGCGCCCTTCATCGCCAGCAGCAGGCGCTCGCCGGGCACGGCGCGCAGCACTTCCTGCATGCCGCGGTCGTCGATCTCCAGCAGGTCGTCGAACACGAACATCAGATCCTGGATCTTGCCGCTGAGGGTCTCGTCGACCTTGCGGATCTGCTCGATCACGGCGCTTTCCTGGTGGGTGTCCATGAAGTTCATGATGTTCGCCGCGGTCTTGATGCCGCCGATGACCGAGGTCTTGAGCGCACCGGACTTGCCGGCGAACTGCTTCTCGATCACGTCGTCGAGCTCGTGCAACGCGCTGGGCTGGATGCCGTCGAGCGTAGCGATTCGCATGATGACGTCGGCACGCAGCCATTCGGGGAACTGCTGCAATATTTCCGCGGACTGGTCCGCATCCAGGTACGCCAGCACGATCGAGATGATCTGCGGATGCTCCTGGCGGATCAGCTCCGCCACGGCGCGCGAGTCCATCCACTTGAGCGCTTCCAGGCCCTTGCTGGACCGTCCGAACAGGATGCGATCGATGACGCCGGCCGCCTTGTCCTCGCCGAGCGCGCCGATCAGCACCTTGCGCAGGTACTCATCCACACCCACGCCGAGCGAAGTCTGGCCCTCCACGGTGGTGGTGAACTCGTTCAGAACTCCGGTCAGCTCCGCACGCGAAATGTTCTGCAATTGCGTCATGGCCGCGCCGATGCGCTGCACGTCCTTCGCACCCATGTGCTTCATGACTTCGGCGGCCTCCTGCTCGCCGAGCGAGAGCAGCAGGATCGCTGCACGCTCGGTGCCGTTGCGCTGCGGTGCGCCCTTCTGCTGGGCCGAACCGGACGGATTACTCATCTTTGCCACCGACCCACGTCTTCACGACCTGCGCCACACGCGCCGGGTCCTGCGCCACCAGGGATCGCGCCTGCGCGATCTGGGTTTCATAGTCCATTGCGGCCCGCCCGTCCGGGGCGTTTCCCGCCAGCGCGGCCGACATACCATCGGGCAACGCCGGCGGCACGTACGCCGGCTTCGGCGGCGCCAACAGGCCGCGCACCAGCGGACGCAGCACCACGAACACCAGGGCGAGCAGGACGATGAGTCCCGCGAGCAACTTGGCGATGTCGCGTATCAGCGGACGCTCCCACAGCGGAATCGGCTCCGGCTTGATCTCTTCGGTGACCTCGCCTCTGAACGAAGCATTGACCACGTTCACGCTGTCGCCGCGCGACTCGTCGTAACCGACGGCGTCCTTGACCAGGCGCGTCACGTTCGCCAACTGTTCGGGGGTGAGCGCGGTCTCGACGACCTTGCCGTCCTCTCCAGGCGTGCGCAGATTGTCGACGAGCACTGCAACCGTCAGCCGCTTGAGGCGGCCCGCCGGCTGCTTGGTGTATGCGACCGTGCGATCGATCTCGTAGTTGCGGGTCGCTTGCTTGGAGGTGTTGTCCGGTGGCGCCGGCGTTGCTGCAACTTCCGGCGCAGCCTGCGCCGCCTGTGACTGTGCGGCCTGCGTTCCGGCAGCCGGCGTGCCCGGCGGCAAAGCGACGCCCGGTGTCGGCGGCTGATTCGAAAGCGCTCCGGGCACGCCTTGCGGGCCTGCGCCGGTGCGGCTGGTTTCTTCCGCAGTCTGTTCGCTGCGCACGACCTGGCTGTCCGGTCGATACTGCTCGCGCGCTTCCTCCGTCGTGGACAGCTCGACGTCCGCAACGACCTGCGCACGCACGCGGCCTGAACCGACCAGCGGCGCCAAGAGCTCTTCGATACGTTGCGTGTAGCGCTCTTCCATGGCGCGCGCCATTTCGAGCTGCTTGCCGCGCACCGCGAATTCATCGTGACTATCCGGCGAAGACAGCAGCCGGCCCCGCTGATCGACCACCGTCACCTGCGTCGCTTCCAGCTCCGGGATGCTGGAGGCCACCAGGTTGACGATGGCGGTAGTCTGCTCCGATTCCAGGTGGCGGCCCGGCTTCAATTGCAGGAACACCGAGGCGCTCGGCGGACGGCGATCGCGTACGAACGCCGACTGACGCGGCAGGGCCAGATGGACACGCGCCGCTTCGACTGGCTGCAAGTTCGCAATCGTACGCGCCAGCTCGGTTTCCAGCGCATGCTGGTAGCGCGCCCCTTCCATGAACTGGCTGACGCCGAACCCCGGATCCTTCGAGATCACGGCAAAGCCACCATCACCTTCGGGCAGGCCTTGTCCGGCCAGTTTCAGTCTCGCGTCGTGTACTTTCTCCGCCGGCACCGTGATCGCGCCGTTGTCATCGAGCTTGTAATCGATGCCTGCGGCCTGCAGCGCCTGCACGATCTGCGCCGCGTCCTGCTGGCCGAGATTGCCGTACAGCAGATTGTAGGTCGGCTCTTTCGACCACAACACGACGCCGACGCCGGCCGCCACGGCAGCAGCGATCCCCACCAGCAGCAGCAGCGGCTTGAGGGCGGCAGGAATGACCGACGGCCGCGGCAATGCGAGGGCTTCGGCGCTCATGGCAGCACCCCACTGGCCGGCAAGCGTCCTTCACCCATGTTCGTGTCCGATTTCATACGTAGATTCAGATCTGTCTCGTTGCGGCGCCGTTCTGACATCGTCAGATCGGCATGTTCATGATGTCCTGATACGCGCTCACGAACCGGTTGCGAACTTCGGTCAGCGCGCGAAAGGACACGCTGGCCTTCTGCATCTCCAGCATCACTTGCGGCAGTTCCACGCCCGGCACGCCCTGTTCGAACTGCGTTTGCAGGCTGCTGGCTTTCTGCTGCGCTTCGTTCACCTGATCCAGGCCCGCCTTGAGCACGTTCGAGAACGAGCCCGGCGCGGCGCCCTGCGGCTGTGCGGCCGCGATGGCCTGCGACGCCTCATGAGCTTGCCCGCCCACGCCGCGAATCTGCGACTGCATGGAGCGGATCTGGGAAAGCACGGCGTCGATCTGCAAGGTGGACATGGTCAGACTCCCAGGCTCTTCATACTTCGACACCCGCATCGCGCAGCTTCGCCAGCTTGTAGCGCAGCGTGCGGGCGCTGATGCCCAGACGCTTCGCCACCGCCTGGCGATTGCCGTTGTCGATGCGCAGCGCGTCGAGGATCAACTCGCGTTCGGCATTCGAGAGCGAATCGGAAAGTGCCGAGCGCTCGATGCTGGAGACGCCATCGCCGCGACCGCCTTCACCCCGCCCCTCTCCCGGGGCGGGAGCGGGAGAAGAATCCAGCATCGGCTCGAGATGAATGTGCTCGCGCTCGACCACTGCTCCATTGCACAGGATCAGCGCACGCTGCATGACGTTGTCCAGCTCGCGCACGTTGCCCGGCCACGAGTAGGTCAGCAGCAGGTGCGCTGCATCGGCACTGATCGCAGGTATGCGCTCGCCGGGACGGCAGCGCGACGTCAGCAGGCGCATCGCCAGCGGCAACACGTCATCGCGGCGTTCGCGCAGCGGCGTGGTCGACAGCGGGAAAACATTGAGACGGTAGTAAAGATCTTCGCGGAAACGGCCAGCGCTGACTTCTGCCCGCAGGTTGCGATTCGTCGTCGCCAGGACCCGGACATCCAGTGCGACCGGCACCCGCCCGCCGAGGCGCTCGACTTCCCTTTCCTGCAATACACGCAGCAGCTTCGCCTGCAAGCCAAGCGGCATCTCGGTGACTTCATCGAGCAGCAACGTGCCGTGCTGCGCCTGTTCGAACTTGCCGGTGTGGCTGGCGTGAGCCCCGGTGAACGCGCCGCGCTCATGGCCGAACAGCATCGCTTCCAGCATGTTCTCGGGGATGGCAGCGCAATTGACCGCAATGAACGGCCGGCCCGCGCGCGGCGAGTTGCGATGAATGAATCGCGCCAGCACTTCCTTGCCGGTGCCGGATTCGCCGGCGATCAGAACCGTGCAATCGCTCGCCGCAACGCGACGTGCCAGCGCCGTCAGGCGGCGCGAGCTCGCGGCATACGCAACGAGATCGTTGTCCGGATTGGCGCGAGGTTCGAGGTAAGCGATCTCGGCGCCGGGGCCTGCCGGCCGCAATTCGACGCTCGTTTCCCGGGCTGCACGCGCCAGGCTTTCGAGCTGCGTTGCTTCGATGTAGGGATTTGCGCTCATCACGGCGAAGAAGGAGCAAGTTCCGTTCCAGCCGCCGGTTCCGCCCCTGCCAGAGCTTCATCCTGTGGACCCGGTCACAGGTGGCAAGGGTTTGCCGTGTGACCTGCGTCCGCTGGCAATGCTCTGCCAGCGCACGCGGCAAGCCGACGTCAAACTTCCGACGCGGCCTCGTTGAGCATCTCGAACTTGCGCAGCTTCTCCACCAGGGTCGTGCGACGCAGCTTGAGCAGGCGCGCGGCATGGGCCACGGTGCCGCCGGCGCGATTCAGCGCCTGGCGAATGAGATTGCGCTCGATGGCGAACAGGTGATCGCGCAGGTCCAGTCCTTCCGGCGGCAGCTGCGCCAGCGGATCCGGCGTGTCGGTCTGCGCCAGCATCGAGACCGCCTCGCGATCGTCGCAGGCGAACTCCTCTTCGTCCTCGGACAGTGCCGGCAACTGCGAAACAGGCGCGGCAGCCGGCTCGTCGGACAGCTGCAGCAGGTCCTCCACCACCGCGGCCGGACGGTACTTCGGCGGCAGATCGGCAATGTCGACGCGCTGGTTCGGACAGAGAATGGACAGGCGTTCGATCAGATTGCCCAGTTCGCGCACGTTGCCGGGCCAGGGATGGCGATTGAGCGCCTGCAGCGCACGATTCGTCAGTTCCACGCGGCTGCGGCCTTCGTTGACGTTGCGATGGGCAAAGTCCCTGATCAGCAGCGCAATGTCCTCGACGCGCTCGCGCAGCGAGGGCATTTCGATGGGAAACACATTCAGGCGATAGAACAGATCTTCGCGGAAGGCGCCGCGCGCGATCGAATCTTCGAGATTGCGATGCGTGGCGGCAATGATGCGTACGTTGCAGCGGATCGAGGTGTGATTGCCGACGCGCTCGAACACCCGCTCCTGCAACACCCGCAGCAGCTTCACCTGCATCGGCAGGCTCATGTCGCCGATCTCGTCGAGGAACAGCGTGCCGCCTTCGGCGATCTCGAAGCGGCCCTTGCGCGCCGCCACCGCACCGGTGAACGCACCCTTCTCATGCCCGAACAGCTCACTTTCGAGCAGCTCCGAGGGAATGGCGCCGCAGTTGATGGCGACGAACGGCCGCTGCCGCCGAGGGCTGGCATCGTGAATCGCACGGGCCGCCAGCTCCTTGCCGGTGCCCGATTCTCCAAGGATCAGCACACTGGAATCGTGCGCCGCCACCTGGCGGATCAGCCGGGTGACGTCGCGGATGGCGGCCGACACGCCGGTCGGCATGACCACGTTGCCCGCCTCTTCCAGCGCCGCCTGGGCCGGTACGTGCAGCGCCTTGGCCAGCGACTCATATTTAAAAGGAAACGGCAGACGGATGACCCGCGCTGCGCCGACCGCGTCGATGAGCTGATCGGCAGCGGCTGCCGAACCGTAGGCCACGACCGGCACGTCGCCCAGCTGCTCGCGCAAGGCTGCGCCGAGTTCGCGCCAGTCCGGCGAGTCGCCCACGTCACCGATCAGCAGTGCCGGCGGCGTGGTCGGCGCCTGGATCACGGCGCGCATCAGGGCAGCGTGATCGATCAGCAGCGGTTCCAGGTCCAGGAATCTGAGCACTGCAGCCACCTTCTCGGCCCGCTCGGCGTCGCAGTCGTAAACCACGGCGTGCTGCAAGGTGCTTGGTTTTGTTCTTGTGGGCTCGCTGAGATTCATCGTCGTCGCCAGTGTTCTTTTCCCGTCGTCCTTATGTGGACTTGCGCGCATTGTGGTCGCGCACCGGTAACGCTCCATCAGGGAATCCCTGAACTCGGTTCACGCGTGAACTGCTGCCAATATTTTGGCGCAGGCAGCGGTACTGGATCACGAATTGCGGACGACGACGAATCCGGCGTTTCGGGAAAAGTGAGACGAAGGTCCGCTGTGCCGCCCTACGCAGCCAGCGGATGCGCTTCTCATTTCTTGGGATGCTTGGCGCCGGCCACTTGCCGGCGATGCTTGCGGAAAGCCAGCTTCTCGAGCAGATCGGCGATGTTCTCGCCGGGGGGAATGAAGCGCGCCTTGATCCTGCCGTCCGGGCCGACCGAGGCGATGCGCCCGACCAGTCGCAGCGGATCGGCAACGCAGTCGCGCAGGTAGACCTCGAGCACGCCCTGGTTGCCCAGCGCCGGATACGGCGCACTGCCCTGCCACACCGCGCCGAGCGCATTGAAGCGGATGGAGGTTGCCTTCGGTCGCGGATTGCTTGCCGTGAGAAGCTGACCGACCATGTCGAGCAGCAAATTGACCTTGAGCTCCAGCCGCGCGATGTCGGCAGCCGGTGGCGAGTTGTCATCGACCTTGTCGACCTGGCCATGTTCGTCGAGCGCCGCCACGGCCTGCAGCGTACGCAGGTTGCGGTCCGCGAAGCTGCTGATCACGGCAGGGTCGAACGGCTCGGGCAACGCGCGCCAGGCCAGTGGCACGACGTCTTCGTAGGCCAGCTCCTCGTACAGAACGATGGTGTCGAGTCCTTCGTACATGGCACTCACCGGTGGTTCGGGTAGCCGCAGCCTACCTGCCCGCCTTGAGCAGCTCCAGCATGCGATCGACCTGGTCAGTCGGCTGCCCGGCCGGCGGCTGCGCGCCGCTCGCCGTTTTCTCGAACGGATCGACGGCCGCCATCTTTGCCACGGCCGCATCCGATTCGGCCATCGCCTGCTGCAATGCGCCCAGCCATTGCCGGTCGCGCGGCGAAGCGTTGGCGGTGAGCCGCTCCAACAGCACCCGGCGCTGCTCCACGGTCTTCGGCACTTCCTGCCACTCACCGTGCATGGCCTGCTGCACCAGCTTGTGGGTGGCAGCCATTACGCTTTCGGCAACCGCGGACGTCATGGCGAGGCCCGCGATGGAAGAACCCGCGCGTGCGGCGGAATGGCAACCCAGGCGCCGCGGATCTCGTGCAGCAGACGGGTGACTTCATCCAGCATCTCGACACGGTTTTCGCTGGTCGCCGTGAGCAGGCGCCGGCACATGTAGTCGTAGAGCTCGCTCAAGTTCACGGCGATCTGTCCGCCGGCCGACAGGTCCAGGCTGCTGCGCAGCTCCCCGACGATGGAAATCGCGCGGTTGAGCAAGCGGGCCTTCTCGATCATTTCACCGCGCTGCATGCAGCCGCGGGCGGTCACGATGCGCTCCAGCGCGCCGTCCATGAGCATGACCACCAGTCCGTGAGGGTCGGACGCAGCGACGCCACCGTGCGCTGCGGCACTTTGGTAGGCAGCCATGTTCGAGGCTCGTGAATAGGCAGACATGTTCTGTGCTTCCGCAAAATCCTGTACGAAGGATAACGGCGGTGCACGGCGGGACTTGAGGGGATTGCCCGGCGGGACCGGCGGCTGATGCCGGCAGAATGCAGCGAATCGCGAACGCTCTTCGACGTTCGCCGATGCGGGCGGCACCCGCGGCAATTATTTCGAGCTGCCCGCGCCCGGCAGCGAAGCGATCTGCTGCGACATGTAGCTGGAAGTGACCTGCAGCTTCGACAGCAGCGTGTCCAGTGCCGTGAACTGCGCCAGGTAACGCTGCTGCACCACCAGCATGCGAGCGTCCAGATCGTCCTTGCGCCGGGTGAGCACGCGCTGCTGGTCCACCAGGTTCTTGCTGCGGGTTTCGATCGCCCCGCCGGTCTTGAGCCGGTCGTCCACCTGCTTGTACAGCCTGGCGGCGATGCCGTCGGCGGAGCCGAACAGCTTGCCGACCGCCTCGAAATTGCCGGTCAGGGCCTTCTGCAGCTTTGCGTCGTCAACCGACAGCGTGCCGTCGAGCGCCAGCGAAGCCGTGCCGCCCGACGTCATCTGCACGCCGATGCTGGACAGCGTCTGAAAGCCCGGCGCCTGCCCCGGCACCACGCTGGAAAGAGCCCGGCGGATCTCGCTTTCGATGCCGTTCAGCAACGAGTCTCCCAGCATCGGACCGGCGGTCTTGGTGAGCGGATCGTAGCTGCGCAGCTTGTTGAGCTGCCCGACCAACGCGTTGTAGGAGTTGACGAAAGTCTTCACGCGGGCGGTCGCGGCGCTGGTGTCTTGAGCCACCGTCAGCGTCGCCGGCCCGTCCTCGGCACTGGTCGGCTTCTTCAACGTCAACGTGACGCCGTCGATCGCGTTCTCGATGGTGTTGGTGGCGCTGGTCACTGCCGTGCCGGCGATGCTGATTGCAGCATCCTGCGCCTGCTTCACGACCGTGTAACTGCCAGGCGTGCCGGCGCTGTACGCGAGCTGCGAAAGCCCGCCGTCGTCGCCGCTCTGCGCCACTTCGATGGTATTGGCCGCGCCGGTCTTGGACGAGGACAGCACCAGTTGGGCGCCGTCCGTGCCCTGGATCAGGGTGGCGCGCACGCCGGGGTTGTTCTTCGCACCGTTGATCGCATCGCGAATACCTGCGAGCGTCGAGTTCGAATCAGTGATGTCCACCTTGAAGCTGGCGTCGCCGAGCGAGATCGTCAGCGTGCCGGTGCCGACCGCGGCGCTGCTGCCGCCGGCGAACGGACCGGAGGAAATCTGTTGCGCCTGGGCCAGCTGCATCACTTCGATGTCATAGCTGCCGGCCACGGACTTGCCGCCCGCGGTCGCCGTCAGCACCGACTCGTCGCTGCTGCTCGCCGAGCGGACGTTGAATGCGTCGATGGTCTTGAGCGACTCCAGCGCGGAGCGGAATGACGACAGCGAGCCCATCAGCTGGCCGAGCGCCGAAATCTGCGTCGTGACGCGCGTGGTGTCGCGCTGAATCTGCTTGTCGGCAGTGAGGCGTTCGGCCGCCACCAGCTGCGATACCAGACCCTGCACGTCGATCTGCGATCCACCCACTGCGCCCGTCGTCGCCATCTCACGCTTCTCCTGTCATCCGCGCCGCCGGAATGTCGACGGTCGCGCTCGTCCTGGAGTCGTTTGCAATTTTCATACCCTGCAACACGAAAAGCGGCAGGCGGCCGGGACCTCACGATCCCGACCGCCTGCCGCTGACCTGCCCGGGAGGGCGTGGGTCATCGTCGTCTCATCTCACCGCGGGGATTAGCCGCGGAGCAGGCTCAGCACGTTCTGCGGAGCCGAGTTCGCCTGCGCGACCATCGCCGTACCTGCCTGCTGCAGGATCTGGGCGCGGGTCAGGCTGGCCGTTTCCGCCGCGAAGTCGGTATCGAGAATGCGGCTGCGCGAGGCAGACAGGTTCTCGGACACAGCCTGCAGGCTGTTGATGACCGACTGGAAGCGGTTCTGGATGGCGCCCAGCGTGCTGCGCAGGTTGCTGACCGAGGTCAGCGCCGCGTCGACGCTCTGGATGGTCGAGTTGGCACCCGACACGCTGCTGACGTTCTGCGTGTTCAGCGAACCGCCGAGAGCCGCGTTGGCGTTGCCCGTATCCGTCGCACCCTGGCCGCTGATGGTCAGCGCTTCGCCCGCCGAGATCACCAGATGGTTGGTGGAATCGATCGAGGCGTACGCAGCACCGCCCACGGCGCTGTTGATCGCATCAGCCAGATCCTGCGCAGTGTCGTACGTGGCGGCCGCGACGTTCACCGCGGTGCCCGTGCCAACCTGGATGCTGAAGGCGCCAACCGCGGCCGGGGCTGCGGTGCCCGCAACAGCTGCGGTACCAGCAGTGGCCGCACCGAAAGTGATACCCGTCAGGCCACTGACCGCCATCGTATCGGCACCCGCCGTGTCGGCAGTGATGCTCAAGCCACCGCTGTCGACGGCAACCGTGTAGCCGGTCAACTGGCCGTTGACGGCAGTCGCCAGGTCCGCCAGGGAACGGCCCACCAAAGCGCCGACGTTGACGGTCTGGCCGCCGATGGTGAAGCCCACGGCGGCCGCGGCGTCAGCCACGGTGCCGGCGGCGACGCTACCGGCCGTAGCGGCGGCGCCACCCGAGGTGAAGAGCGTGTTCAGATCGACCGAGCCGGCCGAGTTGGCGACCTGGCCGATCGCCGTCGCCTTGACGCTCGAGGTGAGCGCCAGGGAAATCGTCTCACCGACGTTGGCGCCGACCTGGAAGGTCGCACCGCCGAACGAACCGTCCAGCACCTTGCGGCCGTTGAACGAGGTCTGGCTGGCGATGCGGTCGATCTCGGCGATACGCTGCGCCACTTCCTGGTTGAGCGCGGCGCGGTCGCTGTCGCTGTTGGTCGCGTTGGCGGACTGCACGGCCAGCTCGCGGATGCGCTGCAGGTTGTTGGTCACTTCCTGCAGGGCGCCTTCGGTGGTCTGCGCCAGCGAGATGCCGTCGTTGGCGTTGCGGGCAGCCTGGTTCAGGCCGCTGATCTGCGTGGTCATGCGATCGGAGATCGCCAGACCCGCGGCGTCGTCCTTGGCGCTGTTGATGCGCAGGCCCGAAGACAGGCGCTGCAGCGAGGTGGCCAGCTGATTGCCGGAAGTCGTGAGGTTGCGTTGAGCGTTCAGCGACATCACGTTCGTGTTGATTACAAGTGCCATGAAACTAACTCCTGGTATGCCTTGCGCCGTGGACGCCCGTCCGCGGCTCTAATTTCAGCACTGGCGGCGTGATGTGCGCCGGACTGCTGTTCAGGGCCTGTATCGGTGGCGCCGGCGCGAACTTGAGGCGGGTCTGCGCGATCGTTGCGAAGTGTGGAAACAGTCACGGAAAGAACCGGCCGGATAGCAGATAGGCACGTGCCGATGTGTCCGGTTGAGACGGAATTCACAGCGCCTCGGCCTTGCCTGTCCTACCGCAGATAGTTGAACAGCGACAGCTGTGAGATCTTCGAGTACGACATCTGCGCCGCCTGCAGGCCCACCAGCTGCTGGTTCATGCGCGCGAGCGCCTCGGCATAGTCCAGGTCGCGCAGATCGGAAAGCGAGCTCGCCAGATCCAATTGCAGATCTTCACGCACCGCATCGGCGGTATCGAGCGATGACAGTCGCGCACCGACCTGTCCGCGGATTCCCAGCAGGTGATCGCTCGCCTGGTCGATCTGCTGCAGCGAACCATTCAGCGCCGTCGCCAGCTTGGCATTGGCGGCGGGAGTGTTGGCCGGCTGTCGCAGCGCCGTGACGATGTCGTTGAGCGAAGTGAAGATGTCCTCGCTGCGGCTGCGATTGACCGAGAACGTATCGCCGACGGCCGGCTCGCCGCTCACCACGACCTGCACGCCACGAAACGCGATCGGCGCTCCCGCAGCGTAGGTGCCGCTGGCGACGACGTTGGGCGTCGGCGTGGCGGTGTCGGTGATTTCCCAGTTGCTGGCCGAGGTGAACGTCAACGTGTAGTCGTCCGGCAGCCACGCCGACGAGTTCACCACCGAACCTACGTCGATCGATCCATTGCCGGTGTTGGCGGCGCTCGCCGCGGTGTCGAACGTGCCGTTGCCGGATGGAATGTTCATGAACACGTCGAAGCCCGAATGGCTGTCGGCCACCCGCTGGGTCGCACCGACCTGCACCAGCCGCGCCCCCTGATCGCCCGAGTAGCTGACGCTGCCGCTGGCGGCGCCGGCGAACGGCTGCGTCAGCGTGGAGAAGCCGGCGAACAGATATTCGCCGGTCCCGTCCTTGCGATTGGCGATGTCCTGCATCTGCTCCAGGCGGCTCGCCAGCTCCGTCGCGATCGACTCGCGATCGTTGTCGGTCAGCGTGCCGATGTTCGATGCCTGCAACACCAATTCGCGCACGCGCGTGAGCAACGTGCCGGCATCCGCCAGCGACTGCTCCTCCAGGCTCAGGCGGCTGCGCGCCAGTGCGCTGTTCTTGTCGTACTGCTCCGACTCGACCTTGCTGCGTTCCAGCTCCAGGATGTGCACTGCCGCGATCGGATCGTCCGCGGGCGTATTGACCCGCTTGCCGCTGGCCACCTGATTCTGGATCTTCGACAGCGCCGCCTGCTGATCCAGCATGGCGGCGATGGAGCTGCTGTAGTACGCCTGGGTGGAAAGACGCATGGGAACCTCTTAGCCGCGCGTCGCTTCGAGCACGGACTGGAAGATGGTGTCGGCGACCCGGATCATCTGCGCCGCCGCCATGTAGGCCTGCTGGTAGCGCACCAGGTTGGCCGCTTCCTCGTCGAGATTCACGCCCGACACGGACTGCAGCGCACCGGCGCTTTCGTCGAAGACCACTTTCTGCGCATCGCGGCTGACCTGGGCCTGGTTGGTCTTGACGCCGATGTCGCCGACGAACTCGCCGATGGCTGCCGTCAGCGAAGAAGTGCCGCCGTTGAGCACCGGCTGGTTCAGCACGTCGGCGAGCTTCAGGGCGTTGCGATTGTCGCCGTGGCCGGAGACATTGGCGTTCACGGTAAAGCTGTCACCGGCCGCCGGCGCGCCGCTCACCACGACCTGCGCACCCCGGAACGTGATCGGTGCGCCCGGGGTATAGGTGCCGCTGGCGATGACGTTCGGCGTCGGCGAGGCGCTGTCGGTGACCTGCCAGGCATTGGCTGAAGTGAAGGTCAGCTGGTAGTTGTCCGGAACCCAGACGGCCGGATCGAACGTCGATCCCAGGTCGATCGAACCGCTGCCGAGATTGCCGCTCGCCACCCCGGTCACGACCGCCGCGGCCGCGGCGATCTGCGAAGGATTCGAGATCAGCAGCTGCATGCCGCTGACCGCATCCGCGGTGGGCTTGATCAGGAAGCGGTCGCCGGCGACGGCGCCCGGATTGACGACGATGGACAGCCCGTCGGCAACGAACGGATCCGCAGCAGTGCCCGAACCTGTCATCGACACTGCCGCGCCCGTATCGGCGCGGCGCAGCTGCCAGGTACCGGCGTTGTTGGTCATCACGTAATCCGACAGCGTGAGCGAACCCGCCGCGCCGTCGATGCGCTGCACGGTGAGCGAGCCGCTGCCGTTGTTGCCGGTGTTCGACATGACGCGCACCGGCCCGGTCGCGAACAGATCCTTGCCCAGCTGGCCGTTCAGATCGACGCCGGCGTTGTGCTGCTCGTTCACCACTTCAGCCAGCCCGGCACTCAATCGGCCCAGCGCATTGCGCGCCGGATCGAGCATCTGCGTGCGGAAATCGAGCATGCCGCCGAGCGAACCGCCGCTCAGGCTGTTGGTGATTTCCACGGTGGAGCTGGCCGTCTGGAACGACAGCACGGTGCGCGCCGGATCGAACGAGTCCGGCGTCGCAACGATCTGGCCGAAAGTCTGGCCCACCACCAGCGGCTGGCCGTTGCCGACGAACACGTTGAGCGAATGATCGTCCTGCGCCACCACGTTGACGTTGATGTGCGTGGCCAGCTCGTCGATCAGGCGGTCACGCTGGTCCATCAGGTCGTTGGGCGGCTGGCCGGTGCGGCCGTAGCCGCCGCTGATCTCCTGGTTGAGCTTGGCGATGCTGCGCGCCAGCGAGGAGATCGAGTCGGCCTCGCTCTTCAACTGCGAGTTCACCTGCGCATCGAAGCTGCGCAGGCTGGAATCGTAGCTCTGCAGGCGATCCATCAGCGTCTGGGCCTGGCTCAGCAGCGTCTGCCGCGCCGGCATGGACGTGGGACTGTCCGCCACGGCCTGGAAGGCATTGATGAAGTTCTGCAGCGACGGCGTCAGTCCGGTGGTGCTGTTGCCGAACAGGTTGTTGAGCCGGCCCGCCTGCGTGGCGAAGGTATTGAACTGCTCGTAGGAGCTGGAGGCCGTGCGGCTCTGTCCTGCCAGAAAATCGTCATAGGCGCGCTTGACGGTGCTGACATCGACGCCGTTGCCCACCCAGCCGTTGCCGGCCTGCTGCGGGTTGCGGGTCATGAACTCCGTCAGCTGGCGGCTGTAGCCAACGGTGTTGGCGTTGGCGATGTTGTGGCTGGTCGTGTCCAGCGCGCGCTGGAACGCCATCAGGCCCGAGATGCTGGTGGAAAGAAAGTCAGCCATGAGAGCTCCGGAAAGCGGGCCGCCCGGAGCGAACCGCGTCTGCAGAAGAATGATTCATAGAAGCGCGCTTCATCGTCACACTCCTGCCTGGTCGGATAACGGCCGCGCGTTCGCAAAGTTGAGCGCGGCGGCACTGACCTGTCGCAGCTCGTTCGCCACGGCGACCAGCTTGCGTGCGTACTCGGGATCGGTGGCATAGCCGCCCTGCTGCAGGGCCGAGGCGAACGATGCGATGTTCGTGCCTGCACCGAGCGCATTCTCGTAGCGCGGGTTGTTGCGGATCAGCCGTGCGTAATCGCTGAAGCTGTCGGCCGGCGAATCGTACGAGCGGAAACGCTCGACCTTGCGCACCGCAATGCCCTGCTCGAATTCCAGGGTCGGCACGTTCACCGTCGCGCCGGACCATTGACTGCCGGCTTTGATGCCGAACAGATTGAAGCTGCATTCGCCGGCTGCGTTGCAAGGCACGGCCTTGCCCCAGCCGGTTTCCAGCGCGGCCTGTGCCAGCAGGGCATGCGGATCCACGCCGAGTTCCTGTGCAGCCTTCTGCGCGTGCGGCCACATCGTGCGGATGAAATCGGTCTTCGAAGCCGCAACCGGCTCATGCTTCGCGGATGCGGATGGCGGCGCCGATGCGGCATTGGCACCGGTACTCTGCCCCACTCCCGCCAGTTGCTGCACCAGCATGTCCGCCAGCCCCAGTCCCTTGCCCTGCGACAGGTGGACGGCCAGCTGGCTGTCGAACATGTCCTGGTAGAAATCCGTCTGGTCGCTGCCGAACAGCGAATCGCCGAAAGTCTTGTTGGTCTCGCGCATGCTCTTCAGCAGCATCTGCGTGAACAGGCTCTCGAACTGCCTCGCCACTTCCTTCAGCGCAGCCGGATCCTGTGCCTTCGCGTCGCTCTTGAGCGCGCCGAGGGCCTTGGGATCCGCGAAGAAAGAAACAGGAGGCGCGGACATGGTGGACTCAGCCGACAGTCTGCTGCGATCGGGCCGACCGGGCACGCGCGTACGCGCGCAAGCGGCGACGCAACACCAACGCCTGCAATGCTACGGATCGTTTGCGGTCCAGCTGGCTACGCGGCGGCTCTGCGAATTGTTTTGGAGTATTCATTGTGTTTATCCGTCAGATGACAATGAGCTCGGCGCGCAATGCACCGGCTTCCTTCAGGGCTTCGAGGATGGCCACCAGGTCGCCGGGGGCTGCGCCAACCTGATTCACCGCGCGAACGATCTCGTCGAGATTGACGCCGGCGTTGAAGACGAACATGCGGGCCTCGGGCTGCTCGACCTGGATGTCCGAGCGCGGCGTGACGACGGTCTGTCCCTGCGCCAGCGCATTGGGCTGACTGACATCGGCGCGCTCGGTGATCGTCACTGACAGCGATCCGTGCGCGACGGCTGCCGCCTTCACTCGTACGGCGGAACCGATGACCACGGTACCGGTACGGGAATTGACGATCACTCGCGCCGGCGCGTCGCCCGGCTCGATCTCGATCGCTTCCAGGGTCGACAGATAAGCGATGCGCTGGCTGGCATCGGTCGGTGCCTGCACGCGAACCGACACGGCATCGACGGCCCGCGCGGTGTCGGCGCCGAGCAGATTGTTGATGCCATCGGTCAGGCGCGCAGCCGTAGTGAAATCCGGTGTGTGCAGATTGAGCACGACGTACGGCTCGGTTGCGAAGTTGGTTGCAACCGCGCGCTCCACCGTCGCGCCGTTAGGAATGCGCCCGGAGCTCGGAACGTTGACAGCGATGCGCGAGCCGTCCCGGCCAGATGCGCCGAAACCGCTGACCACGAGGCTGCCCTGCGCAATGCCGTACACCTCGCCATCGATACCGCGCAACGGCGTCATCAACAAGCTGCCGCCGCGCAGGCTGGTCGCGTTGCCGATGGAGTTCACGGTGACGTCCATGGTCTGGCCCGGCTTGGAGAATGCCGCCAGGTCCGCATACACGGTCACCGCCGCCACGTTCTTGAGCTGCGGATTGACGTTCGCCGGGATGGTGACGCCGAACTTCGCCAGCATGTTGCGGATGCTCTGGATGGTGAACGGCGCCTGGCTGGTCTGGTCGCCCGTGCCGTCGAGGCCGACGACCAGGCCGTAGCCGATGAGCTGGTTGCCGCGCACGCCGGCCACCGAGGCGAGATCCTTCACTCGCTCCGCGCGCGCCGCGCCGCAAGCCAGCACCGTCAATGAAATCAGCAGAGCGGCGCCCATCCGCCGCACCGCGCTGACCTGCGCAGCACCTTTGCCCGGAACAGCGCCGGCCCGCAGGGCCTGATCGATGAGGTTGCAAGTGATCATGGGTTGGGTCCTGCTAGAACGGCATCCACGGCAGACTGAAGAACCGCGCCAGCAATCCCGGCCGGTTGGCGTCGGCCAGCGCGCCCTTGGCGCCGTAGGAGATCATCGCGTCGGCCACCTTGAGCGAAGAGATGGAATTGTCGGGATCGATGTCGATGGGCCGCACGATGCCCTGGATGCGCACGTACTCGCGGCCCTGGTTGATGGCGATCCATTTCTGGCCGCGCACCAGCAGGTTGCCGTTGGCGAGGCGCTGCGCCACGGTGACCGAGATGTCGCCCTGCAGCTGATTGCTCTGGCGGCTGTCGCCCTGGCCGTCGAACTCGGCCTTGTTGTCGATGCCGGCGGCGAGCACCTGGGTACCGTTCACCGTCACCGGCCGGCCGGCGAGCGTCGGGCCGGTCAGCTCGGCGTTGGTCGACTTCTTGGTAGTGGTGCTGGAGCTCTTGGAAGCGTTGGTGCGCTCGTTGAGACGGACGGTGAGCGTGTCGCCCACTCGACGCGCCACGGCATTCTCGAACAAGGCGATATCGTGACCGGCCTGGTAGATCGCACCGTTGCCGGCAGTCGGCGACGGTGGCGGCTCCGGGAAGGTCGCCGAATAATCGGGTTCCGGCGGCGGCGTGACGCAGCCGGCGAGCGCGAACAGCGCCGTCGCCATCATGGCTGCGATTCCTGTTTTGATCGTTCTCATCGCTACTGCGCTCATCACAGCTGGTTGGTGATGTACTCGAGCATCTGGTCGGTGGTCGAGATCGCCTTGGAATTCATCTCGTAGGCGCGCTGGGTCTCGATCATGGTGACCAGCTCTTCCACCACGTTGACGTTGGAACTTTCCAGCGAGCCCTGCTCGACCATGCCTAAGCCGTTGATGCCCGGCGTGCCGGATTGCGCGGCGCCGCTGGCCGCGGATTCGACCATCATGTTCTCGCCGCGCGGCTGCAAACCGGCCGGATTGATGAAATCGAACAGCTGCACCGAGCCGACCTGCGTCGGCGCGGTCTGGCCTGCAACCTGCACGGTGACCACGCCGTCCTTGCCGACGGTGATGCTCTGCGCGCCGTCGGGAATCGTGATGCCGGGCTGCACCCGGTAGCCGCTCGAAGTCACGAGCTCACCCTGCGCGCTCACCTGGAAGCTGCC